>ERZ795053.7262-NODE-7262-length-10739-cov-14.301572_pt1 | contig 10739 bp, 6 predicted proteins | sample MGYA00375137_ERZ795053 | MGnify/ENA primary metagenome ERZ795053 (study PRJEB30182, sample SAMN05720284) | activated sludge metagenome | isolation source: Anaerobic digester | place: Hong Kong | collected 2014-12-17 ... | reverse complement strand
TGGTCTGCTGGTAAGGTAAGGTCTGTAATATCGTCGGCCAAAACGAGCTTGCCGGCATCATTGGTTGCCGGTAAAGGCGCAAAATACAGTCGGTCAAGATAAGCTTGCCGGTACATACCATCGGCCAAAACGAGCTTGCCGGCATCATTGGTTGCCGGTAAAGGCGCGAAATACAGTCGGTCAAGATGAGCTTGCCGGTACATACCATCGGCCAAAACGAGCTTGCCGGCGTCATTGGTTGCCGGTAAAGTAAGGCGCAAAAACCTAAACAGAATAGTTAAAGTGCCTCGCGGTTGGTTTCCCTCCGCGAGGCTTTTTGCATCTCATAGCCACGGACTTTCACTATAAGCCCTCTACCCCCGCTGTCATCCTGAGCTTTGCGAAGGATCTTGCTAAAAGCTTGACAGTCAAGAGGCGCTCCCACCATGACACCCCTTATCCCACGCGGGAGCGCACCTTTCCCCACGAGCTTCTTTCAAGATCCTTCGTCGCTGCCGCTCCTCAGGATGACAGCGGGGGTACATTTGCGAATACCAAACAGGCTTGAAAGGGGCTGTAACTTCCATGTCATCCTGAGCTATTAGCGAAGGATCTTGCTAAAGGCAAAGGAATATGCACACACTGCGGTAATCGCCCAAGCTGTTGCCCATGTTCGGGCGCAAAGCAAGGGACGGGCAAAGGATAATCCCTTGCCCGTCCCAGTAGTTGATGTTGTTACATCAGTTCAGCTTAGTTGAAGCGTCTCCTGCGGATTGCTACGATCGCGAGACCGAGCATAGCCAGAATCGCTACGCCTGCGAACACGAAGATGATGGTGGACTCACCGGTCTTGTTGAGCGCCGCAAGCTTTGCCGCCGCCGCGTCAACCTCGTTCTGGGTGTGCTCCGCATCATCGCGTACCGCGACTGCCGCGTCATAGGCTGCCTTGAACTTGGTCTTGAAGCCATCGGAATAGCCTGCCCAAGCGTCAGAAGCCATCTTCTCGTCAGCTGCCGCGATCTGAGCCTCAAGCTCCGTGGTGTCAACAACAGCGGTTCTCGGTGCTACGAAGCCGTACAGCAGGTTCTCATAGGCCTTATCGACCTCTGCCTGAGTTGCGTTCTCGTTCTCGAGCACTGCCAGAGCTGCGGCGAGCAGCTTGTCGTTGTTGTCCTTCTCAGCCTTGGTGAGGTACATGCTGCCGGCGGGGGCGTTGCCCTTGTCACCGATGAACGTGGCCTTCTCATTCTCAGCCTTGTTGGTGTTGTAGAGGTTCTGCAACAGGGTCTTGTCAACGGGGGTCACGATCTCGCCGAAGGTGACGGTGCCGTCGTAAGCTGCGAAGGTAAAGCCCTCAACCTTGGCCTCGTCAGCGTCGGTTACGCTGATACCGGGGCGCAGGGTGTTGATGACGTTGCCGGAGGCATCCTTCTCTTCGATCTCAATGAACTTCATATCCGCGACTGTGCCGTTCTCAACGCCGTCCTTAATCTTGAAGAACGCGGTGAAGATCGGGCTGGTGGCGGTAAGGTGGTTATCGGAAGCGATAGCTGCGCGCAGGACGTTGCCGTCGGTTATGTTAACGCTCCAATCCTTCTTGGCGTTGCCAAGCTTGCAGGAGTATATGCCATAGTCCTGACCGCAGCCTACATACTCGAGGCAGGTTGCGTCAAACTGCAGATACAGCTCAGCGGAGGTGAGGCCATAGCCTTCCGGCAGGTCGTTCATGGCGATGTCGTAACGGAGCAGGTTCTCGCCGACCTTGGTGACAACCTTGTTCTCACCGGCGGCAGGAGCTTCGGAACCGGCCGCAACGATGGTGAACTTGGTGAACTCATCGCCGTCAACAGTGGTGACAACCTTATAGATATCGACCATGTTGTCGCCCGCGACGATTTCGGGAGCGTCGAACCAATAGTCGGTCTTAGGCTCGGGTACTTCCTCACCCTCGGCGACAATCACAATGCGGCCCTGGCCGTACGGATTCGCATACTCGGCGGGAATTTCGCCCTTCAGAGTATCGACAATGTATCTCTGAAGCACTTCGTAGTCAACCACGCCCGGCATGGACAGAACGGTGTTGTCCGCGAACATCGCGTAGCCGTCGCCGCCATCCTGCAGCATGTAGTTATGACCGCCGACCTTGTAAACCTTCTCAAGATCGAGTGCCTCGTATTTGCCGGTCTCCTTGTTCAGGACCTTGACGTTCTGTACGCGGTAGGCGGACAGCTCTTCGCTGACAACGCCGGTGTAGTTGCCCTTGTCATCCTTGACAACGTTGGTGGCCATATAGGTGTGAATCTCATAGGTAAGACCGGCAACGTGCATGAATCCGCCGTCTTCCTTGTTGGGCAGTACGTCGCAGCCCATCTCAAGCGCGTCGAGAATCTCGCGGCCGGTGGCTTCGATCATGACCGCGCTGTTGCCGAACGGGTGTACGGACAGCAGGTCGTTGATGGTCAGTTCGCCCGGTCCGATATCGACACGGATACCGCCGCCGTTGACGAACGCGATGTCGGAATCAAACAGATCCTTGTAAGCGTCCGCGCACAGGTCGCCAAGGTTGGTCTCCTGCTTGCGGATGAGGCGGTTGCCGGTGGCGGGGTCGTTGACGACCAGCTTATAGTTGGTGTGAGCGACGACTTCGTCCAGCATCTCCTCGTAGGGGGCCTTCTGCTCGGCGATGAACGCCGCGGTCTCTTCATCGGAATCACCGGTTGCGATCAGCTCAGCGGTGATTGCGCCCTCGGCGGTGATGGTGACCTTGCCGACGTTGGCGGCCTGAGTACCGGTCTGAAGGAGAACCACATTCTCGCTGTCCTTGTTCTTAACTTCGTCATTGACCTTGGAATGGGAGTGACCATCGATGAATACGTCAATACCGTTGGTGTTGGCGATAAGCTCGGTGGAGGTCCAGGGGGCGGAGCCTTCGTCAATGCCCAAGTGACCGAGCGCAATGACGTAGTCGGCGCCTTCCGCGATAGCGGCGTCAACGCTTGCCTGAACGTTGTCGTACAGGTCCTGACCGTTGTTGCCTTCGCAGAAGCCATAGATGTAGTTGCCCTCGCTGTCCTGGAAGAACGCGGGGGTGGACTTGGTGTAGGATTCGGGGGTGGTGATGCCGACAAACGCGACCTTCACACCTGCATAATCCTTGATGACATAGCCCGGATATACGGGGTTTCCGGTTGCCAGATCAATAAAGTTGCTGGAAACGGCGTCGGCGTTCAACTCCTCCATGCGGGTGAAGAGAACGTCCATGCCGTAGTCGAACTCGTGGTTGCCGAGGGTAACTACGTCGTAGCCGACTTCATTCATGATGGCGATTGCGATAGCGCCCTGAGAGAGAACGCCATAAGCGGTGCCCTGCAGATAGTCGCCCGCGTCTACCATAACGACATTGTTGTACAGAGCTTCCTGTGCCTTGAGGATGTACGCAACCTTGGAATAGTTGTCAATCTTGGTGTGTACGTCGTTGGTGGACAGGATAACGAGGTCCGTGGGATCAAGCTCGGGTTCTTCCGGCTCGGTCACAACCGCGGTAATCCAAGAGGGCTCGCCGCGGAACTGGTAAGACGTATAAGCGGAAAGCACCAGCGTTGCTTCAACCTCGGTACCTACGGGCAGAGTGGTCGGATCCAAGGTGACCCTGTAAGCAACGAGACTGTTGGTTCCGTCGGTGAGGGTGGGGTTGGAGTAGCTGTCGTATGATGCAATGGTTGCGGTGAAGCTGACCAGAGTGCAGAGGTACTTGTCATAATCTGCTGCAATATCCGCCAGTGTCGTTTCAGCGGCGACAATAGCGGTAGCTTCGGCAGTGGATACGACAACAGCGTCTTTAAGCTCCGGAAGAAGCGTAACATCGTTCTTGCCATACATCGTCGAAGTGCCGGTGGCAACAAGCTCCTTGCCGACGGTCACATCGGTATTGGCGTCCTTGAGATATACGCAGATGCCGTAACCCTCGGCGTCCTGAATATATATCTCTTTGTTGCTGTAAACATAAGTTACAATGCCCTTAACCGTATACTCGACACCAGTTGTGCCGGCGGCAAGCGCAGTCCTGACGTCCTTGATATCGGTGAGCACGGGATCGTCCGCAAGCGAAATCGCGGGGATCAGCGCAAACACCATTACCAGTGCCAGGATGAGTGCCAATGTCTTCTTCATGTAGTTGTTCTCCTCCTATATTGTATTTTGTGATTTGTCAGCCCTTGAGAAAAAGCACATTACGCCCGAATGAAAGGCTCGTGATTCCTCCCATGAAGCTTTGCTCGAACGGCGGGTAATTGGCATACCTCTGCCGCCATGAATACAGATATATAATAACACAGCCGTCTTCTATTGACAAGCTTTTTATTCGGGAAATTGAGATTTTATAAAGCATTGAAAGGCAAGTGGGACTAATATGTCCCAATCGCGGCGGGGTTGATTCAAGCACTTCCTGTGGGCAAAGTGAGCTTTTCCGGCGCTTCGGCTGCGAAGCTGTTTGCCCCTCGCCCATGTGAATTGTCATTTGGTTGATAATTCTGCAAGCTTTCAGCAAGATCCTGTGTGATAGCTCAGGATGACAATGGGGAGGGGTTGGCGGTGCAATCATGTTATAGGGTAAATGCTCAGAGAACAAACCCTCGTTGTCATCCTGAGGAGCGAATGCGCAGGCGGCAAACCCCGCTGTCATCCTGAGAAGCGGCGCGACGAAGGATCTTGAAACAGGCTTTCGGGCAAAAGGGGCGCTCCCCCGTGGGATTCCCGTCATCATTGGTGATTGTTGCGCCGTGAGCGGGTCTTGACTTTTGAGTTTTTAGCAAGATCCTTCGACTGACGCTCAGAATGACAGCGTGGGTGGGCTGCCTTCACACTGCTATCGGTAAAGCGGCTGTAATGCCTTCACACGCTGTTGTTCATTTGCTTCACCCCGCCGCCATTCTAACGCGCAATTATCTTGACAAAGTAAAGGATAATCAATACAATCAGATTATACGGTGGAGGCAATGAAACAGCTTGAAGCATAGAAATGGAGAGCAATGGAACGGCTTGAACCCACGGCGAGCAATCTAACAGCTTGAAGCAGGTGGCGCGGCGAAGCGCTTGACCCCACGGGGCGGCCTAAATCAGCGGAGCGGGGTACAATGGAACAGCTAAAACACGAAAAGACATTACAGCGCGAATCAAAGAACGAGCTTAGGGAAAGAATTTCCCTTTTCTTTGACGAACACCGAGACGCGATAATCCGAGACATTGCCGCCCTGGTCGCATTTCCGACCATTGAGGAGAACCATAACGACGTGCTTATGTCGCTAAAGTGGCTGCTTGACCTTGGCCGAGCCGCGGGGCTTAGAGCTGACGTCACCTCCGGCGGCGTCGCGGGGCATATTGAAATTGGCGAGGGCGACGAGTGCGTGGGCATATTGGCTCACGTTGACGTTGTGGGCGTGGGCGATCCCCAAAAATGGGGCAGGCACGACCCGTTCAAGCTCGCATACGAGAACGGCCTAATCTTTGGGCGAGGAGTTGTGGACGACAAAGGCCCCGCCGTCATATCCCTATATTCACTGAAGTTTTTGAAGGAGAGCGGTTTTCCGCTTAAAAAGCGTATTCGCCTGATTATAGGCACGAGCGAGGAGTCCGGATGGACGGACATGGCCGAGTACCGCAAGGAATTCGGCTCGCCCGACTACGGCTATTCGCCCGACGGCGATTTCCCCATATCCAATGTCGAGAAGGGCTATTGCGACGCAAAGCTGTATTTCACGGGCGATTTTGTCAAGGGCATTGAGCGCCTGTCCGCGGGCGACAGCCCAAACACCGTCCCCTCCCATGCCGCGATAAAGCGATACGGCGGCGGCGAGAGGCTCTATTTTGGGAAGGCCGTTCACAGCTCGACGCCTTGGCTTGGGGACAACGCCATAATCAAGTTTGCCATGGACAACCTTGACCTGCCCTTTTCCCGCTTTATAAAGGAGTACTTCCTTGAGCAGTACCACGGCACGAAGCTCGGCATTGACGACGGCTCGGACAGCTATAACGGAGTGTTCGTCAGCAAAACCACCGCGGCGCCCACGGTGCTGCGGCTCACCGACAGCGGCGTGATGCTCAATATCAACATACGCGCTCACGTCGGCTCGGGGCGCAGGGAGATAGAACGCGCCCTTGCCGCCCACGCCGAAAGCTGCGGGTACAGCTTCAAGCTTGACCACTGCTCCGACCCGCTCATGGTCTCCCCCGACCTGCCGTTCATGCGGGATATGCAGCGGCTGTATGAGGAATACGGCTTTAGGGGCGGCTTTCAGGTGGCGGAGGGCGCAAGCTATGCCGGCACCATGAACAACTGCGTCTGCTGGGGGCCGATATTCCCCGGCGAATACAGCTGTGCGCACGAGGAGGACGAACAGATTATCGTGGACAGCCTTCTAAAGGCCGCGAAGCTCTATACGGAATTCCTTTGCGTCACGGCGGGCGCATAAAATTATGGGTGTCTCATTTAAGCAGATTCAAGCTCTCCTTGCCAATTATACAAAGTCAGCTTGCAGCACGGAAAACTATGCGGCATAATTGACGAAGCAAAACGACAGGCGGGACGTGCAAATGCGAAACAAGCTGACGGCGACAATACTTGCGATACTTGCGGCGGTATTCTACGCCATAAGCATACCGTTTTCAAAGATGCTTCTGCCGAATATCGAGCCGATGTTTATGGCCTCCTTTCTGTACTTCGGCGCGGGCATTGGGATAGGCATACTCTATCTTTTCACGCCCAAATCGGCAAAGCAAAGGGAAGCCGGGCTCACAAAGGCGGATTTGCCCTACACCATAGCCATGATCGTGCTTGACATTATCGCTCCCATATGCCTTATGGTGGGGCTGTCGAGCGCAAGCGCCTCCAACGTGTCCCTTTTGAGCAGCTTTGAGATAGTCGCAACCTCCGTTATCGCGCTCGCCGTATTCCGAGAAGCCATCTCAAAGCGGCTTTGGGTCGCCATCGCGCTGATAACGCTGTCAAGCGCGATGCTCTCCTTTGACGACCTTTCGAGCCTGCAATTCTCGTTCGGCTCGATTTTCGTCCTCATCGCCTGCCTATGCTGGGGCATAGAGAACAACTGCACACGCAAGCTGTCCGGCAAGAGCACCTATGAGATTGTCATACTTAAGGGCGTTTTTTCGGGTCTCGGCTCGCTTATCGTGGCCTTCATAGGCGGGGAGAGCTTCCCCAAGCTTGTCTTTATACTCTGCGCCCTGTCGCTCGGCTTTGTCGCCTACGGGCTGAGTATCTTCGTGTACATCCGTGCGCAAAAGGAGCTTGGAGCCGCCAAGACAAGCGCGTATTACGCGATAGCCCCGTTCATCGGGGCGTTCCTCTCGTTTGTTGTGCTGCACGAGCCGCTGACCCTGAGCTTTGCGGCCGCGTTGGTCGTGATGCTCATAGGCACGGCGTTGGTCACGGCCGACACCATGGTCAAGCGTCACGCCCACACCCACACGCACATGACAAACCGCACGGTGGACGGCAAGGCGCAAGTCTGTACCGTCACACATTCCCACCCACATACCCATGTGGGCGAGGACGAGACGCACGAGCATAGGCATTAACGAGAGCGCCGACCTGTCCGCTAAGGAAAATACAAGCCGTAATCTATAAAATTTGGAGGTAAATACTATGAGATTCGGATGTGCGCTAATCGCGGTCAAGGACGTGGAGCTGTCCAAACGCTTCTACTGCGAGCTGCTTGAACAGTCGGTAACGGTGGATTTCGGGTGGAACGTCACCCTGTCGGGCGGCTTCGCCTTACAGCAGGAGTTCGCGTGGCTCTGCGATATTCCCAAGGAGTCCGTGGTTGAAAGGTCAAACAACATGGAGCTGTACTTTGAGGTGGACGACTTTGATGCCTTCATAGAGAAGCTGAACGCGTACCCCGACGTCAAGTACGTTCACGCCCCCAAGACCCATGAGTGGAAGCAGCGCGTCGTTAGGATATACGACCCTGATTGGCATATCATCGAGATAGGCGAGTCGATGGTGGTCATAGCCAAACGGTATCTTGCAAAGGGGTATACCGTGGAGGAGACGGCAACGCTTATCCAACACCCCGAAGCGTTTGTGCAGGCTGTCAAGAACGGGCAAATCGTCTAAGACTTTTATATCGGTGCGGAGCCGAAAAGGAGGAACTATGAACGCTGTCGTTTACACGTCAAACACGGGCTACACCAAGGAGTACGCCCAAATGCTGGGTGAAAAGCTGTCCCTGCCCGTCTGTTCTCTAAGGGGCGCGGGCAAGGTTCTTGAAGCTGACTGTGAGATTATCTACCTCGGTTGGCTGATGGCGGGGACTGTCAAGGGGTATAGAAAGGCCGCCCGGCGATACAGGGTTAAGGCGGTGTGCGGCGTGGGCATGGGCAAAAGCGGGTCACAGCTTGCCGAAATGCGCAAGAACAACTCCGTTCCGGACGAGGTCGCGCTGTTCAGTATGCAGGGCGGGTTTGACGTCACAAAGCTGCGCGGCGTCTATAAGTTCATGATGAACACCATGAAGAACACCTTGGGCAGGAAGCTTGCGCAAAAGCCCGACAAAACCGCCGAGGAGGAGGACGTGCTTGACCTGCTGCAAAACGGCGGGAACAGGGTAAACGAGCAGGCGCTTGAACCGCTGCTGCAATGGTGCGAGGCACGTTTTGCAACGGTGCGCCAAGCGTGACGGCGCGGCGCCGCTTTGAGCTTTTAACCGTTTCCTTAATTAGTCGGTAAAGAAAATTTTACAGGGGCAAGGCTTAGCCGTTTTCCCGCGGCTTGTGGTATAATAACCGTAACTGAGCGGCAAAGGTGCGTAAGTCCAAGTAGGACTTGACGCACTTTTTTTGTGCGAAAAAGAAAGAGGTTACTTTGATGAACGGTGAAAGAGTTAATTCATTTTTGGAGACGGAGCGCATACCCCGGCTGATGCTGAAGTACTCCGTCCCCTGTGTTATATCGCTGGTTGTGGCGGCTCTCTACAACATAGTGGATCAGATATTTATAGCCAACGCCGACTATCTCGGCTCGTTCGGCAACGCCGCGAACACGGTGGTGTTCCCGCTTACCGTGGCCGCGCTTGCCGTCGCTGTCATGATAGGCGGCGGATGCTGCACCTTTGTGAGTATAAGCTTGGGCGCGGGCGAGCGCGGGGACGCCTCGCGCAGTATAGGCAACGCCGTTATGCTCTGCATAGCCTTGGGACTGGCGCTTACCACCTGCTGCTTCATATTTATGGAGCCGATACTGTCCTTGTTCGGCGGCAAGGTTAACGCGCAGACCTATGAGTACTCCCGCGAGTACTTCATATGGATAGTCATGGGCGTACCCTTTTATATGTTCGGGCAGGCGATGAACCCCATCATCCGCTCCGACGGAAGTCCCAAGTTCGCCATGGCAGCTACCGTGAGCGGCGCGGTGCTGAACCTCGTCTTAGACCCAATATTCATCTACCCCCTGCACATGGGCATGATGGGCGCAGCTGTTGCAACCGTCTTGGGGCAGGTGCTGACCGCGGGGCTGTCCCTTTGGTATCTCATTCACATGAGGGCTGTCAAGCTGAACAGAGCAAGCTTTGTACCGAGCCTCAAGCTCACGCGGCGTTTCCTTGCCTTGGGCTTTACAAGCTTCCTTGCCCAGATTTCGCTGGTCGTCTCCATGGCGGCGGTGCAGAATATGTGTACCAAGTACGGCGCACTCGACCCCGTGTTCGGGCTTGCTAAGTTTGCTCAGATTCCGCTTGCCGTCCTTGGCATAGTGATGAAGTTCTATCAAATTGCCATATCAATCGCGGTCGGAATGGCGGCGGGCTGCATACCAATAGTTGGTTACAACATCGGCGCAGGCCGCAGGGACAGAGCAAAACAGCTCTTTTCCTGTCTTATCATAGGCGAAGCGGCGTTGGGGCTTGTCGCCCTTGCCATAGTGGAGCTTCTGCCCGCGCAGCTCATAGGCATATTCGGCGCCGCCAACGAGAGCGCGTATTACACGGATTTCGCGGTGCGCTGCTTTAGGATATACCTTTGCATGACGCCGCTGTCTATGATAAATAAAGGAACCTTCATCTATCTTCAGGCGATGGGCAAGGCGTTGGAGTCCACGCTTATATCTATGATGCGCGAGGTGGTGTTCGGAGTTGCTCTGCCGATAATCCTGCCGCTTGCCTTCGGACTTGACGGTATACTCTACTCCTTCCCAATGGCGGATATACTGACCGCCGCAATCGCCGCCGTCGTGATAGTCAAGACCTATCGCGAGCTTTCCACGCCCCAAAGCCGCTTATCGCCCGATTATGGCGCGTAAGAAGAAACCATGCAAGGCGCTTGCGCAAAGCATAACAGGCAAGAGCCGCATCCGCCCGTAAAGCACCCTCCTCAACCCCTCCGTGTCATCCTGAGCGAAGTCGAAGGATCTTGGGGAAAACTCAACAGTCAAGGGGCGCTCACAGCGGGAACTGTTTATCCCGCGCGGGAGCGCCTCTTTTCATCGCAAGCCTTTTTCAAGATCCTTCGTCGCATGGCTCCTCAGGAAGACAGTGGGGGCTTGCCGCCTGCACATTGCTCCTCAGGATGACAGTGGGGTTTGTCCCCTGTGCATACGTCCTATGATGTGATTGTTCCGCCAACCCACCCCTCCGTGTCATCCTGAGCGAAGCCGAAGGATCTTGCAAAAAACTCAGCAGTCAAGACCCGCTCCCCAGCGTCAACGACCAAAACGCAGGGACAGCCCGCGTTCGCCCGTTGCTCCCCGCCCT
>ERZ795053.7260-NODE-7260-length-10741-cov-5.535280_pt1 | contig 10741 bp, 14 predicted proteins | sample MGYA00375137_ERZ795053 | MGnify/ENA primary metagenome ERZ795053 (study PRJEB30182, sample SAMN05720284) | activated sludge metagenome | isolation source: Anaerobic digester | place: Hong Kong | collected 2014-12-17 ... | reverse complement strand
TTGTTTGAGGTAAGTCTCCATGAATCTTATCACAATTGATTTTTCTATCAATCAACTCTTCTGTTACCTTGTCTACTTGTAATTTTGTGTTACAGAAAATTAAAGCTAAGGTTGGTCGATAAATGTTTAGCAGACGATAAATCGCTTCTGTCTTATTCTCTTTTTTGACTTTGTAATAATATTGCGAAATATCTTGGTTAGTTAAGTCTTCACCGACTGAAGATACAAGTTCAGGACTTACTAAGTATTTCTTAGCTAAATCAACGATTCTCTTAGGCATTGTCGCAGAAAACATTAAAGTCTGTCTTGTTTCCGGTGTATACTCAAAAATCGTTTCGATATCTTCGATAAAACCCATTTTTAGCATTTCATCCGCTTCATCTAAAACTAGATACTTAATTTTAGAAAAATCAAGAGTTTTTCTTTTTAGATGATCAATGATTCTACCTGGGGTTCCAATAATAATCTGTGGTTTTTTTCTTAGTTGAGCAAACTGTCTCGTGATTATTTCTCCACCATAAACATTGACGATTCTACAGTTGTCAATGTACTTGGAAATATTAGTTAGTTCTTGTTTGATTTGAACTGACAACTCTCTAGTTGGTGTCATTATAAGAGCTTGGATTTCATCACTGTTGAAATCGATCATTTCTAATAACGGAATACCAAAAGCAGCGGTTTTTCCAGTTCCTGTATGGGAATTTCCAATAACGTCCTTACCCATTAATAATAATGGAATTGTCTTTTCTTGTATTGGTGTTAAGTTAACAAATCCCATTTCTGATATAGCTTGTTGAATCTCATTTTTTATTTTCATTCTTTCCTCTTTATCTAAAAAAAATCAACTATTTAGTTGATTTTTTAAGTCTCTAAATCTATTATTTTAATTCCGTTTTCTATAAAGTATCTTGCACTGATACCTTGACCTCTAATTCGCTTGCCGGTGAAACTGCCATCATAGATATTTTTATATCCGCAAGACGGTGATCCGTCTTTAAGTATTACATATTCGCAATTATGTTTTTTCATTTCTGCTAGTGCTTTTTGCGCTCCTAAATGAAAATTCTCAGTAACGTCTACTCCTACTTTGTTTATAACAGAACCATTTTGCTGGATTTCGCTTTCAATCCTTGGAGTTGTTAATCCACCCAATTCTTCAGGACAGATTAAGATAACTTCTTTTCCTTGAAGATAATCCATAACTCTATTGTTAAGATTATTCTTACCGTTGTACTTACAGTTAACTCCAATTAAACAAGCGCTGACAGCGATTAGTTTATCTTTCATCTTATTCAAATGAATCGATATCGATTTTTATCTTTTTACCTTGCCTAGAAGCAGCAGCGTAAGAAATAGTTCTGATTGCATTGGCAATCTTACCACCCTTACCGATTACTCTTCCTAGGTCTTCTTGGTTTACTAGGACTTGGATTGTAATAGAATCTTCATCTTCTGAAAATTTTTTCACCAACAAATCTTCAGGATGAATAACCAATGGCGTAACCAAGTCAAATACTAGTTTTTCAAAATTAACAGCCATTATAATACCTTCTACTTGCTATTCTTTTCAGATAAAAATTCGTTCATAACCCCAGCTTTTTTAAATAAACTTTTAACTGTATCCGTAGGTTGAGCACCTGCATGTAACCATTTTTTTACCAATGTATTGTCGATTTCAACAAAAGCTGGTTGTTTAGTAGGATCGTATACTCCAACGATTTCTAAATATTTACCATCTCTAGGTTTTCTAGCATCAGCAGCTACGATGCGATAAAAAGGTCTTTTAGTTGTACCAAATCTTTGTAATCTTAATTTTACCATAATAATTATCCTCCATATTTTTTATCTCACGCAAAATTATAGCAAAAAAAATATAGCCTGTCAAGTATTTTTTATTGACAGACTATAAAATATTTAGACTGAGAAATTGAACTGTTCCATCTCTTGTTTAGATTCTTCGATTTTTTTAACTAAGCGGTGATTCTTTAGATTTTTAAAGACATCTTCGTACTTTTCTTCATCAACAAATCCGGTTAAATATCTAAGCCCTTCGCTGATGTATGTTACGTTTACTCCTAGTTCTTTAATCTTATTGACAATTTTCTTGTGTCTGAAATAAACTATTATTCCTTTTCTTTTAACCATGTTTCCCCTCACCTTTTATTCTTCTAAAGAACATTATAACATATTTGAAAATTAAGCCAAATACTTAAAGCGCATTTTCTTTATTTTTTATCGATTGAGTGATATAATTGTTGTGGTGATAAATATGTTATTAAGTAAAGATATTATAATGGATGGACATCCTACATTAAGATTAAAAGCAAAACCATTAGAACTTCCTTTAAAGAACGAAGTAATTGAAACTTTAAGGGAAATGATGGAATATATTGAGAATTCTCAAGATGATGAACTGGTTGAAAAATATGGTTTAAGACCTTCGGTTGGTTTAGCGGCTCCGCAAATCAATAAATCATTAAAAATGTTTTGTATGAAGACATTTGATGAGAGTTTCACGGAACTTCATCAATATGCCGTTGTCAATCCCAAGATAATCTCTCATTCGGAAGAGATGACTTATTTGCCTGGTGGCGAAGGTTGTTTATCAGTTGACGCCGAAACAACCGGCTTAGTTAAAAGAGCAAAGAAAATCAAAGCAAAAGTACATTTAGTCGATTTGAAATCCGGTGAAGTTAAAGAGACAACGCTAAAATTATCTGGTTATCCTGCAATCGTCTTCCAACACGAGTATGACCACTTAATGGGTGTACTGTTTATCGACAAACTATCAGAGTCTCTACCTGAGATTGAACCAATTCACTTTTACTATCCTGAAGAAGAGTAAAGCCTATCAAATTTGATGGGCTTTTTTTATAAAATCTTTTTTAATTCTTGAGCGAAATTTTTACCAAATTCGTAGATTTCTTCTTCTTGCTTTAATGAAGGTCTAAATTTTATCTTTAATCCCGGTAAAGGCTTCATCTTCAATTGTTCTAATCTTTGGTTAATATTATCAACTGCTTCTCCGCTCCAACCATAAGACCCAAAGCTTGTTGCGATTTTTCCCTTTAGTTCTTCATAATGAACCTTAGCCAATATCTCCCAAATAGTTGGTAAAGTATCTCTTACAATTGTAGCTGAACCAATTAAAAATCCTTTTGATTGCTTGATTCTATTCACAACATTATCGACTTTTGTTTCGATAAGATCGTATAACTCTACATTTACTTTACCTTCAAATTCATCCTTAATTGCTTTTTCGATTATTAAAGCCATTTGTTTTGTGTAATTATAAGCACTAGCAAATGGAATTACTACTAAAGGAACTTCATTAACTACTTCTTTTGACCATTTTTCATATAACTTAACAGCTTTAATAATGTAATCTTTCTCTAAAACCGCTCCATGAGAAGTAGCGATAATTTCCGGATAATATTCCTTAACTTTATTTATTCCTCTTCTAACCGCTGACATAAAAGGTGACATAATTGCGTCAAAATACTCTTTCAAGCTTCTATCATAATCTTTAATGTTTTTAAGGTTACTTGAGACTACGCCATCAAAAGCATAATGAGCCCCAAAGAAATCGCAAGTAAATAAAATATTGTCTTCAATCAGGTATGTGAACATAGTGTCTGGCCAATGTAAATTAGGCTGTAATGAAAACTCTAAAGTTCTGTTTCCTAAAGATAGTCTCTCTCCGTCTTTAACTCTATTGAAGTTAATGTTCTCTTTGTTAACTATTTCTTTGATATTTAGCCCGGCCGCAGGAGAACCATAGATTTGTATATTAGGATTCTTTTCCAAAACGAACTCTACCAAACCAGAGTGATCTGGTTCTGCATGATTAACAATTAAATAATCGATATCTTCTATTTTTATAATATCTTCAATTCTTTCAAAGAACTCATCTTTAAACGGAAGTTTAGCTGTATCAATAAGTGCTGTTTTTTCACTTCCTTTAACGATGTATGAATTATATGTGGAGCCAAATTCGGTAAACATAACAATATCGAAAACTTTTAAATCGTAGTCGATAGTCCCTACCCAATATACTCCTTCTTTTAATTTGTATGATTTCATAAGTTTACACCTCACCTTAGATATTATACAAAAAATTGAGTAAATAAACAAATATTTGGCTTAGTTTTATAGATTTTTTATAGGGCGTTGACTTGAGATAGAAAATTTGTTAAAGTATTATGTGTGATAGAGTATTTTTTTTAGGAGGATAAAAGATGAATTACCAATTATTTAGCGACTCATGTGTTGATATTCCTGATTCTTTAGCAAAGGAGTTAAACATAGAAATTTTGCCTATGAAGGTAACGGTAAAGAACAAAGAGTATGCAAACTACCTAGATAATCGTGAAATCGATTCAAAGGTATTCTATGATTTTTTAAGAGAACAAAACACGGCTACAACTGCTCAATTAAATCCTAATGATTTCGTAGATAAGTTTAAGCCATTTTTGGAAAAAGGCGTTGATGTTCTTCATTTAAGTTTTTCAAGCGCGCTTTCTGGTAGTTTCAACTCTTGTTTAATTGCTAAAAAAGAACTTGAAGAAACATTTCCGGACAGAAAAATTGAAGTTATTGATACTTTAGCCGCTTCTATGGGACAAGGTTTATTAGTAACTTTAGCTGCGAAAGAAAAATTAGCCGGAAAGTCACTTGATGAAGTAAAAAACTTTGTTTTAGATTTAAGATTAAGAATCTCACATTTGTTTACAGTCAGTGATTTAGGTCATTTAAGAAGAGGTGGAAGATTATCAGCTAGTTCAATGGTTCTGGGTAACTTATTAAACATCAAACCTTTATTACATGTAAATGAGTTAGGGCAACTAAAAGTATATGGTAAATCTAGAGGCAGATTTAAATCGCTTAACAATCTTGTTCATCGAATGGAAGAAACTATTGATAAAACAAATTGCAAACTAATATACATATCTCATGGTGATTGTATTGAAGATGCTGTTTATGTTAAGGATTTGATTAAGGAGAAACTAGGATATCAAGAAGAGCAATTTCTTATTAATCCTATCGGACCTGTTATTGGTGCTCATTCTGGTGTAAATACCTTGGCAATATTCTATATCGGAAATGAAAGAGAAACTAAGTAGAGAGCATTCTCTACTTTTTTGTTTTTATGTTTTAAATTAAGTGATATAATAGTAAAAAGAAATAACTGATTTTTAGGAGTTAATGACTTATATGTATAAAATACTGAATAAAATCGAACTGAATATAGATGTTGATCTAATGGTGATTGAAGCTCCATTAGTAGCTAAAAACACTAAACCCGGCAATTTCGTAATCATTAGAGTAGATAAATCTGGGGAGCGAATCCCTTTAACTATCGTTGAGAATGACTCAAATTCCATTACTATCATTTCTCAAAAAGTTGGGTACTCAACAAAAATGCTTGGCAGAAAGAATATTGGCGATTATTTAGAGGATGTGGTTGGACCTTTAGGTGTGCCTGCACATATTAAAGCAGTAAAAAATCTAGTGGCTATTGCTGGAGGAGTTGGCGCTGCACCTCTATATCCACAACTAAAAGCCTATAATGATCAAGGAACAGAAATAGATTTAATCATTGGCGCTTCTAATAAAGAACACTTAATTCTTTTAGATAAATTCAAAGCTATAATTAAGAATTTATATATTTGCACCGATGATGGTTCAATGGGCGAAAAAGGCTTCGTCACAAAAGTTTTAGAGAAACTTCTAAGCGAAAAAACTTATGACCAAGCTATAGCAATCGGACCACTTATTATGATGAAGAATGTAGTAAAAATAAATAAGAATTATAATTTGAAAACTGATGTATCCTTAAACCCAATTATGATTGACGGCACTGGCATGTGTGGAAATTGTAGAGTATCAATTGGCGGTAAAGTCTTTTTCGCTTGCGTTGATGGACCTGATTTTCCTGGTGAAGAGATTGATTTCGATGAACTCATCGAAAGACAAAAATATTACAAGAATGAAGAACATATTTGTAATTTGATGCTTGGAGAGAAAAAATGATTTCAAGAACGAAAATGCCTGAACTTGATGCAACAATCAGAAATAAGAATTTTGAAGAAGTTGCTTTAGGATATGATCTTAAACAAGTCAAAATGGAAGCTTCAAGATGTCTTGATTGTAAGAATCCTAGATGTGTAACAGCATGTCCTGTAAACATCGATATTCCGCGTTTTATCAAACTGATTCTTGAAGATAAATTTGAAGATGCTTATTGTACTATTTACCAAGACAATATCCTTCCTGCTGTTTGTGGAAGAGTATGTCCTCAGGAAAAACAATGCGAAGGAGCTTGTGTTCTTGGTATTAAATTTGAAAGTGTTTCAATTGGGGCTTTAGAGAGATTCTTAGGAGATTTTAGTTTAAAAAACAATTTTTTTAAAAAAGAAATAATCGAAGAAAATCATCATAAAATTGCAATTATCGGCAGCGGGCCAGCGGGACTAGCTTGTGCTGCAAGCATCAGAAGAATGGGTTATTCTGTAGATGTCTATGAAGCTTTACATGAGTTTGGTGGAGTTTTAAAGTATGGCATTCCTGAATTCAGACTACCAAAATCTATAGTTGATACAGAAATAATTAGATTGGAGAATTTAGGTATCAGATTCCATAAAAATGTCATTATTGGCAAAACTTTGACTATCGATCAATTATTTAATGAATATGACTATAAAGCTATCTTTATCGGCAGTGGAGCTGGATTGCCAAGTTCTTTAGGTATTAAGGGTGAAAACCTAAACGGTGTATACTACGCCAATGAATTCTTAACTCGAGTAAATTTGATGAAAGCGAATAACTTTCCACATTCAAACACTCCTGTGAAAACCGGAGATAACGTCGCTGTTGTTGGAGGCGGTAATGTCGCAATGGATGCGGCAAGAACTGCAAAAAGATTAGGGGCAAAAAAAGTTTACATAGTTTATCGAAGAAACATGGAATCATTACCAGCCAGACTGGAAGAAATTCATCATGCCATCGAAGAGGGAATCGAGTTTAGATTACTTCTTAATCCGGTTGAAATTATTGGCGAAGCCTACGAAATCAAACAGATAAAATGCCAAATCATGGTTCTGGGAGAAAAAGATTCTTCAGGAAGACAAAAACCAGTTCCAACCAACAACTATGAGATAATTGATGTTGATAATCTGATTATTGCAATTGGACAAAGTCCTAATCCTATTATTAAAAATAGCACTGCTAATCTTAAGGTTGATGATTGGGGAAGAATTGTAGTTGATGACTATCAAACATCCATACCTGGCGTGTTTGCCGGAGGAGATATTGTTACAGGTGCTGCTACTGTTATTTTGGCTATGGGTGCCGGTAAGGAAGCCGCAATTAGAATGGATTCATATGTTAAAACGCTCTAAATTAGGGCGTTTTTTATTTTTATGACAATACTGTCACAACGCTATTGACAAAGTTTTTACAAAAGAGTAATATATAAATGTGACAAGGTTGTCATATTTGGGAGGTCTAGAAATGCCAACAAAAACATTTATGAATCTAGATGAAGAAAAAAAGCAAAGAATTGTCAATTCGGCTTTGAAGGAATTCTCTGAAAAAGCCTATGATCATGTAAATATCAGCGATATTATTAGAAACGCTCAAATCCCTCGTGGAAGTTTTTATCAATATTTCATCGACAAAGAAGACTTATATTTTTATCTAATCGACATTATCAGAAATGAAAAAATGCTTTTCTTGAAAGATACTCTTAATAATATTGAGGGAATCAGGTTTATCGAATTAGTTAAAAAGCTTTATAATGAAGGAGTAAAATTCGCTCTAAAATATCCTCTTTACGTCAAAATTATGGATCACTTATTAAAAAACAAAAGTGAAATCTTTTATAAACTAATGAACGATAATCTTTTAATTGCAGAAAAAATCTATATGGATTTAATCGATAAAGATAAAGAACGAGGTTACATCAAAAAAAGTATTGATTCTTCTACTTTCGCTAAAATAGTAGTTCAATTAACTACTAATATCGCTGTTGAAGAACTAGATTTATCTAATGAAGAAGCAAGTTATAAGAAAATGATAGAAAGAAATAATAAAGTACTCGAAATTATTGAATTTGGAGTCAGCCAAGGAGAAAATTAATGTTTAAAGTAGAAAATTTGAAGTTCAAGTACAAAAATAATAAAGAAGATGTTATTAAAGGAATTAACTTTGAGATTAAGGAAGGTGAAATCTTCGGATTTCTAGGTCCAAGTGGAGCTGGTAAAAGTACGACACAAAAAATCATCATCAAAATCCTTGAAGATTATCAAGGAGTCATTAAGTATAAAGATGTCGACTTGAGATCATATACAAATGAATTTTATGAAGAGATTGGCGTTAGTTTTGAAATGCCAATTCATTTCTCGAAAATGACCGCTATGGAAAACATCAACTTCTTCCTAAAACTATATAAAAATAACGAAGACGTCGAGAGTCTTATGAGAAGAGTCGGTTTATGGGAAGATAGAAACAAGCTTGTGGGAGAATTTTCTAAAGGAATGAAGATTAGACTAAACCTTGTAAGAGCTTTGTTAAACAAACCAAAAATGCTCTTCCTTGATGAGCCTACAAATGGTTTGGATCCAACAAATGCAATGATTTTAAAAGAGATGATAAAAGAGTTCAGAAACAATGGCGGCACGGTATTTATCACTTCACATATCATGGCAGATATCGACCAATTATGCGATCGAGTAGCCTTTATCGTCAATGGAGAAATCAAAGAAATTGATTCGCCAAGAAACTTAAAAATCAGATATGGCAAGAGCGTAGTATTGGTTGAATATAAAGAAAATGACTTAACAGTGAGTAAAGAATTCCCTATGGAAAATATTGGTAAAAATCAAGAATTCATTAAACTGATTCAAGAGAAACCGATTGAAACAATTCATAGTGGAGAAACTACCTTAGAGGATATTTTTATTAAGGTTACAGGGGTGAAACTAGCCAATGAAGAACTCTAGACTAGCTCTTTTAATCAAAGGCGAACTTTACCGTTTGCATAAATACAATGTATTCTTTATTAGCGTTTTAATTGCGATTATCTGGGGTGTAGTACTTTATTTTGTCGATTCAGTATTATTTAACGCCTTATTGCCATTCTTGATTTTAGTTGATGCGACAATGATGAGTGTTATGTATATCGGTAGTGTAATGTTTTTTGAGAAGAAAGAGTCTACTTTATCCTCTATCTTAGTAACTCCAGTAACTAACAAAGAGATAATCCTATCAAAAATTATTGCTAATACAATTCATAACCTAATCTCAACAAGTATGATAATTATTGCATTTATTTTAATTAAAGATGTAAAGATCAACTACCTATTAATGCTATTGGCAATCTTACTGGTGACTGCCGTATTTACCGGTTTAGGCCTTTTGCTATCCTATTATCAAAAAGATTTCACTACAATGTTAACTAATTTGATGATTCTTACATTTGTTTTCTTATTACCAAGTGCACTTTACAGTTTCAATGTGTTAAAGGGAGAGGCTTGGGAATACATTCTTCTTCTTAATCCTGTTGAAGCAGCTAGCAAAATTATTGCAGGAGGGTTTAAAGGCGTTACATTAGATTGGCATTATTACTTTAGTTTGTTTTACGTACTAATCGGTGGTTTATTATCTTATCAGTTCCTTATCTTGCCTAAGTTTAAGAACTATGCTGTTTCGATTAGTGGAGTGTGATTTATATGTTAAAAACTATTTTGAAAGCTGAACTTAAAAACATATTTAGAGACCGGATGTATATATTCTTCATGGTATATCCTATCATTATTGGAGTATTAGGATATTTTCTTATTCCTTACCTAGAAGAAACATCTAGTCCAGGCAGCCTTTTACCAAGCATTTTAGTAATGTTATTCATTTTAATGACCGGTTATATTTTTGGAGCCCTTACTGCTTTTACTCTTTTAGACGATAAAGACGACTCTGTTTTAATGAGTCTGAAAGTAACGCCGATTTCAGTGAAATTATATGTTGCTGTGAAACTGTTTATATCATTTCTTTTTGGATTCATTGCGACAATTATTCTAATCTATTCAACTAACTTTTTACCAAATTCATCTTTTTGGGTTGTTCTAATGATTTCGGTTGTTGGGGCTTTACAAGCACCAGGAGTAGCTCTAATAGTTAACTCTTTTTCTGATAATAAAGTAGAAGGTTTTGTTATTATGAAGATGAGTGCACTTATACTAGCTTTTCCAGTAATTGCCTTTTTCGTACAATCATGGCAAGAAGTTTTTCTAGTATTTGCTCCAGGTTTCTGGTCTGCAAGAATGATTCAAATGGAACTAATAACAGCGGCGGAAGCTAACTTTTCTTTAATTGTTTACTTTATGCTTGGAGTAGTATACAATTTATTGTTTACAGTATTATTTATGAAAATATATTCAAAAAGAAGTAATTTATAAGGAGGATTTTATGAGAGTTTTAAGTATTATCTTAATTGTTTACGGAGCTATCTGCATCCTAACCGCTGGACTAAGACCACCATTCATCATGAACTCCAAGAAAATACAAATATTTGAAAAATATCTTGGAAAACTAGGAACAATCTTACTGATACTCGGTTTCGGTGTAGTAGCTTTAGTAATTGGCATTTTAATTTATGAATGAAAAAATAAAGGAGTTGAATTTTCAACTCCTTTATAATTATGAAAATGTATTACGCAACTCTTTCATAAACTGCAAATACTTG
>ERZ795053.7259-NODE-7259-length-10741-cov-6.068688_pt1 | contig 10741 bp, 10 predicted proteins | sample MGYA00375137_ERZ795053 | MGnify/ENA primary metagenome ERZ795053 (study PRJEB30182, sample SAMN05720284) | activated sludge metagenome | isolation source: Anaerobic digester | place: Hong Kong | collected 2014-12-17 ... | reverse complement strand
CTGCCGCGTGCCTCGAGCACGCCCGCGACCAGCGCCAGCGCCATGGCGTAGCCGGCCATGAAGTCGACGATCGAGAGGCCGAAGCGCGACGGCGGCGAGTCCGGCTCGCCGTTGAGGGCGAAATAGCCGGCCTCGGCCTGGATCAGGTAGTCGTAGCCGGGCCAGGCCGCCCGGCTGCCCTCACGCCCGTAGGCCGAGAGAAAGGCACAGACGATCCTCGGATTGACCGGCGCCAGATGCGCGTAGGTGATGCCGAGCTTCTCCGGCACATCGCCCCGAAGGTTGCAGGCGACGGCATCGGCACCCCTTGCCAGGTCGAGGAAGACCGCATGGCCCTCGGGCGAGGCCAGATCGAGGGCGACACTCCGCTTGTTCCGGTTGAACGACTGGAAGAAGAGGCTCGCCGCGGTGTCGCCCATGCCGGGCTCGAAATGCGGCCCCAGCGAGCGGCTGACGTCGCCGCCCTCCTTCGGGTTCTCGATCTTGATCACCTCCGCCCCGAGATCGGCGAGCGCCTGCGTGCCGAAGGGCCCGGCCCCGTAGAGCTCGACCGCCAGCACCCGCACCCCCTGCAGCAACCCCATCCGCCTCCCTTCCCCGACCCTTCGCCCTTGCCTTTTCCCCGCTCGCCCGGCCAAGCTCAAGCCAATCCTCGCGCTGGAGCACGCCGCTGTTCGAAGCCTTCCACGAGATCGCCCCCGGGCGCATCCGCGAGCTCACCGGCCTGCCGTTCGAGGCCTTCGCCGCCGGGCAGGTCTTCCACCACCGCCCGGGCATCACGGTGAGCCAGGCGGAGAATGCCGACGAGGCGCTCGCCACGCTGAACCAGGCGGCCCTGCATTATGACGAGCACTATGCCGGTGCTACCGAGTTCGGCCGGCCGCTCGTGGTGAGCACGCTGACCCTGCAGCGCGCCGTCGGCATGGGCTGGAAGACCTTCGGCCGCCGGCGGGCGATTCTCGGCTTCGCCTCGATCCGGCTCACGAGCCCGGTGCTCGGCGGTGACACGCTCTATGCGGCGACCAGAATCCTCGCCGTCGCCGACGACCTGGCCGATCCCGATTGCGGCATCGTGACGGGCGAGGCGACCGTCACCCGCGCCGACGGGACCACCGTTGCCGAGGTGACCTACGACCAGTCGATCTATCGCCATGACAGCGGTCCCTTCGCCGCCCTCGACTACTGAAGGAGCGCCGCCCGATGACCTCGCACCCGTCGCACATCGCCATCGGCGAGAACGAGTACGTCGAGACCCTCGGCCTCGAGCTCGACGCCATCGAGCCCGGCCTCGTGATCGAGCACCGCCCCGGCTTCGCCTTCAGCCTCGCCGAGGCACGCTACCGATCCGCCCTCGCCGGCGACCACGCGCCGGTGGCGGTGGACCCCGCCTTCGCCGCGCTGGCCGGCGGCGGCGAGGCGGCCATCGCGCAAACCTGGGTGCTCACCGCCGTCGTCGCCGCCACGACCCGCGCCTTCGGCCGCGTCGTGGCGAACCTCGCCTGGGAGAACGTCCGCTTCCCCGGCCCGGTCCGAGACGGCGATTTCGTGCTCGTCACCTCGACGATCCTGGGCAAGCGCAACTCCGCCTCCCGGCCCGAGCAGGGCATCCTGCATGTCAGGACCGATGCCGTGACCCGCGGCGGCACCGAGGTCTGCAGCTTCGAGCGCCGGCTCCTCGTCTATCGCGGCGCCAGCGCCCCCCATCGGGCAGCCGGCTACGCCTGAGCGGCTTGGCGTACGTACACCACTCGCTTATGAGGCGGGCATGCCAGACCAGCGCACGTCCCCCGGCCCCGGCCCCGGCCCCGACTGCCCCGACTGCCCGCGGCTGGTCGCCTTCCGCCTCGCCGCGCGCACCAGGGAGCCGGACTGGCACAACGCGCCCGTCCCCTCCTTCGGTGACCCGAAGGCGCGCCTCCTGATCGTCGGCCTCGCCCCCGGCCTCGGCGGCGCCAACCGCACCGGCCGCCCCTTCACCGGCGACGGCGCCGGCTTCACGCTCTATCCCGCCCTCGCCCGCTTCGGCTGGACCCGGGGCACGTTCGATGCCCGCGTCGACGACGGGCTCGAGCTGATCGACTGCCGCATCACCAACGCCGTGCGCTGCGTGCCGCCACAGAACAAGCCGACCGGGGCCGAGATCGCCACCTGCCGCCGGTTCCTGCAAACGGAGATCCTGGCGCCACCCCGCCCCCGGGCGATCCTGGCGCTCGGCCGCATCGCCCACGACTCGACACTGCGCGCCCTGGGCCTTCGCCTGGCGGCCTATCCCTTCGGCCACGGTGCGATGCATGAGATTGGGCCGGACCTCGTGCTCGCCTCGAGCTACCACTGCTCCCGTTACAACATGAACACCGGTCGGCTCACCGAGACCATGCTCGACCATGTGCTGCTGGCCTTGCGCCGCCATCTCGACGCTCGGTAAGGTTCGGCCAACAATTCTGGGGAGACGACCTTGGGCATCCTGCTCGGCTGCATCGCCGACGACTTCACCGGCGCCACCGACCTCTGCAACACGCTGGTCAAGGAGGGCATGCGCACGGTCCAGCTCATCGGCGTGCCCGGGCCCGGCCTGCCGGTGCCCGAGGCCGACGCCGTCACCATCGCGCTGAAGTCGCGCACCGCTCCCGTCGCCGACGCCGTGGACGAATCGCTCGAAGCCCTCCGCTGGCTCCAGTCGGCGGGTGCCACCCAGATCCTCTTCAAGTACTGCTCCACCTTCGATTCCACGCCCGACGGCAATATCGGCCCGGTCGCCGACGCGCTCATGGAAGCCCTCGGCGCCGGCATCGCCGTCGTCTGCCCGGCCTTCCCCGAGACCGGCCGGACCATCTACCTCGGCCACCTCTTCGTCGGCGCGAAGCTGCTCAGCGACACCCACATGCGCCACCATCCGCTGACCCCGATGACCGACAGCGACCTCGTCCGGGTCATGGGGGCCCAGTCCAAAAGGCCCGTGGGGCTCGTTCCCTTCGCCGCCGTCGACCAGGGTGCGGGGGCCATCGCCGAGCGCTTCGCCGAGCTCGAGGCGGCCGGCATCGCCTATGCCGTCACCGATGCCGTGGCCGATCGGCATCTGCGCCACCTGGGCGAGGCCATGGCCGACCACAAGCTGATCACCGGCGGCTCCGGCATCGCCCTGGGCCTGCCCGAGAATTTCCGCCGCCGCGGCCGCCTCGGCCAGCACGACGCGGCGGCCCTGCCGGCCGTGGACGGCTTCGAGGCCGTGCTCGCCGGCTCCTGCTCCACCGCGACCCTGGAGCAGATCGACCGCATGGCCGACCGCAACCCGGCGCTGAAGCTCGACCCCTTCGCCCTCGCCGACGGCTATGCCGCCGAGCTCGCCATCGACTGGGCGAAGGAGCACCTGGCGAACGGCCCGGTCCTGATCTACGCCAGCGCGCCCGCCGACGACGTCGCCGAGGCGCAGAAGGTGCTCGGCCGCGAGCGGGCCGGCAGCCTGATCGAGGACGCCATGGCGGCCATCGCCAGGGGCCTGGTCGAGGCGGGCGTCCGCCGCCTCGTCGTCGCCGGCGGCGAGACCTCGGGGGCCGTGGTCAAGGCGCTCGGCATCGAAGGCCTCGCCATCGGCCCGCAGATCGACCCGGGTGTCCCCGCCTGCACCAGCCTCGGCAAGACGCCCCTCGCCCTCGCCCTCAAGTCCGGCAATTTCGGCGGCCCCGACTTCCTCACCCGGGCCTTCGCCCACATGCCAGGGGAACGGCGGCGGCCATGAGCGAAAGCCGGCTCCGCGAGTCCATCTGCCGCTTCGGCCAATCGATCTTCGAGCGCGGCCTCACCTTCGGCAGCTCCGGCAACATCTCCGTCCGCCTCGACGATGGCTGGCTCATGACACCCACCGGCGCCACGCTCGGCACGCTCGACCCGGCCCGCATCTCCAGGCTCGATGCCGACGGCCGCCACGTCTCGGGCGACCAGCCGACCAAGGAGACCTTCCTCCATCTCGGCATGTACGCAAACCGTGTTGGCGCGCGGGCCGTCGTGCATCTCCACTCGACCCATTCGGTTGCCGTGAGCTGCCTCGCCGACATCGATCCCGCCGACGTCATCCCGCCGATCACCGCCTACTACGTGATGCGCGTCGGCACCCTGCCGCTCGTCCCCTACTACCGCCCGGGCGACCCGGCCCTCGGCCCGGCCGTGGAAAAGCTCGCCGGCAGGCACCACGCCGTGCTGCTCGCCAATCACGGCCCCGTCGTCGCCGGCACCAGCCTCGAGAACGCCGTCTTCGCCACCGAGGAGCTGGAGGAAACCGCGAAGCTCTGGCTGATGCTCCGCCACGAGAAGATCCGCGCCCTGACCCCGGAGCAGGTCGCCGACCTCAAGGCGCATTTCCCTAGCTGAGCTTATCAGGCGCCGGTCGTCTCGAGCAGCGATTCGAGGGCCTCGAGCCGGTCGGCCTCGGCCGGCCGCTTGTCCCATCTGAGCCGCGAGATGCGGGGAAAGCGCATCGCCACGCCGGACTTGTGCCGCCTCGAACGGTTCAGCCCCTCGAAGGCGACCTCGAGCACGAGACCATGCCCCGGCTCCGCCCTGACCGCCCGCACCGGGCCGAACCTCTCCACCGTGTTGTCTCGCACGTAGCGATCGATCTGGAGCAGCTCCTCGTCCGTGAACCCGAAATAGGCCTTGCCGACCGGCGTCAGGGCGCCCTCCCCGGTCCAGACGCCGAACGTGTAGTCTGAATAGAAGCTCGACCGCCGCCCGTGCCCGCGCTGCGCGTACATGAGAACGGCGTCGATGACGAAGGGATCGCGCTTCCACTTGAACCACGGGCCTTTCGGCCGCCCGGCGAGATAGGCGCTGTCCCACCGCTTCAGCATGACACCCTCGATCACCGGGCTGGGTGGTGCCTCGCGCCGGGTGGCGAGCTCGTCCCACGCCTCGAAGGGGATCAGCGGCGAGAGATCGAGACGGTCCGGGCTCTTTCCCGTAATGATGCTTTCCAGCCGCGCGCGGCGATCGCGAAACGGCAGGTGGCGCAGATCGTCGTCCGCGTCGACGAGCAGATCATAGGCGCGGATGAAGGCGGGGTAGTCTGCCAGCGTCGCCTTGCCGACGGTCTTGCGGTTGAGGCGCTGCTGCAGGGCCGCGAACGGTGCGACCCCGCCCTCGTGCCGCACCAGCAGCTCCCCATCGATCGAGCCTTCGAATTCGATCGCGTCCAGCGCATCGGGAAACGCGGCGGAAATGTCGTCTCCGCTGCGGGAATACAGCCGCCGCACGCCCCGGTCCGAGACCACCTGCACCCGAATCCCGTCCCATTTCCACTCTGCCGCAAACGCCGCAGGGTCGAGCGCTGCCAGCTCGCTCTCGCTCACCGGCGTCGCCAGCATCACGGGGCGAAAGGGCCCGCGTGCCAGGTTCACGGGCTTCGACGCCCGCCCGTCCAGCCAGGCGAAGAGCTCGCCGTAAGGCGCGACGAGCCCATGCCAGAGCTCCTCGATCTCGGTGACCGGCACGCCGCCGTGCTCGGCCAGGGCCACCTTGGCCAGACGCGCGGAGAACCCGGTCCTGAGATTGCCCGTCACGAGCTTCAAGAGCGCATAGCGCGACGAGGGGTCGAGCCGGTCGAGGAGATCGCCGACGACCGCCGCCGCAGCGCCCCGGGAGGCCGAGGTCAGCCGTTCCACGACAACCGACAAGGGCAGGTCCTCGCTTGCCCCCGCCGCCTCCCAGATCAGCGAGATGGTCTCGGCGAGATCGCCCACATAGTCGTAGGAGAGCCGGAACAGCACCTCGTCCACCCGCTCCGCCACCAGTGCCCGCAGCACCGCGGGCTTGACCGCCGGCAGATGGAGATCACCCGTCAGCGCCGCCAGCGCGTAGCCCCGATCCGGGTCCGGCGTCGTGCCGAGATAGCGCCGGACGAGGGCCACCTTCTCGTTGCGCGACGGCGTGAGGATCAACTGGTCCAGAAGCCGGGCAAAGGCCTTCATTCCGGCTCTTCCTCGTAGCCCACGAGGTTCAGCGGTCGCGCCCTGATGCCCTGCAGCTCGCACCACCGCACCAGCGCCTCTTCCTGGCCATGCGTCACCCAGATCTGTTCCGCCCCGACATCCTCGATCGTCTGCGTCAGCTCCGGCCAGTCGGAATGGTCGGAGATGACCAGCGGCAGCTCCACGCCGCGTTGCCGGATGCGGGGGCGAACCCCCATCCAGCCGGAGGCGAAGGCGATCATGGGATCGGCGAAGCGCCTGGCCCAGGGCGTGCCGAAGCTGGTGGGCGGCCCGATCACCACCCGGCCCGCGAAGCCATCCCGCGGCGCATCGACGGTCGCCGGCAGCAGCCTGCCGAGCGCCACGCCCCGCGATTGATAATAATCGCACAGACGCTGCAGCGAGCCGTGCAGGAAGATCGGCGCGTCGTAGCCCGCGTCACGCAGGAGCCGGATGACCCGCTGCGCCTTCCCCAGCGCATAGGCGCCGACCAGATGCGTCCGGTGGACATTCACGCCCAGCGAGGCGATGAGCTTGCCGATTTCGTCGCGGGCCGGTGGATGGCGAAAGACCGGCAGGCCGAAGGTCGCCTCGCTGATGAAGACGTCACAAGGGACGAGCTCGAACTCGGCGCAGGTCGGATCGCTGCCCCGCTTGAAATCCCCGCCCGCGACGACCCTTGTGCCACCAACCTCCACCACGATCTGCGCCGAGCCCAGGATATGCCCCGCCGGGACGAAGCGCACGCGGCTCTCGCCGAGCGTGATCCACGCACTGTCCGCGGCCTGCGTTTCCCTGGCAAAGTCCGGCCCATAGCGGATCGCCATGATGTCGAGCGTTTCCGCCGTCGCCAGAACGGCCCGATGCCCCGCCCGCGCATGGTCGGCATGGCCATGCGTGACGAGCGCGCGCTCGACCGGCCTGACCGGGTCGATGAAGAAATCGCCCGCCGGGCAATAGAGGCCCTCGACCCTCGGCAGGAGGGGCGGTGACGTCATCGAGGCGGCCTCGCCCTACACGGCCGGACGACCGCGAGAGCCCCGTCCGACGTTCGCTACCCCCGCCCGATGAACGGCATCTTGGTGGCCATCACCGTCACGAACTGGATGTTGGCATCGAGCGGCAGGCTCGCCATGTGGACCACCGTGCTCGCCACATGCGCCACGTCCATGCGCGGCTCGACCTTGGTCTCGCCTGTCGCCTGCAGCACGCCGCCGGTCATCCGCTCGGTCATCTCGGTCGCGGCATTGCCGATGTCGATCTGGCTGCAGGCGATGTCGTAGGCCCGGCCGTCGAGGCTGATCGACCGGGTGAGCCCGGTGATCGCGTGCTTGGTGGCCGTGTAGGGCGCCGAGAACGGCCGCGGCACATGCGCCGAGATGGAGCCGTTGTTGATGATCCGCCCGCCCTGCGGCTTCTGCTTGCGCATCATGCCGAACGCCTCGCGCGAGCAGTAGAAGGCGCCGTTGAGGTTGGCGTCCACCACCTTCCTCCACTGCTCGAGCGGCAGCTCGTCGATCGGCACCGGCGGCGAGCCCACCCCGGCATTGTTGAAGAGCACGTCGAGCCGGCCGAAGCGCTCGGCGCAGGCCTCGAAGAGGGCGGCCACGGACTCCGCATCGCCCACATCGGTCGAGACCGCCAGCGCCTGGCCGCCCGTGCCCTCGATCTCGGCCGCCACCGCCGCCAGGGGCTCCTGCCGCCGGCCGGCCAGCACCAGCTTGTAGCCGGCCCCGGCGAGACCGAGCGCCGAAGCCTTGCCGATGCCGCTGCCGGCGCCCGTCACCATTGCGACCTTCGTCATTGTCATTCGCTCCATCCGTTGAATAGGTTCGTCTCAATTCCTGCGGTAGGGCCCAAACCAGCCGAGCCCGTCCTCGGTCCGCCCCTTCGGGTTGTACTCGCAGCCCACCCAGCCGGCGTAGCCGATCTGGTCCATCACGCCGAAGAGGTAGGGATAGGCGACCTCGCCCGTGTCCGGCTCGTGCCGGTCCGGCACGCCCGCGATCTGGATATGGCCAATCACGCCGATCAGCTCCCGAAGATGCATGGCGAGGTCGCCCTCCATGATCTGGCAGTGGAAGCAGTCGAACTGCAGCTTCAGGTTGGGTGCCCCCACCTGCTCGATGATCCGCCGGCCATCGCGCTGGTAGTTGAGGAAGTAGCCCGGGATCGAGCGCGTGTTGATCGGCTCGATCAGCATGGTGATGCCCTTGGCGGCGGCCCGCTCCGCCGCCAGCGCCAGGTTCTCGAGATAGGTGCTGGAAAAATGCGCCCGGTCGTCGTCGGCGCCGATCAGCCCGGCCATGCAGTGCAGCCGCCTCGCCCCGATGACCTCGGCGTAGTGCAGCGCCTTGTCGAGGCCGTCCCTGAACTCCGCCTCGCGCCCCGGCAGGGCCGCGAGCCCGCGCTCGCCCCTGGCGAAATCGCCGGGCGGCAGGTTGAAGAGCGCCTGCTCGAGCCCGGCGTCATCCAGCGCCGCCCGGATCTCGCCCGCCTCGTGCTCGTAGGGGAAGAGATACTCGACCGCGGCGAACCCGGCCGCCCCGGCCGCGGCGAAACGGTCGAGAAACGGCCGGTCGGTGAACATCATGCTGAGATTGGCGGCAAAACGCGGCACGGCTTCTTCCTCCCTGGACGGCCCCGATCGCGCATCACCGGTTGCCGTTGCGGCCCCGGTTTGCGGCAAGCCACCCGGATGAGCAAGAGGGTACGCCGAAACATGGTTGAGATCCGTTAGTAAGGACGAACGTTAAACGGCCGTTAACGTCCTTGGCGCAGGATGCGGGTCTCGTCTGTCGATGCGCCCGACCCGGGTGGTCGGCACCAACTCGCCCGGATGGAACGAGCTCGTGCCCATGCCCTTGTTCAAGCCCGCCATCGCCCCGCTGCCGGACGACGTGCGGGCGCTGACGGCCTTGCGCTTCTTCGCCGCCTTCTGGGTCCTGGCCCTTCACTACACCGACTTCATGCCCGCCGACTTCGCAGCGGTGACCGGCTTCTTCGCCGAGGGCAAGCTCGGCGTCGACTTCTTCTTCGTGCTCTCCGGCTTCATCCTGACCCACGTCTATCTCGGCCGGCTCGAGCAGGGGGACTTCGCCTGGCAGGGCTTCATGCTGCGCCGCTTCGCCCGCCTCTATCCCCTTCATCTGGCCACGTTCTTCGTGGTCGTCGCCTATGTCACGGCCGGCCGGCTCGCCGGCATCGGCTTCAGCGTGCCCGAGGCCTACACGCTGGAGGCCGTCTGGCCGAACCTCCTCATGCTGCACGCCTGGGGCATCCAGGACCACATGAGCTGGAACTACGTCTCCTGGTCGATCAGCGCCGAGTGGTTCGCCTATCTCCTCTTCCTGCCGCTCAGCCTGCTCGTGCTCCGCCTGCCCTTCGGCCCGGGCGGCAGGCTCGTCCTCGCCGGGCTCGGCCTCCTCGTCGCCTCATTCGTCGCCGAGCAGGCGATCGGCCGGCCGCTCACCCACCTCACCCACGATTTCGGCATCCTGCGCATCCTGCCGGAGTTCGTCCTCGGCATCACCCTCTACCATGCCATCCGCACCTGGGACCTCGAGGCCCGCCACGCCGGCGCCATCCTCGCGGTCACGCTCGGCGGCATCCTCGCGATCGTCCACTGGCGCCTCGACGGCCTCTGGGCCGTCGTCCTCCTGGCCTTCCTGATCTTCGCCGTGGCGAGCCTCGCCCGGCAGGGCCGCCTCGCCTGGCTCTCAGGGCCCGTCCCCGTCTATCTCGGCGAGATCTCCTATGCGATCTACATGACCCACGCGATCGTCTTCATCGTCTTCTTCCGCGGCCTCGGCCTGCTGCTCCGGGATCCCGCCTCGCCGCATTTCTGGTGGCTCGGCCCGATCGCGCTCGCCCTCACCCTCCTCGCGGCGATGCTCGCCCACCACCTGGTCGAGCGGCCGGCCCGCCGGTGGCTCAACCGCCTCTTCGCCGGCGGCTTCCGCCGCCCCAGCCAGGCACCCCGAATCCACGCCGCCCCCAAGGCCCATCGAGGCGCCGTCTTCTGAGCCGGCCCCCCACACCCGCCCGCTGCCCCTCGCCCTCGCCGTTCCCAACTGTTAGAGCGTTTCCACGGTGGCCGTAGACGAGGAAGGCAAGGCGATCGGCGCGCAGCGCAGTCTACCTACGTGAGCACCGGCCGTCCGCAGCCTGACGAAGTATACCGTTACCGTGAAAATGCTCTAGAAGCCGCCGGACGACGAGCGAGGCGCCAGCAGCCGGGACCAGAAGCCATGCCCGACTCCCCCTACCCCCGCGACATGCGGGGCTACGGCCAGCACACCCCCCACCCGCAATGGCCGAACGGGGCGCGGATCGCCGTCCAGTTCGTCATCAATTACGAGGAGGGCGGCGAGAACTGCATCCTCCACGGCGACCCGGCCTGCGAGGCCTTCCTCTCCGAGATCGTCGGTGCCCAGGCCCTGCCGGGCGTGCGCCACATGAACATGGAATCGATCTACGAATACGGCAGCCGCGCCGGCTTCTGGCGCCTGCATCGCCTGTTCACCGAGCGCCGGGTGCCAGTCACGGTCTTCGCCATCGCCATGGCGCTCGAGCGCAACCCCGAGGCCGCCGCCGCCATGATCGAGGCGGACTGGGAGATCGCCAGCCACGGCTATCGCTGGCTCGACTACCAGCACGTGCCCGAGGCGGTCGAGCGCGCCCACCTCCAGAAGGCCATCGAGATCCAGACCCGCGCCACCGGCCAGAGACCGCTCGGCATCTACCAGGGCCGCACCAGCCCCCACACGCGCCGCCTCGTC
>ERZ795053.7258-NODE-7258-length-10742-cov-5.041639_pt1 | contig 10742 bp, 5 predicted proteins | sample MGYA00375137_ERZ795053 | MGnify/ENA primary metagenome ERZ795053 (study PRJEB30182, sample SAMN05720284) | activated sludge metagenome | isolation source: Anaerobic digester | place: Hong Kong | collected 2014-12-17 ... | reverse complement strand
TCCAGTCCGCTGGCCGGTGCGCTCTTCGCGCCCGCACCTGCCGAACCGCTGCTCACCCAGTCGATTCGCTGAAAGTCGCTCAGCACGTACAGCGCCGCCCCCATCGTTCCCGCGTCACGCTTCAACAACTGCTCCACGGCGTCCAGGCACTCGGACACCGAGAGCGCCTGCTGCGACGGCTCGATCGCCTCGAGCCGCGCGAGCAACTGCTCGATCTGCTTGTCATCGAGCAACGCCCCCAGCACGACCGGCGAGCGCGGCTCGGACGTGCGCAGCAGCGTGACGGTGTCGCCCGGGGCGTGCTCCCGCAGGCGGTGCACAAGATTCGTCACGCCCTCCTTGGCCCGGTCCAGCGCCGTGCGTCCCTCGGACACGTAGCCCATGCTGAACGAGTCGTCGAGCAGGAAGATGCGCTCCGTGCGCTCGGAGCCGCCCAGCACTGCGGCTATTCCGGTCGCCTTCATGAACGGGCGGGCGATGAACAGACCGATGAGGAACACCGCCAGGCAACGCAGCGCCAGCAGGATCAGCTCCTCAATGCGCACGCGCCGCCGATTGCGCTTTTCCGCATCGACCAGGAACGCCATCGCGGCCCAGCGAATCCTCCGGAAACGCCGCCGCGCCAGCAGGTGAATCAGAATCGGCACGCTCACGGCAGCCGCACCGCCCCAGAAGAGCGCCGGGTTCAGCAACGCCGCCAGCATCATCGGTGACGCGGCTATCATGCCCGGCTCCGCGTACGGCGCAACCGGTCGGCCAAAAACCGCGTGAGAGCCACGTCCAGCGGATCCGCCGTGCTGACCAGCGCGTACTCGATCTGCTGGTTCAGGCACGCGCCGCGCACCTGCGTGATGAATTCCTGCACGCGCTGCCGGTAGGCCGAGCGCAGCGCCTGCGGATCGGTAAGCACCTCCAGGTCGGTCTGCTCCATGCCTTCGAAGAGCGTGCGGTCCGTGAAGGGGAATTCGATCTCGTCGTGATCGAGCACGTGCAGCACGAGCACGTCGTGCCGGCTGAAGCGGAACCGCGCGAGCCCCTCGATCAACTCGCCGACGTCGGTGAGCAGGTCGGAGAGGATGATCACCATGCTGCGGCGCGGAAGCTGGTCGGCGAGGTAGCGGAACAGCACCTTCGTGTCGGTATTTTTCTCCGGGCGGCTGCGCTCCAGCACATCCACCAGGCGATGCAGGTTCGCGCGGTTCGAACTCACCGGCAACTGCGTGCGCACCGCGCTGTCAAAGAGCATCAGCCCGGCGCCGTCCTGCTGCTGCACGAGCAGGTAGGCGAGACTGGCTGCCAGCGTCGCGGCGTACTCCCACTTGGTCATGCGCCCGTCCACGGGGTGCTCGGGATAGGCCATCGACGCGCTGCCGTCGAGCAGCAGGTACGTGCGCAGGTTCGTCTCGACCTCGTACTCCTTGATGAACAACCGGTCGGCCTTGGCGTACACCCGCCAGTCGATGTGGCGCAGATCGTCACCCGGGACGTACGCGCGGTGATCGGCAAACTCCACACTGAAACCCTTGTACGGGCTCTGGTGCAGGCCGCTCAGAAATCCCTCGACCACGTGGCGGGCGCGCAGCTCCAGCCGGCGGATCTTGTTGAGGACTTCAGGATGAAAGTAGCTGGTTGTAGCCGCCATCGCGCGTCACCACCGTTTCGTGCGGGTCCGCCAGGTTCAACAGTTCCTCGATCACCCGGTCGGGCGTGTAGCCTTCCGCCGCAGCCGAGAAGTTGGTCACGATGCGATGCCGCAGCACCGGCGGCGCACAGACCCGGATATCCTCGAACGACACGTGGTGCCGACCGTGCAGCGCCGCCCGGGCCTTGCCGCCCAGCAGCATTGCCTGCACCGCCCGCGGCCCCGCGCCCCACGTCACCATGCGCTTCACGATCTCCGGCGCGCCGTCCTCGTGCGCCCGCGTCATTCGCGCCAGGTCAAGCGCGTGGCGGATGACCTCCGGAGCCGCCGGAATCCGCCGCACCGCCTGCTGGAAGTGCTGAATCTGCTCGCCGCTGAAGACCCGTTCGATCGCGACGTCGCGCACGATCGTCGTCGTCTCGGCGATGCGATACTCCTCCTCGTAGCTCGGGTAGCGCACGAAGACCTTGAACATGAAGCGGTCCTGCTGCGCTTCCGGCAGCGGATAGGTGCCTTCCTGCTCGATCGGGTTCTGCGTCGCGAGCACGAAGAACGGCGCCGGCAGCGTGTGCACCTTGTCGCCCGCGGTCACGTGCCGCTCCTGCATCGCCTCGAGCAGCGCCGCCTGCGTCTTGGGCGGCGTGCGGTTGATCTCGTCCGCGAGCACCACGTTCGCGAAGATCGGCCCAGGCAGGAAGCGAAACGCCCGCTCGCCGGTCGTGCGGTCCTCCTGGATGATCTCCGTACCGGTGATGTCCGACGGCATCAGGTCCGGCGTGAACTGGATGCGGTGAAAGGACAGATCCAGGCACCGCGCCAGCGTGGAGATCATCAACGTCTTGGCCAGGCCGGGCACGCCCTCGAGGATCACGTGCCCGCCCGCGAACAGGCAGACCATGAGCTGATCGACGACCACGTCCTGGCCGACGATGACCTTCCCCAGTTCCGCACGGATCTTGTCGTATCCCGCCTTGAGGTCACGGATTGCCGCAAGGTCAGAGGGTTGGGTGGTGTCTTCTACCATCAGTAGCTCCGCAAGGATAATGATGAATGATGAATGCTGAATGATGAATGGGGCCAGTCGTCTCCACGGGGGAATCAGTGCCTGCGGCGACGCTTCACGGTTCGAACTGAAGCCACGAGAATCGCCGTCAATTGTTCGGCTTCGTTCAGTAGACCCTGCAATCGGCGGGGGGGCACGATGGCCGCTTCTGCGGTCAATTCCAACCAGTACGTTGTCTCATCCAATTTCTGCAGTGACGACTCCAGCTTGCTGACAAACTCCGCATCCGAGCGTGCGCGTCGCGCCTCCCGATACTGTGCCCCCACCGAGGTCCCGCATTTGGTCACCTGACCGGCAATCACTTGGGCAGCTCGCGACCGATAAGGCATCGCCCCAGCCAGATTGATGATCCGCAGCGCAAACGCTTTCGTCCGCTGGACAAGCTCATCCCCGCGCGCCGACCGCCGTACTGCCGCTGTCCTCTTCGCCGCAACCGTATCAGCCATCGCAGTTCTCCAAAGCAGTACCCACTCAAGCACAACACGCAACCATCGAACGCTCAAACCAATTCATCATTCATCATTCATAATTCATCATTCCCCACCTCTCAACGTTGCATGATCGGCAGTCGGTTGTAAGGCAATTGCAGGATAATCGCCGCCAGCGCCGTCCCATACGGCAGGCCCACCGCGTCACCCATCCACGATCCGTCGGCCTTCTGTTCGCGCAGGAGCTTGTCGCGGTACTTGGGAAAGTAAATATCCCAGCGCGCCGGCTCGTCCGAGAGATAGATCGCCTGCGAATAGTACAGGTTGGCGTAGTACTCGTGGCCCAGGAAGCCCTCGCCCCGCCCCAGCGTGTCGTGGCAGAACTGCAGGCAACGCTTCGCCAGCGGATTGTCGTAGTCGCCGCAGTTGAACCAGCAGCACACCGCGGCAGCCGTGATCGGCGGCCGCGACGGGCCCGCCTGCCGGGCGCGGTAGGCAATTCCACCATCCGACCTGAACGACATCTCCAGGTACTTCAGCGCCCGGTCGATCGTCTCCTTCGGTACCGCGATTCCGGCGTTGCGGCACGCGCGCAGCGCCTGCAACTGCGTGATCGTCACCGACCCCTCGTCGCTGCCGCCGTCGGGCATGTAGATCCACCCGCCCAGCGGACTCTGGCTGCGGGCGGTGAGCTCCACCGCGCCCTCGAGCGCGGCGCGGATCTGGGCCTGACGGTCGGCGTCCTCGGTCATGCCGTACAGCTCCGCCAGAAACAGCGTCGCGAACCCGTGCCCGTACATCGGCCGGCCGTCGGCCTCGTCCATCCGCGCGATCAACCCCGAAGACGTGCGGCAGTTCAGCAGAAACTCCGTGACGCGATCGACGTTCGGTGCGTATTTTCCCTGCGTCGTCGTGTTGCCCGCGGAGAGAAACGCCAGGCCGGCCAGCGCCGACATCGCCACCGGGTAGGTGCCGTATCCGCTGCGATTGCGCCACGCCCCGTCCCGTCCCTGGTTGCGCGCCAGCCACGCGAGGCCGCGGTCGATCGCCGCGTCCGTCTCCGGCGTGATGTACTTGGGCAGGAGCCCGCCCGGCGCCGGCGCGGAAGCCCCGCCGGGCTGACTCGCCCACAGCGCCAGCACCATCACCAACGTGTGCGGCATCATGGCTTCACCTCACCGGCGTTCTTCGCCTCGTCGGCCACAGCCTGCTCCGTCGTGGACAGCACGAGCACGCCCTGTTGCGTGCCGACGAGCAGGTGGCCCGGCCACAGGCCGAACTCGCCCGTCAACCGCTCGTTCAGCGTGACCGCGTGATTCGTGTCCACGGAGGGCCCGACGGTTTTCCCGGTCTTCTTGTCGACCATTTCGACGACGATGCGCCCCTTGGCCTCGAGGAACGTGTTGCTCGACGGCGTCTCCACGCGGCGGAAGATGGGCACGACGTCGTCCGCGACGTGCAGCAGCTTCCACAGGGCAAACGGTCCGGCGCCGCAGGCGCCGTATCCCTGCGCACTGCTCCAGCGCTCCTTGCCGGTCGCCAGGTCCAGGCTGACCAGCGACGGATTTGGCCCCTCGGCGCTGCGCGCCGCGATCATCAGGAGCAACGCGTCGTCGTGAATGACGCCCTCGGCGTAACCGGCTGCGGCGGTGGGAAGCTGCGCCGACAACACGACATCGCCCTCGAGGATGTCCAGCAACCGGATGTACCCCTCGACGCTGCAGACGCCGACGTAGCCGTCACCGGCGTTGAAGATCCAGCGCACGTCCTGCGGCATCGTGTAGCGCCAGTTGGGTTCGCCGGGTGTCTCCAGCGAATAGCACGCCACCGTGCGCGCATCCGTCGGTCCGACCAGTTGTCCGCGGTCATACACCAGCGGGATCACGCCCACCGCGGCTCCCGGTTGGGTAAATTTCAAGGCCGCCACGCGCCGCCCGCTGGCGGCGTCGTACGCCGTCGCCCGCTCCCGCTGGTTGTCCAGCGTGATGCAGTAGTCATCCTTGATCGTGACCGTGTCCACGCGCTCGTCCGTGAGGATGCGCTCCCAGTGAACGTCGTTGCCGTCCAGCACCGAAGAACAACTCAGCACGCCGCGCCGCGGCGCGCAGATCAGCCGCCCCCGATCGACCGCCATCAACCGGTTCCGCAACGCAGCCCGGTCCGCCGTCGCCTCGTCCTCGTAGGTGACGCCCCAGAGCCGCCGCCCGGTGAGCAACCCCACACCGAACAGGCCGTTCGGACCGTTGATCACCGCCGTCTGCCCGTCACAGAACGCGATCGCGTGAAAATCCGGAGACCACTCGTTCCGCTGTCCGCGCTCCGCGGTGGGATCGGGGGCCGCACCGGGCAATTCCAGATCCACCGACCAGCTCACCCGCTGCGCGCCAGGCGCGACCGCGTGCACCGTCCCCGGCTCGTCGAAAAGCAGCGCGAACCGATTGGCGGCTTCCGCCGGCGCACCCACGTATTCCACCAGCGAAGCAGCCCGCAGGTGCGGAATCTGGTTGCCGGACGGCTGGGCCTTCAGCACAAGCGACTTGCGCTCAGCCGCGGCTGCATCCGACGCGGCTGCAGCGCTATCAACCAGCCCTTGGAGCCGCTCCACCTCGTCGGCAACAGCCACTGTGCCTGCGCCCGCGGGTAGGGTGACACCGGAGTACGACCGCTTGAGCCGGTCGAGCAGTTGCTGCGCTTCCCAGTCGAGTTTCTGATCGTCCCCCAGGTACTGCTCGGCGAGGTCGCGCATAGCCTCAGCCGTCACTGCCGTCGCCCGATTGCGCCGAATCGCTTCGCGCAGGTACTGTTCGCTGCGCTCGTAGTGCTGCTGGCTCAATTCGATCCCGCCCAGTGCGACCAGCGCCGCCTGCCCCGCGCCGCCCGCGTCGTCCAACTCCGCCAGGCGCAGCAGGCGCTGGCGACCCTCCGCGGCGTGCGCTTCGTCGTTAAGTTCCGCCAGGGCCGCGTCGAGTTCATCCTGCGTCGCCGCCTGGATCGTCGCGAGTTGCCGCGCCGTGAGGTCGCGCTCGAAGCGTGCCAGGACGTGGGCGACCACCTGGCGGGCCTTGTTGCGCAGGCGCGGCTCGATGGTCACATAGTCATCACCGGCTGGCGTCATGCCCAACCGCCAGAGCTTCAGGTAGGCGTCGTCGCCCCGGCCCATCTTCCGCCAGCGGGCTGCCAGCGCGAGCGTCGCGCGCAGTTGATCGATGTCGCGGTTGGTCAGCGTCAGCGCCTTTTCCAGATACTGCACCGCCTCCACGTCACCGGTGTCGTCGCGCGCCGCCAGGCGCAGCATCGCATCGATGGTCAACCGGCTGATCTCGCCGCCGTAGCGTCCCTTCGCCCGCGCGGCTGAGCGCACCGCGTCCAGCACGGTGAGCGTGCGCCGCGGCTCGCCGCGCAGCAGCTCCATCCAGGCCAGGCGCACCGCCGCCTGCTCGTTCTTCGGGTCGCTCTCGAAGCGCGCAAGCTGCCGCGGATAGGACACGGTCAGGTCGGGAAACTTGCGCACCTCGTTCGTGTCCACGCTGAAGAGCGCGCTCGCCAGGCAAAGTAGATTTCCCAAGGGAAGCTGGTCGGCGGGCAGCGGCGTCTCGTCGACCACCTCGCCCGTGTCGGCGGAAATGGTCACCAGCTCCTTGGTCGTCGGGATGTGGATGGTCTTGCCCGACCAGGCGGCCCGCCCGGTCGGCTCCCACTTCAGCGCGTCCATGTCGATCGAGCGCCACACCTCCGCGCCCGTGTCCAGCGCCAGGCAAACAAAACTGTTGCCCCCGAGCCACACCCGGCGGTCATCCGCGCCGAGCACGTAGTACACGTCCGCGGGCCGGGGATAACTCCACAGCACCGTTCCGTTCGCCCGATCGAGGCCGAGCAGCCGCGCGCAGTCCGGCGGCGCGGCGACGATGACGCGGCCGCTCACGATCGGCGGCCCGCAAAGCCAGTTCGCCGCCGCCAGCGAACCGGTGATGTGCGGCTCTCGCGGGTAGCTCGTCGCCCAGCGCAGCGCAAACCGCTCGGTATCGACGGCAATGACCAGGCCCGCCGACAGCGTCACGTACATGGTCCGGCCGTCGTACGCCGGCGAAACCGCTTCGTGCAGCAGGCTGTCGGTCTCCCGCGCGTCCACGCTGCACAAGAGCAGCTCGCGCAGCAGCGCGCCGTCCCGCGGCGCCAACACGCCGAGGTAGATGTCGTTCTGCCGCGCATACACGGTCCACAGCGCGGTCGCCGTTCCATCCGCAAAGCGCTCCGGCAACGCCATCGGTACGCCCAGAAAGTGCACGTCCCCCAGCGGGTCGGACGCATCGGCGGTGCGCCCGCGCTCCCATACGGTTTCCCCCGAATCGGCCCGGTGCGCGATCAACCGCGATCCCTGCCACACCGAGCGAATCCCCGACTGCTCCACCTTGACCTGATCGTCCGGCCGCCGACCCAGCACGCCGACCCCGTTGCGATCGACCTCGAACAGCATGCCGTCCGCCACCGCCAGGCCCGAACCGACGTAATCGTGCAGCAGGCGATCCCGCGTCGAGTAGCGGTCGAACACCTGCTGGTCACGCACCGCCCGATTGCGCAGCAGCCGGAAGCTCGGCGCCAGGCTGGTCTCCGGCGCCGGATCGGTCTGCCAGAGGAAGTCGAGACTCTCCAGGTCGAGCGCGACGATCTGGTTCACCCACTTCACGAACACGCGACCATCCGCAACCACCGGGCGCGAGGCGGGCAGGCCCCGCTCGCGATCCAAGTGCTGCAGGTATTCCCGATCCCACCAGTCCGGTTCGTCGGCGGGCAGTGTGTAGCGCCAGGGCAAATTCTCGCGCAACTCCGGCGACGTCGCCGGCATGTGGCAGCTCCGCGCCAGATCGCCCGCGACCAGCGGCCAGCTTTCGCCGCCGGCGTCCGCCAGCGCCTCGCCGGCATCCTGCCAGCCACTCGCTACCAGGGCCGCGACACGCTCCGTCGCCTCATCAGTCGGAGTGGTGTCCAGCACCTCGCCCAACGCAGCCTCCGCCCGCACGCGATCGCCCAGCATGAGCCAGCACACCGCCCGCTTCAGCGCTACCCGACGCGCCGGAACGTCGCGATCGTGACACCAGGCGTCCAGCCGCTCGATCACGTCCAGCGCGTCGGCGGGCAGGCCTTTGTCCATCAGGATGATCGCAAGCAGGTCCGCGGCATCGTCTCCGCGACTCGTGATCAGGTAGCGATCCACCAGCGTGCGCAGCGCGGACTCGTCGCCCTCGGTCAGCGCTTTCTGCCAGAGGTTCTCGGCGATGCCGTCCGTCAGCAGGCGATAGGCTGCGATCCCCTCCGGCGGCATGTCCGCCAGCAGCGCGGTCGCCCGTCGCCGGGCCGACTCCCGCGTGACGTACCCGCCCTGCTGCTCGCCGGCGGGGAGCAGCGCACCGCTTTCGTCGTCGATGATCCGCTGGAGCGAGTCGATCGCCAGCTTCCAGTCGCGCCGCTCGAGGGCGTCCTCGCCGGTCCGCAGCAGGTTCTCCAGGTCGGGGCGGCGGGGCAGCAGTCCGGCGTCGAGCACCGTCGGCGCCTGCCAGTTGCGGCGAATCTGGGCGGTGGCTTCGCCGGTGAACACCAGCGCACCGGCGACGGCCAGGAGGCAACCACCCCAGCCGCTCAGCGCACGCGCGCGCAGGGGCACTGGCTGTGCCCCGCGGCGGAGCGGCCCACCGGTCAAGTTTATTGCCCTGCTTGCCACCACAAGCTGTCCCGTTTTCGCGCTCCGAACGCGTGCCTGGGATTCGTATCGCCTATTGGGTTATCGGACGACTGGGGGACGAATCGATGGCTTGTCGGCACAGGGCTCGCCTCCCCAGCCTCACAGCCCTGTATGTTTATACTGCGGTCCCCAGCCTCCAGCGCTTCCGACGTGTACCCCGACAAGAATACACAGCGCCACCCGCGGTCGCCCGACGCCGCGCCTCACGCTCCCCTATGCATCGGTGCATGGACGCAGGATGCCCCAGCGGGCTGGATACAGAACATCGCTGGAGTCGGCGGCTTCGTGCGTAAGTTTATTCTAGATATGGATTTACGTTTTGAATTGGGCGCCGTTAAGTTCCCCCGGGTGCTCCCTCAGTCGTCGTAGCGCAGCACGGCGTACACCGGATAGTTCGCGATCCGCTGGCGGCCGTTCAGGAACGCCAGCTCGATCAGGAAAGCAGCCGCCACGATCTTGCCGCCCAGTTCCTCGACGAGTTCCCCACAGGCTGCCACCGTCCCGCCCGTCGCCAGCAGATCGTCCACGAGCAGGACGTTCTCGCCCGGGTTGATCGCGTCCTTGTGGACGTAGAGCTTGTTGGTGCCGTACTCCAGCGAATAGCTGCGTTCCAGCGTCGCCCGCGGCAGTTTGTCCGGCTTGCGCACCGGTACGAAGCCCGCAGAGAGACTCTGGGCCACGGCTGTCCCGAAGATGAACCCCCGCGACTCGGCCCCGACGACCTTATCGATGTTCATCCGTCGGAACGGTTGGGCGAGACACTCCACCGCCAGCGACAGGCCCGCCGGGTCGGCCAGGAGGGGCGTGATGTCCTTGAACATGATGCCGGGCTTGGGAAAGTCGGGCACATCCTGGATGAGCGCAGCGAGGTCGGTCACGGCAAGGGGGCTTTCGGGGATCATGGGCGGTTCTCTGCTCGAGGCACAGGGGATTACGGATGCACAGCCACCGGCGTGCCTGGGGCTGCCGGTGGCCAGCGGGAAACCTAGCGGCTCGCTGCACGCATGGCAATGGCGCATCGGCCCGGACAGCCGCTGGCGGGCCACTCCGGGTGGATGCGACACGCTCCCGGCACGCGCTTCGGTCTGGACTTCACTCCTGGAGTTGCTATAGTCCCGCCTTCCGGGGGATGGGCGCATGCCCTCGGCATAAGCCTCTGTCACTACCGGTCTTATTGCTAAATCACGCGCGTGTTTTACACGGGCCCGAGTCTGCCTATCGGGCGCGAGAAGGGTCCCCGAAGCGGAGGATAAGGTCTTGAACGCTCGTATTTTGAAGCTCGTCGGTTGGGTAGCGCTGGCATGCGCGCTGGTACTGACCCTGTCGGGCACTGTGGCTTCTGCCCAGGTGACGACTCCGCCGGCTGTCGGCGCCGCCGCCGCCCAGGGTGACGCCGTCATGCAGAATCTTCGCCCCTCGGACGGCATCCCCAAGATCTGGTGGGTCGCGCCGGTGTTCGCGGTCGTGGCGCTGATCTTCGCCCTGAAGTTCTACAACGAGGTGAAAGCGTCCGACGAGGGCGATCCGTTGATGATCAAGATCGCCTCGTACGTGCGCGACGGCGCGATGGCCTACCTGAACCGGCAGTACAAGGTGGTGGCTGTCGTGTTCGTGTGTCTCGCGCTCGTGTTGGCGTTCATGGCCTTCGTACTGCACGTGCAGCACAAGATCGTGCCGGTGGCGTTTCTGACCGGCGGGTTCTTCAGCGGCCTGTGCGGCTACCTGGGCATGCGTACCGCGACGATCGCGGCACACCGCACGACCGCGGGCGCCCGCAAGAGCCTCAACGACGGCCTCGTCGTTGCGTTCCGCGCGGGTGCGGTCATGGGCCTCGTCGTCGTCGGCTTCGCCCTGATCGACATCACCGCCTGG
>ERZ795053.7257-NODE-7257-length-10742-cov-5.135117_pt1 | contig 10742 bp, 8 predicted proteins | sample MGYA00375137_ERZ795053 | MGnify/ENA primary metagenome ERZ795053 (study PRJEB30182, sample SAMN05720284) | activated sludge metagenome | isolation source: Anaerobic digester | place: Hong Kong | collected 2014-12-17 ... | reverse complement strand
CGTGCTGCCGCAGGACTGGTCGTGCCGGTTGAACCCCTATCAGCTCAAGGACCATCCGGAGACGTTCAAGTTCTTCGACCACCTGCTCACGTACACGCGCGACGGCGAAAAGCCGCGGAGCGATTTCGAGCGCACGACGTGGGAGCAGCCCGCCGTACCGACGATGACGGTGGGCGTCGCGCGGATGGAGGTGGGCGGATACACCCCGGCCTATCCCGATCTGCTCAAGACGCTCGACCGCTCGATGCGCGCGGAGTACCGGCTCGAGGTGGACGACGTGCCGGCGGACGACACGGCGAAGCCCGCCGCCCTGCTCTGGGTGTCGTGCGCGGGGCCGAAGCCGATGAGCGACGCGCAGCGCCAGCAGATCAAGCGACGCCTGGCGGACGGGAGCTTCATCTTCGCCGAGGTGCTGTCGGGTAATCCAAACTGGGCGGAGTCGTTCCGCAGCGACCTGCTGCGACTCGACGACACGCTGCGCATCCGCAAACTGCCGGCGAACCACCCGCTGGTGACCGGCCGGTTGTACGAAACATTCGGTTACGACCTGCGGGAGACGAACGTGCGCCGCGCCCTCCGCAAGGAGTACACCAAGCTGCCGCGGCTGGACGCGTACGTGATCGAGAAGAACGGCGAGGAAGTGGGGATGCTCTCGGTTCACGACGTGGGCAGCGGATTGGGGTACGTGCTGTACCCGGGGTGCCGCGGGGTGATGCCGCACGAGAGTCGGCAGGTCGCGGTGAACGTCGTGCTGTACGCGATGCAGCGGCAGCTCAAGGTTGACTGATTTCAGGCGTGCGCTCGCTGGCGTCGGTTTGCGCCGAGGTGTGAGCGCATGGCATATGTTTCTGACGCGCATGGACCATGGTTAAATTCGAGAACGATATGACCGGAACGACGGCGGCGCGCCGCGGGCGCCCGCAGCGCGGATGGCCCGCCCTGGGCCTGCAGGTGGTGCTCTGTCTGTTCGTCGCCGTGGCGGCGCTGCGGGCGGACACGATCGTGCTGAAGGACGGCACGATCATCGACGGGAAGATCGTGCGTAAGAGCCGCCGGTACGTGCGGATCGAGACGAAGTTCGGCACAAAGAGTTATGCGCGTGCGGACATCGAGCGGATGATCGAGGCCTCCGCGGAGGGCAGCGCGGTGAACCTGCTGCAGCGCGAGCACGATTTCAACAAGCTGCCCGACCTGGCCCAGACGTTGAAGAATGCGCAGGCGTTGTACGACCTGGGGCGTTTCGACGAGATCGCCCCGCTGGTCGAGCCGCTGATCGGCAAGGGTACCCAGGCGGACGACATGCAGATCCGCTGGCTGCTGATCGATCACAACGAGCGGCAGGCGAAGTGGGACGAGGCGGAGGCGCTGCTGAAGAAGACGCTCGAGGACGGCGGCGAGGCCGACAAGATCCGCGCCCAGGCCCACCTGGACATCTTCAAGGAAAATCCCGGGTACAACCTGCGCAAGATCAACGGCCGGCTCGCCCGGGATTTTCTGGATCGTGATCTGTACCTCAAGGGCATCAACCGCAACGCGCTGCAGGATCCGGTGCTGATGCACGCGGCGCTGCGCGAGGTGGTGCGGCAGATCCTGCGCGACGACAAGGTGAGCACGTACGCGCTCAAGGACGAGATGGACGTCAACGAGACGCTGGCGGCTGTCGTCGAGCTGATCAACGAGAAGTCGAAACGACCCGTGGTGGAGGTGCTCCCCTATCGAGAGGAACTGGCCCGCGTGGAGCGCTCGCTGTACCGCGCTCGGGCGATCCAGCCGGAGGCGACGCGGGGCTTCGAGCTGGACCTGATCCGCACCGAGGCGACGCACCTGCGCGACGTGATCTCGGCGCTGCTCGGGCGGCTCTCCGACGCTTATCCCGGGGAGACCACCGCGGGCGCGGACGAGTACGGCCGGCTCACGCCCGCAGGGCGCGAGCAGTGGCGCCAGCAGTGCGACGATTTCCTGGATATGAGCCGCCCCATCGAGGACCTCATCGAATACCTGCTCAACCGGGCGCGGGCATTTCCCACGGAGCTCAAGCCGTTCATCAAGGAGTGGGAGGACACGCTCGAGCGGGTGCAGCAGATGGAGCAGAACACGATCCGGAACCGCAATCGGACACACGTGTAGCATGACGCGCCGGCCCGGGCGCGGCGGAGTCGAAAAGGAAGACGGTCATGAAGTCGATCCAAGTGTTGAAGATCGGGATGCTGACGCTGCTGGTGGCGGCACTGGCGCGGGCTGACGGCGATCCCCTCGTCGAAGCGCGCACGGCGCTGCACAGCAAGGACTATCGCACAGCCGCCGCGCTCGCCGGGGACGAGGTGAAGGCCAACCCGGGCAACGAGGAGGCTTACATCGTCCTGGCCCAGGCCCAGGAGGGGCTCGGCGAGAAGGAGCAGGCGGCGACCACCTGGGCGCAGCTCAAGAAGGTCACGCGCGTGCGCGAACGCGTGCAGTTGGCGCGGATGGGCCTGCTGCGTACGCGCGGCCCGGAGTCGCCGGACTTCAAGCCGGGGCAGGCGTGGGACAGCGATCCTTACAAGGTGGATATCGGCAACGTGCCGTGGGACAAGCTGAAGTCCGACGTGCAGGGCATCAGCATCAAGTACGACGGCGATGCGCCCCCGGTGCACCTGGCCAGCCCGTATTTCGAGGTGTACGCAGCCACCGACCGGATGGCCGAGGTGGCCACGCACCTGTGCGAGAAGTACACCGAGTTCCTGATGAACAAGTACTTCTACGCGGACCAGGAATGGGCCCTCCGCGTCCCCATCGTCATCTACAAGGATCACCAGGACTACGTCTCGGTCGGCCATAACCCGGAGCAGTCGGCGGGCGTGACGTACAGCGACACGAAAACCGGCGTGCCCGTACTGATCGCGCTGTACATGCTGGACAACGACGGCAACCTCGACCATGACGCGCTCGAGGGGACGTTGCCGCACGAACTTACGCACATGGTGCTGCACGAGTGGTTCGGCGGCGCGGCGGATATCCCGCGCTGGATCGACGAGGGTCTGGCGCGACGCATGGAGCAGACGCGGAACCACTACCAGGAGGCGGCGAAGATCGGCCGCGACGCGATCGCGGGCGAGTACTTCCGTTTTCGCGACCTGTTCGCCCAGGAGCAGTACCCGGCCCGCGGCGACCGCACGTTCCGCTTCTACGAGCAGAGCGCAACGATCGTGCTGTTTCTGCTCGAGAAGTTCGGGCCCGAGGCGGCGGTCGCGTTCTTCGAGACGCTCAAGGAGGGCGGCACGCACGACCAGGCGGCGGCGGCGGCGATGGGCATCGGCGAGGAAGGCGCCGTGGACGAGTTGGAGAAGCGCTGGGTGGACTGGACGCGAGAGATCTACCTGCGTTTTGCCGACCAGCTCAACGAGGGCGAGATCGCCGAGGGCACGACGCTCGACTCCTCCGTGTCTCTGGTCAGTTTCGACGAACTGCAGACGGTGGACAAGATCGCGCGGTGGAACTCCGTGCACACCGACTCGATGAACGCGTTCAAGGACATCGGCGGCTCGCACCGCAACTGGAAAACCGTGGGCGACAAGCTCGTCTGCGCCATCGACCACAGCAGCATCGGGTCGATGGTGGGAATCCGCACGAACGACGACGTGCCGATGGTGCTCACCTGCAACGTGCGGGCCCCATCCGCATCCGTGGACATGCCCACGCCGTTCGGGCTGGCGCTGCTCGACTACCGCAGCGACGACACCGGTCTGCACGTCTCCGTGGTGCTGGACGATCGGCGGACGCACGAGGTGAAGTGCGTGGTCAGCGACGAGATCGCGCTGTACGTGGACGGCCGTTGCACGGGCCGGGCGCCCGCGGTGCGCGACCTGACCGAGGACATCGACTGGCCGCTGGCTTTCGTCGGGTACGGCCCGGTGGAGGTCTGGGACGTCAAGACGGCGATGATCGAGGACTTCGTGCCGATGGCGCAGGCGAGCAAGACCACGCCGTAGCGCGACGGCCCGCTCCGACGGGCGGGACCCGTCGAGCCGGTGGCTGGCAAACAAGGGCCTGAACTCGCTCCCGCCTCCGGGATGGAATATCCTGTTGGCGCCGTGAGCGTCTGCATTTCATCGATTCCGGCGCGCCGTGGAGGCGAGGTTGCGTTTCCGCCCATGATGATCAATCGCAATCACCGGTGGCTCGTGGTTGCGGTATTGGCGCTGGGTGCGGCGCGCGTCACGGCCCATCCGCACACGGGTCCGCAGTTCGCCGCGCACGTGCACACGCCGCTGGGGCTGGAGATCGCCGTCGCGGACGACGGCGTGACCTGCAACGTCCTGCTCTCCAACGGTTACCTGAACATGATGATCCCGCACGAGCGGGGCCGGTTGAAGCTGTCGCGGCGCGGCGAGGCGTTCGTATTCGACGATCCGCAGCAGGAAGCGGCTGAGCGCGACGCGTTCGCAGCCTTTTTCGCCGACGCGGCGCCGAAGGTGACGCTGGACGGCGCAGCGGTTCCGGCGGTGTTCGAGAGTTTCGAGTACCTGCCGTCGGTCGATCCGACGGGCGTCCTGGATCACGCGCTGGCGCCGCCCGACGCGCGGGTCGTGCTGCATTTTCCGGCGACGGCGCCGCCGCAGCGGATGCGCCTGGAGTGGTCGCTGTTCCCGGTCGGGCAGACGCGGAACGTCTTCGGCGAGGTTCAGCCACCCGAGCTTCCGGCCAAGTTCGACGCGTACGCGGAAACGCGGATCGTCACGCTCACGCCGGAAAACCCGGTACTGGAGTGGACCCGGCCCGAGCGGGAGATCAACGAACGGATCGCGCCGGTCGCCACCACGCAGGTCGAACAGCCGCGGGCGTACGTGCCGCTGGTGTCGGCCGGGCTGATCGGCGGATGGGTGCTGGCGCTGGTGGGTTGCCGGCTCGCGGGCGTGCGGCGGCCGGTGCGGCGCGGGGTGGGCTGGCTCGGGCTGGTGGTGATCGGCGGGGCCTATGCGACGCGGCACGTGGCGCTGGCGCCGATCGGCACGCGGGTCACGACGGCGGCGGCGCCGCTGACCGACGCGGCGGCTGAGGATGCGTTTACCGCGCTGTTGCGCAACGTGTACCGCGCGTTCGATTACAAGAGCGAGAGCGACATCTACGACGTGCTGGCTGCGAGCGTCGACGGCGCACAGCTCGATGCGATCTACAACGAGGTGTACCAGAGCCTCGTGGCGCGGGACCAGGGCGGCGCCGTGGCCCGGGTCAAGGACCTCGATTTCGTGACCGTGGACGTCGAGCCGGAGTCCGGCGACGGCGCAGCCAGCAGGGAATTCCACGTGCGCTGCCGGTGGCGCGTCCACGGCGTAGTGCATCATTGGGGCCACGTGCACGAGCGCACCAACGAGTACAAGGCCCGCTACACCGTGGCCCAGCGCGGCGACCTGTGGAAGATCACCGGGTGCGAACTGCTCGGCCAGCGGCGCCTGGGCAGCGACCCCGTCCCGCCGGGCGGGGCGCCTGCCGCCGGGAGCACGCCTTCATGATCACGCTCCGCGACGTGGCTTTTCACTACCCGGGCGGCCCGTTCCGCCTGCAGGTGCCCGCGCTCGACGTCGCGTCGGGGGAAAAGGTCGCGCTGATCGGACCGAGCGGATCGGGAAAGACATCGTTGCTTTCGATCGTCTGCGGGCTGCTGCGGCCGGACCGCGGCAGCGTGCAGATCGACGGTGAGGAGCTGGCGACGCTGAGCGAGGCGCGGCGCCGCGCGTTCCGCATCCGCCGGATCGGCTTCGTGTTCCAGGAGTTCGAGCTGCTCGAGTACCTCACGGTGCGCGAGAACATCCTGCTGCCCTACCGGTTGACGGACGCGCTGACGCGCACGGCCCAGACCGACGCGACCCTCGCCGAGCTGGCCCGCACGACGGGAATCCACGACAAGCTCAAGCGCTATCCGCGCACACTGTCGCAGGGCGAGAAGCAGCGCGTGGCCATCTGCCGCGCCCTCATGACCGGGCCCGCGGTGCTGGCGGCTGACGAACCCACGGGCAATCTCGATCCCGCCACGGCCCGCGACGTCCTCAGCCTGCTGATGCGGCAGACCGAGGCGCACGGCGCGACGCTGATCGTCGTGACGCACAACCACGCCCTACTGGAGTCCTTCGACCGGGTCATCGAGGTCGCGTCGTGGTCGCAGGAGACCGCGGCATGAGCGTGCTCACCCTCGCCTGGCGCTACCTGGCGTACTACCGCACGCGGACGCTGCTGCTCGTGGTGGCGCTGGCGCTGACCTGCGTGCTGCCGCTGAGCGCCCACATGCTGATCCGCGTGTTCAGCGAGCGCCTGCTGGCCCGCGCGACGGCCACGCCGCTGATCGTGGGGCCGCGGGGCGACCGCGTGAATCTCGTGCTCAAGACGCTGTACTTCCGCAGCGGCGACGGCGGCGGCGTGTCGGAGGCGGACGTGAAGAGCCTGCAGGACAGCGGGCTGGCGCTGGCGATTCCCATGCACCTGCGCTACACGGCGCAGGGTCATCCGCTGGTGGGCACGTCGCTGGATTACTTCGATTTGCGCGGCCTGCACACCCGTGAGGGGACGCTGCCGCGCCGCCTCGGCGACGCCGTGCTCGGTCTGCACGTGGCGGAACTGCTGCACCTCGGCCCCGGCGACAGCCTGCTGACCGACCAGCAGTCGCTCTACGACATCAGCTCGACCTATCCGCTCAAGCTGCACGTGACCGGCGTGCTGGCTCACACCGGCACCGCCGACGACGAGGCGGTGTTCGTGGACGTCAAGACCGCGTGGATCGTCGACGGCGTGTCGCACGGGCACACCGACGTGACCGCGGCGAACGCGGATTCCAGCGTGATCCTCGAGCGGACCGACCACGAGGTGAAAACCAACGCGGCGATCGTGGAATACAACGAAGTTACCGACGCGAACATCGCGAGCTTTCACACGCACGGCGAGGACAAGGACCTGCCGATCTCGGCGGTGATTGTCGTGCCGCACGATGCGAAGTCGGCGACGCTGCTCAAGGCGCGCTACGGCTTGTCCAAGACGCGGCAGATGCTCGAGCCGGTCGCGGTGGTCCGCGAGCTGATGGATCTCGTGTTCCGCGTGCAGCGGTTTTTCGACGCGAATTTCGCGCTGGTGGCCACCGCGGCTGCTCTGTTTCTCGGGCTGATCCTGGTGTTGTCGCGGCAACTGCGCCGGCGCGAGCTGGAGACGATGTGGCGGATCGGCTGCCGTCCGGGCATGACCGCACAACTGCAGGCCACGGAGCTCACGATCGTGGTCGTGCTGAGCCTGCTGTTGGCGGGCGGCGTGGCGCTGGCGGCGCTGCAGCTTGCGCCGCAACTGGTGCGTTTGATCTGAGCGCCGCACGGCGTCTCGAGTTGAAAGGAAATAAGCATGTGGATAAAGAACCGTGCCGTACGCTACCTCGCGTGCATGGGCCTGCTTGCCGCGGTGGGCGCGTGCAAGCCGGGTGACGAGTCGGCGAAAACGGAGAAGCCAGCCACCACGCCGACCGTGTACACGACGTTCTACCCGACGACGTACTTTGCGGAGCGGATCGGCGGCGATCACGTCAAGGTGGTCTGCCCCTGCCCCGCGGACGCGGATCCGGCCTTCTGGATACCCGACGACGCGACGATCGCGGCGTACCAGGGGGCCGGCCTGATCGTGGTCAACGGCGCATCGTTCGAAAAATGGATCTCCAAGGTCTCGCTGCCCGACAGCCGCGTCGTCGTGGCGGCTGAGCCGTTCAACGACGACCTCATCGTGCTCAAGGACGCGGTGACCCACAGCCACGGCCCCAGCGGGCCGCACACGCACTCGGGCACGGACGGGCACACCTGGGTGGATCCGGTCAACGCGCGAATGGAGGCGCAGCAGATCGCCGACGCGTTCGCGCGAAACTGGCCGCAGCACGCCGACGCGTTCAAGCAGAACATGGCGGCCCTGGCGGCTGATCTCGACAAGCTCAACGCGCGCATGCCGGAGGTGACCGCCGCGCTCGAGCAGCGCACGCTGCTGTGTTCGCATCCGGCGTACAACTACCTCGCGCGGCGCAACGGATGGGAGCTCATCAACTTCCATCTCGAGCCGCACGAGCCGGCGCCCGCGGAGGAGATCGAGAAAATCGCCAAGGCCTGCGCCGACCACAAGGTGGCACTGATGCTGTGGGAGGCGGAGCCGCTGGAGGAATCCGCCAAGCTGCTCAACGACCGGTTCCACGTCGCCAGCGTGGTCTACAGCCCGGGCGAAACGCTCGACGAGGCACAGCGGGCTGCCGGCGCGGATTTCCTGAGCATCATGAACGCGAACGTGGATCGCCTGGTGGAGGCGCTGAAGGCTCAGCCGCCGGCAAATTGACGCCGCGTCGCCCGGCGCTACCATGGCTCACCGGGACAGGATTCGTGGAAGGCGCCGCCACCACAGAACGGAAGGCCGATGTTCGAAACCTACATCGTCAGCCACCTCGCCGACCTCGTCGATGGCGACATTGAGGAAAGCCTGGAGGCGATCCAGGGGACCGGTGCGTCCGGCGTGACGCTGGTGGTCAGCGGCGCGGCGCGGACGCATCTGCGCTGCCAGCCGGCGTGCAATCCGCGCATCCTGCGCTCGCGCGGCGGCTACTACTACCAGCCCGATCCGAGCTACTACACCGAAACGCACCTCAAGCCCGTCGCGGCGAGCTGGGTGCGGCACCGCCAGTCGCTCGACCGCACGGTGGCCGCCTGCCGCCAGCGCAACCTGAAGATCCGCCTGCGGATCAGCGCGTTCGAGGTCGGGCGCGTCGGCGATAAGCACGCGGACGCAGCCGCCAAGAGCGTGTTCGGCGACGTGGCGGCGGAGACGCTCTGCCCGGCCAACCCGGACGTGCGCGCCCTGCTCCGCGGCACGGTCCGCGAGCTGCAGGAGCGCTTCACGCCGGACGGAATCGAGCTCAACGACGTGCGCTACCACTCCGGCGCGCTGGGTTTCCGCGGATTGGCCATCGGTTTCGACCCGGGCGAGGGCTTCCTGGGCCTGCTGGGCATTTGCTTCAGCGAGTCGTCGCGGCAGGCCGCGGGCGAACGCGACATCGACACCGACGCGGCGGCCCGCTGGGTGCAGGTGCACCTGGACAAGGTGCTCACCTCCGGCCGAGCGCTGGACGATTCGCTCAGCGAGCTGCTCCGCGATGCGGAAATTCCCCGCCGCTACGTGCTCTGCCAGCAGGATACGCTCGATGCGCTGCTGGTCGGGCTGGTCCGCACCGCGACGTGCGGCGTGCACCTGGTGCTGCCGGGCGACGGCGGCGACGGCGTGACGCCGACGATCGCGAGCATCCGCACCTCGGCGGGCATCATCCTCGAGTCCGACCTGGAATGCCCGGATGACGCGGAGGCGAACGTGAAGGAGCTGCGCCGCCGGCTGGGCGAGGACCTCGACATCACGCTGGACATGGACGTCGCGGGCGAACTCGGCGGCGACGCGCCCGAACTGGTTGCAACGGTGAAGGCGGCTGCCGACCACGGCGCGTCGGCGGTGTCGTTCAGCGAGTGGGGTCTGATGCCGGCGAGCAGGCTCGCGGCGCTCAAGCAGGGCATCCGCTACGCGGTACGTTCATCCGGTTGAGCGGCTCGTCCGCGTTCAGGATTGCTCGCGTGTGGCGGGCAACGGCTCCGCGACGGCCATGTCGTCGAGGTCGGCCTCGGCGAACGGCGTGCCACACTCGGGACACCGCGGTTCGATAAGTCCGCGCAGGTCGTAGTCGCACATCACGCAGCAGCCCGGCGTCGTCACCGGCGTGCCCCAGCGCCAACAGGCCAGCGCGGCAAGCCACAGCGCAACCGGCGGCAGCAGAAACACGTGGCGGACGTCGCCCCAGGTCGCGGCTGCCACCGCGGCAGCCAGCACCCCGGCGTACTGCACGACCGACGTGCACCACCACGGCCGCCGCGCGAGCAGCGGCCACAGCAGCGGTCCGTGCACCGCCCCGAGGATGAGCCACCCGAGGGTCTCCGTCGCGAGGTTGACGCCGAGGGTGTGGCAGTTGATCAGGGCGGCACAGCCACCCATGACGAGCCCGCCGAATGCGCAGAGCAGCAGATGGTGATCCTGCAGGATCGGTGTGCTGCGTGATGATTTCACACCCCGGGACATGAATCCAACCACCCCCACCGCGGCACGCCGCCTGCGGCGGGCGGCACGCGGCCTTCGACCTGAAACGATTGTCGCAAACGGCACTCCCCGATACAAGCCGGACGTTGCTGAAACGCCTTATTCCGATAAAATTCACGCTTTCCGAATGGGCCAGACCGTGTTGGAGACGTAATCCATGGCCGATACCCCCGGCGGACCACCGCAGGAGCACATCATCGATCAGTCGCTGATCGAGGAGATGCGCACGTCGTACCTGACGTACTCGATGAGCGTGATCATGGCGCGGGCGCTGCCCGACGCCCGCGACGGCCTCAAGCCGTCGCAGCGCCGCATCCTCGTGGCGATGAACGACCTCAACCTCGGTCCCCGGGCCAACTACCGCAAGTGCGCGAAGATCGCCGGCGACACCGGCGGCAACTACCACCCGCACGGCGACGCGGTGATCTACCCCACGCTCGTGCGCCTCGGCCAGCACTGGAACATGCGGCAGGTGCTGATCGACAAGCAGGGCAACTTCGGCTCGATCGACGGCGACCCCCCGGCGGCCATGCGTTACACCGAGGCGCGGATGCACCAGTCGGCGGTGGAGATGCTGGCGGACCTGGAGTTCGAGACGGTCGATTTCGAACCCAACTTCGACGGCA
>ERZ795053.7256-NODE-7256-length-10742-cov-6.867596_pt1 | contig 10742 bp, 11 predicted proteins | sample MGYA00375137_ERZ795053 | MGnify/ENA primary metagenome ERZ795053 (study PRJEB30182, sample SAMN05720284) | activated sludge metagenome | isolation source: Anaerobic digester | place: Hong Kong | collected 2014-12-17 ... | reverse complement strand
CCAATGTCCTGGTCGCCTGGCGTGAAGCCGGAGGATTCGCAGACTACTTCAATGTGGCTCTTCCGGTTCTCCTCGGTTTCTTCATGCTCATGCGTCTGATCCCGTCAGTCTCCTGGATCTCACGATGGGCCATGGCCTTTTCCGTTGGGATGACGGTGGGATTCAATACCATCACAGAGCTGCAGACCAATATCCTGCAACAGATAGGAGCCACCCTGAGCCCCTTTGCCAGCCTCCATTTCAACAACGGCGGCCTGGGAGCTTCGGTGAACGCCATTATAATTCTGCTTGCTGTTTTGGCTGCGTTGGTGTATTTTTTCTTTTCCAAGGAGCATACAGGAGGGTACGGCCATATTGCCAAAGTGGGGATATGGGTCCTGATGATCACCTTCGGAGCCTCCTTCGGATACACGGTTATGGCGAGGATTTCGCTCCTGATCGGCCGTGTGCAGTTTTTACAGACGGATTGGTGGGTTGCGATTAAACATATCATCGGCCTTGGTTGATGGAAAAGAAAGAGAGAGGTAAAGTATGAAAAAGTTAACTCTTATTGTCATCCTGATCATAGGTGTGGCGGGAACATTCCTTTTGACAGGGTGTGCCGGGACACAGGAAGAGGATCCTTTCGGGGATACCACCATCGTGGAGACGACACCTCCCTACGTTGTGGCCTATAATAAAGGGTATACACAAGCTGCAGCCAAAAACTGGGCGGGAGCCGTTCCCTTTTATGAGGAAGCCGAATCCCATCTGATGAAGCTCTCTGAAGAGCAGCTCAAAGAGCCCGGCACAGAGAATATCTATCAGAAGACCCTCATGGGACTGGCTCTGGCCTACGGAAATATGGGAAATATGGGGAAATCATCCGGCTATTTCAAAAAGTACATCAACCGCTGGCCTGCAGATATCAACGGGTATCTCAATTACGGGGCCATCCTGGAGAAGAACGGGCAGTCTGAAGAAGCCTTTGCCCAATACACCAAAGCCATGAATGTCAATCCTGACAGTGCCGTAGCCGAATTTGCCCTGGCCAATATCTACCGCCAGGACGGCCGCCTGGACAATGCCATCACATACTATAAAAAAGGGCTCGCCAAAGACCCCGGATTCCAGGACGGAAACGGCTGGTTCCAGCTGGGGAAGACCTATGAGGAAAAAGGGGATTATGACGGCCAGATCAAAGCTTACGAAGAGATGGCTCAGGTCCGGCCCGATGACTGGCAGGCCTATTTCTACCTGGCCGATGCGTATCTGACCAAGGGGATGAAAGTAGGCGCCGATAAAGCGCGGCTGACCAGCGCTGATCGTGAACTGCGGATCTCTTACTATGACAAGGCTATCTCCACAGATAAAAAGGGCCTGAGCATCAAGCCTGATTCTGCCCAGATCATGACTCATCTGGCCAGCTCCCTGATCCGTAAAGCTGAGATGTATAACAAGGGAACTGCCCAGTATGCCAAAAATGCCGAAGAGGCCATCGGAGTCCTGGAGCAGTTCACAACAGTCTACCCGGACAATGAAAAAGGATATGCCCTGCTGGCGGATGCGCAGCAGAAACTCCGCAATTTCACAGGAGCCATCGCCAATGCCCGGAAATCTCTTGAGATCCTGGATAATCCCTATGCTCATTCGATCCTCGGCGATGTCTTCTTTATTCTTGAGCGGTGGCAGGAGTCTAAGGCCCATTACCAGGCCATTGCCAACAATCCCCAGTACCCCTATGTGAGGGGACGTCTTGAGATCATCGAAGCCAGGATACGCGGAGAGTATTAGGCCGGAGTTTTATGATTTCTTTCGATTTTTCCAATGTGCTCAAGGCCAATATCGGAGGGGAATTCGGGCTCAGCCCGAATTTCCCCGACGAGTATAATGAGATCATCCGGAAAGGATATCTGAAGATAGAAAACGGGCGGGGGGAATATCCCTACCATTTCATGGAGCTCCCTTATGAAGACCATGAAGAGATCAAGAAGTACTCTGATATCCTGGGGAAGTACAAGAACTTCGTTGTGGTGGGGATCGGCGGTTCAGCGCTGGGGGCCTATGCTCTTTTCAATGCCCTGAAACATCAGTATCACAACCTTATCTCCGACCGAAGGATCTTTTTTATCGATAATTCAGACCCTGCGACGATCCTTAATGTATTCGACGTGGTGGATCTGAAGAACACCCTGTTCAATATCATCACCAAATCAGGGAGCACTGCCGAGACCATGTCGGCTTTTTCCCTGATTTTCAACATTCTGAAGGAGGAGGGGCTCCCTCTTCACGATCATCTTGTCGTGACCACAGACCGGGAAAAGGGAGACCTGGTCAAGATCGCCGGAGAGTATAATCTTCCGACCTTCACCATTCCCGAAGGAGTCGGCGGACGCTATTCCCTCTTTACACCGGTAGGGCTTCTGCCTGCCCTCTATATGGGCGTCGATCTGGATACGCTTCTGGAAGGAGCCAAAGATGTGGATTCCTATTGGAGAAGGACGCCGGCTGAGGAGAACCCTATTGCTGTCAGTGCTCTGGTCAATTATCTCTATCATACAGAGCAGTCCAGGAATATTCTGGCCCTGATGTGCTACAAAGACGCTTTGCGGGGGATGGGACTCTGGTATCAGCAGCTTTGGGCCGAGAGCCTGGGGAAAAAGTATGATCTGGACAGCAACCTGGTAGAGACGGGAGCGACTCCGGTCGTACTCCGGGGAGCCACGGATCAGCACTCCCTTCTGCAGCTCTTTATGGAAGGGCCCAACGACAAACTCTTTGTCTTCTTTGATGTCAAAAACCCCGACAGGGACAGGAGATTCCACATCGGTTCCTTGAGCAAGTATAAGAGCCTGGCCTATTTTGACGGGAAAAGCTCCCACGACCTGATCACAGCCGAGATGTCAGGAGTCAAATATGCCCTGGCCTTCAACGGGAAACCGAACTATACGGTGTCATTAGAATCCCTTGATGCCTATCATCTGGGAGGGTTGATATACGCCCTGGAGCTTCAGACTGTCTTTACTTCGACTCTCTACAATGTCAATCCGTTCGATCAGCCCGGAGTCGAGGAGGGGAAAAAAGCCACTTACGCTATCATGGGCCGTGAGGGGTATGATGAGAAGCGTAAGGAGATGCAGGATAACATCAAAGAGACCCTCTCCATGGAGATCCCTTCTAAAAGCAAGTGAGCGGTATGGACGATCGGATTCTCCTTTATGAGACATCATCGCTTCCTGAAGCGGAGATTTTGAGAGGGTGGCTGGAATCCAACGGGATCGCAGCTCACCTTCTTCACGATGACTGCGGAGGAGTCAGTCCCGGATTGACCTTCAGCCGGGGGATCCGGTTATGGGTAGATAAAAAGGATGAGCAAAACGCCCGGATATTGCTCAAAGAATTTTTAGACGGAACATGGGAGGAGGAGCGTCATGAAAGTGATCACGGAATGGAAGGGTAACATGCTCTTCAAGGCGAACGGGGAATACGGGTATGCCATGATGGATACCTCCGGTGACGTGGGCGGGCAGGAGACAGCGCCCAGTCCCAAAGAAATGATCCTGGCCGGACTGGCCGGGTGTACAGGCATGGATGTGATCTCAATCCTGAGGAAGATGCGCGCCCTTCCGGAGAAGATGGATGTTGTCGTCGATGCGGCATTGGATCCTGAATTTCCCAAACCCTTTACCTCTTTTACGATCATCTTTCGTTTTTGGGGGGAGCAGTTGGACAGGGAAAAGATCGAAAAGGCTGTTAAACTCTCTCATGAGAAATACTGCGGTGTCTCGGCGACGTTAGGCCAGGCGGCTCCCATCGAAGTTCAAATAGAGCTGAATCCCCGTTGACAAAAGAGGTCCGCTTTTCCTCTTCTTATAAAAAAGCCTTCAAGAAAGCCTCCCCTTTTCTGGATAAGGATACAGCTCTCTGTCTTGAACCTGGGGAGACAGTCCTGGCAGGGATATCAGGCGGCCCGGACAGTCTTGCTCTTCTCCATTTTCTGGTCCATCATCCTTTTCGGCTCAGAGTCTTTCCCTGTATGGTAGATTATGGATTTGAAGAGGAGGCGAGGATGGCCTGCTCTGTGTGCGAAAGCCTGGGACTCACATTAATCCGTGTTAAAACAGAAAGGCCGCAAAACTGCTATCTCTGCAGCCGTGAGCGGAAGAAGGCTCTTTTCGGAAAGGCTTCTGACTTAGGAGCGCGGATCCTTTTTATGGGACATCATGGAGATGATCTTCTGGAATCTTTTTTCATCAGTCTTCTCTACGGAGGGGAAATCCATACGTTTCAGCCTGTGGAAAGGTTTCATGGGTCTTTTTTCCTGGCGCGGCCCTTTTGCGGCCTCTTTAAATATGAAGTGGCCGCTTACAATCAAAAATTCCACCTGCCTTCTTTGCAGAAGCCTTCATGTCCCCTGGCGGGAAGCGGTAAACGGACAGAGGCCCGACGGCTTCTTCAAGCCTTCTCAAGGGGAGAGAAAAGGCGGATCCTCACGACTCTGCTGAAGGCTTCCCCGTCAGGAAAAAGTTCTTTTCTCCTCTGAGAGAACCCTTCATGGGGCGAGGGGTTCTCTTCAGGGAGATGTTTTCCATTGAATAGAATTCTGCTGGTGGTATAATGAGGAAAACACGAAAACCGGCGGCTTAGCATCTGATAAAGCCTGCCCGGTTATCCAGGAAGCATCAAGGAGGAAGGTTTTGGATAAAAAGCAGCTGCTTGATCTTTACGAAGCGAAAGGAGCCCTTCTGAAAGGGCATTTTCTTCTGTCGTCAGGAAGACACTCAGACCAATATCTGCAGAGCGCTCTTATTCTGCAATATCCCGATATCGCCGAAAAACTGGGCAAAGCTCTGGCTGAGAAATTCAAAGGAACAGAGATCGATGTTGTGGTGGGCCCGGCCATGGGCGGCATTATCGTGGCCCATGAGACAGCCCGGGCCCTAGGTGTACGGGCTCTCTTTACAGAGCGTGTCGACGGCATGGTCTCTCTCCGGCGCGGGTTTTCCCTCAGAGAAGGGGAAAGGGCTCTTATCTGTGAAGATGTCGTAACCACGGGTAAATCCGTTAAAGAGGTCATCGCCCTTCTTGAATCCCTGAAGGTCGAGATCGCCGGAGTCGGGTTTCTTGTGGACCGGAGCAACGGAGAGACCTCTTTCGGGTATCAAGCCCAGGCTCTGCTCACTCTGGATGTCACCTCGTATGACCCGGATGACTGCCCCCTGTGCCGCCGGGGGATTCCTTATATCAAACCGGGAAGCCGGAAAGAGGTGCGATGAGCGACCCTGTCCTCGTCATCGATATCGGAAATTCCATGACGAAATTCGCCTTTTTTAACGGAGGCGAGATCGAAAACTATCAGACGTATCCCACACGCAGTGTCATGACAAAACCGGAAATCGTCACAGAGACGGAACTGAGTAAATACTTCAAGAAAGGGACCGACTATGGAGCGCTTTCCAGCGTCGTCCCCGAAGCCACGGGTGTGGTCAAGTGCCTCATGAAGTCTTTTATCCGCAAAAAACTCTTTGCCGTGTCGGAGATGGATCTTAAAATGGAGATCGATTATCAGGGAGTTTTAGGGGAGGACCGGATCATGGGAGGGTATGCTGCCCGTCACTTCCACGGGTTTCCTGTCATCGTCGTCGATGTAGGAACAGCCCTGACCTTCTCCCTTGTCGATGAGAAGGGCGTCTTCCGGGGCGGAATGATCTCTCTGGGGCCCTACTCCCTCCTCAAGAGCCTGGCCGGCAGGACATCTCAGATCGACATGATCGATCTGGAAGTCCCTGCGAGAAATGTGGGAAGGAATACGGAAGAATCGGTCAATGCCGGTGTCTTCTGGACGGTTCTGGGGGCCATGGAATATTGCATCACACGGATCGAAGAGTTTGTCGGCCATCCCTGCCGGGTGGCCCTGACCGGGGGGTATTCGGTCTTTTTTGCTGATTTCATCAAACATCCCGTGGAGCTGGATCCCTTTTTGGTTTTACGCGGCCTGAACGTGGCCTTACAGGAAAACATAAAGTGAGTAACGGAGGTAAACATGGATCATGAGCGTATGGAAACATTCATCGGAGATACATGCCGCATTGAAGGAACATTGAACGTGGAACACGGGATCACCATTTCAGGCAGGTTCAAGGGAAATATCAAAGCCGGGGGGAAAGTCATCATCTCCTCCACCGGAGAGATCCAGGCGGATATCGAAGCCGATGAGCTGGTGACGGCAGGGAAGATCACAGGCAATATCACTGCTAAAAAGCGTACTGTGATCCACAGCACAGGTTCCATCATCGGGAAATTAAAGACTGATAAACTCCTTCTTGAAGAGGGAGGCGTTCTGAACGGGGATATCAATATGGGGGCCTCTTCCGCCCCGGCCCATGAAATTAAAAACCGTCCCCATGAAAAAGAAAAGTCAGAATAGATCCTATTTTCTTTTTATACTCCTCTTGCTTATCCCGGTCTCTTTATCGGCACAGAACAGTGTCAGGGCCGGGATTCCCCTTTATGTTCAAGACAATACCCTCTGCCTGAACAGGATCTTTTTCCGGGGAGAAAGGATAGAGGCCCTGGCCGGCGGCCGTAAACTTCCTGTAACCGAAGACCGTGGTTTTTTTTATATCCGGCTGCCTCTTCTGGTTTCTTCAGCAAAGGAGCTGAGAATCATCACAGATGATGTCTCGTTCGATCCCCTTTTGACGGAAGAAGACCTTGTCCTGGGGTTTGTGCAATTTCCCCGGGAGTGTATAGAGGGGGTCGCCCGGAGAGTGGAGATAGACCCTCCGCGCCCTCTGGAAAAACTGGAGGTCAGGATGGACGGAGAAAAAATCCCCCTTTATCGGGGGAGGGAAGACCGGGTCATCTTTTATCTGGCTTATCCTGTCTTGTCGGGGAAAAAAGAAAGTCTTATCACTGTGAAAGCCGTCACACGGGCAGGTTCCGCCGGGAGATACACTTTTGCTGTCAAAGTGAACAAAGGGAAATATCTTAAAGAACGGTTGACTCTGGGAGCTGTCTATACGGGAGAAGACGGACTGGGACGCATCCGTTCATTTCTCCTGGATTATGAGAATAAAAAAGTGGCCCGGCTTCTGAAATCAAAATCGGGGTGGCTGGGGGATCCTCCCCGTGGATTTGATCTCCCTGTAGGGGGGAGGGTCACATCCCCTTTCGGAGTGATCCGCTCCTATAACGGCAGGGGATACCGGACCTACCATACAGGGGCTGATATCGGAGGAAACCCTGCCGGGACACCGGTGACGGCACCTTTGGGCGGTGAAGTCCTCTGCGCAGAAGATTTTTACGCCAGGGGGCTTACGGTCATCCTGGATCACGGGTGCGGCGTCAAATCCCTCTATTATCACCTGGACCGGCTGGAAGTGAAGACGGGTGAATCGGTCAGCCCGGGAGATGTTCTGGGGGATGTGGGGACGACAGGGTTTTCCACCGGGCCCCATCTCCATTGGGAGGTCCGTGTGAACAGTATCCCGGTGAACCCCTTGCTATTTCCCCATTGATCTGGTTGTCTCAGAGGATATCACTGCATTTTTTTCATGACATGGACCATAATCATATAGCCGGCGATAGTGAGGGAGGAGGAGAAGATAAGGCTCAGGGAGAAGGGGACTTTAATTTTCAGAAAAAAGGGAAGAGCCAGGAAAAAGAGCAGAGAAGGGAGGACGAGCCAGAAGACATTCAGAGAAAGGGCCCTGATGGTCTCGGTGTTCTTTGTCTCGATGTAAATCCAGAGGATCGCAAGAAGAGACGTGAGAGGGAGGGAGGCCAGTAAGGCTCCCATCAGGCTGCTTCGTTTCGAGATCTCAGAGACCAGGACGATGATAAGGGCTGAGAGGATGACTTTGACCAGATAAAAGAGCATAGGAGACCTCCTGTTAAAAGAGAGCCTCTGTGATGAGGTACCACAGAGGAATGGTCAGTAAGGAAAGAGCCGTAGAGAGGGTGACGATGGACGCCTGGAGTTTTTTATCCACGGTGATATGTTCTGCAAAAAAAGGAGCCATGGCGGCTGTGGGCATAATGGATTCCAGCAGAATGACTTTTCGCGTCACAGGATCCAGGGGAAAGAAGAGAGAGACCAGGCAGCAGACAGCCCATCCCAGGATATATCCCAGGATAAGGCGGTGGAAACAGGAAAGCAGGACAGTGGCCAGTGATGATTTTTTCATGGTAAAGTGAAAAGAGAGGCCGATGGTAAAGAGGATCAGGGGGATGGTCATCGAGGCGAACTGGCTGATAAAGTCGGAGATCAGCGGCGGAAAAGAGAAAGAGAGAAGGTTAAGGCCCAGTCCGGCTGCTGCAGAAATAAGGGGAGGGGCGGAATTTTTCAGAAGAATCCGCACGATCTCTTTTCCCGAGACATTCTCTTCCTTGTTGAGAAAATAGATCAGGCCGAATCCCACCAGGAGAAAGATGGGCCAGAAAAAGAGGGTAAAGAAAACGGACCTTGTAAAGCCGGTATCCCCATAAAAATGATACATCACTCCCCAGCCGAGATAGCCGTAGTTTCCCACAAATGTTGAAAAGACAAAAGCGTTGCGGAGAGCCTGTCCCCGCGGGAGGATACGGCTCATGAGAAGAGAGGAAACGGCAAAGAGAAGCGTCAGAAGGAACATGGCCAGGACCGATGGAGCGATCTGACTTAAGCTCTCCAGGTTTGCATTGAAAAGATTGCGGAAGACGATAAAAGGGACGGTAACTCTGATGACGAATTTTCTCAGGGATGCCGCCTCGTCAAGAGAGAATCCAAGAAAACGGAAAAGAATGCCGAGGGCGATGGGGAGAAGAATGGAAATGACAATGGTGAACAGATGCATGGACAACGCTCCCTTCCTAAGATGGCAGCAGGAGAAAGGACGGGCGCTTTTCCTGCCTTCTATCGAGTATAAGAGGGATTGGTTTTTGAGCAAGCCTTTTTGAAGAAAAAGGTTTCCTTGAAATCTGCGGCATCTCCTGTATTATGAAAACCATGACAGGACGCAAGCCATGAACGGAGCCGGTAAATGAAGGAAATACAGGAGAACCTGAAACGAAAAAAAATCCTCCACAACCGCTTTCAGGTCGATGATCTGAGGGCTTTAAAAGAGGAGGAACTGCCTGCTCTGGCTGAAGAGATCCGGGAGGTCATCATCAGCCGCTGTCTGGAAAACGGAGGCCACCTTGCACCTTCCCTCGGGGCCGTAGAACTGGCTGTTGCTCTTCATTACACGTTCCGGACTCCCCGGGACCTTCTTATCTGGGATGTGGGCCATCAGGCCTATGCCCATAAGATCCTTACGGGGCGGCTTGCAGATTTCCATAATCTCAGACAGCATGGCGGGATCTCAGGGTTCCTTAAAAGGGAGGAGTCCCTTTACGATGTCTTCGGAGCCGGGCATGCTTCCACCTCGGTTGCAGCGGCCGCCGGTTTTGCTAAAGCAAGGGACCTTAACGGAGAGGATTACAAAGTCATCACCGTCATCGGAGACGGAGCGATGACAGGCGGGCTGGCCTTTGAAGGGCTGAATCTTATCGGAGCTGAAAAGCTGGATGTCCTTGTGATCCTGAATGACAACGATATGTCCATCGACCATAATGTCGGGGGGCTTTCCAAATACTTCAACCGGGCAATTACCACACGGTTCTTCAACAGGATCCGCGAGGATATGCAGAGATTCGTCAAATCCCTGCCGGCAGGCGATTCGGTCTACGAATGGCTTCGGCGCCTGGAAGAATCCATGAAAAACATGGTCATCAAAGGAGCCTTTTACGAAGACCTGGGTTTTAATTATATCGGGCCGGTGGATGGGAACAACCTCAAGGAGCTCCTCTCCTTTATCAGAAAGACAAAGGAGATGAAGGGGCCGGTCCTCCTCCACGTCCGAACAAAAAAGGGCAAGGGATACAGCCCCGCCGAAGAGGACCCTGAATCTTTTCACGGTATATCCCCCAGCAGAGCGGGGAAAAAGGGAAAGACCTATACAGCTCTTCTGCAAAAGGAGCTCCTCAAATGGGGGAAAAAAGAGAAGGAGCTTGTGGCTGTTACTGCCGCTATGCCGGCGGGAACAGGGCTCGGGGTCTTCAAGGAGGCCTATCCGGACCGTTATATCGATGTGGGGATCGCTGAAGGAAGCGCTGTAATCATAGGGGCTGCTTTGGCTCTGGCCGGCAAAAAGCCTTTTGTGGGGATCTATTCCACCTTTTTACAGAGAGGGTATGACCAGCTGATCCATGATGTAGCCCTTCAGAATGCCCCTGTCCGGTTCCTCATCGACAGGAGCGGGCTGGTCGGGGAAGATGGCCCGACGCATCACGGAGCCTTCGATATCGCCTATCTCAGAACGATTCCGGGGATGACGCTCCTTGCTCCTGCCGACGACAAGGAGTTCCGGGATATGGTCGCCTTCTGCTGCCGTTATGACGAGGGCCCGGTGGCTTTACGCTATCCCCGCGGTGAAGCTGTCTCTCTCCCCGGAAGGAACGATGCCCCTGTGGAACGGGGGCGGGGGCTTCTCCTCAGGCCCGGCCGGGATCTGATGATCTTTGCTTTGGGGAGGATGGTCAAAGAGGCCCTGGATGCTGCCGGCCTTCTGGAAGAAAGGGGGATCGACGCAGGTGTCTACAATCTCCGTTTTGCCAAACCCCTGGACAGGGAGGCCGTTATAACATACGGGCTCAGAGCCCGGGGAGTAGTATCGCTGGAATACGGGGCGCTTTCAGGAGGGATCAACGAAGAGATCGCCCGGATCATCGCAGAGGAGGGT
>ERZ795053.7253-NODE-7253-length-10743-cov-4.917197_pt1 | contig 10743 bp, 10 predicted proteins | sample MGYA00375137_ERZ795053 | MGnify/ENA primary metagenome ERZ795053 (study PRJEB30182, sample SAMN05720284) | activated sludge metagenome | isolation source: Anaerobic digester | place: Hong Kong | collected 2014-12-17 ... | reverse complement strand
TCGCTGAGGCCAGGCTAATCATCAACCAGCCAATGTGGTTGATCCACAACTGGGGATGCTTGGTCAGCACGTCGCGCAGCGGTTCGCCTTCGACGAATTCGAAGAGGCAGAAGTAGAGCAGGTGTCCGCCCAGCATCGCCTTGCCGTAGGCATCGACCTTAATAGTGGTGTTGGCGTAGGGCGGCAGCAGGACTGGCAGGAACTCGTTCTGGTCGCGTTTGAGTTGGATATCGCGTAGAAATTCGGCTTCGCGTTTGAGGCGTTCGGTGTTTTCCCGACCGGGATGGGCCACTTTGAGCAGCACGCGTTGGCCTTGGTGCATCGCCTCGTAGAGTGCGGCGGATCGTAGGACGGCAATTGCTTTGACAATCTCGATATCGCCTAGCCATTCGCCGTAGCCCAAGATATTGGGCGACATTTCGGCCGGGCAGTAGGTTTCCTGGCAGTAGAGATTGCTATCGGGTGATGTGCGCTGGCATAGTAGACAAACTTGTTTCATCTCTTATCCCCCTCGGTGTAATTAGCAATTGGGAATTAAAGTTGCCAGACCTGACAGGTTTTCAAAGTTCATTCGAAAACCTGTCAGGTCTTTAGAGATCGGTGCGATTTAGTAGAAGCGGGTGGCGCCTTGTTCGTCGCCGTTTTCGTAAGCGTCAACTGACTGGTTCAGGTCTTTGTTCAGTTCCTCGAATTTGTCGGCCATCTCTTCGATGGGCGGCTTGAGTGATTCGACAAAATAGGCAATGCTGCTGGCTCCGACCAACCCCATAAAGGCCGCGCCTTTTAATAGGGTAACAATGGCTTCCAGAGCTTTGAGAACGCCTTGCAGGACGTCGTTAAGGGTATTGAAGGTTTTGGCAATGGCGCGAACTTCGGGTACATTCATATAAACTTCGTTCATGAGGTTCCTCCTGAGATTAATTTACTGTTCTTTAACAGAATGAATTAGGTTGGTTTAGTAGAATTTGAATGCATCAACCAACTGGGAGTTGACCAGTTGCGAGACGCGCTCGTCGGCTTGGACAATCAGATCTTCGGCTTTGATGACCAGGGTTTTGGTGACGTCGATTTCGGTGCCGATGCTGGTGACTTTGGGGATGACCAGGGTATTGATTTCGTCCATAAAAGCGTTAGCGCCTTCACCGATCCAGGCTCCGCCGGATACGATATCGACAATCTTGTTGAGCGGATTGAGAACCTGGTCGTCGATGACGTTGAACTGCTTGGTTAGTTGGCCTAGGGCGCTTTCCAAAAGTTTGCGGGCTAAGCGCATTAAAAAGCTTTTAAACATTGTTATTCTCCTTGTCAGTTAGTTTGGTTAGTTGGCTGGTTAGTTGGTTAGTTGACTGGTTAGTTAGTGGGTTGGTTGGGTTGTTGGTCAACTAGCCAACGTTCTATTTGTCATTGATTAGAATTTACTCTTAGCGCGGCGATCGGCTTGCTGCATGTAGTTGATGGCGGCTTGAACGTCGCCGGCCAATTCTTCAAATTTTTCGGTCAGCTTGTCGATGCTGGGAACCAGACTGCCGGTGATAGCTTCGGTAAACGCTTGTCCACCTTTACCCAGCAGCGCGCCGGATTGTAATTGGTCGGCAATTTTCTTCATCTGGCTGTTGGTTTGTTCAAGTTGCTGCTTGCCGGCGTTGAAGGATTGGATCATCGCTTCTGCTTTGCCGTAATCGAGTTTAATTTCTTCGTAAGACATGTATGACCTCCGTTAATTGGTTAGTTTGTTAGTTTGTTGGCTAGGTTTAATTATGATTTGAAGAGAGATGCGGCTTCTTCTTCGGCTTGACGAACGGTGTTGATGATGTCTTTGGTCACTTTACTGGCTTCATTTAAGGCTCGATAGAAGCGAGCCGCGGCGGGATTGACTTCGTCATCCATTTCCGCGATGAAGGCTTCGGCGCCACGGCCAAGCCAGCCGCCGTCCCGCAGTTCGCGGTAGTTGGCGTGGTATTGGCGGATCATTTGCTCGATCTCATTGGCCTGATTGGTAAATTGGGTGGCGACATCTTCAAGTTGTTCGTAATCTGCTTTAATTTCTTCACTCATAGTGCATTACTCCTTAACTTTAGTTTGATAATGGTTTATTAGATTTAAGCAGAAGTGCTAGTGGTAGGCCGGTGATTTTTCCCGGCGCCACAAAGGATGTAATGTTTATATCATCCAACTGCGCCTTGAGTGCGCCTTAAGTGCGAAAAATTTGGCGGAAATAATAAAAAAAGGCGTCGATCATCGATCGACGCCTTTTTGAAGGCTATTTTAGCGTATTGTATTTATGTTGAAGGTTGCTGTTGGGGGTTACCCAGCAGCCGGCCTTGCCACACAGCCGAGAGCAGGATTGGGGAGGCAATGACCAATATGGTTAGGCCGACCAGCAAGATGACTTCTTGCGGATCGCCGCGGCCTTGCGTCACTAACTTGGCATTGCCAATCCAGGAGGTGTAGAAATCATAGGCCAGGGCGATGAGCCAAAAGAATTTAACCATAACGCCCACAAAGCCTTGTCTTAGCCGTAAAATCCGAGCCGTATTAATTACAAAAGCGGCAATTAAAGCACTAAATAAAATCGAGGCCGCAATCTGAAATGGCCCAAATCCCAAGACTTGGACAGTCCCGTAGATCGTTGTGAAAATATCCCATGCTGTAGCGGTTAATAAGACGATTACCAGAAAAAGTCGCATAATATCATTACCTCTTGTTTGTCAGTTTAGCTTTGTTCTTATTTTAAACCATTTACGTGCTCCGAGGTCTACTCAGTAGAGTGATTTTTATTCAGTATGAGAGCGAATTTGATATAGCTCTGATGGAACCCTGGTTCATACTGGGTAGTCCAACCGGGTAATGCCGTATCCCAATCCCGAACCTCAATATGTTGACATCCTACCGATACAGATTGCGGCAGCGCTGGCTGAATATCGCGATTAGAGGAATGGGGCTATAATTGGCCGACGCCCTGGCCAATTACCGTTGTGCTAAGTTGGATCGAGGAGGATCTAAATGAGTCAAGAGTTACCTGTAGATAATGCTGTACAGGATTTTCACCAAGCCCGCCGGCAGGCGGCGATGGAGGAACTGGTTGCTCGTTTTACGGGCAAATCGACCAAACTGCTATCATTTAATGAGGTCAGCCAAAGATTAAAATCGCCCGACACCGTTGAGAAAGGCGTCCAAGAAATTCCCCTTGAGGCCATTGTCGGCAGCAGCGGGCGCTACGACGATTTCACGCGCTCTTTTTTGCCGCTTCGCAAGAGCGACCAAGATCGATGGGCCAGCGTACAGGCGTATGTCAAACAGAAAGGCATCGGCAATATGCCGCCCATTGCCGTTTATCAGATTGGCGAGATTTACTTTGTATCAGACGGCAACCATCGCGTTTCGATTGCCCGCCGGATGGGCTTGACTCATATTAGGGCCAGTGTGATTGAACTTCAAACCAAGGTCGCCTTATCGCCGGATGACCGGCCGGACGATTTGATTTTAAAAACCGAATATGCCGACTTTTTGGCCCGGTCAAATTTGGACGAAAGCCGGCCTGAGGCCGATCTGCGGTTGACGGTTCCCGGCAAATATTGGATCCTCGAAGCGCAAATTGAAGCCCAAGTTTTTTTGGCCGGCGGCGACTCGGAACAACCCGTGTCATTCGAAGAGGCGGCTGTTTTGTGGTACGACAGCGTCTACTCCGGTGTGGCCCAACTCATTCGTGACCGCGCCCTACTGCGTGACTTTCCTGACCGCACCGAAGCCGATTTATATGTATGGGCCTTTGAGCATCGCGCCAAACTGAAGCAGGTGCTAGAGTGGGATATGGGCATCGGCACGGCTCTGCAAGATTTTACCGCGCAGCAGAAGGCCGAGTTGAAAGGGGCCGCCCAACGCATCCAGCAACTGAAAGGCCGAATGACTCCCAAGCAGTTGGCGTCTAACCCCGTCAAGACAGGCGCATGGCAAAAAGAAAAAGCCATCGCTCACGATCAGAGCCGTTTGTTTTATAATATTTTAGTGGCCATCACCGGCGACGCCGCCGGCTGGCAAGCTTTTGACCAAAGTGTAGAAATGGCCAAACGAGAGCGAGGCCGTTTGCGGGGATTGCACATTGTCGCCTCGGAGGCGGAACGATCAAGCGCTGCTGTTCAGGCGCTCAAGGCTGAGTTCGATGACCGCTGCCGGGCGGCCGGCATCAACGGTAAGTTGTCCATCGAGGCCGGACAGCCTGTTGAGAAAATCTGCGAGCGCTCCAGCCTAGCCGATGTAGTGGTCGCGCCGCTGCTCAATCCCCCCGGAGCCAATTTGGCCAGCCGGTTAAGCTCAGAGTTTCGCGCTTTGGTTCAACGCAGCGCTCGGCCGGTGCTGGCTGTGCCTGATCAACCGACCGGCCTGCACCGGGCGCTATTGGCCTACGACGGCAGCTCCAAAGCCAAAGAAGCCCTTTATGTCGCCACTTACTTATCGGGTCGGTGGGGAATGCCGTTGGTGGTTTTAACCGTCGCCGAAGGGAAATTTGTCGACCGGTCGATTGAGAACGAAGCCAAAGCCTATCTCGAAGCGCACGACTTACAGCCGTTGTTTGTCCAAAAAAACGGCTCGGTGGCGACGGCGATTGTGGAGACCTCGGCGGAACAGGACATCGATTTGATTATAATGGGCGGCTACAGCCGGAGTCCGGTTCAAGGGCTGCTGTTGGGGGATTCTGTCGATGAACTGCTCAGACGGTCGAAGCAGCCGATTTTGATTTGTCGTTAGGGAAAAAACGCGCGAGGCCATAGCTGCCTCGCGCAAAGATTTTTGTTCTGGGGTCATAAGTCTACTTCAACTGGTGGCTGACACCGCCTCGGCTACAAAATCGATTTCCAGACGAACGACATCATCAACGGTATCAACCGCCGGAGCATCGGGAATAAATAGGCCAAAATCGGTGTAGAGTACACTGGTCGAAGCCGTACCGGTTAGTTGCATATCGTCTGTTGCGGTGGCGGTCACATCAAAGGTGACTTCACGGGTGGCATCGGTGACGGTCAGGTCGCCGATGACCTGGAAGTTATAGGTTTCGCCCATAGTGGCGCTCTCCGGCAGGCCGGTGATTTCGGTGGGGGTGAAGGTCACGTACTCATAGTTATCGGTGACCAGGATCGCATTTTTGATGGCCCGGTTGCGGAAATTGTTGTCGGTGGCCAAGGTACGGGCGTTGACCTGAATGACGCCCAGTTGGGAAGCCTGAGGATTGTTGAAATCGACCGCAATCTGGCCGGCAACCTGATCGGTGGTTCCGACCACAGTAATGGGGTCGCCGCGCAGGACTTCGTCAATCAAGAAGCGCGCTTCTGACTCGGATTGGACAATTTCGTAGATGACCGGCTCGGTGACCACGTCTTCAGCCGGCTCAGCCTCAGCAGCCGCTTCTTCCGGAACGACATTTTCCTCGACCGTTTCGGTCTCAGCCGCTGCTTCTTCTTGAATATCCACTTCATCTTCACCCTGAGCCGCCGGTTGAACCTGACTTTCGTCAACTACTTCAGCTTCAGCCGCTTCTTGCGTTTCCGGCTCGATTACTTCCACTTCGGCTTCACTATTGGTTTCGATTGACTCATCCGCTTGCAGCGGGATGGCCTCAATCGGAGCGCTGGCTTCGGCCGGTGGTCTAAAGACGAAGTAACCGACAGCTCCAACGGCAATAATAACCAGCACTGCGACAGCAATGATTATTTTCTTGAACATTTATCTTGTCCTCCTTGAATAGTTGGATGGTTGGTTGGTGAGTTGGATAGTGGGTTAGTCGGTTGGCTGCCAACAGCTACCCAACAGGACTTACGCAAAAATCAGGTGACAGCCACTGACGCTGATTTATCACCAAATTAGTGACTGTCATCTTTTGAACTGCGTTGTAAGTTCTGTCCAACTAAGGTTGGGCGTTCTAGTCGTCGATGTCTAGGACCCAAATTCCATTCGGCGTCATGCCGTCGGTCGCAGCCAGAGCGATTTTGTCTCCATCCGGTGAGACTTGCCAACTGTTGTTGGTGATCACCACATTGGAACCTTCGGGGATCAGTTGGCGGCTTTCGCCGGTAATGACGTCATATTCGTAAAAGATATGTTCGGCGGCGTCGGGATTGTACGGAATGTAGATGAGATTTTGACCGTCACGCCAGTGGTAAGCGCCATAAAAGGGCAGTTTCTCCGGGCCGTCTTCGGGATTTTGCAAGTCGAGCAGCCACAGCCCGTTTTCGGCGGCGTTCGACTCAAATCGAATTTGGTAGACCAGGTACCGTTTATCGCGGCTCAAGGCCAGGTCGCGGGGTTCGGCGGTGTCTAACACGGGCGTTTCGTTACTGGTTTCGGTATCATAAATGAAAAGCTGCTCATCAGAGCTGCCGGGAACCCGCCGCGACATCAGCAGCTCGGTATCAGATAGCCAGCCCATAGCATTGGTGCGACGCCCGCTGAAAATGGGTTGGGCGTCACTGCCGTCCACATTCGCCAGCCAAATGGTCTCTTGGCGATTATCACGCGGGGCATCTTCATCATAGGCCGTCCAGGTGATGTGTTGGCTGTCGGGCGTAAAGTTGGGACTACGTTCTTGGGTATCGATTTCCCAGGTTTGGCCGTCGGATAGGCGCTCGATGACGGCCAATCCGGCAGTCCGGTTAGGATAAGCCAGATACCGGCCGTCGGGGCTGTAGTAGCCTAACCGATCCGTGACTAACTGCGCGGCAGCTTCGGCCTGGGTCACATCAACCCCCCAGATACCCAAAGCGGCATCCGGGCTAGGTTGGTCGATAAAACGCACTTCGGTTGAGTCGCCGGACCAATAAAATTGGCTACAGCAGTCGCCAACGGTGATTTGACGGCCCACATTCAACGGCGTTAGCGGCGCTGCGCTCGGCGTCTCGGCCGGTTCCTCGGCCATATCAGAATCCCTATCGGAGATGACCAAGCTGGCCGGAATTATTGAATTGATGGATCGCTGTTCCCAATCGAACGGCCAGGGATAATCGAAGTCATTGACGATGGGGCCGCCGGTTTGAGCGCCAGGCTGATCATACAGCGACTGCCATTTACGCGGATCGGTTAGGTCGCGGGCAAAACTACGCCCTGAGTCGCCCACTAAAGCCAAATTATCCCAATTGGCCTCGATGAGGGTGAGCGGATTAAATTTTTGGATGTGGTTCAGGTCGCGAATTTCCAAATGGAGGTGGGGCCGGCCGTAGCAGGTTTCGGCCGAGTCGCCGGTATAGGCGACTACTTGCCCCTGCTCGACCACCTCGCCCGGTTGTAAATTAGGCGCTTCCAGCAGGTGGCCGTACATCGCGGCGTAGCCCAGTTGGGAGTGGTCGATCATCAGGTTGTGAGGCGGCGAGCCAAACGGCCCATCAATGGCAAAGACAACGCCATCGGCCATAGCAACCACGGGGGTGCCGCACGGCGCCGATAGATCGACGCCGAAGTGAATGCCGCCGGACGCACCGTAGGTGGTAAACCGCTGGCGATACGCGCCGGTGGTGTTACCGTAAGGTTGGGCCATCATCCAGGTGTCGAGGCCGGACGGCTCGGCAAAGGGCAGTTGAAAGGGGCGCTCTCCTTCGGCTGGAGCGTCGCTGTCGGCAGGGCTTTGGGCCTGGACAGGTTGCGGCGGAAGGATTGAAGCTAATCCTAATAGGATCAAGACGGCCGTTGCCGCAATCATCCATTTAGGAATGGTTCGATTCGAAATGAAATGCATGCTGTCCTCCCCTTAGCGTTTATAGAGTTCGTAGAGTTTATGGAGTTTGTAGAGTTTACGGATGCCACACCTAAACTTTTATAGACGCGATATCCGAGTCTGATTTTAGACAATCAAATTAAAAATTACTTAAGAGGAAGCTGAGAAAAGCCTGAGAACTGATTATCCGTAGCCATCCCAAATTTTAAGCGGAAGAATTACATCTGTTTACAAAAGTGATCGAGCCGTTTTCCATAACTAGAAAAATATCTTATACTTAGGTCCGAGGCAGATTATTAAGGATTGAGCGTTAAATAACTTCCGCAAAGGTCTGTCCGATAAAAAAAACCCCGTAACCAATGACCCAACCGGCAGCTCTGGTGTTGCCATGGATTAGTCCTAAAATTGAACTAATCCGGCAGAATTTCCTATCAAAAACCGGCGCTACACTTGTCCGTTGGGTAAATACAAAGCCTCTTAGGCTGCACACTCAAATCTATATTTAAATTAGAAAGGAAATTTTTTACGGAATGGCTTCTCGTAAACTTACGCCTGGTTCTTATGTTGTATTTGGTGGGCTGATAGTCTTGGCCCTCATTGTTGCTGTTGTCTCGTTTGTTATTCCTTTTATGATCTATCCGGCTGTCGGTCAGGAAGAAGCAGTCCTTGAAACCGAAGCAGATTTCGAACCGGCCGGTCTGCCTCCCATGTATACCCCCGAACCTCCGGCCAACGCCGAGGCGGCCAAGGAATTTCAGGATCAAATTGTAAACAGTTACGTTGAGGTTGCCGTGCCGGAGACGACGGAGGAAGCCACGGTAGAGGCAACGGAGGAAGCCACGACCGAGCCAACCGTCGAGGCCACAGAGGAAGCGGCTGAGTAATTCATTCGATATAGAAAAACCGCCGGCCCCGGTCGTCAAATGAATTGACTTGGCGACCGGGATAATTCGGCGGTTTTGTGTTTAACCAAACCAAATAGAGAGTGGTCTCTAATTCACCCCTTATACGGGCTCGCTGGTCATAATAAACAGCGGCTTCATTTCGAAGCTGCGATAGGAAGGCCGCAGACGTTCGATATTGTAATTCTTGTTGATATCGACGACTTTCTTGGAGGAGACAACCGCCTCAACCGGCACATTGTCATAGCGGCCATTCTTCAAGACTACCAGTCGGCCATGAATGCCGTTAAGGATTAGGTCAAGGGCCAAGTTACCGTAAGCCATCGGCACAATTGAGTCGATCGCGTCCGGGTCGCCGCTGCGAACCATGTAGCCCAATTTTTGGTTGATGATGTTGATGCTTTTGCCGTTATTGAATTTGGCCGAATGGTCTTTTAGTTCGGCTGCGACCAAATCGCCAATACCACCCAATTTCTTGTGACCAAAAGCGTCGGTGGTGGCATCCGAAAAGATCATTTCCCCGCCTTCAAACATCGCCCCTTCTGAAATCAAGACCACTGAGTAGTTGCTGGGGTTTTTCTTGCGGTCAGCCACCATCAGTTCAGTCAGGTGTTCAATGTTGAATTTGTATTCGGGAATCACGCAGCGATCGGCTGCCCCGGCCATCGTCGGCAGCATGGCGGTGAAACCGGCGTACCGGCCAAACACTTCCAACACCAACATCCGTTCGTGCGACCCGGCTGAGGTCCGCAAGTTGTGGGTTAGCTCAATGGTGCGGGTGACGCACGTGCTGAAGCCGATACAGTAATCGGTGCCGGGCACGTCATTATCCATGGTCTTAGGGATAGCCACCACATTGAACCCTTCTTTGAACAAACGGACGCCGTAACTCAAGGTGTCGTCCCCGCCAATGGGGATCAGATAATCGATGCCCAGGTACTCGAGATTTTTAAGCACCTCAGGGGTGAGGTCGTTCATATCATCATTGTAGGTGTCCTGTAAATGAGCCGGCACGTTGGCCTTGGCCACGTGACTGGGGCGGGTTCGAGATGTATGGATAAAGGTTCCCCCGGTTCGCCCGGCTCGGTTGACCACATCTTCGGTCAAAATTTGATAGTTTCGGCTGTTATCTGCGTCTTTATCGCGAAGCACTTCCAGGATACCGGCCCAACCTCGCCGCAGACCAATGACCTGATAACCCTCACGGATAGCCCTAATGGTTACCGCCCGAATGGCCGGGTTTAAGCCGGGCACGTCCCCGCCGCCGGTCAAAATACCAATTACACCTTTTTTGGTCTTAATGTTAGCCATATCAACCCCCTTGTTTGCTAAAAATACATTTAATTAAACGACTGGATAATTTGTACGTTCGGCTCCTGACCGTCATGGATGAGCCGATTGCGTGGAGGTAGATTCGAGCGTGGGGTACTGCTTAGGCCATAGGGCAGGAGCAGCTATATTTTACTCCGAACGGAAATAATACGCCACATATCCAAACGCCGATATTGCCTAATCGCCCAGGCTAGGTGATCTCCTCTCATCGCCCACTATAATAGTTCAAGACCTAGCTAAATGCACTAGACACAGGAACAGTATAAGACCTAGTATACCAACGAGTTTCACCCTAGACAAAAATCCAGTTGGCGATCGGTCGGCCTCTATCTATTTCGAAGCCCAATTGTTGTCAAATAAGAACGTTTGTGCTAATATTCGGCGTGTTATCAGATACTCTCCTCACATTTATCCCCGCCAAGCCCCTGAGGTTTCTTCTTAGTACTCTAGCCACTAAGACGGTTCGCTCAGGGGCTTTTTATAACTTCGAATCAGGGATGTCGTAAGATTTCCGCCTGAATCAAAAATAATTTCCAGACAATAATTCGAGCGGCCGTCTTGCTGAGCGGCCCTAAAAATTTGTGAACTGCCGGGGCTATGCTTAGTAATTGGAAGACGGTAAATTGTAGATACAATATCCGTATGAGTTCTACAGGTGAAGGATTTAGGTTCCAGGTCAATCACTGAAGATAACTGAGGCTAAATTCTGATTGGTTAGCCGTTGTGGAGGAGTTATGTCACAGAAAATAAGTTCAGAGGAATTCAAAAGCCGGTTGGCAACGATGTGTGCTCAGGGGGGCGGGCGGGGGC
>ERZ795053.7251-NODE-7251-length-10745-cov-6.762021_pt1 | contig 10745 bp, 11 predicted proteins | sample MGYA00375137_ERZ795053 | MGnify/ENA primary metagenome ERZ795053 (study PRJEB30182, sample SAMN05720284) | activated sludge metagenome | isolation source: Anaerobic digester | place: Hong Kong | collected 2014-12-17 ... | reverse complement strand
TTGCCGCCATGGTTGAAGACATACTGACCGGGGCGGCGCCGCAGGATGTCCGTCAGGAGTTCCGCCTCGACGACATCGGCGCTGGAGGAGAGGCGATGACGCGCGCCATGAGGCAGGAAGACGAGATCGCCCGCCTGCAATTCGAGCGATGCGCCGCTGCTTTCAAACCACACCGGCCCGTCGATGACGCCGTAGATGATTGCATAGTCGATCGCGGGCGCCTGCACGCCCCAGGGCGCGCGCGCATTGACGACGCCGAAGGAGGTCGCGCGGAAGCGGGCGAGGCTGAGAAGGCGTTCGACTTCCATTCTGGCAGGATACATTTGGATAACTCTTTGAGCAATTTGAATATGCCCAAGCCTCCCTCACGCCCGCAAATTGTCTGACAGGAGGAACCACATCTATGACAATAACGCTAGAGCGCGCCCAAAAGGCGCTCACCCGGGCCCTTGAGGCCGCCAAAGCCCAGAATGTTCCAATCGCAGCGGTCGTCGTCGACCGGGCGGGCCGCATGGTCGCCGCCGCGCGCATGGATGATGTGGGTTTCATGAATATCGGCGTCGCGCAGAGGAAGGCCGGAACGTCCGCCAATTTCGGTTACCCGACGCAGGCGATGGCGGACCTCGCCTCCAAGGAGCCGCTCATCCTCGCCGCGTTCACGGGCGACGCGGAAGTGATGGCGCTCGCGGGCGGCATGCCGATCAAGGAAGGCGACAAGACCATCGGCGCGATCGGCGTCGCGGGCGGGCATTATGCACAGGACCACGCAATAGCCGCCTTCGCCGTCGGCAAGGAATAGAAGCGGAACAAGGGAGCGAAACAATGAGCGAAGTGAAAACGCGGCCGGAAGAATATACGCGTGGTAAGCCAATGCCGCCGCAGGGAACGGCGGGCGGCTATGACCAGAACTGGTACCCGATCGCGCTCTCGCGCGACGTCAAGGCGGGCGAAGTTCACGGTACGGAATTCCTGAACGGCAAGGTCATCGTCGTGCGCGATGAGAACGGAAAGGCGCAGGTTCTCAGCGCCTATTGCCGACACCTCGGCGCCGATTTGAGCGATGCTGACGTCATCAACGGCAAGGTCGTCTGTCCGTTTCACAAATGGGGCTATGACGCCTCCGGCCAATGCGTCGAGACGATGACGGGCGACAAGCCGCCTGAGCGTGCAAAGCTCTTCAAGTTTCCCACGGAGGAAAGCTGGGGCGTCGTCTGGGCGTTCAACGGGCTTGAGCCCTTCTATGAATCGCCGCGGCCCACTCTGACGGAGGAAGAGGCCGATTTTCAGGTTGAATTCGATCACATGACGAATGTCGACCACTTCGTGCCTTATTCGAACTCATCGGACATCCAGCATTTGCGTGCGGTCCACAAGATCGAGCTCGATGTCGACCCGCAAAATGTCGAGCGTTGGCCAGGACGCATTCGCTACACGCAGGAAATGACGATACCCGGCATGCCGAAGATCACCCAAATCGTGAACGTATTCGGCACGAACTGTCTGGTGTTCGAAGGCGAGATGATGGGGCGGCGCGTCTACAACATGTCAGCCGGCAAACCATTGCCCGGCAACAGAACGCTGCACACCATGATGTCGGCGACGACGAAAAGCGCGGGCGGGCCCGGCGAAGACGAGATGGTCAAAGCCATCATCGCACAAGGGATCGCCTTCGGACGGCAGCTCTTCGAAGAAGACGATATGGTGATGCGCAGCATTCATTTCCGTCAGGACACGCTGACGGAGACCGACCGGATGCTCGTCACTTTTCTTCGCTATGTCCGAGAATTTCCGCGTACGGACATTGCCTGCGACATGATTTCGTAGGCGACGTCCCCGCGACGGGCTTTTTCCCTCCCTTGCAAAGGGAGGGTTAGGGAGGGTTCCCTTCGGCCTATCAATAGGCGCGAGCGCTGAATTGAACCCTCCCTTTCGGCTGACCGAATTTGCTGCGCAAATTCGGAGCCTCAAGCCCTCCCTTTTCAAGGGAGGGGAGAGTCAACGGCGAAACGCTCAGGGTTATTTCTTCTTCGCGCTCGCGATTACTTTCTCGGCGAAAGGCTTCGTTACGAGAAAGACGCCGCAAGGCGCTTCATGGACGAGCGTGCGTGACGAGCCGCCGGAAAAGAGCGAGCCCCAGAAGCCCTTCTGGTGCGATCCGGAAACGATGACATCGGCGCCCGTTTGCTTTGCGATTTCTGTGACGACGCTTTCCGGCTCGCCGTCGAACATCATCACTTGCGCATCCTTGGCGAGTTTCTGCGTGAGCTCTTTGAGTTTCTTTTCCGCCGCCGCCCGGTTCTTCTTGTCGAGTTCGAGCGCTGCCTCCGAAACCGCGACCGCCGTCGGCGCGAGGTCCGCAGCGTAAGCAGGCGTCACGTCCGAAAGCGGCGGCCAGGCGCCGACGACGAACAGCGCTGCATCGTCACGCCGCGCGAGGCTCTCCGCAGTCAGGATGACGGCCTCGGCGAGATCGTCGTTGACGTCGATCGCGGCGACAATGTTCTTCAGTTCCATGGGGCGTGCTCCTTGGATCGGGATTCTCAGGGGGCATCTTAGCATATGGGCGCCCGTTCGCCCGGCCTCAACCGTCGATTTCACCCGGCATTTCGCCGCGCATCGCGCTCAACGCCGCGCCGATTGACCCTTTCGGGAGGCGCCGTTCATAAAGGGACGGATGAGCCCGGACCCCGCGCAGAACCTCGAACACAGCCACGCCGCCGACGATATCGCCGATCGCCTCAACCAGGGGCCGCAGGCGAGCTATCTGCGCGACTGGGTTCTTGGCGGCATTGACGGCGCGGTGACGACGCTCGCTGTGGTCGCGGGCGTTGCGGGCGCGGACCTGTCGGCGAAGATCGTCCTCATTCTTGGCGCGGCGAACCTTCTTGCTGACGGGTTCTCCATGGCCGCCGCGAACTATTCGGGCGTCAAGGCCGAGCGCGACGACTATGAGCGCCTGAGGCAAATGGAGCTTCGCCATATCGCACTCGCGCCTGAAGGCGAGTGCGAGGAAGTGCGCCAGATCTTCGCGAGCAAAGGCTTTGAAGGGGCGGACCTTGAGCGCGCCGTCGAAGTCATCACGTCGAGCCGCGAGCGCTGGGTGCGCCTTATGCTCGAGGAAGAACACGGCGCGCCGCGCGTCGTCCGCTCGGGCCTCGCCGCCGGCGCGGTCACTTTCGCGGCGTTCCTTGTCTGCGGAATGGCGCCGCTCATTCCTTATATCGCCGGACTGGGCGAGCACGCTTTCGCCAGCGCCTGCGTGATGACCTGCGTTATTTTCTTCGGCATCGGTTCGCTGAAGTCGAAATGGTCGACCGCGTCCTGGTGGCGGTCAGGACTCGAAACGCTCGCGATCGGCGCGATCGCCGCCAGCGTTGCGTATATTGCGGGCGCAATCCTCAAAGGCGTCACCGGCGCCTGAGGCGCAATTCTTCCGCACCCCAATAAATTGTGGTGACAGAGCGCGGAAATTCGCGCGCTTTTTCAGGCGTCTTAATGGTTAATTCCCGTAACCCGGGAAACTTATCCCACAGCATCAGCGGCGCCTTATTATTCACGTGACTGAATTGAGAGATCAAACCCTCACAGCTTTTCAGATTTGAGAAGGGCGTCAGGTCCGAAACGGCGATGCGGCGAGCGCTGGCGAAGTCAAAAGGCGCCTTTTGGTCTGCAACCCATTGAAACTGCTCGCAGGTAGGAGAGGCGATGTTTCACGTGAAACATTTTCGAGGCGACTTCGCCGGGACGAAAGAGAAAAGAAGTCAGGCGCGGGGAAGCGCGAAGCGGTTGAGATCGTCGAAGGAGCTCACGAGCTTGCGCCCGTCCGCGGTCGGGAAGCCTCTCGTGTCGATCCAGCGGCGCGCGATCGCAGATTTGAGCACGCTCTCGTCTGTCTCGCCGCCATCGATCTGGCGGACGAATTTGAGAATATTCCGGACAATGGCGTCGTCGCTCATGCGCGCCTCCGTGGCAGATTCCGCTCTTTCGTCACTGCACTATGGGCCAAAAGGTTAATGCAGACGCAGTACGGAAGGCCCGGTGAAACATTACGCCAATCAGGCGATCAAAGCGCGTTGTCGCTCGCTTGGCAATAGGGGTGATTCGTTTTGTGGTTGCGGAGAACGACGCATCCCCCCTCACAAAGCATTCCGAACGTGGTAAGGCCGCGCCAAATTCGGCGCCGAAACGCCCCCAAATTTCGCCCGCAAAGGAAGCCCCATGGAATACGGCAAGAACGAATTCACGACGAATGCAGCGCTCAAAGCCCGCCGCGATGAAGCGCTTCCGGCCGGTTTGCCGTCGAAATCGGGCGTGTACGTCGCACGGGCGGAGGGGGCCGAGCTGTGGGACGTCGAAGGCAAACGTTACATAGATTTCATCGGCGGCATTGGCGTTCTCAATGTCGGCCACCGCCATCCGAAGGTCGTCGCGGCCATCAAGAAACAGGTCGACGGCTTCCTCCATACGAGCTTCGGCATTGCTCAGTATGAGGTCTATGTCGACCTCGCCGAGAAGCTGAACAAGCTCGCGCCGGGCCCGACGAAGAAGAAGACGGCGCTTTTCAACTCCGGCGCGGAAGCGGTGGAGAATGCGGTGAAGTTCGCGCGCCGCATCACCGGCCGGCCGGGCGTCATCGCGTTCGAAGGCGCTTTCCACGGCCGCACGCTGCTGTCGACGACGCTCACGGGCAAATCGAAGCCTTACAAAGTCGGCTTCGGCCCGCTCGTGCCCGCCGTCTACCACGCGCCTTACCCGGATGCGTTCCACGGCGTTACGCTTGAGACCGCCAAGGCCGGCCTCAACCATATCTTCAAGTCGATGATCCCCGCTGAGGAAGTCGCGGCGATGATCGTCGAGCCGGTGCAGGGCGAGGGCGGTTTCAACCCCGCGCCCAAGGAATTCCTGCAGCACCTTCGTCGCGTCTGCGACGAGAACGGCATTCTTCTGATCGCGGATGAAATCCAGTCCGGCATGGGCCGCACGGGGAAGATGTTCGCCTTCGAGCATTCGAACGTCGAACCCGACATGATCTGCATCGCGAAGTCGATCGCGGCGGGCCTTCCCCTGTCGGCGCTCACCGGCAAGGCGGAGCTGATGGACAAGATCGCGGCGGGCGGCATGGGCTCGACCTATGGCGGCAATCCGGTCGCGTGCGCGGCGGCGCTCGCCGTTCTCGACATCATCGAGGAAGAAGGCCTTCTCGAGCGGGCGAGCGAAATCGGCGAGCGCGTAGCGTCGAGCTGGCGCGCGCTCCAGCAGGGAGAAGCCAAGGGCTATTTCGGCGACATCCGCCAGGTCGGCGGCATGATCGCGGTCGAGTGCGTTAAGGATGGCGATCCGACGAAGCCGAATGGCGATCTCGCCGGCAAGATCCAGGCGGAAGCGCGCGAGCGCGGCCTCATCATGACGACCGCCGGCGCCTATGCGCAGTGCCTGCGCTGTCTCGTGCCGCTGACGATCTCGAACGAGCTTCTCGACGAGGGACTGCAGATCTTTGCGGCGGCGACGTCGACGGCGATCAAAGGCTAGGCGTCTTGCCGCATTCGGCCGGTCTCATACTTAAGACATCGTCTTAAGGTTTGGCACGTCGATTGCTGGTTTCCCGGCGACATCGCCTTGGCCCTTGCGGGCGCCGTTAACTGTTTTCCTGTTGTCACCGGGCGTTTCGGTCGGCATCTTGGAAATGGCGGCAAGAGGCGGCAAGCCCGAGGGTTGGGGAACAGACGCCGGTGAAAGACAACAACGCAACGACTTTTGTGCAGTCGGAACTCTTCGCGCGGACATTCCGTGAAGGGATGGCTCTCGTCGAAGAGACTGCGAACTATCTCGACGGCGCAGGGCGCGAAGCCTCGCGCGCGCTCTCTCGTTCCTCGGCGCTCTCCTACGCCGGCTCGTCGATGCGCCTGACGACGCAATTGATGCAAATCGCTTCCTGGCTCCTCGTCATGCGCGCAGTGCGCGAGGGCGAGATGAGCCTCGAAGAAGCGGGCGACGTGAAATACCGCCTCAAGACGCGCGACGCGCTTGTCGGCGACATGCTCGAAGCCGGGCTTCCCCCGGCGCTCATCCGGCTGACGGAAGAAAGCTCGATGCTCTATGCGCGCATCGCGCGGATCGACGAAGAACTCTTCACGGCGAGCCGGGCCGAAACGCGCCAGCGTGACGCCGCTGCCCAGCAGCGCGCGCTGCTCGACGCTTTCGGCGGCGGCCGCCGCTAGTCAGCCCATTCCGTATCAGTGTCCCGGTCTCCCCGCGAAGGCGGGGATCCAGAAGCCGCGAACGCAGGAGCGAATAGCCCTGGATCCCGGCTTTCGCCGGGATGACGAAGAGAGCGGGAAGCGCAAAAAGCAAAAGCCCGACGCGGGGCGCCGGGCTGAACAGGTCCGCTGAAAAGCAGAAACTACTTCTTGATGCCGAAGGCGCCGAATTTCTGGTTGAACTTCGAAACGCGGCCGCGATCGAGGATCTGCGCCGGGCCGCCGGTCCAGGCCGGGTGGCTTTTCGGATCGATGTCGAGGTTGAGCACCGCGCCCGGCTCGCCATAGGTCGAGCGGGTCTCGAAGGACGAGCCATCGGTCATGACGACTTTGATCATGTGGTAGTCGGGATGGATGTCTTGTTTCATGGTCGGGCTCTGCGTCTGATAAGGGGCTCGCGGTCGAGCGAGCGCGTATACGCTCCGCTCCGCCGAAAGGCAACCCTCGCAAGCGCCGATTTATCGCGCTTTCGGGGGCTAATTCGCGGGCGCCGCGGTAGCGTTGCAACAATTGGGTTGGTATAGGGGAGAAATCCCCCGTTTAGCGGAGTTTCCCGCGCCTCCTGTCGAGTAGTCCGGCTCCTATGAAGCGTATTGCGTTCCGGCTTGGTTTTACTGTCGCGCTGCTTGGCGTGGCCGGGCTGGGCGCGCTGATGACGCTCGATTCCTTTAACCAGTTCGACGAGGTGAAGTCCTCCTTCGCCGGCTCCTGCCAGCCGGTGACGGGCATTCCGGGGCCCGAGGACCTGCAGATCGATCCGGCCACGCGGACAGCTTTCATTTCCTCCTATGACCGCCGGGAGGGCGAGGGGCGGGGCGGCATCTATGCGATTTCGATCGACGACCCGCTCTCGGCGGAATGGCGCGACCGGACGGGCGGCGTTCCCGAAGCCTTCGAGCCGCTCGGGCTCTATTTCTACCGGGACGCCCAGTTCCGCCGGCTTTTCGTCGCCAATGGCGCGGCCAAATCGGTCGAGCTCTACGACGTTCTCGACAGTGGCGACCTCGTCCATCGCGAGACCTTCAAGGAGCGGCGCCTGACGAGCCCGAATGACGTCGTCGCGGTGGGCCCGCGCGATTTCTACGTCACCAACGACTTCCGGACCGGTCGGGACTCGCTGCTGGCGCGCGTCGACTTCCTCACCCGCGCCCGGAGCGGCCGGCTTCTGCAGTTCAACGGCATGGCCTGGAAAGTCGCCGCCGAGGACCTGCGCTTTGCAAACGGCGTCGCCGCGAGCAATGACGGCCGGCGGGTTTATGTCGCCGAGACGGCGGGCGGGGCGTTGAAGATCTATGACCGCGACCCGGCGAGCGGTCATCTCAATCTTGCTGAGACCGTGCCGATGGGCGTCGCGGTCGACAACATCAATGTCGACCGCACCGGAACGCTGTGGATCGGCGCGCATCCCAAACCGCTTATCCTGCCGCTCTACGAGAAGAACCCGTCGATCAAGGCGCCCTCGCTCGTCATCCGCTATGACGACATGCCCGGCGTTCTCGGCAAACCGGCGGAAGTCTACGCCAATGACGGGGCTGAGATTTCGGCTTCCACGGCGGCGGCTCGGCTCGGCTCGACGCTCCTCATCGGGGCGCTTTTCGAGAAGAAGTTTCTGATTTGCCAGCTCCCGGGCTGATGCTCTAAAGCCGGCCCCGAAAGCCAAACAGGAAATTGCGGTGGAATACGTCTCGACGCGCGGGATTGCGCCTAAAGTTCAGTTCGACGCGGCGTTGCTCGCCGGGCTCGCGCCGGATGGCGGGCTTTACCTGCCTGTGAGCTGGCCAACGATTTCCGCCGATTTTGCCGACATGCCGTTCGCCGAAGCGGCTGCGGTGATCCTTGAGCCTTTCGTCACGCCCTGGCTCGACCGGAAGGCGTTGCTCGGAATGACGACCAAGGCGTTTTCGAGCTTCTCGCATAAGGACGTTGCGCCGCTCCGTCAGATCGATGACGAAGACTGGCTGCTGGAACTCTTCCACGGACCGACGCTCGCCTTCAAAGACGTCGCCATGCAATTGCTCGGGGTCTTCTTCGATCATGCGCTGTCGCAAACGGGAAAGCGCGCGACGGTGATCGGCGCCACGTCAGGCGACACCGGCGGCGCGGCTATCGAAGCGTTCAAGGGCCGCGATCAGGCGGATGTCTTCATCCTGCATCCGAAGGGCCGCGTTTCCGACGTGCAGCGCCTGATGATGACGACGGTCGAAGATCGAAACGTTCATAACATCGCGATCGAAGGCACGTTCGACGATTGCCAGCGCATCGTGAAGACGCTCTTTGCGGACCGCGCCTTTGCAGATCGCGTCGGCCTGACGGGGGTCAACTCGATCAACTGGGCGCGGCTTGCGATCCAGACGGTCTATTACTTCACCTCGCTTGCCGCGTTGAAGAAGCAGACGGGCGCGAGCGCAGCCTCATTCTCCGTGCCGACCGGCAATTTCGGCGACATCTTCGCGGGTTATGCGGCCAAACGCATGGGCGCGGGCGTTGCGAAGCTGTGCGTCGCGGTCAACCGTAATGACATCCTCCACCGGACGCTGACGACCGGGCGCTATGAACCGCAAGGCGTCTCGCCGACGACGTCGCCGTCGATGGATATTCAGGTCGCGAGTAATTTCGAGCGGCTTCTCTTCGAAGCGAGCGGACGCGATGCAGGGGCCGTGCGTGCGCTGATGGAAAGCTTCGACAAGAAGGGCGCTTACGAAATGCCTGCAGGCTGGCTTGCAAAGATTCACGAGGACTTCATCTCCGAGCGCGTGAGCGAAGAGGAAGACGCAGCGACCATCGCCGAAGTTGATAAGCGCCTCGGCATGCTCATCGATCCGCATACGGCGGTGGGCTACGCCGCGGCGAAAAAGGCTCGTAGCTCTGGCGCACTTTCAGGCCCGATCATTACGCTCGCGACAGCGCATCCGGCGAAGTTTCCCGATGCGGTCATCGCGGCTGCAGGAAAGAAGCCTGAGCTTCCGGCGCGCTTTGCGACGCTTTTTGATCTTCCAGAGCGTTACGAAACCGCGCCCGCAACAATCGACGCAGTTCGCGAGATCATTCTGCGCGACGCTCGCGCGGGAAAGTGAGGCCGCATGGCGGAACTTCGCACGCTATCTCACGGTGTCCGCCTCTTCGTCGATCCGATGCCGGGGCTTGAGTCCGCAGCAATCGGCGTTTGGGCGAAAGCGGGCGCAATCGACGAGACGCTTGAAGAAAACGGCGTCGCGCATCTTCTTGAACACATGGCATTCAAGGGAACCGGAAAGCGCACGGCGCGGCAGATCGCCGAGGAGATCGAATCCGTCGGCGGCTATCTCAATGCGGAAACGAGCTATCAGCGCACGGGCTATTATGCGCGCGTCCTCAAAGGCGACATAGAACTCGCGCTCGACATTCTCGCTGACATTCTCACCGATCCGCTGTTCGACGAAGGCGAACTTGCGAAAGAGCGCGAAGTCGTCGTGCAGGAAATCGGCGAGGCGGCGGACTCGCCCGATGACGCCGTACACGAACAGTTGCAGACGCTCATCTTCAAGGATCAGTCGCTCGGCAGGCCGATCCTCGGTTCGGTCGAGAGCGTGCGCAGCCACGGACGCGGTCGCTTGCGCGGCTTCATGGATCGGCTCTATTTCCCCGGAAACCTCATCGTCGCGGCGGCGGGCGCCGTCGATGAAGAGGCGATCGCGCGCGCGGTGGAAGCGCGCTTTCCGAAAGTGAACGCCGCGAAAGAAAGACCGGCACGGCCAAGTCCGCACTATGTCGGCGGCCTCGCCGCCGATGAGCGCGACATCGAGCAGACGCATATCGCGCTCGCATTTCCCGGCGTCTCGGCGCGTCATGAAGACGCTTACGCCATGCGCATCTTCGCGGAAGCGCTCGGCGGCGGCATGGCCTCGCGGCTTTTCCAGACGATCCGCGAGGAGCGGGGGCTCGCCTATTCCGTCTATTCCTACGCGCACTCCTATGACGAGGCCGGAATTCTCGGCGTCTATGTGGGTGCGGATGCAGAGAACGCGGTGCTTGCGAGCGAACTCGTTCGCCAGGAGATGGAAGGGCTCGCTGAGAACCTCACCGAGCAGGAAGTCGAGCGCGCGCGCGCCATGCTGAAGTCGACGCTGCTGATGGGCCTCGAGAGCCCCTATGGCAGGGCGGATGCGGCGGCGGGGCAGGCCTTCACTTTCGGTCGCCCGATACCTGCGGCTGAGATCCGGGAGCTTCTTGAACGCGTCACCGTTGAAGACGTGCGCCGGTGCGCAGCGCGATCGCTCAATGATGGCAAGCCCGCAATATCGATCGTCGGTCCGGCGGACGCCGCCGCGGTGGAGAAAGCGGTCGGCGCGGCGCACTAAGCGATTGACCTTGCGGCGAGACTTCTTTCAATGACCCGGACCCGCTGTCATCGCGGCGGGCAACGGCTTTTCGATCCATGTCGCTTCTCGATCTCGCCCGCATGCCGCCGCTCAGCCCCGTCCTCGATGGCGGCGAGGTGCGCCTGCGCGC
>ERZ795053.7250-NODE-7250-length-10745-cov-25.569598_pt1 | contig 10745 bp, 6 predicted proteins | sample MGYA00375137_ERZ795053 | MGnify/ENA primary metagenome ERZ795053 (study PRJEB30182, sample SAMN05720284) | activated sludge metagenome | isolation source: Anaerobic digester | place: Hong Kong | collected 2014-12-17 ... | reverse complement strand
CATCCGGAGCCACTCCACACGAGTCATCCCCGAGCGGATCGGCTCAGCCCACCCGCTCCCATACGACACTGCGCCCGGCGCGCTGCCGGTCGACCAGGCCGGCCTCGTGCAGGACCGACAGGTGGGTCGAGACGGTAGAGAGGGGCAGGTCGAGGCGCTGGGCGAGTCCGCTGGTGGTGATCGGGCCGGCCAGCCCGTCGAGCACGCGGGCCCGGGTGGCGCCCAGCAGCCGTGCCGTGGCGTCGCCGCCTGCTCGGCGCTCGGGGTCCCCCGGGAGGGGATAGAAGATGCCGTGGTCGCGGGTGCCGGCGGTGACCAGGGGTTCGTCGATGAGGTAGGCCGACGGGATCAACGTCAGCGTGCCGTCGGCCGCCATGGCCTCGTGGACCCGCACGGGTTTGTCCAGCACGATGCTCGTGCGCTCGCCGGCGAGCCACGAGACGCTCGGGTGCAGGGCACCGATCGTGCTCGCCCAGCCGACGGCTCCGACAGCGCTCGCCCGGCGGACGGTCTCCATCCGCAGCTCCCGCTCCAGAACGGGCCACGACTCGGCCAAGGTCAGCTGCCAGATTCGGTGCACGGCTCGGGCCGCATCACGTCCCAGGGTGCCCGCCTCGAGGCTGCGTATGACGCGCGGCGCCGGACGCGTCAGCAATGCCACCTCTCGCGCAAGCTGGCTCTGCGGTTGCGCCGCGATGGCCTCCAGTTCGTCGGCTAGGCCCGCCACGTCGCGATGCGGACCCACACCGACGATGGGGAGAATCCCCCGGCCTCGGGGTGGCACCAGTTCGCGCAGCAGCGCGCCGTCCTCCGTGGCGAGGGCACGCACGGTTTCGCGCACGGGGCCGCGCCGGGTCGGGTGCCGCCGGCCGGATGCTGCCAGCCGGAGCAGTCCCATCAGCTGGTTGACCGGAGATATGTGGAAGCGGGCGGAGGCCAGGGGCGCGACTGCGACGTCGAGGACCTTCACGGCGACTCCCCCAACCGCCCGTCGGTGATCTCGAGGACCCGGTCGGCCAGGCTGAGCAGGATCGGGTCGTGGGTGGTGACGATCGCGGTCATGCCGGTCTCGCGCACCAGACGGCCGATGAGGTCCATGATCTCGCGAGCCGTCGCCGAGTCGAGCTGGCCGGTGGGCTCGTCCGCCAGCAGAAGCCCCGGCCCGCCGACCAGGGCGCGGGCGATCGCCACCCGCTGCTGCTGGCCACCGGACAGTTCGGCGGGTGTCTGGTTGGGATGCTGCTCCAGACCGACGTGGGCCAGCGCCGCCCGCACCCTCTCCTCCCGGTCCTTCGGGTCGATTCCCTTCAACCGCAACGGGATCCCGACGTTCTCGGCGGCGGTCAGGATCGGCAGCAGCCCGAATCCCTGGAAGATGTACGCGACCTGATCGCGACGCAGCGCGAGCAGCTCATCGTCGGACATCGCGGTGACGTCGGCTCCGCCGACCCGGATGCGCCCGCTGTCGGCTCGGTCCAGACCGCCGAGCACATTGAGCAGCGTCGTCTTGCCCGAGCCCGACCGGCCCCGGATCGCGAGGAACTCGCCCGGCGGGACCGATAGCGACACCTCGTGCAACGCCGTCACCGCCGTCTCGCCGCTGCCATACGTCTTCGTGACGGTCTCGACCTCCACGAACGGGCCGGAGGACACCGCTGACCCGCGCGCACCCGGCCGCGCGTGCCTGCCCGGCCCCTCCTGCGGCCCCGGAACCTGCGGCCCGGGATCCTTCCGGCTCGCGTCCGCGCCGAAGATGACGTCGTCGCTGTAACTCTCCTCGCGGCCATACCGTCCGCGGTAGCCCTCACTCATCGCCGGCCTCCCGTCCCGGCCGGTCCGGCCAGACCCCGATGTGGTCGCTCTCCAGGTCGAGGCGCACCCGGTCCTTCATCTCCAGGGTGGTGGTGAACTCCCGCGGCAGCTGCAACCGACCGGCCCGGTCGAGGACGGCATACTCCTCGGCGATCACCGACTCGCCGCCGTGCTCGTCGATCGCGGTGCGGCGCAACACTTCCGAGGAGGTGCGCCCGTCCCGGATGCCGACCGTCCGCTGCACGTGCTCACTCACCAGTGGGTCGTGCGTCACCACGACGACCGTCGTCCCATAGGTCGCATTGGCTCGCTCGATCGCGGCGAAGACCTCCTCCGAGCTCTGGTGGTCCAGCTCACCCGTGGGCTCGTCCGCGAGCAGCACCCGGGGCTCGTTGGCGAGCGCGACGGCCAGGGCGACCCGCTGCTGCTGGCCGCCGGACATCGCTGCGAGCGGGCGGTCGGCGACCTGCGGTATGCCGAGCAGCTCCAGCAGCTCACGGGACCGGTCCCGGCGTTCACCTTTCGGCATCCGCGCGAGCGCCATCGGCATCTCGATGTTCTCGCTCGCGGTCAGGTAGGGCAGCAGATTGGCTGTCGCTTGCTGGAAGAGGAAGCCGACGGTCTCGCGGCGATAGGTCACGCGGTCCCGGGAGGACATGGCGAGAAGGTCCGAGCCGGCCACCCGGGCCACGCCGGCACTGGGGATGTCGAGTCCGGAGAGGATGTTGAGGAGCGTCGACTTGCCCGACCCGGACGCCCCGACGACCGCGATGAGCTCGCCCTGCCGCACGGTCAGGTCGAGCCCCTGCAAGGCGACGACCTCCACGCCCTCGGACTTGAAGATGCGAACGAGGTTGTCGCAGAGGATCTCCGGATCCTCCCGCCCGGTCGCGGCGGAGGGGATCGTGGCAGCAGTGGTCATCGGTGGTCTCCTCGCAGGTGGGCGGCGAGCGATCGGGAACGAGTACGGATGCCGTCGACGATGACGGCGAGCAGGGTGAGGAGAAGGAGGGCGGCTGCCACCAGAAGAGCCCCCAGCCAGGAGGTGTGCACAGGCGGGTGGGGCGTGCCCCCGACGAAGGGCCCCAGATCGATGGCCTTGGCCATCACCCCCGGCAGGACGATCCCGATGACGACACCGGCGAGGATGGCCGCGCAGGCTGCGGGGACGACCTCGAGGGCACCGAGAAGCCAGTCGCGGCGCCGCCGCAACCCGAGGACGCGCATCCGCATGAGCGCGTCGACCCGCTCGGGCCGGGTGCGGGCGAGCGTGACACCAAGGGCCAGGACGCTGAACAGGCCGGCCAGCGCGAACCCCGCGATGCCCAGTCCACGCACCAGCGTGGGCAGGGCCTGCCCAGCCGTATGGGCAGCGAGGGCACGCCGGTCGATCACCCGCTCGGCGAGTCCCACCGGCGGGTCGGCGGCGATCCGCGCCATGGCCTCGGGGGTGCCGGTGACGAAGGCCGTGTTGGGCTGCAGATAGGGCTGTCCTGCAAGGAGTTCCGCCCACGGCAGCATGACGACGGGGACCGTGGTTGCGGTGGTGGTGGCGCGCCGCAGCGCCGGCACCACCCGCGTCGTCGTGAGCTTGCGGAAGTCCCCGTTCACCCTCACTTCCAGCAGGCTGGTGCCCGGCCGCAGCGGTTCGCTGGTCAAACCCGTCAGCGCGTCCACGCTGCCGCCCGCGCCGGACGGCGAGAAGGCGAGCGGCGTGCCGGCCAGGCTCGCGGCATACGCAGGCACGTCGACCCCGATGACGGTGACAGCCTGCACTCCCGACCCCGCGCGGCCGGTCACGCGCTCCCCCGTCGAGACCAGCGCGGGCACCACGGACCTCACCCCGGGGACGGCCCGCAGAGCGTCGAGATCACCGGGATCGACCCGGACGGCATCGACGCGCAGGTCGGCGCCGGTGGCTTGGTATGCCGCGGCGGCCCGGCCCTGGTCGATGCTCGCGGAGAGGCTCGCCAGGAAGGTCGCCACCGTGGCCGCCACGACCAACCCGGTCAGCGGCAGCAGCGCGCCGGAGCCGCCCCGGGACGCCCGCGCCAGCCCGAGGAAGCCCATCGCCGCCCGGCCCCGGGAGGCCAGCCGGGCGGCGCCGCGCAAGAGAAGGGGAAACGCTCGCAGGACGACGGCGGCGGCCGCCAGCGCGAGGAGGACGGGCGCCATCGCGGCATACCAATCCACTTGCCCCGCAACGATTTCCCCGCCACGCGCTTGCACCGTGGTGACGGCGAAATAGGCACCGGCGAGCACGGCGAGCTCGGCAAGGACACGGGTCGCCGGCGCCGTCAGGCCGGCCGAACGCTCAGGCCCGGTCCGGGCGGCCCGCGTGGCCAGGACCAGTGCGGTCCCGAGAGCGACGAGCACCGGGATCGCCGCCAACGCGGATGCCGCGGTGGGACGGCCGGCGACGCGCCAGGCGACCAACGCCGCGACGACTGCGGCCGGAAGCGTCCACCACAGGACCTCGCCCGCGACCAGCCGCCGGATCTGGCCGGGCGAGCCACCTCGGGCCGCCAGCACGCGAGCGGACGCCGCGCGCCGGCCGGCGAGAACGGCTGCGACCAGGCCCGCGGCGAGCGTGCCGAGCGCGAGGAGGGCGATGGTCACGAAGGCGATCAGGGCGCGAGTGCCGGCGACCGCACGGTCGTGGGCATCGAGCAGTTCGACGACGTCAGTCACGACTCCCGGCTTGGCCTCCCCCCAGGCGGGACCACCCGTGCGCAGCCGGCTCACGCCGGTGCGCAGCGTTTCGGCGGCTGCCGCCTTCCGCACCCGTTCGGGGTCGATTCCGTAGCGCCAGGTGTAGTTCAGGCCACGGGCGTAGTCGGTCGGGTTCATTCGCGGCATACCCTCCGGCTGGGCCTCCATCGCCTGCCCGAGGGCCGGAATCGTCTCGGGCGGGATGAGGAAGGCCACGGACGAGGAGGTGCCGCCCTCGCCGTTGACGACGACGTTCGACTTCACGAGTCGGGCGTCATCGGACCAGAAGGGGTCCGTCGGATTCGTGGGGGTGTAGGTCGCGGCCAGCTCGACCTGGAAGGGGAACGGGCTCTCGTACGGCACGTGGCGGAGGGCGGTGAGCTGGAACCGGTCCCCGATCTTGGCGTCCCACTCGTCCGCGACCGATGTGGCCAACGCGACGGGGATGACCGGGACCTTGCGCACCATCGTCACCGGGTTGCCGGACTCGTCGGTGCTGTAGGGATCCTTGTCCCGATAGGTCACCGTTTTCGTGGATGGACCCAACTGCCCGCGGTCCCAGGTGACCCGCTTGTCGAGCCCGGCCTGGGCACGCACGACGCCCTCTCTGCCGGGGTTGTGGAAGAAGTCGCCCTGCGGTGTCTGGACGACGAACTCGACGCTGCGCGCAGAGAAGAGCGGCGGCGCGAGCAGGGCGGCGACGTCGGGCCCCATGACCTTCGCCGCCGTGGCCGCCATCGGCTTCTCCGGGCTGGTCGGCGCGTCGAGGGCCTCGCCCCCATAGGTGCCCATCGGTTGAACTCGGCCGGCGGAATAGGTCAACTGGAGGTCGCGCGTGGTGCGTGGCGCGTCACCGAGTCGGTCCCCGATGGCGCGGTCGTATGCCGCGCGCTCCAGGCCCGGCACCGCCACCAGGTAGCCCGTCGTGGCCAGGGTGAGCAGGGCCAACAGCAGGCCCGGTCCGCGGTCGCGCAGCTGGCGACGCCAGAGCGCGAACAGGGTCAACGGCGCGTTCATTCGCGCTCACCGGCCCGTAGCACGTCGGCCAGGTCGCGGGCGGTGCGCCCGATGACGAGGACGGAGATCAGGGCCAGGACGGCGAGTACGACGCCCACGAAGACCAGCAGGCGGAGCACGTCCAGGTCGACCGCGACCGGCGGGATCTGTTCGTAGCCGTCGCTGCCCACGACGAGTGGAACGATCACCCGGGCGGCTGCCAGGCCCGCGAGGACGCCGATCAGGCTGGCGAGCACCAGCACGACGAGCCGTTCGCCGACGACGGCCCGCCGGATGTGCCCGGGCGGGGTGCCGAGAGCGAGCAGGATGGCTCCTTCCCGGTGGCGGGCCAGCGCCAATCCCGCTGTGGCAGCGGCGAACCCGAGGCTGGCGAGCACGAGCGCCGAGGCGGTCACGAGGCGGAGAGCCGCCCGCATACCGGCGTTGACCGGATTGGCTCGGCGCTGCTCCTCCACCTCCTCCTGGTCGACGAGGGCGGTCGCGAGCCGGGGCTCCTTGGCCAGAGCGGCGCGCGCCGCCGCCACGTCCGCGGGCGCGAGCCACCACTGCTGCGCGACCGGTGGGCCCAGGTTCTCCTGGCCGGGCTGTTGCGGGTCGGCGAGCGCCCCGAGGTGCAGCATCAACGCCCGCCGGGGGGTGGGCACGCCGGGGATCGCGTCGACCACCGAGACCACGTGGACCGGGACAGCCGTGCCGGACACCTCGATGCTGAAGTCCCGGCCGGCGTCGAGCCGGGCTTCGGTGAGGAGGTCGCGCGTGACGAGGACGGGCACCGGAGCGGGAGCCGGATGATCCCCCAGGGGCAGGAACAGCGCGCCGCCGATCCAGCGGTCGGGCTCGGGCTTCCCGGCAACGCGCACGTCCACGCCGTCGATCCGCACGGGCGCCGCCGGGTCGGCACTGGCGAGGCCGGCGCTCGCGACGGCCTCCGGGGGGAGGTATGTGCTGGCCGGTGCCATGGTGATGCCGATCAGCCGGGTGCCGGCGGGCCAGCCGCCCACGACCTGGGGCAGGTCGGCTCGCAGCCGGACCGAACCACTCGACGTGACTCGTTCGCCGGGCACCTGGATCCACTCGCCGTCGGCCAAGGCGACGAGGAAGTCCGGGCGGGCCGGGAGCATGGCCCACTCGAACTGCTCGTCCAGCTCGAACTGCACGTGGGCCGCAAGCTCCCGCGCCCCGGCCGGGATGTCCAGGCCGGCGACCGGCACCGCCAGCTTCTCGAGCGTCCTCTGCCAGTCGGGCGCCACATCCGCGCGCGGGGTGAACGCCACGCCCGCCGCGTGCGTGTCGACGGCCAGCATGGTCACCTCTTTCGCCGATCCGACCCCGATCGAGCCGACATGGGCGGCCATCACGCGGTCGGTCCCGCCGGCGATGGCGGCATACCGTTCCCGCAGCCCCGCCTTGCCGGTCAGTTCGCTCCCCGTGGTGACGCGCAGCGGGGCGCCGGCGGCGAAGTGGGTCTGGTCGGAGATGGCCCGCCCCAAGGTGGCGGCCTGGGCGACGCCGAGGGCGCCCATGGCGACCGAGAGGAAGATGAGCAGGATCGCCCCCGCCTGCCCGGCCAGGCGACGCGCGACCTGCCAAGACCCCCACGCGAGCGTCAGGCCGGAGCGGCGGCCGGCCGCGGCCGCTGCCACGCGGGCCAGCCACGGGATCAGCCGCAGTCCGAGCACCGCCAGCCCGGCGAGCACCAGCGCGGGCGCGGCGAGCGTGAGCGGGTCGGCCCGGGGGGTGGTCACGTCATACCGCCGCAGTTGCAGCAGCCCGAGCACGCCGAACCCGATGAGGACCAGGTCCAGTCCGGCGCCGGCGAGCCGGGCGAGGAGCTGACCCCGGCGGGAGCGTTGGGTGGCCAGGCGCAGCTGGCCGCTGCGGGCGGCCGTGATCGCGACGATGGCGGCGGCGGCGAGGGCGGCGACCAGAAGCGGCAGGACCAGTCCGCGCCAGCGGATCGCGTCGGACCAGGCCGGGGTGGGGATGTCGAGTCCGCCGAGCCGCGCCAGCGGTCGGGCAAGGAGCGGCACGGTGAGCCAGGCGACGACGAATGCGCCGATGGCGATCATGCCGGCGTCGATCGCCGCGAGGCCGACGATCTGGCTGGTGGAGGCGCCGCGGGAGCGCAGCAGCTGGGTCTCCTGGGCGCGCAACCCGGCCAGCTGCAGGCCGGCCATCGTCAAGGCGACGCTTCCGAGGAGCATGAGCAGGATCGTCGGTGTCAGCAGGGCGATGCGGGTGCGTTCGCTGATCAGGCTCGCCTCGGCATACAGCTGCGGGGCGTCGGTGCGCACCTGCGCACCCTTCAGGTCCGGACTCTCGGTCAGCAGCCGGGTGGCGTACTCGACCTGGCCCTGTCGCACCGGGGCGAGGGCACGGGTGAGCCCGGTCGACGGCAGGGCGATGCGCCAGCGGGCCGTCGCCGCGGGGATCACCGTCTCGAGATCGCCCCCGTCCGCGAAGAAGGGACCGTATGACGTGAAGCCGGCCCCTGTGCGGGTGCCGGTCTGCGCGAGCGGCAGATCGAGCCACACGGCGTCGAGCGGATCTTTCGCGGTGACGATGCCGGTGACGACCACGTGCAGGGGCGGGGCGTTATCCGTGATCAGGTCGGGCAGGTCCATCCTGTCCCCGACCTGCCAGCCCCCCGCCGCGGCCGCCGCCTCCGGAAGGACCACCTGGATCGGGTCGCTCCCGGCGACGGGCCAGGCACCGGCGGCGAGCGTGGTCCATCGGGGCAGGTCGGCGAGCACCGCCAGCCCGGCCCGGTCGGTGGGGTCGCGGCCCTCGATACCGCGGGAGATCGCCTCGAACACCTCCGACAGCCGCGATCCGGGAACCGCCGCCTGCGCCTGCGCCACCACGTCGCGAGCAGCGGCCACCTCGTCTTTGTCCACCGACCGGACGGCGGAGATGGTGCGTTCGGCGACCGGCGCCGCAACGAGCGCGCCCTCGGCAGCCCGGTCGGTGACGACCCGGCTGAGCAATTGGAGCGTGCCCAGCACGAGGAGCGAGGTCAGCGCGGTGAGGGCAAGGACGACCAGCGCCGCGCGGTGGTGGTGCAGGCGCCGCATACCCACCGTCAACACGCCCGCGGCCCCTTCCATCCTTGAAGCGGCGGCCTCCCGCCCGGCGGCCGCCTCGTCACTCTGTCAGACCTCACGGACGAGGCGGTTCGCCGGGTTGGCCTTGTTACCCAAGAGTGACGCGGGCGGCCGGTTTGCCTTGTGACGCGGCGACGCCCGGCGGACCGGGTGTGGTCCGCCGGGCATCGGCGTGGGAAGTCGGCGCGGTGGCGCCGGCTCGTCAGTGGACGAAAACGGGTGCCGCGGGGGCGTCGTCCTCGTCGTCGGTGAGGTGGCTCTCCTCGTGGTCTCGCGGGAGGAAGAACGCGGGAACGAGCGTCAGCAGCACCAGGAAGGCCGCCACCAGGAAGCTGTTGCCGAAGACCTTGCCGGCCGCGTCGGCGGCAGCCGCGGCAAGCTTGGCGGCGCCGGCCGCCTGGTCGTTCCCGGCGGCGGCGAGGATCTCGGCGACCTTCGGGAACTGCGGGAGCAGCTGCTGGATCTGCGCGGGGTCGGTCACTCCTGCGCTGGCCTCCCGGAAGCCCGCAGCCTGGCTGACCAGCGCGTCGTTCTTCAACCCGTTGGTGAGGACGACGGACATGATCGCGACGCCGACCGAGCTGGCGATCTGCTGCGTGATGTTGAGCAGCGTCGAGCCCCGGGCGACCTGGTGCGCGGTGAGGGTCTTGATGGCCGAGGTCATGATCGGCATCATCGTGCCGCCCATGCCGAGGCCGAGGAGAAAGAGCACGGGGATGATGTAGCCCCAGTAGCTCGTGTCGCCATCGACCCGCGACAGCAGGAACATGCCGACGATGATGGCGAGCAGCCCGAAGGGCACGATCCGGCCGACGGGCTTCTTGTCGGCGAGCGCGCCGGCGATGGGCATGGTCACCATGGCGCCGATGCCCTGCGGGGCGACGAGCAGGCCCGCGTGCAGGGCGTCCTCGCCGCGGACCTGCTGGAAGTAGGTCGGCACCAGCAGCAGGCCGCCGAAGAAGGCCGCACCGAAGATGAACATCGTGATGGTGGCGACCGTCAGGTTGCGGTTCTGGAACAGGCGGAAGTCGAGGAGCGGGTGCTTGGGCTTGAAGCTGTAGATCACGAAAGCGATGAGCAGCAGCAGGCCGGCGGTGCCCCAGCCCATGACCTTCGCGGAGAAGAAGGTGCCCGCCTCGGGGATGGAGGAGATGCCGTAGAGGAACATCGCCAGCCCGGGGCTCATCATCGCCATGCCGAGGAAGTCGAAGGACTCGCTGGGCTCCGGGGTGTCCTTGGGCAGCGCCCAGGCGGCATACAGGAGGGCGATGATGCCGAGGGGGAGGTTGATGAGGAAGATCCAGTGCCAGCTGACGGCGTCGATGAGGTAGCCACCGAGGATCGGCCCGAGGATGGGCCCGAGCAGCATGGGGATGCCGAGGATCGCCATGAGGCGGCCCATGCGGTGCGGGCCGGCTGCCCTGGTCATGATGGTCATGCCCAACGGCATGAGCAGACCGCCGCCGAGGCCCTGCAGGACGCGGAAGAGGATGAGCAAGTTGATGCTCGTCGCCGCCGCGCACAGCACCGAGCCGAGGGTGAACAGCGCGATGGCCAGCATGTAGAGGCGCTTGGTGCCGAACCGGTCCGCGGCCCACCCGGTCAGCGGGATCACCGTCGCCAGGGCGAGGGTGTAGGCCGTCACCGTCCACGCGACGGTGGCATAGGACAGCGGATTGTCGGTGCCGGTGAAGGTCGTCTGCAGTTCCGGGAGGGCGACGTTGACGACGGTGATGTCGAGGATCGACATGATGGCCCCGAGCACGACGACGCCGGCGATCTTCAGGACCGCCCCGTCGATCTTGTCGGGGTAGGCGTCGACCGGGCGGCCGACCTGGGCTGGGGAGGACAAAGGGAACTCCGTCATGTTCAAGAGGTGTCCCGCCCCGGGCAAACACGACCCATCACGGCGATCGCCGGCGAGGCCGATCGGAGGCGTGCATGGATTTGGGAGGCAGAGCGGGTGTCGGCGACAGCGCCGCAGTCCTCAAGGGTAGCAGTTTGAACGTTCACTCATCTACCGGATTCCGCGCCACCCGGCCCCACCGCCCACGCCCGGTGCACACCAGCTATCAGTAGGCACCCGCTCCTGCTCGCCCT
>ERZ795053.7247-NODE-7247-length-10748-cov-6.928271_pt1 | contig 10748 bp, 9 predicted proteins | sample MGYA00375137_ERZ795053 | MGnify/ENA primary metagenome ERZ795053 (study PRJEB30182, sample SAMN05720284) | activated sludge metagenome | isolation source: Anaerobic digester | place: Hong Kong | collected 2014-12-17 ... | reverse complement strand
TGGTTTGCCAACACTTGGGCGCCGAGCGTTGCCCGCATCGGCAAACGCTTCGTGCTTGCCTACTCGGCTCCGGTCGCAGGTCAGGCCATGGGGCCAGACCTGATCAAGAAGTACTGCGTCTCGGTTGCTGTGGCCCGAAGACCAGCGGGCCCATTCCGTGACAGGTCCGCGAGCCCATTGATCTGCCCACCCAACACAGGGGTGATTGATCCGGCGATCTTCATCGACCCTGCAGGAACACCATGGTTGTACTGGAAGACCGAGCAAGCGCCGCGGCAACGCCTGCCCGCACAGATATATGGGCAACAACTCAATGCCGCTGGCACCGGTTTTGCCCAGGGGAGTGCCCCGGTGCAACTCCTGCAGACCGAGCAGCCGTGGGAGGGGATCTTGATCGAAAACCCATCCATGGTCGCCTTTGCCAATCGCTTCTATCTCTTCTACTCCGGAGGCTCTTATGCCAAGCCTTCGTATGCGACCGGCTACGCGATCTGTGAATCACAACTGGGGCCGTGTGTGCGAGCAGCCAACTCCCCAGTGTTGACCAGCGGCGCCGGCGTTGACGGCCCCGGCGGGGCGAGTGCCTTCTTGGATCGGGCGGGTCGACTACGGCTGGCATATGCGGCCTGGCGCCAGGGCAATTTCGGCTATCCAAACAACAAAGGGTGTTTGCGGACCCCAGAGGGATGTGCGCAGCGACACCTCCACGTGGCCACATTGACTGCCGCTCCAGATGGAAGCCTGCTGGTGGTCAACCGTGGTTAGGGTCAAACCTGGCCCACGCCTGGGCCTGTTCCTGCTGTTGCTGGCCACGTTGCTGGTTGCTTCTTTGCTGGGGGCATTCCCGGCTCGAGCTCGCGTGGAGCGACCGGCACCAGTTGGCAGTGATGCCTTCAAAGCGAGCCTGCCCTACTCAGGAGATTTCCCTGACCCCACTGTGGTCCGCGTGGGTCACAACTATTACGCCTATGGCACCACGATCAACTATCTGAATCTCCCTGTCCTGCAATCGCGCGACCTGCTGACCTGGACAGCCCGAGCCTCCAATGACCCCAATCGCTGGTGGCTCAACGACGCGATGCCGACCACGGGCTCTTGGAGTCGGATCAGAGAGGTTGGTCGGCGTACATTTGGGTCGACGTGGGCGCCACATGTCATTCGTCGCGGCCCCTACTTCTTGGCGGCCTACTCTTCACCCGTTGCTGATGGCTCACGGCGGTGTATAGGGATTGCCGTTGCCAGCAGCCCTGTCGGTCCTTTTGCTGACCCCAACCCGAATCCAGTGGTGTGCCCAGCTGGTCAGGGGGTGATCGATCCCTTCATCTTCGTCCAGAAGAAGCGGATGTATCTGCTCTGGAAGGGTGACTCCAATGCCGTACTCGCTTCCGCCAGGCTGATCAACAACGCGGGCATTTTCAGCTTGACCGGGCCAGTCAAGGCGCTGCTTGCTCCCAAGTTGGCTTGGGAAGGGACGATTGTGGAGAACCCAGCCATGGTGCGCTATCGCCGGGCTTTGTGGTTGTTCTACTCCGGCAATGACTATGGCACGGCCCAATATGCCACTGGCCTCGCGAAGTGCAAGAGCCCGATGGGGCCTTGTAAACGGATCGGCAAGGCTCCCTTCATGGCAAGCAAGTGGGGCTTGGCTGGGCCAGGCGGGGCCAGCCCGTTCTTCGACAAGCGTGGCCGCTTGCACTTGGTCTACCACGCGTGGCGGGCAGGGCAAACGGGCTATCCGAAGCGCGCCGAATGCCGCGAGTCTGCCGAAGGATGTGCCCAGCGTCGGATGTATGTCGCCAACGTAGGCCCCGGCAAGCGCGGTCGGCTCAAGTTGACCAAGATGTATCTCAATGGGCCATGATCGCTAGTCTGCTCAAGTGAATGCACGAGCCCAGCACCGAGCGGTCGTTGTCGACAAGACGATGCTTGACGAACACTTGGTCCGACTCACACTGCGGCCAAGTCCGGGCTTGGAGACTACTGGTGTCTTGGACGAATGGGTCGGACTCGTGGTGCCGGGCCAGTACCAAAGCCGCTATTACACGATCCGTTCATTGCAAGACACACTGGTGATTGACGTGGTGATCCACGAGGAGGGCTTGGTCACCAGTTGGGCCAGTGGCCCCTGCCAGGGTGACGAAGTGGGCCTCACCGATCCGAAGGGCTCGTTTGCGCCTGCCCCTGAAACCCGCTGGGTCGTCTTGGCTGGCGATCTCACGGCCTTGCCAGCCATGGCGCGGATAGCCGAGGAGTGCGAGCTCGAAGTGAAGATCCATGCCGAGGCGCCCAAGCCGATCGAAGGCTATTTCCCCGACTATGCTGACGTCACCTGGCACCAGTGCGCGCCAGGTGAGAGCGATCTGGCCCAGATTGTGGCTGGTGTGGAGTGGCAGCCGAGCCCCGGCTACTTCTGGATGGCCGGTGAATCCGCCCAGATGCGCGAACTACGACGATTTGCTCGCCACACCATGGGCTGGAGTTCAGCGGAGTACGACGTGATGGGCTACTGGAGTGAGGCCAGGGGCACGGCTCGGCGTAGCCCCGGCCGCCATGGAAGAGGACCCAATGACTGAGCCTGGACATCGCTCGGGTTTCGTCTGCTTCGTGGGGCGACCGAATGCGGGCAAGTCGACCCTGACCAATGCGATCGTCGGGCAGAAGGTGGCGATCACCTCTTCGCGGCCGCAGACCACTCGGACCGTCGTACGCGGGATTGTCCATCGCCCTGACGCGCAGCTGGTGTTGGTTGATACGCCCGGCCTGCACAAGCCACGAACCTTGTTGGGTGAGCGACTCAACGACCTCGTCAAGACGACTTGGGCCGAGGTCGATGTGGTGGCGGTCTGCTTCCCTGCGGACCAAAAGCCCGGCCCTGGTGATCGATTCTTGGTCAAGGAATTGGCCCAAGCTCGCAGAACCATCAAGTTCGCCGTGGCGACCAAAACCGATCTGGTCGCGCCCGATCGACTGGCTGAGCATCTACTGGCCATTCAAGCATTGGCTGAGGAGACCGGCATCGAATGGGCGCAGATCGTGCCGGTGTCGGCGAAGTCCGGTGACCAAGTGGGCCTGCTGGCTGACCTGCTCATTGAGCAGTTGCCGCTGGGGCCCCAGCTCTACCCAGATGGCGAGTTGACCGATGCTCCCGAAGAGATGATCGTTGCGGAGCTGATCCGGGAGGCTGCCTTGGAAGGGGTGCACGACGAGCTGCCCCACTCCATTGCTGTTGTGGTCGAGGAGATGGGCCTACGCGAGGGGCGCAGTGAGGATCGGCCGCTGCTTGATGTGCACGCCAATCTCTTCGTTGAACGCAACTCGCAAAAGGGGATCATCATCGGGCACAAGGGATCACGACTTCGTGAAGTGGGGTCCACTGCTCGCAAGCAGATCGAGGCAATGCTGGGCACTCCCGTTTATCTAGATCTGCATGTAAAGGTCGCCAAGGACTGGCAGCGGAATCCAAGGCAATTGCGGCGACTCGGCTTCTAGGTGGGCTCGGCTTCTAGGTGGGCTCGGCTTCTGGATGGACTCGGCCGAGACCTTCATGGCAATCGGTTGATCGGGGGCTTTCCTTTGATGGCTGAATGGTGGCATTCAGTGCGGGCCTATTCGATCTGCCACGGTTAGTGGGGCCGGATGAAGACGTGCTTGCGTCAATTCCCCAGGTGGGGATTAGATGGGGTGCCGGATCGCCCGGTGGACATTCGTGCGCACACCCGGAGGTGGCCATGAGCGCTGAGACGGTGATCGAGGTACATGGCCTGACCAAGTCGTTCGGCAGGTTCCAGGCGTTGCGAGGCGTGGATCTGGCGGTGGGGCGGGGCACGGTGCACGGGTTCCTCGGCCCGAACGGTGCGGGCAAGTCGACCACGATCCGGGTGCTGCTGGGCCTGCTGCGCGGTGACGAAGGCTCGGTGCGGGTGCTGGGCGCGGATCCGTGGGCCGACGTGGTCGCGTTGCACCGCCGGCTGGCCTACGTGCCGGGGGACGTGTCGTTGTGGCCGGGGATGACCGGCGGGGAGGCGATCGACCTGCTCGGGACGCTGCGCGGGGGATTGGACGAGGCGCGGCGGGCGGAGCTGGTCGAGCGGTTCGAGTTGGATCCGACCAAGCGTGGCCGGCAGTACTCGAAGGGCAACCGGCAGAAGGTGGCGATCGTGGCCGCGCTGGCTTCGAACGTCGAGTTGCTGATCCTCGACGAGCCCACCAGCGGGCTGGATCCGCTCATGGAGAGGGTTTTCCAGGAGGTGATCGGTGAGGCCAAGGCGAATGGCGCTTCGGTGCTGTTGAGCAGCCACATCATGGCCGAGGTGGAGTCGCTGGCTGATCGGCTGTCGATCATCCGTGACGGGCGGATCGTGCAGGAGGGCACCTTGGCCGAGTTGCGCGGGCAGACCCGGACCACCATCCACGCCGAACTGTCTGTGGTGCCGCCGGGCGAGGTGCTGGTTGGGCTGCACGATGTCCATGTGGACGGGTCGCGGCTGCGGGCCACGGTGGACTCCCTGCGGATCGGCGAGGCGATGGCGGCTCTGACCCCGTTGGGGATAACGTCGTTGACGGTCGAGCCGCCGTCGTTGGAGTCGCTGTTCCTGCGGCTCTACGACGAGGACGCGGCGGATCCGGGTACTGGGCGATGAGCACCGCGCTCGCGGGTGTCCGGGGCGGCGGGCCGATGACAGGGACCGCACCGCTGCTGCGCGCCTCGTTCCGCCACGACGGGCGGATGTTCGCCCCGTGGATCCTGATCGCCACCGCGCTGTCGGCATCGTCGATGATCTACCCCTACATCTTCAACACCGAGCAGGAGCGACAAGCGTTCGCCGCGGCGATCGGCGCGAACCCGGCGATCGGGCTGATCTTCGGCCCCGCGTTCGACCTGACCACCACCGACGGGTTCAACGCCTGGCGCAGCCTGGCCCTGGGCGGGTTCCTCGCGGCCTTGGGCGCGATCTTGATGCTGACCCGGGCGACCCGGGCGCAGGAGGACTCCGGGCAGGCTGAACTGCTCGCCTCTGGCGTCATGGGCCGATCTGCGCGATTGGCCTCGGCGGTCGCGATGTGCCTGGTCGCAGAGTTGCTACTCGGGCTGTGCGCCTGGCTGGTCACGATCGCCTTGGGTGGCGGCGCGGCGAACACCGCCCTACTGGCCGCTACCATGACCGCGACCGGCTGGATGTTCACCGGCATCGCGGCGGTCACTGCCCAGATCGGGTCTGAGGCCCGTACCTCGAACTCGCTTGCGGTAGGCGCACTCGGGACGCTTTTCCTGGCCCGCGGTGTCGCCTACTCCCTGGACGCACCGGCGTGGATGATCTGGCTCAACCCGCTGGCGTGGATGACCGAGACCAAGCCCAACTACCAGAACACGTGGTGGCCACTGCTGCTCGCGGTAGCACTAACCGTGGCCCTGCTCGCCGCCGCATCCGCGCTACAGGCACGCCGAGAATTTGGGGCTGGCGCGATTGCACCCAAGCCCGGCCCCGCCCGAGGCGCCGACCGCAGCACTTGGCGTTTGGCGGTGCGGATCAACAAGGGAATGATGATCACCTGGGCGGTCGCGTTCGCCGTCATCGGGGTCGTCTTCGGCTACATGGCCACCTCGGTCATCGACATCTTCGCCGATAACCCGACGGTGCAGACCATATTGGCTGCCGGCGCCACCAGCAGCGAGGACTTGGTCAGCGCGTTTCTGGTCACCCTGCTCAGCCTGGTCGGGATCCTGGCTGCCATCCCGGGCGTGCAGACCCTGGTCAAGGTCCGCTCCGAGGAGATGGCCGACCGAGTCGAGCCGATCATGGCTACCTCCAGCAGTCGACCCCGCTACTACGCCAGTCACACCATCCTCGCCCTGCTCGCCCCCTCCCTCTACCTGCTGATCGCCGGCACCCTGATCGCCTCCCTGGCATCGTCGGCCGACATCGGCGTCCGCTTCGGCGACGCCCTGCTCCAGGCCGTCGCCACCATCCCCGCGGCGTGGACCGTCGTTGCCGTGTCCGTGGCCGTCGTCGGAGCGCGACCCCTGGTCACCCTCGCCGCGTGGGTTGGTGTGCTCGCCTCGTTCGGACTCACCCTGCTCGGGCACACCTTCAACCTGCCCGACTGGGCCTTGGCCATCAGCCCCTATTGGCACATCCCCAATGTCGCCGCCACCAACCCCGACTGGACTGGCCTCGGCTGGATCAGCCTGGCCACCCTCGGCCTCCTCGCCATCGGCTTCACCGGGTTCCGTCGCCGGGACCTCGCCGTCTGACCCGGAGTAGGAGCCCGGGCAGAGGCTCTCGACTCGTCAGCCGAGCACCCCTAGATGGCCCCGCTGAGGGCCTCAACGGTGGGCTTGGAGATCGAGAATTTGACGCTCACGCCGGCCTGGGCAAGTTGTGGTTCAGGGGCGAGTTGGAGCTCGAAGTCTTCGCCTCCTGGGGAACTTGCTCGCATCATCGTGCGTGCCATCATCGGGTGGCCGGCATCATCAATGACTTCCTCCAAGGCCGCCAACGTGGCCCCGAATGCTGCTGCATAGTCAATGGCTATCCGCTGGGCCTCGCGGATTGCCGACAGTCGCGCTTCGGAAAAGGCGGGATTGCTGGGTTCCAACGACCAGTCGGGCCCAGAGAGCGCGGAGTCAGGCACGCTGAGCAGATCACCGACCAATTCAGCGAGCGTGGTGAAGTCATGCAATTGCACATGCACAGTGCACTGGCCTGTGTAACCATCACGCACGCTCTTGCCGCGCTGCACTCTGAGCCGCGGACCCACGTGCAGTTTGCGGTTGGTTTGCACGATGGCACTCTCGTGACTGACCAACGCGGCGTCAACCATCGCAAGTCGTTGCGCAATGGCTGACTTCGCCTCTTCCGCGCTCTTGGTCTGCACGCTCGCGGACCACCAGAGTGAAGCTCGATCAGGCGGCGTGCTGACTTCGGCACTGCTGTGGACGGTGATCGTCGGTTGTTGGCTCACAGGTTGCATCGTGGCACACATCATGGGCAGGTAGCCTCCAACCATGGTCAGGGACGATCTCTACGACGAGCACGACCGGGAGCGGATGGTTGCTGAGCCCGGCAAACGCGTGCCCGCCCCGGTCCGCACGCCATTCGAGCGCGACCGAGCTCGCGTGGTCCATTCGGCATCGCTGCGCAGGCTGGCTGCCAAGACCCAGGTCGTGGGGCCACAGACCGATGACTTTGCCCGTAACCGGCTCACCCACAGTCTCGAAGTGGCCCAAGTGGCGCGAGACATCGCCCATCCGCTGGGTTGTCATCCAGACGTCGTCGAGACCGCGGCACTGGCGCATGACCTCGGTCATCCGCCCTTTGGGCACAATGGCGAGTCGGCACTGGACGAGCTGGCTGCGCTTTGTGGTGGCTTCGAGGGCAACGCCCAGACACTGCGAATCCTGACGAGACTTGAGGCCAAGTCAACCGATGAAGATGGTCGTTCTGTGGGTCTGAACCTGACCAGGGCCACCTTGGATGCATGCACGAAGTACCCATGGCAGCGACAGACGCCCGGCTCCAAGTTCGGGGTGTACGACGATGACCTCGCCGTCTTCGACTGGATGCGCACAACCGCTGATGAGCGACGATGCATCGAGGCGCAGGTCATGGACTTCGGTGATGACGTTGCCTATTCAGTGCACGATCTTGAGGATGGCATCGTGGGGGGCCACATCGACCCCACGAAGATCGACACCGACGCGGTCTGGGGCGTGGTTCGCGATTGGTATCTCCCAGAAGGGCAAGACGCAGCGCTGGCTGAGGCGCTGAGTCAGTTGCAGATGCTTGATTCGTGGGTGACCCAGCCCTACGACGGCAGCCGTCGAGGCCTGGCTGCGCTCAAGGACATGACCAGCGACCTGATTGGGGTCTTCTGCGGTGAAGTGCACGAGGCCACCCGAGCCCGCCACGGCGATCAGCCATTTGTGAGATATCGGGGCGACCTGGTCATCCCTGAGCGCACGCTGGTCAAGATCGCCGTACTCAAGGGGATAGCTGCGCACTATGTGATGCGCACGCCTGACCGAATGGCCCTGATGGAGCGTCAACGCTCAGTGATCCATGAGTTGTACGACGAGTTGCAGCGTGGTGGAGATCGTCATCTGGCCCCGGCACTGAGGGCAGACTTCGCTGCTGCCGCAGATGATGCGGCCAGACAGCGAGTCTGGATCGACCAAATTGCCAGCCTGACCGACGACAGTTGTGTCCGGCTGCACCAGCGACTGGTCCAGCGGTCGTAGACTCCATGCTCGTGGCCGGGCGGATCCGAGAAGAAGACATAGCCACGGTGCGGGAGCAGGCCCGTATCGATGATGTTGTGTCGGCATATGTGACCTTGCGCCCTGCAGGAGGCGGGTCGCTCAAAGGCTTGTGCCCATTCCACGACGAGAAGTCACCCAGCTTCAATGTCACGCCGAGCCGACAGATGTATTACTGCTTTGGCTGTGGCCAGGGCGGTGACGTGATCAAGTTCGTGATGGAGATGGACGGTCTCGGCTTCACCGAGACGGTCGAGCGTCTGGCTGAGAAGTTCGGGGTTACCCTGCGATACGAGGAGGGTGGGGCGCCCAGGCAGCAGGCTGGCCCTGCGCGGCAGCGTCTGGTTGAAGCTCACAGATTGGCGCAGGCCTATTATGCTGACCTGCTCTCCAGCCCTCAGGCCGATCAAGCGCGACAGTTTCTCAGCGAGCGAAACTTCGACGCTGGCCATGCCGAGCATTTCGGGATCGGGATGTCTCCCAGGGGTGGCGAAGAGCTCTACCGTTATCTCAGCCAGAAGGGCTTCACCGACATCGAGTTGGTCAGCAGCGGACTCGTCGGGAAGGGGCAGCGCGGGCACTATGACCGCTTCCGAGGACGGCTGATGTGGCCGATTCGCGACAGTAGCGGCGACACGATCGGTTTTGGGGCGCGTCGGATCTTCGAGGACGACCGGATCGAGGCCAAATATCTGAATACGCCTGAGACTGCGATCTACAAGAAGAGTCAAGTGCTTTATGGCATCGACTTGGCTCGCAGGGAGATCGCCCGGGCATCACAGGCCGTGATTGTCGAGGGCTACACAGACGTGATGGCTTGCCACGTGGCTGGAGTCCCAACGGCCGTGGCCACTTGCGGCACGGCATTTGGTGATGACCATGCCCGCATCATCCGCCGGCTGCTGCAGGATCACGACGAATTTCGCGGCGAGGTGATCTTCACCTTCGATGGCGATGAGGCAGGTCAGAAGGCCGCCCTGCGGGCCTTTGAGGGTGACCAGATCTTTGCTGGCCAGACTTATGTCTCGGTTGAGCCCAATGGCATGGACCCTTGTGATTTGCGGATCAAACAGGGCGATGCCGAAGTACGTGAGCTTGTGGCCAGACGGATCCCGCTTTACAGATTTGTGCTGGCCAATGTGGTCTCGCGCTATGACCTGGACCGTGCTGATGGCCGCATTGATGCGCTGCGTGAGGGGGCCAAGTTGGTCAACTCAGTGCGTGACCGCTCCAAGGTTGATGCCTTTGCCCGAGAGCTCGCTGGCATGGTCGGGCTTGATCCAGCCGATGTGCAGCGTGAAGTACGCCGCAGCGCCAGCCGTAGCGACAAGCCTCAGGCTCGCGCGCAAACCGTCGCACCGGCCGCCGGGCTACCTGATCCGAGGGATCCGCGATTCGTCCTCGAACGCGAGACCCTCAAACTGCTGGTCCAACGACCCGATCTCCTGGTCGGCAAAGTCGCCGATGTCGCCGACAATGACTTCACCCATCCCGCCTATGCGGCGGTTTGGCATGCTGGTCTGGCAGCCGGTGGCGTGGCCGCAGCCGACGAGACTGATTCATGGTCTGTGAAGATGCTCTCTGCGACTGACGATGAGTTGGTGCGCTCGTTGATCACTGCCTTGGCGGTGGAGTCGGTGCTGAGCAAGAAAGAGCCTGATGCCGGCTATGCCAATCAGCATGTCTATCGGCTCCGGGAAGTCACGACAATGCGGCGCATCACGGAGCTCAAGTCGAAACTGCAGCGCACCAACCCACTCGAAGAAGCGACCGAGTACAACCGGATGTTCGGCGAGCTCGTGGCTCTGGAGCAGACCCGCCGCCAACTTCGCGAGTTGGCCCTGGAGGATCAATGAAATTCTTCACGCCTGTGCTTCCCAAGGCGATCCAGGAGCGAGTGGAGATCCCCAAGGGCGACCAGGCCCTGGCTGCGGCGCAAGCTCGCGATGGTCGGTGGCTGATCGGCACTCGCGGCAGGTTGTTCATCGTGGCGACACAGGTGCGTGAACTTGGTTGGGACCAGATCGAGGATGCTTCTTGGAATGGTGAGTCAGGCGTGTTGTCGATCAGGCTGCTTGCACCATTCGGTGAACCGATCGAAGCAATCCGCTTTGAGCTGGAAGACTCAGCGCGACTCCTGCAATTGGTCCGCGAGCGGATCAGCGCAAGCATCATCGTGCAAAGGCGGGCCGAGATCAGTCCGGGGTTGGGGTTCAGAGTGCTCGGGCGACGTAATCCCGTCGGTGGGCCACTAGCTTGGATGACGGTCTTCGATGAGGGTGTAGATCCCGAGTCCCCGCAGGTGAAAGCAGCCGTTGAGGAGGCCCTTAGGGTGGCTCAGCATGAGTTGGGGCAATGAATCCGTGGGTGATTTAGCAACCGGAGCGCATCCTTGCTAATGTATGCGAGCGCGATCCCCTGTAGCTCAATTGGCAGAGCATTCGGCTGTTAACCGGAGGGTTGTTGGTTCGAGTCCAACCGGGGGAGCCAC
>ERZ795053.7246-NODE-7246-length-10749-cov-22.397793_pt1 | contig 10749 bp, 8 predicted proteins | sample MGYA00375137_ERZ795053 | MGnify/ENA primary metagenome ERZ795053 (study PRJEB30182, sample SAMN05720284) | activated sludge metagenome | isolation source: Anaerobic digester | place: Hong Kong | collected 2014-12-17 ... | reverse complement strand
TGGACGCAAGTATCGAGGTCCAAACGGTCACGCTGGAGACGGTACGCGGCGAGGGAGCGTCCTCACCAGCCAGCCATCACGTTGCACCGGCTACGATCCTGGCCATCGCGCGCCGGCTCTACGGTGTGGAGGCCGTCGGCTGGCTGGTGCAGCTTCCGGCGCGTGATCTCGGCCACGGCGAGGGGCTGAGCGACCACGCGGCAGCCAGCCTGGGCAATGCGGGCGCCGTCGCCGCCAACCTCCTGACACAAACAAAGCACATTTGACGCTACCGGAGCCTTGCACCCCTTCCGGTCACAGCAGGTTCCGAACCGCTCCAAAACATTACTCCGTACGATCAGATTCTGTTGCAGCGCGCCAGGCGCAATACATGGCGCTAAGTTGCCCGCGCGCGATGCGGCATTTGCGAACAAGCGCAAACTGTACTATAAACTACATGTTTTTTGGACAAAGCGTGATCCATACGGAATAGGACATGAGCGTTACGTCAAGCTACCCTGCGCATCGGGAGCCGGGGCAGGATAACCGAAAACTGATTGCGCTGTGGCTGGGTTTGCTGGCGATCCCGCTGGTGGCCGTGATTCTCTTTGCGGTTGTGCAGCCCGTCAAGGTCGTGCCACGCATTGGGCTTGCGCCCGGCTTCATCTTCAACGACATGAGTGGAAACCGCCTGACCAATGAAGATCTGCGCGGGAAGCTGGTACTCTACAACTTCACCACGACATCGTGTTCGTCGCCCTGCACCGATACGTCGTCTACCATGCAGGCAGTGCAGGCAATGCTGCCCGAACTGGAGACCGACGGCATCCCGGTCAGATTGGTGACGGTTTCGCTCGATCCCGAGCGCGATTCGCCGGAAGCGTTACGCGCCTACGCCGAACGGTTGGGCGCCAATCCGGAGGTCTGGCAATTCGCCACCGGCACGCCGGAGCGGGTGAAGCAGGTGGTCGGCGGCGGATTCGGCCTCTTTTATGAGACGGCGGCGGATGGCGACGTCGAGTTTGCGCCGATGCTGGCGCTGGTGGACGGCAATGGCATCTTGCGTGCGCGGTACAAAAATGGCCTGCCGGACATGGAGACGATCCGGCGCGATTTCGGCCTGATCGTCGACGAAGTACGCAACAGCGAGGGAGCCGGTAGCCTGGTCTATGAGGCAGCGCACCTCTTTCTCTGTTATCCGAAGAGTTGAGCAACGGGATAGTGGGTAAGGAGCCAGCCATACATTGGCGCCGCCCCGATCCTGAACAGGAGCAAGCCACGATTTGCAGGTAGAGACGCAGACGAATGCACCCGAAGGAGTGAGCCGGCCGGTACGCTCCGGCTGGACATCCATCCTGATTGGGGTCATCGTAGTCGCAGTCATTGGCGCAGCGGGATATTTCTTGTGGCAGCGCTTTGGGCCCAGACCGGCGCCACAATATGGAATCCCGATCAATGGGACGGCGCCGGTCGAAGACGTCCGGCTCGATTCCACCCTGGGAAGGCCGGTTTCGCTGAGCGAACTTGACGGACGCTATCCGGTGCTCTACTTTGGCTATACGACATGCCCGGACATCTGCCCGACGACGCTGGCCGACCTGAGCAAGGCCGAGAAGCTGCTGGGCGATTCGGCCGAGCGCATGCAGGTCTTCTTCGTAACGGTGGATCCTGAGCGCGATACGGTGGATCGGATGAGCGACTATCTGGCCTTCTTCAGCCCGTCGTTCATCGGGCTGAATGGCGGGGTAGCGGAAACCGAACGCATTGCAAGCCAGTTCGGCGTCGTGTACGAAAAGCAGTATGTCAGCAATAGTGCGACCGACTATCTCATGGACCACACGAGCGCGGTCGTCGTGTTGGATCCGGATCGCAAGCCGCTGCTGATGTTTCCGTACGGCGTCACAGCGGAGCAGATGGCTGACGACTTGCGCAACGTGTTGCGCTAACGGCCGCATAGCAGTGCGGCAACATGAAATGTCAACGCTTCTCCAGAGACTTTCTCTGGGGTTCATTCAACCCATTCATCTGATTTTTGTAGTCACACAACCCAAGTCGAGCCGGCACACAAAGGCAAGGAGCAGCGCATGAAGAGAGAGCCCGATACACCAATGGGGACGGTCGTCCTGATCGCAATTTTCCTGATCATGACGGTCGTCTTGTGGTTCAACGCGTATTTTATCGTGCTGTCTAGAGGAGCAAACTGATGAGCGACCAGAGCCACGAGACCGAACACCATTCCGCGGGCGGCGAGCAGGACTCGATGACGGTCCACGAAGAAAACTCGATCCATGTGGAAAAGTGGGAAGGCATCTGGATTCGCATCGCAGTGGGCATGACGGTCGTCTTCATTGCGGCGATCACAATTGCTGCGCTGTCCTTCGGGATCAGCGTGCCCGGTGCGACGGCACGCGTCAACCCTGCCACCCTCAATGAGCCAGGCAGCCCCTTTGCCAACCCGGGCATCCGCGAACTGGCGCCGGGCAAGTATGAGGTCTACATGGTTGCTCAGACATGGAACTTCGTGCCGGATCGACTCGAGGTGCCGCAGGGATCCGAAGTGACCTTCTACTTGACCTCGCGCGATGTCACACACGGCATCAAGCTGGCGGGCACGAACGTCAACATGATGGCGTTGCCGGGGCAGGTATCGACGCTCAAGGCAACCTTTGACGAGGCCGGCACCTTCAACTACATCTGCCATGAGTATTGTGGCTATGTCGCCGGCGCGCCGATTGGCCACCATACGATGTATGGCCAGTTGACCGTGCTGCCGGCAGATGGCACATCCGAAACAGCCCAGGTCACGGAATAAGAAGGAAGAAAACCATCTATGTCTGTACAGGCAGTGCCCGGCGCCGGCGTAAAGGCGCATCCAACTCCGGTCCCATTGACCGCCAAAGATCTCAAGATTGTTGACCGCCTGGCTGGGCTGAACATCCTTGTGGGCGTGCTGGCGCTTTCCATCGGCGCGCTGCTCGGCGTCTTCCAGGGTCTCGAACACGCCAAGGTGTTGAACATCTATCCGTGGCTAAACCCGGTCATCAAGACGTACTACCAGGGTCTGACGCTGCATGGCGCGCTCAACGCCGTCGTGTGGACGACCTTTTTTATCTGCGGTTTCTTCACCTTCTCCTTCGTGCGGAGCATCGACCGGCCGTTGAAGTACCCGTGGATGAGCACGGTTGCCTTCATCGTCATGGTCGTGGGTCTGGTCACCGCTGCGGTGCCCATGCTCACCAACAACGCGTCGGTGCTCTATACCTTCTACCCGCCGATGTTGGCCGACTGGTCTTTCTACGTCGGTCTCGTGCTCCTGGTCGTCGGCTCGTGGATCGTCGGCTACAGCATGTACTTCACCTATTATGCGTGGCGCAAAGAGAATCCGGACGCACGCGCCCCCTTCATCGCATTGGCCGCAACCATTACGATGGCAATGTGGCAATTGGCGACTTTAGGTGTCGCTGCCGAGATTCTCTTCCAATTGCTGCCCAATGCACTGGCACCCGTGCTGGGCTATCCGGCGCCGGGCCTCGATGTCCTGTTGAACCGCACGCTCTTCTGGTGGTTCGGCCATCCGTTGGTCTACTTCTGGTTGCTGCCCGCCTATGTCTCATGGTACGCAATGCTTCCGGCGCAGACCAACGGCAAGATGTTCAGCGAACCGCTGGCGCGTCTGGTCTTCTGGCTCTTTCTGCTCTTCAGCACGCCCGTCGGCTTCCATCACCAGTACGCCGACCCCGGCATCCCCGAGATCTGGAAGTACATCCACATGATCTTCACCATGGGCGTCGGCTTCCCCAGCTTGATCACGGCCTTCACCGTGGTGGCATCGCTGGAGATCGGCGCCCGCGCACGCGGCGGCAAGGGCTACTTACGCTGGATCGGCCGCCTCAACTGGGGTGATCCTTCCTACGCGGCGCAAAATCTGGCCATGATTCTCTTCATCTTCGGCGGCATCGGCGGCCTGATCAACGCCTCCTACAACGTCAACATGGCGGTGCACAACACGATGTGGGTGCCGGGACACTTCCACCTGACCGTCGGTTCGGCCAGCACGCTGACTTTCTTCGGCATCGCCTACTGGCTGGTGCCCAAGCTGACCGGCCACAAACTCTTCACCAAGTGGTTGGCCCTGGCGCAAGCGTGGACGTGGTTCTTCGGCATGCTTTTCTTCAGCAACGCGTACCACACGCTCGGCCTGCTCTTCAGCGTGCCGCGCCGCACCATGCTGGGTGAAGCGCCCTATTACAGCAGCGCGTGGAACCCGCAGATGATGGAGTCGGTGCTTGGCCTTACCCTGCTGAGCATTAGCGCCACGCTCTTCTTCGCCATCATGCTCTTCACACTGATCCTGCCGCGCAAGCTGGACAAGGAGATCGCGATGCCGGTCGCGCAGCCGCTGGACCCGAAGCCAGCCCCAAAGTGGCTCGACACGTGGTGGCCGTGGCTCAACGGCGCCATCGCCCTGGTCATCCTCTCCTACGGCCCCATGCTCTACCAACTCATCCGCGATGCGGAATTCTGGTCAAAGGGCATACGCGTCTGGTAACGAATACCTGACAGGCCCGTGCCTGTTCAGCCGCTCCCTATCTGCCGGTCACTGCCGGCAGATAGGGAGCGGCTTTTTTGTTCGCGGCGAACGCCGGCTGAAGCCTGCCGGCGACTGCACTTCCCGCCGAGGACAATATCCGTGCTGGTGCGCATCACTAGCCACTTGACCAGTCCGCAGACTGCTACCCTGACCAGTCCAATTTCTCCCCACGTGCACGACGACCGGCGGGAGTGTTTCGTTTACACTAATCCTCGTACTTATTGCCGAAACCCACCTCACATAGGTGTGTGTCTACCAACCGCTCAATTGCGAATCTTTTTACAAGGAGAAGTTTGCAATGTCTGCACTCGTTAGCGAAGAAAAACAGGCCGGGACTGCCGGTCAAAAGCAGTGGGTCTTCCTGTTCAACGAACTCGACAAGGCCGAGGCCGCCTGCAACGCCAAGAAGTGGGATGACGTCCGCTCCTTCCTCGGCGGCAAAGGCGCCAACCTCTTCGAGATGACCCGCCTGGAGTTGCCGGTGCCTCCCGGCTTCACCGTCTCCACCGAGGCATGCAACGCCTACCTGGCCGCCAACCACGAACTCCCTGAGGGCATGTGGGACCAGGAAGTTGCTGCCATGCACGCCGTCGAGAAGCAGGTCGGCAAGACCTTCGGCGACCCCAACAACCCGCTCTTCGTCTCGTGCCGCTCGGGCGCCAAGTTCTCCATGCCTGGCATGATGGACACCGTGCTCAACATCGGCCTCAACGACGAAACGGCCGAGGGGCTCATCAAGCTCACCGATGACGCCCGCTTCGTCTACGACTCCTACCGCCGCCTGATCCAGATGTTCGGCTCGGTCGTCATGGGCGTCGCCGATGAGCCGTTCGAAGAGGTCATCGCCGAACAGAAGAAGAAGAGCGGCATCAAGAACGATGTGGACCTGACCGCCGCCGACTGGCAGGAGATCATCGAGCGCTTCAAGGCGCTGGTGAAGGCCTACAAGGGCATCGACTTCCCGCAGGATCCCTACAAGCAGCTCGAAATGGCCACCCGCGCCGTCTTCAATAGCTGGTTCGGCAAGCGCGCCATCGATTACCGCAATGCCACCGGCATTCGCCACGACCTGGGCACCGCCGTCAACATCGTGACGATGGTCTTCGGCAACATGGGTGACGACAGCGCCACGGGCGTTGCCTTCACCCGCAACCCGGTCGACGGCACCAAGGAACTCTACGGCGACTTCCTGATCAACGCCCAGGGCGAAGACGTTGTCGCCGGCATCCGCAACACCCTGCCCATCGCCCGCCTCAAGGTCGACATGCCCGAGGCGTTCGACCAGTTCATGGACATTGTCACCAAGCTGGAGAACCACTTCCAGGACATGCAGGATGTGGAGTTCACCATCGAGCATGGCAAGCTGTGGATGCTCCAGACCCGCAACGGCAAGCGCACGGCGCGCGCCGCCATCAAGATGGCGGTGGACATGACCGACGAAGGCTTGATCAAAAAGTCCGAGGCCGTCATGCGTGTCACGCCGGAGCAGGTCGACCAGTTGCTGCACCCGCAATTCTCCGCCGAGACCAAGCAGAAGTCGCGCAGCGAAGGTTCTCTGCTGGTGCCCAAGGCCGTCAACGCCAGCCCTGGCGCAGCGGTCGGCATGGCCGTCTTTGACGCCGACACCGCCGACGAGTGGGGCAAGGCCGGCAAGGCCGTCATCATGGTGCGCCCGGAGACGAAGCCGGACGACGTGCACGGCATGATCGCCGCCAAGGGCATTTTGACCAGCCGCGGCGGCGCCACCAGCCACGCCGCTGTCGTCGCCCGCCAGTTCGGCACGCCGGCCGTCTGCGGCGCCGAAGAACTCGAAATCGACGTCGAGCATCGCATGATGCACGTCAACATCGACGACACGCAGATTGAAATCCGCGAGGGTGACTGGATCAGCCTCGACGGCGGCACCGGTGAAGTGTTCCTGGGCAAACTTGCCACGCAGGACCCGGACTTCGAGAACGAAGTCGAACTCAACACCCTGCTCAACTGGGCGGATGAGATTCGCACCCTGGGCGTGTGGGCAAACGCCGACTACCCCAAGGATGCGGAACGCGCCCGCCGCTACGGCGCCGAAGGCATCGGCCTCTGCCGCACCGAGCACATGTTCTTCGAAGAGGAACGCCTGCCCGTCGTGCAGGAGATGATCATGGCGACGAGCAAGGCGCGCCGCCTCTCCGCCCTGGAACGCCTGCTGCCGGTGCAGCGCGGCGACTTTGAAGGCATCTTCCGCGCCATGGACGGGCTGCCGGTCATCATCCGTCTGCTCGACCCGCCGCTGCATGAGTTCCTGCCCGGCTACAACGACCTGGTCTCCGACCTGGCCGACCTCAAGGTCCGCTTGCAGCACTACCACACGCTGAGCGAGATCGACACGGCGCTGGGCCAGGTGCGGCAGAAGGAAGATATCCTGAACCGCGTCAAGGTGTTGAGCGAAGCCAATCCCATGCTCGGCCTGCGTGGCGATCGCCTGAGCGTCGTCATGCCGGAGATCACCGAGATGCAGGTGCGGGCCATCCTCGAGGCGGCGATTCACGTCAAGAAGGAAGGCGTGGACGTCCATCCCGAGATCATGGTGCCGCTGGCCGGTCATGCCAACGAACTGAAGTACGTGAAGGAAATTGTCGACCGCATCGCGGCCGAGGTCTTCGCCGAGAGCGGCACCACCGTCGACTTCAAGTACGGCTCCATGATCGAGATTCCGCGTGCGGCGCTCACCGCCGACGAACTGGCCGAGTATGCCGAGTTCTACAGCTTTGGCACCAACGACCTGACGCAGACCACCTTCGGCATGAGCCGTGACGACGCCGAATCCAAGTTCCTCATGGAATACACGGAAAAGGGCATCCTGCCCACGAATCCGTTCCAGCAACTGGACCGCGGCGGCGTCGGCAAACTGATCGAGATGACCGTCAAGCTGGGCCGCACCACGCGACCGGAGATGCACATGGGCATCTGCGGCGAGCACGGCGGCGACCCGAACAGCATCGAATTCTGCCACATGGCCGGCCTGAACTACGTGAGTTGCAGCCCGTTCCGCGTACCCATTGCGCGGTTGGCTGCGGCGCAGGCCGCCGTGTCTCATGGGTAAGCGGTTGGTTGGTTGTTCTCCGGTTTCCTCCTTGTGAAACAGGGGCGGGCATGAGCCCGCCCCTGTTTCATTTCCCAGATCCTTCGCTCTCGACCGAGCCCCGTCCGTTTTGAAGCAGTAGCTATTTGAAGACTTTGCGCCATTTGGCACAAAGCAAGACGCCTCAGCTTCGGTCAATTGGTAAGCCCAATCGGCCGTTCTGGCGTGCCAACCTCCAAAAAAGTCAGTCTGTTTAGCGCAACAAAGAGGCGACTTTGCTCCGTGTTTCACGAACGCTTGCTTCGCTATCCTTGTGATAGAGCAACGCTTGGAGGAACACATGCGTGGAACCCACTATTCATTCATTCGACTCTTCACGATTCTTGCACTTATTTGCCTGCTTCTCATTTCGATCCTTCCGCAACATAGCGCTCTGGCGCAGACCGAGACGACCGCAACCTGGCTGTTGCGCTTTGAGCCGACGGCGAGCGAAGCCGATCGTGCACAAACGTTCGCCACACTCGGCGTGACGCCCGTGCGCTGGCTGGCGCATGGCACGGTGGCCCAGGTGCGCTCGGTCGCGCCGGACACGGTCGTCGCCAGCAGCGCCCTGGCCGGCGTCGCCGGCTACGTCGAGTACATGGAGGCAGACAGCGTCGTTACGGGCGAGAGCACGCCCAATGACCCTGCCTTCAGTGAAGCGAGCAAGGTCTACGGGCTGAACATGGTGGAAGCGCCGCGCGCTTGGGACATCGGCAGCGGCTCCGGCGACGTCGTGCTGGCCATCCTCGACACCGGGCTGAATGGCGCCCACGCCGAGTTTGCCGAGCGCGTCGTGCCGGGTTATGACTTCATCAACGAGGACGACGATCCGAGTGACGATCACGGCCACGGCACGCACGTCGCAGGCATTGCTGCGGCCGCAGCGAACAACGAGCAAGGCGGCGCCGGCATCTGCCCGCAGTGCAAGATCATGCCGGTCAAGGTGCTGGATGGCGGCAATCGCGGCACGTGGGGCACTGTCGCCGCCGGCATCTACTACGCGGTGGACAACGGCGCACGCGTCATCAACCTCAGCCTGGGCGCCTCGGCCACCAGCCGCACGATCCAGGATGCGGTCGACTATGCGGAGGAGCACGACGTCATCGTCGTGGCCTCGTCGGGCAACGCCGCCAGTTCGCTGCCCTATTATCCCGCAGCGATTCCGTGGGTGGTCGCCGTGGGCGCCACAACCGACGTCGACGCGCTGTGGGCCTTCAGCAACACCGGCGATCACCTCGACCTGACGGCGCCGGGCTACCGGATCTACAGCACCTACAACGACCTGACGGTCAACGGCGGCTACGCCTACATGACGGGAACGAGCATGGCGTCACCTTATGTCACCGGCCTGATCGGGCTGGTGGCCGGCATGGACAATACACTCACGGCCACCGAAATCATCGACCTGATGACGGCCAACGCCGACGACCTGGGCGATGAGGGGAAAGACGCCAGCTTTGGCTACGGCCGCATCAACGCCTACACAACCATGGTGGCAGCGAATGGTGGCCAGGAACCCACGCCCCCGCCGACCCCGGAACCACCGGATGAGCCGGAGCAACCCATCTCGCCGATACCCGCCACAGGCGAATTTCTCTTCCTACCTTCCGTCGCCCGCGGGTGAGATTGCCGCATCGACTTGAAACATTCCGGTAGACCTGCCGGTTTGTCATACAACACAATACTTGTTCCACGTCTGACAAGGTGTGCCGGTAGCCGATACCGGCACACCTTGTCGTTTTGGTTCCTGCTTTTGGCCGGGTGCGGTATAATGGACGACATGAATGGATGTTCTATTCGCCCATCACAGACAGCGTCATGATTCTCGCCCTGGACCTGGACGACACACTCCTGCGCACAGACAAGAGCGTCAGCCCGGCCAACCGCGCCGCCTTGCGTCGCTGGCAGGAGTACGGCCACGAAGTTGTCGTGGCGACCGGGCGACCGCCGCGCAATGTGCCCGACGTACTGCCCGCGGAGATCGCGAGCGCGCCGCGCATCGTCTACAACGGCGCGCAGGCCATCGTCGACGGCGAAGTCATCTACGACAATCCCATTCCCGCCGCCGACGTTCGCTTCATGCTGGAGTGGACCGCACAGCACGTGCCGGACTGGTACGTCGGTCTGGAAATCGACGATCGACTTTACGTCAACCGGCACTTCGCCAAGCCCGGCCCTTTCGAGGTTGCCGATCTGATGGGCCTGTGCGAGTTGCCTGCCTACAAGATGCTCTTCTTCTTTCCCGACGGGCGCCGCGAGATCGACCCGCTGCTGGCCGCGCTGCCGCCGACGACGCGGGCGCTGGTGACACCCAAGTTCAGCCTGGTGCAACTCTGTGCAGGGAGCGCCGACAAGGCGCACGCCCTCGCCTACCTGGTCGGCCGCGATGCACGCTCGCTGGACGATGTCGTGGCCATCGGCGACGACATCAACGACGTGGAGATGGTGCGCTGCAGCGGGCTGGGCATCGCGGTCGATAATGCCCTGCCCGAAGTCAAGGCCGTCGCCACCTGGATTACGGCCGATGCCAACGACGACGGCGTGGCCCTGGCCATCGAGCGGCTGCTGGCGACCGGCGCGCCGCCGGCCACGAGTTGACCGAATCGTCCCTACTTTCCTACAACGTTATGATGCGGATGGCACGGTACCCATGACGAAACAGAGCCCCCTCACCTATGCAACCAACGGGCTGGCCGCGCTGCGCGACAATCTGCGCGGCGAGTTTGTTGGCGCGCTGCTCGTCATCCTGGGCGGATTCCTGCTCTGGCGCGTGGCCGCGTACGTACCTGGCGACGGCTCGCCGCCGCTGCTGACCACGCTCACGGGCTGGACCGCCCCCCTCTTCGCCGCGTCGCTGGTCATCATCGGCCTGGTGCTGATCTTCCGCCGTCGCGCCGGGTACTGGAGCGCGGAGGCGCTCATCGGTGTCGAACTGCTGCTGCTGGGGCTGATGGGAGCGACCTTTGTGCGCAGCGAAGGGATCGCGAACTGGAACACGCAGTTCGACGGCACGGCAGGCGGCGTGATTGGCTGGGCGCTCGGCAACCTTGCGCTCAACCTCCTGGGCGCGTCG
>ERZ795053.7245-NODE-7245-length-10751-cov-4.282068_pt1 | contig 10751 bp, 9 predicted proteins | sample MGYA00375137_ERZ795053 | MGnify/ENA primary metagenome ERZ795053 (study PRJEB30182, sample SAMN05720284) | activated sludge metagenome | isolation source: Anaerobic digester | place: Hong Kong | collected 2014-12-17 ... | reverse complement strand
CCGGCGGCTTTGTTTCGCAAAATGTTCCTCCAGGGCGATGCAAAGCAGACTGCACTCTCCCTCAAGCGCCTGCAGGAGCGTGGCAGCGTGCTCGATGTGCTGAGCGAGGACATGCGCGGCTTTCAAAGCGGACTCAGCGCTCCAGATCGGTCGCGTTTGGACCAATACTTGACCTCCGTGCGCGAGCTGGAGCAACGCCTCGCGATCTCCGGCGAATGGGAGCAAAAACCCAAGCCCGCCACCCAAGCCGGGCCACCGCAGGACATCACTGACAAGGCCAAATTCTTTCCCAAGATTCAGCTCATGCTCGACATGGCTCGACTCGCGTTTGAATCCGACTCTACCCGCATCATCACACTCATGGTGGACGCTTTCGCCACGCCGGTCTTTGAGATCGACGACCATCAGCGAACCCGCGACGGCTACCACAATCTGAGCCACCACGGCCAGTCGAAGGAAAAGCTCGCCGAGCTCGAAAAAGTGGACCTACAACAGATGCGGCACCTGCGCGATCTTCTCGCCGCACTCTCCGCCACGCCCTCTGGCGATGCCGCCCGTCTGCTCGATCACACCATGGTCCTCTATGGCAGCAATCTCGGCGATGCCAATGTCCACAACTGCACCAACCTTCCCGTCCTCCTCGCGGGAGGCGGCTTCAAACACGGTCAGCACCTCGCCTTCGACACCCTGCAAAACAAGCCGCTGGGCAAACTCTTCGTTTCGATGCAGCAACGGATGGGCGTCGCCGGAGACGAATTCGGCGGCTGCACCGGCACCCTGACCGGGCTGGATCCGAGCTGAGAGTTCCAGGTAGGAAGTCCCCGTGAATACTCCCCGTCCTGAGATGCGAACGTCACTCATCCTCCTCCTGATGTTGATGGCGGGATCGACTCCGGTTCGGCTTGAAGCCGAAGTTCCCGCGTTGGCAGAGCACCCCTCCTCCGCCAAACCTCTGCGGATCCTGCCGCTCGGGGACAGCATCACCCGTGGATCCTACCTCCCCCAGAAAAACGGGCGAGCCAGCGGTCTGCCCAATCCTGAAGCCGGAGGCTACCGCAAACCATTGCAGGACCTGCTCCGTGCGGAAGGCATCGCGTTTGACTTCGTCGGCGGCCTGAACTACGCCGCCTTTGGGAAGGATGGCATCGTGGATCCCCTGTTCGATGCGGATCACCACGGACTTGCCGGATTCAGCAACACCGGCATTCTCAACGGTGGCACGGTCCCAACCCCCCAGGATGTACTCGACTCGCTTGGTGTGAAACTGGTCTCCGTGCCGGGTATCGTGGAGGTGCTGAAGCAACACCCTCCCGACGTCATCCTGCTTCTTTCCGGTGCAAACGGATTCAACGCACCGGCGAGGGATCACCTCATCCAGACCTTGGGAAAGCACAGCCAGGCCCATCTCTTTGTCTCCACCATTCTGCCCCAGAAACCTCCGCGCACCGGATGGGAGAAGGTCGATGCCTACAACGCTTCCCTGCCCTCCATCGTTGCCGAGCAACAGAGGAAAGGCCACCAGATTACTCTCGTCGACCTCCATGCCGCCATCACGACCGACGATCTGCTCCCCGACGGAGTTCATCCCACGAAAACCGGCATGGCCAAAATGGCCGACGTTTGGTTCGCCGCCCTCAAGCAATCCCTGCAGCATCCCGCAGCCGGAAAGTAATCCATGCATCCCCAACGACCGCTTTGGCTGATCGCTCTCCTGCTCCAGGTGCCCCCGGGAGCGCCCGCCGCGGAAAACCCAACCGTTGCCACAGAGGGGTCTCACCTCTTGCTGGATTCACGTTGGGTGGCAATGGCGCAGAACGCCCGTTTGGTTCTGGGGACGGTTCAAAAACATCCCGGCAACCCGCTGATGGCAGAGGACCACCCCTGGGAGGCGCGATTTGACAATCTCTACGCCAACGTCATCCACGATCCCGCCGACAACCTCTACAAATGCTGGTACAGCCCCTTCATTGTGGATCTCCCGGCAAAAGGCCTGACACCCGCGCAACGGAAGACCATCCGCTACCGTCCTCCGGCAGGACGAGAAATGGGCGTGTGCTACGCCGTGTCGCACGATGGGCTGCTGTGGGAGAAACCCGGATTGCACCTCGTCGACTTTGAGGGAACCGGGAACAACAATCTTGTCGTGAGAGGCCCCCACGGAGCGGGGATCCTTCTGGACCCCGCCGACCCGGATCCGGAACGCCGCTACAAGATGTTCCGAGCCGAGGACATGCGTTATTCCTCAGACGGGTTGCAGTGGACCGCTCCCCAAACCAGCACCGGCATCCTGTCCAGAAGCGACACCCACAACAACCTGCTCCGGGTGCCGGAATCGGGCCGCTATGTGGGTTTCGTGCGGTTGTGGTCCGACGGTTGGGGCCGGGGTCAACGGATCGTGGGTCGCACGGAGAGCGCTGATTTGCAGCAGTGGAGCCGGGCGGTGGAAGTGCTGCGTGGCGACGCCCTGCATCAGACTTACGCCATGCCGGTGTTCCGGTATGCCGGAGTCTACCTGGGACTGGTCGCGGTCTTTCGAACTGAGGAAGACCGCGTCCACACCGAGCTTGCCTGGAGCCCGGACACGGTTTCGTGGAACCGGATCCAACCAGGCACCCCCTTCCTCGGCAACTCAGCCACCGAAGGCGATTATGACTGGGGATGCGTCTATGCCGCGGCATCGCCTGTCGTTCTCGAAGACGGCATCCGCATATACTACGGTGGTTCCAATGGCCCTCACACCTCCTGGCGTGACGGCTTTCTTTGTCTGTCGACACTGCGCCCCGATGGATGGGCCGGCTATGAACCGCAGGATCCCTCCGCCCCTGCGCTCATCACCACCCGCCCGGTGGAATGCATCGGCGACAACTTGTGGATCACCAGTGACGTGACTGACGGTGGGAAGATCCTGGTCACCACGCTGGATGAAGCGGGTCACCCCCTTGACCGGGTCACCATCACCCAAACCGGCACGCGTGCCATTGCGGGCCGCTTGCTCGCATTCCGGAATCGCCCCGTCAAAGTGAACCTGGAGGTCACCAAAGCCAAAGTCTACTCTTTTGGTTTTGCCGACGATCCATGACCCCTCCCCTCCCGTTCCTCCCCGGGATGGAGTTCATTTCCCGTATTGAGCATGATTACACTGAAGCCGGATCAGTGCTGCCGGGCCAGGATTCCCTGGAAGGCCGACGCGCTGGGTGATAGGGTTTGTCCTGAGCGGGACAAAAGGGCAACCTGCCTTTCGACCGGATCACCGCGCAAGCTCACCGCCACAGCGGTAGTCGCCGCGTGTCGCACCGCCAACCGGGGCAGAATCGCAACGCCGAGACCGGCGGCGACAAGAGACCGGACAGTCTCGAGTTCGCTGCTTTCGCAGGCGATCCGGGGTTCGAATCCCGCGGCCCGACAAGCCGCCAGGGCGGTTTCCCGGGCCCGGCCTTTGTAAAAGACAAAAGGTTCGAGGGCAAGCTTGGCGAGACTGATGCTGCTCTGTTTCGCGGCGAAATGGGATTCCGCCACAAGGGCCACAAACGGCTCGGCAAACAGGAGCGATTGGTCAAACCGTCCGCCTGAAGCCGGGAGCTGAACGATACCCAGTTCCACTCGCCCGCTCTCGACCCATTGGGAGACAGCTTCCGAGGTCCCTTCAAAGAGGCCCAACTCAACCAGCGGATGGCGTCCCCGGAAAACCGCAATGGCAGAAGGCAGGAGACAGGAACTGACCGAAGGAATGGCCCCGATGGTCAACCGCCCGGCCTTCAGGCCCACGAGATCCTGGACCGCCCGCCGGGCGGCGTCCGCGCGCTCCAACAAGGTTTCCGCATGCTGGCGCAGGACTTCCCCGGCGGCGGTGAGCACGGTCTCCCGCCGGCCCCGGTTGAAAAGCCGGGTCCCCAGTTCGCTTTCGAGCTTGCGGATCTGTTCGCTCAGGGCCGCCTGGGCAAGATGCAATTGCGCGGCAGCACGGGTGAAGTTCCGCTGGCGGGCCGCTTCGAGGAAGTATTCGAGCTGGTAAAGTTCCATCGCTTTTTCCGTTGATCATAATCGGAAAGCCCTGTTTTACCAGCCGATAAGATTCCGCAAAAGTGTTCTAAGATGAAACGCTTCTGCATTCACACGATCACCACCAAGCCCCTCACCATCGAGGAATGCCTCATTGAGTTCCCGAAGCGCGGCGTGACAGGGATCACCATTTGGCGGCAAGCGCTGGAGGGGAGGAATGGGACGGATGTGCGGCGTCAGGCAGCGGATGCGGGGCTGGACGTGATCAGTCTGTGCCGCGGCGGATTTTTCCCTGCCAGGAATGCCGCAGATCGCCAAACTGCCATCGACGACAATCTCAAAGCCATCGCGCAGGCGCACGCGCTCGGAGCCCCGGTCTTGGTGCTGGTGTGCGGTTCGGTTCCCGGGCAGAGCCTGGTGGAATCACGGAAACAGATCACCGATGGCATCGCTGCCGTGTTGCCTGCTGCGGAGAAGGCCGGGGTTAAGCTCGCCATCGAGCCCCTGCACCCGATGTATGCCGATGATCGCAGTGCGGTGAACACGATGCGACAGGCGCATGAGGTTTGCGATGCGCTGGGTTCCCCCCCAACAGTGGGGATTGCGGTCGATGTCTATCACGTGTGGTGGGATCCAGAGTTGAAGCAACAAATTGATCTTGCAGGGAAGACGGGCCGCCTCCATGCCTTCCACATTTGCGACTGGAGAACGCCTACCATGGACCTCCTCAACGACCGCGGATTGATGGGCGAAGGCTGCATCAACATCCGCGAAATCAGCGACTGGGTGGATGCCACGGGCTTCACGGGCCATCGCGAGGTCGAGATCTTTTCCGACCGGCTCTGGGCCACTGACCAGCACCGCTTTCTCGATCAAATCGCTTCCAGTTACGCCAATCTTTACCAATCCTGATCGAATGAAAACACAACGCATCGGCATCATCATGAACGGCGTCACGGGACGCATGGGCACCAATCAGCACCTTATCCGCTCGATCAAGGCGATTCGCGATCAAGGTGGACTGAAGGTCGGCAATGATTTGATCCTCATGCCGGACCCCATTTTGACGGGACGCAACCATGACAAACTGGCGGCGCTGGCGGCTCGCACGGGCGTGACACGCTTCACGACGGATGTGGATGCGGCTTTGGCGAATCCTGATGATCAGATCTTCTTTGATGCCAGCGGCACCTTGCAAAGGGCGGGCTTCGTCGAGAAGGCGGTGAAGGCAAAGAAGGCCATCTATTGCGAAAAACCAACGGCGGTGGAGACTGCGGAAGCTCTGCGTTTGGCGAAGCTCTGCGAGGATGCCGGGGTGAAAAACGGCGTGGTGCAGGATAAGCTGTGGCTCAGCGGCATCCGCAAGTTCCGCACCCTGCGAGACCAAGGTTTCTTTGGCCGCATCCTCAGTGTGCGCGGCGAGTTCGGCTACTGGGTCTTCACCGGTGAAGATGGCGATCAGCCTGCGCAGCGTCCTTCATGGAACTATCGGAAGCAAGACGGTGGCGGCATCATCGTGGACATGCTCTGCCATTGGCGCTATGTCATCGACGATCTGTTTGGCAAAGTGAAGGCCGTCAACTGCCTGGGCGCAACCCACCTGCCAAAGCGCATCGATGAAAGCGGCAAGCCCTATGACTGCACCAGCGACGACGCCTGCTATGCCACCTTCGAATGTGAAAACGGCGTCATCTGCCAGTTCAACAGCTCGTGGACCGTGCGGGTGCGGCGCGATGATCTGCTGACGATGCAGGTCGATGGCACGCATGGCAGTGCGATTGTGGGACTGCGCAAGTGCTGGGTGCAGAGCATCGGCACCACGCCGCGCCCCATTTGGAATCCTGACATTGACCAACCGATTAACTTCTTCGAAGGCTGGCAGGAGGTCCCAGACACCACCACTTACGACAACGCTTTCAAGATCCAGTGGGAGGAGTTCTTGAAGCACGTCGCCACCGATTCACCGTTCCCCTGGACCCTGCGTGAAGGTGCCAAGGGCGTGCAACTCGCCGAACTTGGCCTCCAGAGCTGGGCGCAGCGCAAATGGCTCAACGTAGAACCACTCGTCTCATGAAATCACTCATCTCAAACCCTGCCGATCTCACTCCGAACACTTCCTGGCTCGACACCCAATGGGCGTGGACGGGTGAGGAAGCCCTCATCGACCACAACACCAAAGCCCGTCTCTGCGCTGCCGCTCTACTGCCGTTCCGGGATCAAACGCCCGACTGGGCTGGCTTCATCTCCAGCATCCGCTGGATGCAAAGCGCCGCGGATCGCTTCGGTGTGGAACTGGTGGTGGTGCTGAATGCAGACACTGGCTACATTTTTGATCTCGATGACGATCTCTATGCTGAGGTGTTGCGTCGTTTTCGAGCCGAGTTTCCCAGCACCAAGTTCGTCGCCGGTGTCACCGCGCGTGGGGCTGAAAACGATACTGGCTTCAAGGCCGAACGCTATCGCCCGCTCATCGACATCGTCCAGCAGCACGAGAACTGCGAGGTCATGCTGATGACCTCCAAGTGGCTCAGCGCGCTCGAGCCCGAGCCCTGCCGCGATGCCTATTATGAGATCGCCGAGTGGTTGATTCGTCCCGGTATCGTTCATGCACTGGAGCCGGCCTTCGTGCCTTGGGCGAAACCTTTTGGGCCATGGTTGCTCCATCAACTGGCGCAACATCCCAAGTTCGTGGGCGGGAAAATCAGCACGCTGGACGAACCTCACTTTCTCTACTGGGCGGCGATGTGTCGCGACCTTGGTCTCGATTTCGCACCGCATAGTGGGGATGACTTTGGCATCGCCACGGCAATCAAACTCGGGCTGCCGCTGCTGATCGGTGCTGCGGTCAGTGGTGCGCCGCTCATCTGCGCTGCCAAGGACATGTGGCTCAGCGATGAATCGCCGCAGAAGCTTCATCCTACCGGCACGGGGCATTTTGACACCCGGGTTTACAAGGTCTTTGAGGCCTTCCAATCGCTGGAAGATCAAGTTTTCCGCCTCGATGAACGGATGAGTGCCTCCGCCTACAAGCACAGCACTGCCCACATCCTCCACGAGCTCGGTGTGATCGCCTCACCGGAAGCTCACCCGGCCTGCAAGGACCTGCGTGGTCCGGATGAAGCTGCCAGAATGAGCGAAGCCCTGCGACGTCCGCAGCGCGTGGCGGAGAGATTGGGGATTCGCTTCTGAGCGGGTGGATTCCCTCCCTTTCGCCTGCGTTTGAGGGAACGCGGAGCGGAACGACGAGGAACGCCTCGCGGTGGCTGTTCTGTTGACTCAAAAGGAAAAGACACCGAAGGCTGACCTATGCCGTGGTGCATTTTTGCTTATTAGAACCTCTGCGGCTAAGAGTCCCCGCGCGGGAAGCTTCATTTCGTATGAAATACGCCATCGTCCTCTTTGCCCTCTTCACCTCGACGCTGCCTGCGGCCGAGCGTCCCAATATCGTCTTCATCCTCGCCGACGATCTCGGCATCGGTGACACGAAGTGCTACGGCGGTGACCGCTGCCTGATTGACACGCCGAACATCGACGCGCTCGCCGCGGGTGGACTGCGTTTCACCGATGCGCATGCCAGCGCCTCCGTGTGCGGTCCCACCCGGCGGGCGATCATGACGGGACGCTATGAATGGCGCTTTGGCCCACCGACGAACAACGGGCCGTGGGGCTTCTGTGGTCCACGCCCCGGCACGGAGAAGTCAACGCTGGGCAAAGTATTCCAACGCGCAGGTTACCAGACCGGCTACATCGGCAAATGGCATCTCGGGACGATCATGCCGACCTTTGATGGCAAGACGCAAGGGCCGGACAATGTGGACTACTCCCAACCGCTGAGCTACGGCCCGGTGCAGTTCGGATTCGAGCAGAGCTTTATCCTTCCCGGGTCGCTCGACATGTTCCCCTACGCCTTTGCGCGGAACCATGTATGGCAGGGCGAGATCACGGCACAGAAGGGCTGGAGTGCCTTCAATCGCATCGGACCGGCGGAGAAGGATTTCGAGGATCACAAGGTTCTGGAAACTTTCTACACGGAAGCGGAGTCCTACCTCGCCAGGCAGAGCGCGAAGGAGCCTTTCTTTTTGTTCCTCGCGCTCACCGGCCCGCACACGCCGATCAGCCCAAGCTCGAATTGGAGAGGAAAAAGCAAACTCGGCGTCTATGGCGACTTCGTCATGGAGGTCGATCACTCGGTAGAGCGGGTGATGCGTGCGCTCCAGAAGCAGGGCCTCGACCGCAACACTCTGGTTCTTGTTTCCTCCGATCACGGCGCGGCGTGTTACGCAGGCAACATTCTCAAAGCTACTCCGGGCCAGATTCATCTTTTGGAAGAGAAAGGGCACTTCCCAAGCGGCCCTCACCGCGGATATAAGTTCAGCGTTTACGAAGGCGGGCTGCGTGTGCCGCTGATCGCCCACTGGCCCGGGGTCATCGAAGCTGGCCGCACCAGCCATGCCCTGGTGGGGCTGAACGACCTCATGGCGACCTTCGCCGAATTGTCCGGTGCCACGTTGGATCCGGACGAGGCACCGGATTCGACAAGCTTTGCCGGTGTCCTGCGTGATCCGCAGGCGCTATTGCCGCGTCAGCAACTCATCATGCAGTCGGCGACGGAGTGTTTTGTGGTGCGCGATGGCGACTGGAAACTCTGCCTTTGCCCGGGAAGTGGTGCGGACGACCAATGGCTCATCGAACCGCTCATGACCGCCAGTTGGAAAAAAGCCCTGGCTGACTTTGGCAAACAGCCCGGTCGTGAGGACTTCAAGAAGGCGCCCTTCGTCCAGTTGTTCAACCTCGCCGAGGACCCCCATGAAGATCACAACCTCGCCGACGCCCACCCGGATCGCGTGGCCGCCATGGTGACCATGTTGGAACGGAGCATTGCCGGGGGACGCAGCACCCCGGGACCCACCTTGCAGAACGACAAAAACATCGTTCTTCACCAACGCCTGCCCCAATTTGTGCGCGCAGGACTGCGGAAACCGCCCTGAAGCACGGGGGGAATCCACCGACCGCGTCCCGGGTTCACTCACTGACAGGGGCACGATTTGTCGCATTCCACGCCTGCCCCGGAACGCTGCAGCCACCGCCCTTCCAGGGGAGTGCCCAGCGACGGTTCAGCCTTCCACCCCGGTTCAGAAAGGGAGGAGGTTCCTCCGGCCTTCGGCGCCTAACTCTTTGCCTTCGCCGGACTGATCTCCAGACCGGGCAGCCATGGAGCCGTAATCTGGGGAGGCATGCCGCCGAAAGGCTGGTAGATGGGGAGTTGGATCACGCTCATGCTGTGCGCTTGGGAGGCCATGAAAAAGAGAGTCTCGGCGCAATCCCCGGTCTGGATCATGGCATCACAATGCTCGGCGGTGGGACGAACGGGCCGTTTCTCCACAAGAGGTGTGAAGGCTTCTCCGGGAGCGTATTCGGACACGACAATGCCGTGGGCCGCGAGTTGGGGCCGGGCGGTAAAAAGGAGGCCGTGCACCGCCCACTTGCTCGCCGTATAGGGCACCCCGGCAAACGAATCAAACCCATGGCCGGCCGTGGAGGAGACCACGACGATCTTTCCTCCTCCATTTTCCGCCATCGGCGTCGAGACGGCTCTGATCATGTTGACGACACCCAGCACATTGACGTCCATCACGCTGCGCCAGCTCTCCTCGCTGGCCACCTTGGCCGGATCCTCGTGGGCCATGAATCGGTCCGGGGTGTTGATGCCCGCGGTATGGATGAGAACAGCGGGACTCCCATGCCGCAGCACCTCCCCGACCGCCACGGCGACACTGGCGGGGTCGGCGACATCACAGACGACCGGGAAGATGTTCGGCGAGAGTTCCGCGGTCGCGGTCAGGGAAGCCAGGGTTCTGCCAAATATGAAGGTTTTCGCTCCCTCGTCCGCAAAGCGCTTCGCGGTGCTCTGCCCCATGCCGCCGCCGCCGCCGGTGACGATCACGATCTTGTCGGTCCATTGTGTGCTCATGGCCGGGACTTTAGCGGAACTTTCCCGACTTACGAACGGAGCGAGCGATTTTCCTGAAATTTTCCGATTCCTCCGATCCGGGAAAACCGCCGTCTGGCTGCTTGCCGAGCTCCCGCAAGGACGCAGTCCCGGTCTTGCCCTCCGCGGCAAAGAATGGGATGGAATGGGGGGAAAGATAAGACGCCACCGGTATCTGAAGACGATCATGAAACACCATTCCGCCCTCCTTCTGGTCATCCTCCTGGCATCGCCGGTTCCGAGCCACGCCTCCGCTCCCCAGGTGGATACGATCATGGTCGCAATGCGCGATGGGATCCGGCTCGCCACCGATGTCCACCGTGACCCCACTCTGCCAAAAGCTCCGGTGGTCCTGGTGCGTACGCCCTACAACAAAGACAAAGCGAAGGGCACGGCGGAGCAGTTGGTGACGGCAGGGTATGTGGCGGTGATCCAGGATTGCAGGGGAACCAACGCTTCGGAGGGGGTTATGATTCCCTATGACAACGAAGGGCAGGACGGCTTCGATTGCATCGAGTGGATCACCCGGCAATCTTGGTGCAACGGCCGTGTGGGCATGTGGGGGGCGTCTTATGTCGGCGCCACACAATGGCAGGCAGCGGTGGAAAAACCTCCGGGCCTGGTGACCATCGCCCCACGGGCGACGTGGAGCAGTTTTTACCGCAATCTGTATCTCGGAGGAGCGGTCCGGCTTTCGCTCATCGCGAAATGGGCGGGAGGGAATTCCGAACGCCCCGAAGGCGCGACACCGCCCACCGAATGG
>ERZ795053.7243-NODE-7243-length-10753-cov-4.427650_pt1 | contig 10753 bp, 11 predicted proteins | sample MGYA00375137_ERZ795053 | MGnify/ENA primary metagenome ERZ795053 (study PRJEB30182, sample SAMN05720284) | activated sludge metagenome | isolation source: Anaerobic digester | place: Hong Kong | collected 2014-12-17 ... | reverse complement strand
GGGCCTGAGTTACAATTTTGTTGGCAGTCGAAGTGCCGTTGGTTACAAAAAAGGTGTGCTGCGAGCCAAACGCCCGCGAGGCCATCTCCTGGGCCTTCTTCAGCGGGCCGGTCGGTTGGAGCAGCGAGTCCAGCCCGCCGGTGGTGGCCGATGTTTCGGCCAGGAAGATGTTGTGGCCGTAAAATTGGCCGATATCCTGAATCCAGTGCGATTTGAAAATGGAGTTGCCGCGCGAAATGGGCATCGCGTGAAAAACGCCGGTCGGGCGCTGGCTGTAGGCTTTGAGCGCGGAGAAGAACGGCGCTTCGTAACGCTCGGTGATGCCGCGCCGGAGGCTGAGGTGCATTTCCAGGTTTTCCTGGCGATAGAACACCCGCCGGAAATTTTTGTAAACGCGCAGGGCGATATCTTCCACGGCGGAGTCGAGCACCAGATACAAATCCAGTTCCGGGCGGAGCTTCTTGATCGCCTCACCGAGCGCCGGGCCTAAGTCGGCGTCGATGCCGTCGGTTTCAATCTCCTTGACCACGGATATGTACTGCTGCAATATGTCGAGACTGTACTTAGATTTAAAGGGGAAACTGTAGCGAATGACGCAGCTCTGGATATTGTGATTAAACAGGACCGCAATCAAGGCATCTTCAAAGCTAGGCACAACCACGACATCATAGTAAAATTTGTCGTCGGGGTCGATGCACTCCAGCAGCCCGCGTCGCAGATCGCGCTCTTCGCGGGGCGAGAGGTTATCGACAAACAGCACCTCAAAATAGTGCTGCTCGGCCCGATTGACCTGGCGTTCATCGCTGCCGTGCGAGGCGCTGATAACATCATCGACGCCCCGCAGCCGCGCGGCCGTAGAGCGGTAGCGATAGGAGTCGCTGACCAGCAGGCGCACAATCCGGTTGACGGCATTGGCCAGCAGGTGATACTCCTGCCGCTCAAATAGATTTTCAAGCTGCTGCATAGCTTCTTTGCCGGGAAAGGCCCAGTAACTTTCGATGGGTTCCAGCAGATCAAAAATATCTTGGATTTGTTCGCGGAGTTTGGCGGTGTCCGCCTGGCTTTTGTGTTTTTCTTCGAGGTGCTTAACCGCCTGTTTGAGATGGTTCCAGGTGTCTGTCCTTAATTGGGAAGCGTTGTAGTGGCGGCTTAAGCCGTTTTTGGGTTGTTGATTTTTATCTGTCATAGATATCTCCTTTGATGATGGCTGTTAGCTAATAGCCGTCAGCCGTTAGCTGATAGCTGATAGCTGATAGCAAAAGTTTTACGTTGGGGTTATTGTGTCATAGGCTGAGTCCGTTTCTTTATTCTGGAGCGTCAAAGTTTGGAGCGTCAAAGTTTACTTTGACCCATGACAAAGCCAGCTTTGTCGCTCCGAAAATTTTGTCCGTACCATCGAAATGGCCCCTTCACCAGCCGAAATGAAGCCTTCCCCGTCCGAAATAAGGCCTTCCCTGATAAAAATGACCCCTTCCCCAACAAAAATGAGGCCTTCCCCGACAAAAATTGGGCCTTCCCCGTCTGAAAAATGGTTTGTACCATCAAAATGACCCCTTTACCGGCTGAAAAATGGTTCCTACCGTCGAAAAATAATCTGTACCGACCGCCGAACCGTCCGTACCAGCGCCGAAGGGTCCGTACCGACTGCCGAACGGTCCGTACCAACCGCCGAACCGTCCGTATCGTCGCCGAACCACCTGTACCGATTGCCGAACCGTTTGTACCACCGCCGATTTGTCTTGTGGGGCGGTCTCGCCGATGGTATAAGATTACGACGCTGCGGGGCGATAGGCCGAGAAAAACAGCATTAGGGGAATCCGTTTGCGACGGGCATAGGTTGACTCATCCGTGAAGAGAGCCGGTCGAGGTTTAGACTCTCGCACTTCATCTACTCTAAATCCAGCTTGCCGTAGCGCCATGAAATAATCCTCAACCGTGCGATGATATTTTATGACATCGCCCCCCATCCAGTGGGTTAGGCGTGGGCCGGTCTCGAAATAATCATCAACAATCCAGTGTTGACGCAAACCGCCCATTTGCCAGGCGCGGTCACACGATGTAATGACGGGATGTTCAACGGAGAAGATAAATCGGCCCTTATCAACCAATGCCTGTAACACGTTGGTAAAAACGGGTCTTATGTCCTCTACGTAATGAAGAGCCAGGCGGGAAATAACCAGATCAAACTGGTGGGCGGGATAGCTCCACGCTTCAATCGTTGCTTTCTCCACCTCGCCCGATGTCTCGGCTAATGTCTCTTGCGCCAGGGTAATCATGTTGTGTGAGCCATCAATGCCCAAGTAAGAACGACATCCTCGTTGTAAGGCTTCTCTGCCGAATTGGGCATTTCCGCAGCCTAAATCAAGAATATTCAGCCCTGTAAGATCACCGACTAAATCATCAAGAATCGGTTTCTCCAAAGTATCATTAGGGCTATCATCGCGCTTTTCGCGCCGAGCTATATAGGTGGTGAAAACCGCATCATTGTCATAGAACTCAGGTCCATTTTGGGCCATAACACTACTCTTTTGAATCCTGCCTCACCATACCCGCACCTCAGCATTAGCCTCACTCGCCCCCGGCCCCGACGGCATTGTGGCGATGATGAACTTGAGCGGGACATTGCCCGTGTTGCGAACTTGGAATACTGTTTTGGCGTCGAAGTTCATTTTACGCCCTAGTGGGAATAAGTTATAATCTTTTCTGCCCAACGCTTGTCAATCCGTCTAACATTGTCTACACTACTTAGCCATCTGAGCGGTGCGGTTTCCAAAGCCGTGGAAGTCGCTGACCAAATTATTGTTTTGTGGTACACCTTACATAGCCAAAAAGGGACTTGACAATGACTTATCGGCCAAAATCAGGCGATATTATCAAAATGCGGGCTTGGCACGGGATTGTCTTAGACGTGTTTAAGAATGATTTAGGCCAGACGGTTTTGCGGGTCCAAACCGTCCGTAACATTTTTCGCAAACTGGGTCCGGAATTGATTGAAGTCGATATTGCCCCTGATCAAATTACCCCGGCTACGCGCCAAGATTTGCTCAACGAAATTAATCTCCATCAAAAAATGCAAAAAGAAGTCATCGAGCAGTTTCTGGCTCAAGTTGAAAAGGTACCGGCTCCACCCCCTGAAAAAGTCTAAATTCTTGCAGCACCTAATGGCACCGCCTATTCATAAAATTCCATTCTCAACTTTTCACTTCGCAATAGCTTTGCGATTTCACTATTTCCCGCTTTAATTGCAACATCAATGGCGGTTAATCCTTCTAAATCCTTTCTACTGATAAGCGCCAATCTCTGACAACTAATACCGGTGCCAACCAACTTATATATTATTGCTTTCACCGCTTCAATATCCCCAATTTCAGCGGCATGAAAGAGCGCGGTACGGCCCCTTTCATCAGTCTTGAAGAAATCAGTCTGAGCCATTTTATCTACCTGCCCTTTTTCTGCTTCTCTTATCTCTGGTCATTTTGTTCCATTTCCACTCGAAGCATAACACATATTCCGACGCAACAGCCTAAGGATTAGTTTGCCGATGCCTTCTCAAAGGTAAGATCTGCCTCACCATATTCCCGTCTCAGCATTAGCCTCGCTGGCCCCAGGCCACGGCGGCATTGTGGCGATGATGATGAACTTGAGCGGGACATCCCCGGTGTTGCGAAATTGGAATATCGTAGTATTTGTCTTTGAGTAGAATGGGGACCATATTCATCAATCGTGTAATTTCGCCCCTTTCGTGACCTTATCAACCAGCTTCTTCTCGCCGCGTAGGGCAATTCCCACCAAGGGCAGATCTTCTGAAGCATACTGAGCGACGGTTTCGCGGTTTGCTTCATCAAAGCCGGTGGAAAACATATCTTCAATATATACGGCTACAGGGAGATCGTTACCTGTGGCTCTGTTTAGCATCGTCTTTAGTTTGGCCCGGTTGGTTTTCAAGATCATGATCGGTTGAATGCATAAAGGCGCGTAAGTTTTGCCTGAGGCATCTTGATAGGGTTGTCCGATCAAGCCCTCATTTGACGCAATAATGCCTGAAGTCAAAAAGGCGGCCACATTTAACTTCTGCCAGACCGCCAGGTCTTCATCAATGACGATGACAATTTTGGTATCGAAGTTCATTTAACTTTCAAAACTAAATGATTAGGAAGATTGATCGACTAACCCTACTATCTTTGGAAACTCTTCTTGAAGAATTCGTCGTAGGGTAGACTCTGTTACCGGTTTTTCAGAGCTTTTACTTAGATATTCTTTCAGGGCATCATTGATCATCGTTTGATACCCCATTCCGGCTTCCTCTGCTCTGGAACGGAATTCTTCAAGAATAGCGTCATCAATATAGATGGTTATCCGAGTTTTTCCTTTAGTGGAAAGAAGCGCACCGCGTTTACCTTCAGAAAAATCATACTCAGCTTTCATATTCTTTCACCTCACGACCTGCCATCTAGTCACTCACCCGAGATTGACGGCGAACATCCACTCTAACCATACCCGATTCTAGACAGCCTACACCTACTTCGGCAAATTCGTTTTGCCGTTGCCGGGTTGAAACGTTTTTTTGTAGCGCGTCGGTTTCAACAGCGGTCCCAACGAGTCGAAATGCTCCGAGCGTGCGCCGTTTTGGTAGATGGGGAATTCGACGGGGCGGTCGCGGAAGCTTTTCAACACTTGCCCCAGTCGCATCATGCCGAATTCGCGGCTGCGGCGGACACGATCCAAATCGATTTCGATGGGGATCATCTCTTCGCCGTTGCCGGCCTGGTGGATGATCGCGCCTTCCGGCCCGACCACAATCGAGCGGCCCACTCCGCCGTCGCCGATGCCGTTGATATCGAAAATATAGCACTGCTGCTGCACGGCCGTGGCGCGGGCAATCGACAACTCGACGTCCCGGTCGATGGTGGGCGTCATCGAAGGGTGCAAAATAACCTCCGCGCCCATTGAGACCAGCGTTCGAATCGTTTCGGGAAACCACATATCGTAGCAGATCGACACGCCAAACCGGCCCACGTGAGGGATATCGAAGACCAAAAATTCATTCCCCGCTGAGACGCCTTCCTCGTAGGGATAGAAGGGAAACATCTTGCGGTAGCGCCCTACCACTTCGCCGTGGGGGTTGATGACCGGAGCGGTGTTGTAAACCCGCTGGCCGTCGCGTTCGTAAATCGAGCCGGGGATGAGCCAGATGTGATGTTTGGCCGCCAGCTTCTGGAATTCTGCCTCGGCCGGGCCGGGCACCGGTTGGGCCTTCGAGGCTAAAGGGCCGTAGACGGCCAACTCGCTAAAAAGGACCATCTGTACCCAGGGATAAATGGCCATCAGTGTATTGAGTTTGTACTTCATGGCTTCCAGATTACTTTCCAGCGTGGCGTGTACGCGCATCTGGATGCCGGCAATGGCAAAAGGAGTCATAGTTTTGTCCAATCTCAGGTAGGCTATTTAATGGTCCCAAGCCAGACCTTATAGGTTTCCGAATGCCGCTTGCAATAACATCCCTTTCCCGTTGGAGCAAGGGCTACGTCAAAGCGAGCCTTTAGAAACCTATAAGGTCTGGATCAATCGGTGGACCACACAAGAACAATTTGAATATAAACAGAATTAGTTGATTGAAGCGGCCAGCGCGCGCTCAAATTTTTCCAGCCCTTCATTGATTTGGGATTCGGTGACGACCAGCGGCGGAATCCAGCGAATGGTGTTGGCATAGGTGCCGCATGATAACAGCAGCAGCTGGCCGTCTTCAAAGGCATGCGACAGCACCGCTTTGGTCACGGCCGGGGCGGGCTGTCTGGTTTCCGGGTCGGTGAATTCGCAGCCGACCATCAAGCCGAGACCGCGCACATCGCCCAAGACCGGATAACGGCTTTGCAGTTCGGTCAGGCCGTCCATCAGCTGCTGGCCTCGAATGGCGGCGTTTTCCATCAGCCCTTCATCTTGAATGACCTTTATGGTAGCTTCTACCGCTGCGCAGCCCATGGCGTTGCCGCCGTAGGTGCCGCCGTGGGTGCCGGTTTGCCACTTACTCATAATTTCTTTGGTGGAGGCGATGCCGGAAATGGGGAAGCCGCTGCCCATACCTTTGGCCATCACCATTATATCGGGCTTGATGCCGGCGTGTTCATGGGCAAAGAATTTGCCGGTGCGACCAAATCCGCTTTGGACTTCGTCCGCGATTAGCAAGATGCCGTGCTCGTCGCAGATGCGGCGCAGCCCCTCTAGGAACTGCTTCGGCGCGGGGATATAACCGCCTTCGCCTAGCACCGGCTCGATAATCATCGCGGCGGTTTCCTGCGGGGCGGTTTGCCCGTGGAGCAGTTGATCTAACTCTTGCAGGGCAAAATGGCTCACTTGCTCATCATTCATCCCGTAGCGATAGCCGTAGGGGAAAGGCGCGACAAACACGCCGGCCGGCAGTGGCTGGTAATCGACGCGGTAGACGGTTTTGGCCGTAGTCATAGCCATCGTTTGGGCGGTGCGGCCGTGAAAGCTGCCCTGAAACACAATGATGTGGGGTCGCCCGGTGTAGTGACGGGCCAGCTTGACCGACCCTTCGACGGCTTCGGCTCCGGAGTTGGATAAGAAGAAGGTGTCCAGATGCGGCGGGGTCACGTCATTAAGCCGTTGGCTAACCCGAATCAGCGGTTCGTGAAAATAGCAGTTGACCTGGGCGTGCATAATTTTGGCGGCCTGCTCTTGGATGGCTTTGACCACGGTCGGGTGGCTGTGGCCGGTGTTTGTTACGCCGATGCCGCTGGTAAAATCAAGATACGATTGGCCATCGGGGCTGTAAACGTAGCAACCTTCGCCCCGATCGACGACTAAGTTCGTGACGCGCCCCCAAACGGACGAAATGTGAGAAAGGTCTTGGCTCATTACGGATATAACTCCTTTTTATCAAGCTAAGCGTGGATTAACACAGTGAATTTTCACAGGTCTTATTCTAACGTGGATACGTACAAAATTCGTGGTATAAAAATGAGAATAATGTTCAAAACTTGAAATTTTTGTGTGACTTTTTACACAAAGGCAGCAGAAGTTGGGCTAAGTTGTTAGCGCCTGGCCCATTATTTCTGACACATGAAGGTATTGCCGCATTTTTTCAATCAGGCCTTCAGCCAGGTGATCCGGATTTCTGTCACCGATGATAATCTGTCCACCGGCCATTGAACCGTGACCGCCGGCTACACCCTGCTTGCCTACAATAGTCTGAATAAATTGACCGGCGCCGGCCTGCTTCTGGGTCCGGACTGAAATGATGAAGCGTTCTTTGTGGGTGCCCATACAAACAACCCACTCGATCCCTTTCATGCGCAGTAAAAAATCGGCAGTTTCGGCGGTTAGATCAGGATATTGCATAGGGCCCAGATATGAAATAGCCACATTATTGTAAATACGGGTGGCGTTGAGGGCTTCGGCCAAATTTTTAAAGTAACCCATCGGAACCTGCGCCCGCTCAATTTTAAGCAGCGCCTCCAGATCGATTTTGGGTAAGAGATAACAAATGGCTTCCATATCCAGCGTCCCGGTTCCCCGCCCCAGGCCCATCGTATCGGTTTTGATACCGTAAAAGAGCGCTGTCGCTATAAAGGAGGGGATGCTTATCTGCGCCAGTCGCAGGTATTCGGTCATAATGCTGGAAGCGGCTCCAACCGAAGGACGAACATCGACAAAGTTTATCACGCCGTTCGCCTCCCGCTGGGGGTGATGGTCGATGACAATGGCGATGTCAGCCCCGGTGGGTAAGGCATTATTGCCGGTTCCGGGTTGGGTATCAACTAGAGCAAATGGCGCACACGGCTGTGAAATACAGCCGGTCAAACGCTGAAGAGGGTGGTCCAAGTAACGGACCAAGGCCTTGTTTTCCGCCCGTCCTATAATCCCCCGGTAAACAATCTGGCATTTGATATTGAACCTTTGAGACAAGAGATACCGTAACGCAACGGCGCTGGCAATTGCGTCTGGATCAGGGTTGTTGTGAGGCAGGATAATAATTTCATCAAATTCCTGGACCGCTTCAAACAACGCTTCAAGTCGCTCTTTCAACGTTACCTTCTCCCCTTTTCTCTCTTCAGTTGGCTAAGGAATTTATTGAGTTTTAGATGTTGAGACTTGGCCCAAACCTACGCCAATCATAAACCTCTGATCCAAATCGGTCTGGTTCCGACAAGTATACTCGTAAATGCCGATAAATGCCTAAAAGTGGACCACTTTTTGTCTAAAAATACAAAAGTCCACCGGTGAAACGGGCCAGCCCGCCATCCGTGTGGACTTATTTTAGGGTAATAGCCGCCGATAAGGCGACTAAATTATCAATGCTTTAGAAGAAGTTCGTTCAGAGGCTAAACAGTGTTGCGGGTAAAATAATTACCAGCTATCTTCTGTCCAATACTCTCTTAGCACCTGATCTTTCTCAAACATATCAACATCCCAGCCCAACTTTACGGGAGCTAAACTGGTAACGGTTAAATTAGCCCAACAATTAGGACAAATTACTTTCGGCATTAACTCCGAAAGCGTGTCAAAGTGAAGTTCTTCTTCACAGTCTGGGCAGAATACGATAATATTTTGTTTGTCTAATACCATGAGTTTTCCCTCGGCTCCCTACTATATAAAATGGATAGAAAAGATTTCAGGCAACAAAAAACCAGCCCACCGTACAGCAAGTTTGTTAAAAGTTTTTCTTGTACAGAAGCTGGCTAACTGGAGCAGCCTGCTCAAAAAACCAACATCGGTTTTAATTAAATAATTTATAAACGAATAAGGGCAAAAAGTCTAACCAATTTCTCAACACAGCGGAGAACAATATAATATTATATTGACTTCACCTATTTATTGCAAATTTATATATGAGATTTTTTGGCCTGCTCGTATTCTCGACGATTATGGCGGCCGCTAGCCCTTTTATCTGGCAAAATATCGTGATACAATTAACCATCAGACTTTAGTGGAATCAATAAAAAGATAGGAAACAATTACCGGATGATTTATCCATAAGTGATGGTCACCTTGATTCCATAACCCCACTAATGTTGTTATCGAGACTGATATGCTTAAGCCCTTTATCCGGCCTGAACAGTTAATCAAAGATGAAACCTCAGCGTATCTTGTCCTAGACCGCCCTAATCCTTTATATTACTGGGGGCTTCTCTCATTGGCCTTAGCCGGGCTGACGGGCGTAGCCACATTTATGCTGAGCATTGGGCTGATCGGTTGGCTAGTAACTATCGTCTACGGCGGTTTTGCCCTAATGCTCGTTACCAGCCGCTGCTCAATTATCATCGACCTGGCTCAGCAGACGCTGTTTTTCACCACCCACTACCTTTTTTTCGAACACCAAACGCGTTTTTTTCACTTCGATAAAATCGACAAAGTTTATCTCGATTTTGAGACGCATCTTCATCAGAGCACTTTTATGCCCCGCAACTATACCCGCCGGCAGTGGTTCATTTTTGTAACGCTTTACGATGGACGGACGGTCACCTTGGCCCGCTATCGGGCCGACTATCCGATTGATCAAGAGCCTAACTTACACAACGAAACCCAAGTTTGGGAAAGATTAGCTAAGAAAATCGCCGCTGCCACCGGCAAACTGCTGATTACCACCGCTACGGTTCCTGGCCGCGCCCCCCGCACGTTTGTCGATGTCATCGACCAGATCGTCCAGCGCCGCCTCAATGCCCTGCCCGACGGCGATCCGCTCAGCCGGCAAACCATTCGGCTACGCAGCCACCCCAGCGGCCATATGGAAATCATGGTCAATGGCGTTACTCACCACACCCTGGACGAACTCAGCGATGCAAAAGTTCGCCAACTTATCCAACACGCTATCGACGAATGGCATGAGCCAAAGCGTTTATGGAGTTCGTAGAGTTTATGGAGTTTCATAGAGTTTATGGAGTTTAAGAGGATGTTTTCCGAACTCCACAAACTCTGTAACCTCTACGAACTCCGAACTCTATAACCCGATTTGGTGCAAGTACTCTCGATTTCGTCGGGCGCTGTCTTTGGGGGCGCCCATACCCGGTAAAACATCTTGCTCGACCGTGATCCAGCCTTGATAGTGGTGCTGTTGCAGCCATTCTCGAACAGTGGAAAAATCGATAAAGCCCTGCCCTAACTCGCAGAAAATGGCGTGTTGTAAAGCTTTGAAGTAGTCCCACGTTTCCGCTCGCGATCGTTGCGCGATGTCCAAACTACAATCTTTGAAGTGAACATACCAAATCCGGTCGGCAAAGCGATCCATTCCGGTCAGGACTTCGCTCGTTTCAGTTGCGCCGGCTCCGAAGGCGTAATGGCCCGTGTCGAAGACCAGGCCGACCAGATTCGGATCGGTCATCGCCAGCAAGCGGGCAATTTCATCCGGGGTTTCGACGTAGCCGGCGCAGTGGTGATGAAACACTGTACGCAAGCCGGTCTCCTCCCGCACGGCTCGGGCAATGCGCTCAACCCCGTGAGCAAAGGTCTCCCACTCGGCATCGCTGAGGCTCATCTCCGGTTTTATCCGTCCCGCATTTTGGGTACGGATTGGATCGGTGCCGTTCTCATCGGCTAAGACCAGATAAGGCGACCATACATCGCTGGCCACCGAGGCCAACAAGCGGGCTATTTTGACCGCCCCGGCTTCACCTTCGGCGTGTTTGGCCGGGAATTTCAGTGCCACCCCATGAAACGCACCCACCATTACCAGATCGCGCTGCTGGAGTTCGGCCTGTAAGGCTTCGGTCTCGGTCGGCATAAAGCCCCAATCCCC
>ERZ795053.7242-NODE-7242-length-10754-cov-8.924853_pt1 | contig 10754 bp, 11 predicted proteins | sample MGYA00375137_ERZ795053 | MGnify/ENA primary metagenome ERZ795053 (study PRJEB30182, sample SAMN05720284) | activated sludge metagenome | isolation source: Anaerobic digester | place: Hong Kong | collected 2014-12-17 ... | reverse complement strand
TCCGCGCTCGCGCGCTGCGGCCGACGAACCGGCGCGAGGCAGTGCCTCGCTTTCGCCGGTTCGCGCTGCACTCTGGCCGATCGGTTCAACCCGATGTCGTATGAGAGTGGTCTGGCTGTCTAGTTTGTTCAAATAGGAATCAATGATTTAAAGATCAGTGCGCAGAAACGGGGTCAGGCCGGTGCCGGCCCGCCCGTCAAGCGCGGGCGCGGGTTTCCGTGGCCGGCCGGGTGGTCCGGGTCGGGAATTCGATGAGGTGGAACCGGCTCGCCATGCGCTGGAGCGACCGGGCGGTCTGGGCCCGGCCGAAGACATGCACCGTCAGGCCGCGTTCGCGCAGATGCTGCACCGCATGGACCATGTCGCCGTCGCAGGACATCAGGCAGACGCCTTCGAAATCGGCCGGCGCGAGGGCGGCGGCATCGATCGACAGCTTGAAGTCGGCGGCGTTCGGTCCGGTCCTGTGCACCAGCCGCGGCGCGGGCAGGCCCGGCACCTCCGCCGCCGCGTTCCGCCAGAGCGCGCGCGCCATGGGCGTCAGATTGCCGTAGACGTGGCAGAGCGTGACGCGGCCGAGCCGGACCGCCGCGGGGAAGGCCTCGGCGGCGGCGCGGACCGGGATGCTGTCGCCGTCGATCAGGACGGCCAGGCGGGGGCGTGGGGCGGTGATGGCGGTCTCCGGACTCCGAATTTCGCCCGCGAGCTTGCGCCCCGCCGCCCGTTGGGGCAAGCGCGGCGGGGAGGCGCGGTTAACGGGAGGCGGGAATGGAGACGGTTTCGGAACAGGCGGCCTTCGGCGGCATCCAGGGGGTTTATCGCCATGCGAGCGGGGCCTGCGGCTGCGACATGACCTTCGGGCTGTTCCTGCCCTCGGAGGCGCGCGACGGGCCGGTGCCCCTGCTCTGGTATCTCTCGGGGCTCACCTGCACGCACGAGAACGCCATGCTGAAGTCCGGGGCCCAGGCCTGGGCGGCGCAGGCGGGCATCGCGGTGATCTTTCCCGACACCTCGCCGCGCGGGGCCGGGGTGGCCGACGACGCGGGTTTCGATCTCGGCCAGGGCGCGGGCTTCTACCTGGACGCGACGGAGGCGCCCTGGGCGCCGCATTTCGCCATGTGGCGCTACGTGACCGAGGAGTTGCCGGATCTCGTCTTCGACGAATTTCCGCTGGCCGAGGGCGCGCAGGCGATCACCGGGCATTCCATGGGCGGGCACGGGGCGCTGACCGTGGCGCTGAGCCTGCCTGACCGGTTCCGCTCGGTCTCGGCCTTCGCGCCGATCGCGCATCCCACGGCCTCGGACTGGGGACGGCGGCAGTTCGCGGCCTATCTCGGGGAGGACGAGGCGCGCTGGGCGGCGCATGACGCGAGCCTGCTCTTGCGCGAGCGGGGCTGGAAGGGGCATCTCCTGATCGACCAGGGCACGGAGGACCAATTCCTCGACAAGCTGATGCCCGGCGCGCTGATGGCGGCGGTGGTCGAGCGGCGGCAGGCGGCGACCATCCGCCTGCAGCGGGGCTACGACCACAGCTATTTCTTCGTGGCGAGCTTCATGGCCGACCATGTGGCCTTCCATGCCGAGGCGCTCTTCGCGTGATCTTCGTCGATGCGGACGCCTGCCCGGTGCGCGCCGAGACGGTGAAGGTGGCCGAGCGGCACGGCGTGGAGGTCGCCTTCGTGACCGACGGCGGGCTGCGCCCGAGCGCGCATCCGCTGGTCTCCATCGTGGTGGTGGCCGAAGGCGCGGACGCGGCGGACAAGTGGATCGCCGCGCGCATCGGGCCGGGCGACGTCTGCGTGACCGCCGACGTGCCGCTGGCCGCGCGCTGCCTGGAGGCCGGCGCGCGGGTGCTGGCGCCCGACGGCCAGGCCTTCACGCCCGCCAATATCGGCGCGCGGCTCGCGCTGCGCGACCTGATGGCCGATCTGCGCGCCGCCGATCCGTTCCGCAAGGGGAGCGGCAAGCCCTTCGCCGCGGCGGATCGCTCGCGCTTCCTCGAGGCTTTGGAGCGGGCGCTGCGCGCGTCGAGGTGAGCGCGGGGCTCAGGACCGGGCGACGAAATGCCGGTCGCCGGGATTGGCGAGCAGGGCCGCCGCCGCGGCGACCGGCATCCAGAGCGCGCGGTGGCCGGGTTCGTGCGGGTCGCCGAGGCGCAGCACCGGGCGGGCGAGATAGACATGGCAGATCTTCCGCGCCCAGAGGTCGTATTCCGGCATGTAGGTATAGCGCTGGAAGGCGCCGAGGCGGCGCAGCACCCGGATGCGCCAGCCGGTCTCCTCGAGGCATTCGCGGTGCAGCGCGGGCAGGGGGCTCTCGCCGGGGTCGATGCCGCCGCCGGGAAGCTGGAACTCCCGCCGCGGCACGGCCTGTTCGGTGATGAGCACCTTCGCGCCCGCGCGGATGACCGCATAGGCGCCCGGGCGGGTCCGATAGGTCCGGCCCGGCTCCACGGGCTCGCCGAAACGTCGCATGGCCGGACCCTAGACCGGCGACGTGCGGCTTGGGAAGGCCGCAGGCGCGTGATCCCGGGTTTGCAGTCCGGGCGGGGAGACCCTATCTGGAGGGACTGCAAACCCCGGAGACACCATGAGCCTGGCCGCCCGCATTGCCTGGGACGACACGATCCTGCCCTTTCAACTCGATCGCGCGGATATCCGCGGGCGGGTCGCGCGGCTCGACGCGACGCTGGAGACGATCCTCGCCCAGCACGAATACCCGCGGCCGGTCGCGGCGCTGGTGGCCGAGGCCGCACTCCTGACCGCGCTGATCGGCCAGACGATCAAGCTGCGCTGGAAGCTCAGCCTGCAGGTGCGCGGGCAGGGGCCGATCCGGCTGATCGCGACCGATTATTTCGGGCCTTCCGCCGAGGGCGAGCCGGCGCGCCTGCGGGCCTATGCCGGCTACGAGGCCGAGGGCATCGCGGCGGCGGGCGACCGGCCGTTCGACCTGATCGGCGAGGGGCTCTTCGCGATCCTGATCGACCAGGGGCCGGGCACCAGTCCCTATCAGGGCATCACGCCGGTGGCCGGCCATTCGCTGGCGCATTGCGCCGAGACCTATTTCGCCCAGTCCGAGCAGCTGCCGACGCGCTTCGCGCTCGCCATGGCGGAGGCGCGCGAGCCCGGCGAGGCGGCGCATTGGCGCGGCGGCGGGGTGATGCTCCAGCACATGCCGAAGGGATCGCCCGTCGCCGACCGGGGGGCCAGCGGCTTCGATGGGCTGCTGGCGGCGCAGGACGTGCTCGAGGGCACGGATGCCGAGAACTGGCGCCGGGCGGTGACGCTGCTCGAGACGGCCGAGGAGGTCGAGCTGATGGGGCCGCATGTGGGCTCCGACGGGCTGCTGCTGCGGCTCTTCCACGAGGAGGCGCCGCGGGTCTTCGCCCCCCAGCCGGTGCAGTTCGGCTGCACCTGTACGCCGGAGAAGGTGGTGATGAGCCTCGCCGAATGCTCCACCGAGGAGATCGCCGCCATGACGACGCCGGAGGGCGTGGTGACCGCCGATTGCCAGTTCTGCGGCGCGCACTACGCTTTTGATCCCGCGGATCTGGGCGCGGGATCGGGCGATCACGGGGCGGAATGACGGCGTAGCGACGGCCCGTTTGCCTGTCCGACGCCCCGGCGTCCGGAGCGGGAAAAGGCCGCGCCCCGCGCGGCCCGCGTCGCATACTCCGGAACCGAAAAGGCGAGGCGCCGGTGGCGCGTCGCCCGGTCCGGTCGCCCGGAGGCGCCAGCCGCAGGGCGAGGGAGGTGCAGCGTCGCCGTCGTTTGGGGATCGGGTCGCGTCGGCGCTGGACGGTGCGCTTGCGCGCCGGCCCCCGGCAGAGCCGACGCGGCCCGATCGACAACGGTCGATCGGGCTGGGGACACCCGGCCCCTGGCGGGACGAGAATTGACCGCGAGTGTCGCCGGTATCAGGCCCCGGCATCCTCCGGCAGGAGGAGCATGCCGCCGATCAGGAAGCCGAGCGCGCCGAGGGCGGTGAAGCCGGTGGAGAGCGTCGCGGGGTCGAAGGCCGCGCCCGGCCGCGGCACGTAGCTGAAGACCGCCGAGACCATGAAGGCGATGCAGCCGAGCAGGTTGATCGCGGTGATGTCCCAGGACAGGCTGTGCGGGCGCCAGGCCCAATGGGCGTGGCAGGTCTCGATGAAGGCGAGCCAGCCCGAGACGAGGAAAAGCACCGAGCCGGCGAAATCCGGCGCCCAGATCACGAGGTCCTGCTCGATCCGGCCGAGGTTCGGGACCGTGGCGTCCCAGGTGGAGAGATTGAAGGCGAGGGTTCCGATGAATTGCAGCGCGCAGGCGAGCCAGCCGGCGTCGCCCGGGTGCCAGCCGAAGATCGCGCGCCGCCCGGCCCCGGCCGTCTCGCCCGGGGGCGGGGCGTTGGCGGCCTGGTGGAGCTGCGCGAAGGCGGCGGCGGTGAAAAAGATCGATCCCGCGAAATAGATCCGGTTCACGCCGGCGGACTCGAGCCCGAAGCCGCGGGCGGCGGCGGGCGCCAGGGCGAGGATCGCGCCGAGCAGGAAGAGGAAGGCGCCGATCGAGAAGCCGGTGCCGATCCACCAGTTGAGGCTGCCGGGCTTCCAGAGCCAGCGGCCGGGCGGCGCCAGCGGCGCGCCTTCCGGCGCGGTCAGGCCCTTGCGGTGGCGGCGCGATTCCCAGAGCGCGAGCGTGCCGTCGCGCCGGCGGATGCTGCGGCGCGTGACGAAGGGCCAGGGGCCGGCGGCGTCGCGGGGCGGGAACGGCCGCGGGGTGCTCAGTGGTGGAACCCCGAGGCCTCGGCGGGCGCGAGCGGCTCGCTGACCGGGTGCCGCTCGAGATGCGCGATTGCGCGCTGGAAATCGCCGAGCAGGCTCGCGGCGAGGTCGCGGCTCACGCCGTGCCGCACGAGGATGCGCTGGACCGCCCGGGCCTCGCAATTGGCGGGCAGGGCATAGGCCGGCACCTGCCAGCCGTAGACGCGCAGCCGGTCGGCGAGGTCGAAGAGGCTGTAGCCGGGATCCGCGCCGTCGCGGATGGTCCAGGACAGCGCCGGGATGCCCTCCTGCCGCGTGCCGCCGAAGATCATCTCGAAGGGGCCGAGCCTGGCGATCCGGGCCGCGAGGAATTCGGCCGTGTCGTAGCAGGCGCCGTGGATCTTGCGGTAGCCGTCCTCGCCCAGCCGCAGGAAATTGTAGTACTGGCAGACGATCTGCCCGCCGGGGCGCGAGAAGTTCAGCGCGATGTCGCGCATGTTGCCGCCGAGGTAGTTCACCCAGAAGACCAGATCCTCCGGCAGGTCGGCCATTTCGCGCCAGAGCGCCCAGCCGACCCCGAGCGGCGCGAGGCCGAACTTGTGCCCCGAGGCGTTGATCGACTTCACCCGCGGCAGGCGGAAGTCCCAGAGGAGGTCGGGGGCGCAGAAGGGCGCGAGAAAGCCGCCGCTCGCGCCGTCGACATGGATGGGGATGTCGAGGCCCGTCTCGGCCTGGAGCCGGTCGAGGGCCGCCGCCACCGCCGCGACCGGCTCGTACTGGCCGGTGAAGGTGACGCCCAAGGTGGGGACCACGCCGATGGTGTTCTCGTCGCAGCGGGCGAGCGCCTCATCGGGGGTCATCAGCAGGCGGCCCGGCTCCATCGGGATCTCGCGGTGCTCCACGTCCCAGTAGCGGGTGAACTTGTGCCAGCAGACCTGCACCGGCCCGGTGACGAGATTGGGCCGGTCGGCGGACTTGCCGGCGGCCTTCCGCCGGGCCTCCCAGCGCCGCTTCATCGCCATGCCGCCGAGCATCGCCGCCTCGCTCGACCCCGTCGTCGAGCAGCCGACGGCATTGCCCTTGTCCGGCGCGTTCCAGAGGTCGGCGAGCATGTGGACGCAGCGGGATTCGATCTCGGCGGTCTGGGGGTATTCGTCCCGGTCGACCATGTTCTTGTCGATGCAATCGTCCATCAGCCGGTGGACCTCGGGCTCCTCCCAGGTCTGGCAGAAGGTCGCGAGGTTCTGGCGCGCATTGCCGTCGAGCATCAGTTCGTCGCGCACCGCCGCATAGACGTGGCGCGGGTCCCGCTCGGCGGACGGGAACCGGCGCTTGGGCATGGCGCCGGCGAGATCGCGCGAGGCATAGACCTCTTCCTCGGTCCGTTCGCGGCGCGGCGGGATGGGGTGCAGCGGCATGTCCGTCTCCGGGTGGCTCAACTGATGCGGCGGGTGGCTCCGCCGGCGCCCAGCCTAGGGGAGCCTGGCCGCGCTGGCCAGACCCGGGGGCGTTGGGCTCCGGGCGGGCGGCCGGAGCAACCGACAATGGCATGCTTTCCAGCGCTCTACCGGAGGATGCTCATGTCCCGGTTGAGACTGATCTGCGGCCGATGTCGGGCCACGATTTCGGAGCGCGGTCGGATCCGCGCCGGCCCGCGGCGGGGCCGCCCGATCAAAATCATTGAAAACCGGGGCGAAAGAGAGGAGACTGCGCGGCATTGGTGGGAGCGTGGGGCAAGGATTTGACTGTCCTCGACATACGGCTCCTTGGCCCGTTCCGGGTGATTTGCGACCAACGGGGCGATATCACGCCATCGGGCAAGCGAGCACAGGCGGTGATCGCCATGGTCGCGCTGTCCGAGCATGGGGAGCGGTCGCGCGCCTGGCTGCAGGCGCGGCTCTGGAGCGACCGGCCGGCGGCGCAGGGCTCGGCGAGCCTGCGCCAGGAGCTCTCGCGGCTGCGCCGGGGCATCGGCTCCCGGCATCTGGTGACGGTGTCCGACCGGGTGTTGCTGCGCGACGTGCGCGTGGACGTGCTCGACATGGTGGAACCGGGTTCCGTCGCCGCCTCCTTCATCGCCGCCGAGGTGCCGGAGCTGCTCGAGGGGCTCGAGATCCGCGACGAGGAATTCGAGGACTGGCTCCGGCTCGAGCGCTCGCACTGGAGCGAGCGGATCGAGGGCCTGGCCTCCCGCGCGGAGCCCCTCGTGACCCATGCCGATCCGCCCGCCGCGGCGCGGGTGCCGGCGGCGGTGCGGGGCGGGGCGCATGGGGCGATTCTGGCGCCGCGGCGCCCGACCATCGGCATCATGCCCTGCGTCGTGCGCTCGGAGCGCCGGCAGCTGACGACCATCGGCGAGATGATCTGCGATCTCGCGGCGAAGATGGCGCTCGAGAACGGCTATTTCGCCGTCTTCGACTTCCGGGATCTGAGCGGCAATTTCTCCGGGATCCCGAGCGAGGCCGGCAATCCGGTGCACGGCCCGGACCTTCTGCTCTCGGTGCGGCTGAGCGAGATCGGCTCCATGCTGGAGATCGCGCTGGCGCTCCGCGCGGTCGGCACCAATCGCGTGGTCTGGACCCAGAGCTACGCGGCGGAGGCCTCCGAGGAATCGCTGCTCTCGGCCGGCAAGATCCCCGAATTCGTCAACCAGGCGATCGAGGCCTCGGAACACTGGCTGAGCCGCAACAGCGAGGACGAGAAGCATTGCGCCGCGCGGCTGACGCTCTCGGCGGCGCATCGGGCCTTCTGTCTCGGCAACATGGACCTGGCGCTGGCGCAATCGCAGCTGGAAGCGGCCTATGACCTCGACGGCTCGGTGGTGCAGCTCGGCTGGCTCGCCTTCCTCGAATGCGTCCGCGTGGGGGAGGGGCATCCGCAGCACAGCAAGTCGAGCATCGAGCGCGTACGCATGCTGACGGCGAAGGCGCTGCAGGAGGACCGCGGGAATTCGCTGACGCTGGCGCTGCTCGGCCATGCCAATGCCTTCGTGCTGCGCGATTATGCGGTGGCGGAGGATCTCGTCGCGGAATCCCTGCGCATCAATCCGCATCGCGCCGCGGGCTGGGATGCGCGGGCGATGCTGAACTTCTACACCGGCGATCTCGAGGACGGATACCTGGCCGCCCAGCGCGCCCGGGCGCTGGGGCGGTTCAGCCCCTATTCCTTCTGGTACGAGGCGAGCTGCGGCATCGGCGCCTCGATGGTCGGCCGGCATGCCGAGGCGATCCGGCACGGCAGTCTCGTGCTCGCGCAGCGGCCGGATTTCAAGCCGATGATCCGGCACATGCTCGCGAGCTTCGCGCTGCAGGGCGAGATGGCCGAAGCGCAGAAGCTCTATCGCCACTGGCAGGTTCTCGAAGAAGACATTTCGATCGCGAAGCTCAGGGACGCGGGCTATCCGCTGCCCAATCCCGACAGCATCGCGATGATCGAGCGCGGATTGATCAAGGCGGGCGTGGCGCTGGCCCCGGCCTGAGCGGGAGCGCCATTTGGGGCGCGAGGAGGGAGATGCCGATGAAGGTCGAAGAGGGGACGGATCTGGCCAATGCCAGGCTGGACTGGCGGAAGGTCGTTGATCTGATGAACGAGAACGTCTTCGCGATCCGTGACGAGGATGTGGTGCGCCCGCCGTTCCGGCAGGCGGCCACGGAGGCCGAGGCGCGCAACCGGAGCGAAGCATCGTGACCAAGACCAAGACGAAAACCAAGACCAAGGGCCTGACCAAGACCAAGGGCAAGGGCAAGCGCAACGATGCCTCGGCGGGGTCGAGCACCTTCCTCTTCCCGCTCTTCGAGGTGCGCGAACTGCATCGGCTCCAGCTGCCGCGCGAGGTCGCGGTCGAGGGCGCCGTCTGGGAGAACATCGACCTCGACCCGCCGCCGGGCATGGCCGAGAGCCTCGACGAGGTGAGGCGGATGCTGGTGATGGAGGAGGAACTGGCGGCCAATCCGACGCATCAGGCCATCATCCTGCGCGAGGCCGGGCTCGACCTGACCGCCTATACCCGGCCGATCGGGATCGAGGATACCGGCGGCTACGACGCGACGAAGACGCTGTTCCTGACCGTCCTGAAGCTGACCGAATATATCGGCCTGATCTACAAGGATCGCTTCAACCGGCCGCGGCCGAACCAGATCGATCCGCGGCTGCGGCCGCTCCTGCCCAATCCGCCGCATGCGAGCTATCCGTCCAACCATTCGTTCCAGAGCTTCACGATCGCCGACATCTTCGCCGAGATCGCCGAGAGCGAACGGGCGGTGGCGGAGATGTACCGCTCGGCGCGCAGCGTCGCGGAGAACCGGGAATATGCGGGGCTGCATTATCCCAGCGACACCGAGGCGGGGCGGCAGCTCGCCAAGCAATGCACGCCCTATCTGATCGAGGCAATGGATGAGACGCTGCGCCGCGCGCAGCTCGAATGGAACTGAGACGGGGGCGAGTGATGCAAGCGATGCGGCCGGTCAAATCCGTCAAGGGGATCAAGGATGCGCTGGGCGACCCCGAGCGGGGGCGCGAGCTCTACGACGATTATTACGGTCTCTGGCATCTGGCGGCGATGGGGGTGATCGACGTCGAGGCCACGCCCGGGGGTGTCGGCTGGAAGGTCAAGGACGTGATCTGGCGCGACGAGGGCCTTTCCGCCGAGCCGGCGCGGATCGCCCTGATCGACACCGGCGTCGCGGACCACCCAAATCTGCGTCACCGCATCCTCTGGGACGAGGCCATCGATTTCGGCACCCGCGACGCCGGCGCCTTCTACATCCGCGGCGACCACTCGGGGGGGATCACCGATTCGACCGAGCAGCCGCAGGCGCTGACCGGCATCGCGGCGGAGGCGGATCTGAAACGCGTGATCAATGGGCTCGGGCTCGCGCAATATCTTCGCAAGGGCGTCGAGGCCCTGCTTCTCGAGCGCGTGCGCCACGGCGGGCGCAAGCGCATGCTGAGCTTCCAGGACCAGCGCTATCCGAGCCACGGGACGACCGCCGCCGGGCTCGCGGTGGGCACGCCGCTCCTGATCGGCGGCAAGGTCGCCCCGGGAACGCTGCCGTTCTTCGGCGTCGATCCGATGAGCGTGATCATTCCCGTCGCGACCTCGCCGGAGCCCGAGCCGGGCCAGCTTATCCTGGCGCTGGTCTATGCCCTGGCCAATGGCGCGGACGTGATCCTGATGCCGCGCGGCGCCGACAATCCCGCGCGTGCGCCGCGCAGGGATCCGCGCAGGAAGGGCTTCGCCGTCACGCGCTACGACACGCTCGCCAGGCAATGGGAATTGTTCGAGGCGGTTCTGAAAGCCGTCAGCAAGCGGATTCCGGTGATCTGCGCTGCCGGGAATTCCGGCGACCGCGCCATCGAATATCCCGCCTCGCTGGCCGCCTCCGACAACGGCATCATCGCGGTGGGCGCGGTGACCGCGGCGGGGCGCCGGTCGGGATACGGCTGCTACGGCAAGGGGCTCTTCGACGAAGGCGTGACCATCGTCGCCCCGTCGAACGACTTCCGCGTCTATACGCGGCACGAGATCCGTCTCGATCCGCAGGCGCCGCAGGCGATCGACCACAACTGGCTGATCCACGACCTGCCCGGCGAGGCCTATGTGGAATACGCCAACGAGGCGCCGTTCTCGATCGATATCCCTGGCCCGCGCGGGTACAGCGGCGGCGGTCAGGTGCGGCCGGGCGGCGAGGCCGATCTCGAATCGCTCTACACGCTCTTCGGCGGCACCTCGGCGGCATCCTGCCAGGTCGCCGGCGTGGTGGCCCTGATGCGGCGCTCGGCGCGGCACTACGAGGGAAAGCAGCGCACGCTGAACAAGGGCAAGGGGTGGAACGGGACCTTCGTCAAGAAGGCCCTCGCGGCATCGGGCGTCGGGGAGATCTTCGGCAACCCGCTGCGGCCGAACCGTGCCAACGACGGCGATCTCGGGATGGCGGACCGTGACCTCTGGCCCCTGCAGTTCGGGGCCGGCCTGATCTCGGCGAAGAAGGCGATCCAGGCGGTCCGCAAGGCCTGATCC
>ERZ795053.7240-NODE-7240-length-10757-cov-11.534853_pt1 | contig 10757 bp, 8 predicted proteins | sample MGYA00375137_ERZ795053 | MGnify/ENA primary metagenome ERZ795053 (study PRJEB30182, sample SAMN05720284) | activated sludge metagenome | isolation source: Anaerobic digester | place: Hong Kong | collected 2014-12-17 ... | reverse complement strand
GGGGCAGCCCATAGGCGTGGCCCATTTCATGCGCCACCAACGCCAGATTGTATTTATTGCTGGGGATGGTAATCGCGCCTAAATTGATCAGTGCGCCATCGGGATAACTGATGGGGAACAAGGTGGTAATGGCCACCGGCGAGGGACTGTTGAGCATCACGGCTACGGCGTCATAGGGGGCAAAGTTAACCGTGGCATTGGCCACGTCCACGCAGTCCTGCACGATGGGGGTAACGTCATAACCGGCCGTGGTTTCGCTAAAGCCGTAATAGGCCCGGTCATGGGGCAGCGTAAACCAGCCGTACACGTCTGTGGTGATGTCTGAGATGTTGTTGTAAGAAACCTCCTGCCAGAAGTCTTTCAGACTGGGGCCGCTCGTGCGTTCGAACATGTCGTTAAAAAAAGCCGCGCCTTGCGGTTCGGTACCCACGTCTGAAAACTTACACATCAGGGTTGCCCAATTCTGGGTGTCGTTCACAGAATCGCGGGTTTTGCGGGCAAAAGCATGGTCATCAAAATCATCCGGCTGCACAATATCTTGAACCGGTTCTTCCGGTTGAGCGGCCTGACTGAGACCATTCACCATCGCCAGGAAGCCCAGGCTGATGATGAGCAGCAGCCCTGATAGTTTGAGATACGGCGGAAAGGACCCTATTGATTCACGGCTAATTATCGGCATATAAACGCTCCTTTGGGATATGCGCCAGACAACCTGACAGGCAGTAAACCCAGCAGGCGCCCGGCATGGCAGACGACTGATACACTTTGGCGATTGCAGCTTCTTCTGATTGTAGACAGAGTTGATTGAGGATGTCGGTGGTTGGTTCTGCAGTGTCCTCGAGCGAAAGACCTGATCCGTTTGCCTGGATCAAGTAGAGGGTAACTGATTAAAACGCGGTTGGCAACCTCTACCAGGAAAATAAGGCGAGAAACTATCACCTAAGGGTCCGCGCCAGATTAACTTCTTGGGTTGACTGGGAGACTGGAGATTAGAGACTGGCCCAGTCTCTAATCTCCAGTCGCCTAGCCTGATTATCTGTTGGCGGCAAGCGGCGGATGGACCCCATCGGCTTTCGTGGGGCGGGTGCGGTACCAGGCAAGGAGAAATGGCAGGCCAAAGGTGAAGGGCACGCCGATGACGTGGGCCAACAAGGCGCTGCCGCCCAGGGCATACACCCGCAGATGTCCATAAATCAGCACCGAAAGCTGGGCGGTGAGCAAGAACCAGATGCCAACGTGCAGCCGGTAGGTGTGCCAGGCTGATGGCGCTGCCGCATCATCCAGCAGCAGCCAGGGGAAGGGCCAGGCCGCATACCAGATGCGAAAGCTGAGTGCCTGGGCGATGTAGAGGGCAAAGATGTCGGCGGTCCCGCGTAGAGGGGAACGGCCGTTTCCCGCCCGCCACAACAGCCACAACCCAATCCCCACCGCCGCCAGAGCAAACGCGCCGCCCAGGCCAACCAACAGGGCATAAGAGGGCGGCACGCCCACGACGCCCGCCAGGAAAAAGAGCAGCACGGCCGGCGAAAAGCCGGGCACGCCGGTCGCTTCATACAGCAGTCTTTGTCCATACGTAACCGGCGAACCGAACGGCAAAAACGTCAGAAAGACCAGCGCCAGACCGCCAACGGCCGTGCCCCCCACCAGCCACAGCCGCGCCCGCCATCCCGGCAGCTGCCGCCAGGCGGCCAGGCAGAAAAAGGGCAGCGCCAGCAGGCCGATGAACTTGGTCAACGGCGCGAGGAGCATCACCAGCAGCCCGGTTGTCAGGCGGCCGCGCCGCATAACCCACGCGCCCAGCACCAGCCAGAAGAGCATTAAAATATCATTGTGCCCATCGACGACGAAGATGAGCAGCAGGGCCGGGTTCCAGGCCCACAGCAGAGTGTAGGCGGCGCGCACGGCCGTTTCCTGCTCCCGCAGCAGCAGCCAGATCAACACCGCCACGCCCAGATGCAGCAGCGCGGTGAACGCCTTAAACAAGAGCAATCCCCCCAGCAAACTATCCCCGCTCAGGCTGGCGACGGCTGCCGCCGACGCCTCCCACACCGGGCCATAAGGCGAGGTAGCGTCTTGCCATTCGCCGGCGTAGGCGGCAAAGGGATTGTCTGGCAGTTGGCCGGGCGGCGTGGTGAACGGGTTGGCCCCGTAATGACTGGTATTTCGCCCGCGAATGACGTAGCGGTAGACGTCGTTGGCGTTGATGGGATAGGTGAACAGCAGCGGCAGGATAAACAGGCCGGTGGTCAGCAGCAGCAGGGGGAGGGGAAACGGCCGTGTATCACAGCGCACCTGCCGATAAGCCAGGCCATACACGCCAAACAGGCCGATCAGCAGCAGGCCATACAGCAGGCCGCCCGCCAGGGAAGGCGAGAAAGTGCGCACGTCTGCCAGAGGCAGCCGGTCATAATTGGGCAGCAGCGGCATCCACCAGCACAAGGCCAGGTAGCCGGCCAGGCTCAGGGCTGCCAGCAGCCAGATGGGCAGCCTGCCGCGGCGAATGGGAAATCCAGAAGGCAAAGATAAACGAGGGGAGGACACAGAATCCGCCGGTGAGGGGGGTGGCTTTTACCGATAAACGCCGGCGGTAAAGGGACGGCCGTGTTTTTCCAGCGGCACAACCAGGGTGATGGTCGTGCCTTGTTTGGGGACAGATTCAACCCGCAGCGAGCCATCAATGCGCTCGGCGCGCTCGCGCATGTTGACCATGCCCAGGCTGCCCCGCGAACTGTAATCGCGGTTGACGTCTTGCGTATCAAAGCCGACGCCGTCATCTTTAATCAGGGCCACAAACAGGTTTTCTTCTTTCCAGAAGCGCACTTCAATCTGGTTGGCCTGGGAATATTTGCGGGCATTGCCCAGCGCTTCTTCAACGATGGAAAAGACGACGCTCTGCGACGCGTCGTCCAGCAGATTGGCGTGTTCGCCGCCGTTCAACGTCACGTTCAGGCCATCCGTTTCGCGCAGGCGGTTGATGACGGCTTCGATGGCCGCTTCCAGTCCTTGCGTTTCCAGGATTAACGGCCGTAACGTGAACAGCATCCCACGTATCTCTTTCGAGGTTTGTTTAGCCAGCTCTTCCACCTTTTGCAGTTCCATGATGGCCTGATCCGGGTCTCGCGTGACCAGCGAGCGAATAAAGTTGATGCGCATGGCAATGGCGGCGATGCTTTGCGTTGGGCCATCATGTAAATCGCGCGCCAGCTCCTTGCGGGCGTTCTCGTTGGCGTCAATCAGGCGCTGTTTCTCCGCGTCCAGCTCCTGGTATAAGCGCGCATTTTGCAGAGAAATGACGGCTTGATCGGCCACGGACGCAAATAACTCGTAATGCTCCTGATTCAATTGGACCGTGGATTTAGAAGCGATCAACATCGCGCCAAAGATGTTAAACCCGGCGCGTAAAGGAATGCAGATGGCCATCTGGCAGCTGCGAAAAGCCAGAAACGTGCGGATTTCCGGGTCGCGTTCCAGATTGTTGGAGACAATGATCTCGGCGTCGCGCAGCGCTTTGCCGATGAGGCCGCGCTTGCCGGGAATGCGCCGATCCAGGTCGTTGCCGCTGAAGCTGCGGGTAGCCACCGGGCGCAAGGTTTCGCCGGCGAAGAGGAACACGGTGCTGACCAGCGAATCGCGCGGCGTTCCGCTGTCGATGAGCGCCTGGTTGCAAACGTTGAGGGCTTCTTCTACCACTCGTTCAAAGCTCAACGTGGCGCGCATAATAGATGCCAGTTCTTGTAAGGACTTGAGGCGTTTGTTGGCGGCTTCCAGGTCGTGGGTGTCTTCGAAGACTTTTTTGTTGACGGCCGTATCCAGCCGCTCGCCGGATTGGCTCATCATAGCAAAAATGACGACGGTGACGCCCAGGAAAAGCAGCGTGGTAAGCACCAGCCCGGGAACCCAGTTGGTGAGAGGATTGCCTAGTAAAACGCCGATGATGAAGTAAAAAGCCGCAACCAGGAGGAAAAAGGCAATCACCAGAACGGTCAGCGACAGCCATTGCAGGCGTCTGAATTCCTTTTTTATGAGTGCGGTGATCTGCTCTTTCATGGATTTTTATGCCTGCTGGACGACGCGTTGAGACGATGATTTGTTAGCGGAAGAGTGTCCGATGTCCTCAAAGATTATACCCGATAGGCAGAAATGATCGATAGGAATCAGGTCGTGTGCCGGCGGCTTACGGCCGTTTCGCCAGGGCAACGGCGATCTGTCCGGCGATACGGCCGTTGTTCTGCAGCAGCGCGGTATTGGCTTGCAAGCTACGGCCGTTGGTCAACGTAACCACCCGGCGCAACAGCCAGGGCGTGGACGCCGGTCCGTGAATCCCTTGCTCATCGGCTTCTTGCGTCGCCTGGCTGATGGCGGCTTCCAATTCATCCGGGTCGCAGGCGGCGGCGTCGGGCACCGGCACAGTGACCAACAGCCCGCTTTGCAGGTCCAGTTGGCGGCGGGCCGCAATGACGTTGGCTACGGCCTCCGGCGTGTCCAGGCGCAGGTCTACCGGCAGCCCGCTGCTCGGCGCAAAGAAGGCGGGCATCATGTCTGTGCCATAACCAATCACCGGGACGCCGTTGGTTTCCAGCACTTCCCGCGTCGCCGGCAGGTCCAGAATCGATTTGGCCCCGCTGCTGACCACGGTGACCGGTGTGCGGCCCAATTCCGCCAGATCGGCGCTGACGTCGAAGGGATGGCCGCGGTGCACGCCGCCAATACCGCCGGTGGCAAACAATTCAATCCTGGCCAGGTGGGCCAGGATCATGGTGCCGGCGACCGTGGTAGCGCCATCTTCGCCGCGGGCCAGAACCAGGGGCAGGTCGCGGCGGCTGCATTTGCGCACGTCTTGCCCGGCGCGCTGCCCCAGGTATTCGATTTGTTCGGCGGTGAGGCCGATGTGGATCTGGCCCTGGATGATGGCGAGTGTGGCCGGGGTTGCGCCGCTTTGGCGCACGGCCGTTTCCATGGCCAGGGCTGAGGCCACATTTTGCGGATAGGGCAGCCCATGGGTGATCACGGTGCTTTCCAGGGCGACCACCGGGCCTTGCTCGCCCAAAGCCTGAGCGACATCGGGATGATAATGAAAAGTGTCTGATATCATGCGGTAATAGGTCCTCGTTAATCAATCTAGGCGGTAATAATGCCTATTTTTGTCCGGACAGGCAAGCAGGAAAGCCAGGAAACAGGCGCCATTGCCTGTTCGACGTAGGGCTGGCGTGCCCGGCTTTGTTGACCGGATCAGGCACCCTACACAAACCAGACGGGTTCATATTCTGCCAACTTGCCCCTTGTGCCGGAGGACCCCCAAACTTACACTAAATTTTTGCTGAGGAAATGGGTAAAAAACCCCGGAATTTATGTCCGGAAACTACCTAAAACCAGGCCGACGATGGAAAATACTGCTTGCCAGGGAGGGTTAAGCAGAATAAGATGTTAGTGATGCGTCCTCTTGAGTTGGCCGCAAACAGCGATCTGACTGTGTGGGGCGCAGCGAGGTAACGTTGGATATAAATGGGAGGTCCAAAATGTTGAGCAAGAGTTATTCTAAAACGGGAAAGGTTTGCCGGGTAACGTTTAAATTGCCGGCGGAGGTGGAAGCGGAAACGGCCGTTATCGCCGGTGACTTCAATGGCTGGAGCACTGACAGTCACCCCATGAAAAAGCTGAAAGACGGCAGTTTTAGCGCCAGCCTCTCCCTGACCCCGGGGAAAGCTTATCGCTTCCGGTATTTGCTGGACGGCGATCGCTGGGAAAATGATTGGGAGGCAGACGCCTACCTGCCCAATTCCTACGGGGAAGACGATTCTGTCGTCAAAGTGTAATCCAACACCCGGTCAGGTTCATCACAACCAACCGGCAAGACCTGGCAGTCCGCCGAAACTGCCAGGTCTTGCCGCTTTAAGGCATTTGACAAATAAAGTACCCTATGAAAAAATTCGCCATCACGAAACCTCAAAGTAACCCGCAGTAAAAATTCCATGGTGATAGGTTAAGTTTTCTAAAAAGGAGAAAGAAGATGAATAAGAAATGGACATTGTTAATTGTCTCGCTGCTGCTGGTTTTGTTACTGGCAGCCTGCGGCGGCGGTACCACCAATACCGCCGAACCGGCTTCTCCGGCGGAGCCAACGGCTGAAGCCCCGGCTGCTGAAGAACCAGCGGCCGAAGCGCCAGCCGCCGAAGAACCTGCGGCTGCGGAAAGCGCCGGGCTGCCCGATCTGGGCGGCCGTGAGGTCACCATCGCCGTAGAAAACGCCTACCTGCCCTTCAACTACATCGACCCGGCAACCGGGGAACCGGCCGGTTGGGACTACGACGTGTGGAACGAAATCTGCTCGTTGATCAACTGCACGCCGGTGTACGTGGAAGCGGGTTGGGAAGGTATGATCCAGGCCGTGGCCGATGGCCAATATGACGCCGCCGCCGACGGTATCACCATCACCCCCGACCGCGCCGAGATCGTCGACTTCTCAGAGGGTTACATCAACATCGAACAGCGCTTGCTGGTGCGTCTCGACGAGGATCGCATCGAAAGCATCGACGACATCGTTAACAACGAAGACCTGGTGCTGGGCACGCAAACCGGTACGACCAACTACGAAACGGCCAAATCCTTCCTGCCGGAAAGCCGGATTCAAGCCTTCGAGCAGTTCCCCTTTGCCGTGCAGGCGCTCCTTGCCGGTGACATCGACGCCGTAATCATCGACGAAGTGGCCGGGCAAGGTTACCTGGGCGAGAATGCCGACAAGCTCAAGCTGGTTGGGCCTTCGATGTCCAGCGATCAACTGGGCTTTATCTATCCCAAGGGCAGTGATCTGGTTGATCCGGTGAACGCCGCCATCCGCGAGCTGGCGCAAAATGGTTTCCTGGAGGCCGTCAACCTGAAATACTTTGGGCCTGAATTTAACATCACCTATGATGATTTGTTCCCGCCGGAAGAAGAAGCCCCGGCCGACAGCGGCGCGGCAATGCCTGATTTAGACGGCCGTGAAGTCACCATCGCCGTAGAAAACGCCTACCTGCCCTTCAACTACATCGACCCGACAACCGGGGAACCGGCCGGTTGGGACTACGACGTGTGGAACGAAATCTGCTCGTTGATCAACTGCACGCCGGTGTACGTGGAAGCGGGTTGGGAAGGTATGATCCAGGCCGTGGCCGATGGCCAATATGACGCCGCCGCCGACGGTATCACCATCACCCCCGACCGCGCCGAGATCGTCGACTTCTCAGAGGGTTACATCAACATCGAACAGCGCTTGCTGGTGCGTCTCGACGAGGATCGCATCGAAAGCATCGACGACATCGTTAACAACGAAGACCTGGTGCTGGGCACGCAAACCGGTACGACCAACTACGAAACGGCCAAATCCTTCCTGCCGGAAAGCCGGATTCAAGCCTTCGAGCAGTTCCCCTTTGCCGTGCAGGCGCTCCTTGCCGGTGACATCGACGCCGTAATCATCGACGAAGTGGCCGGGCAAGGTTACCTGGGCGAGAATGCCGACAAGCTCAAGCTGGTTGGGCCTTCGATGTCCAGCGATCAACTGGGCTTTATCTATCCCAAGGGCAGTGATCTGCGCGAGCCCGTGGACGCTGCCTTGCAAGAGCTGATGAGCAATGGTTTCCTGGAAGCGGTCAACTTGAAATTCTTTGGGCCGGATTTCAATATCACCTACGACGACCTGGAGAGCTAAGGGTAGCAACCGTTAAACAGCAGCGTCTAGTTGTCAGCTAGATCGTCCAGAAGCGTCAGAGAATGATTTCTCTGGCGCTTCTTTGTTTTACGCCCTTTTCAAGGTATTATTTTTATTACCCGAGTAACCATTTCTTATTTGCACAAACAGGAGGTAAGATGGCAGGTCCAGAGATTCAAATCCCCGACGTATCCTGGCGTGATAATTGGCGTGAATTCCCCTGGTGGCTTGTAGCCATTTTCGGCTTTCTCATTGTCATGGCCATTCTGGTGTTCACCAGCGAGAATATTAGAGAGGCGTTTCTATTCATTATTCCCGGCATCCAGCTCACTTTATATATCACGTTGGCGGGTTTTGCTTTGGCGCTGGTTTTGGGCCTGCTGGCCGGGCTGGGGCGGATTAGCAGCAATGCCCTGGTGCGCAACATTGCCATCACCTACGTGGAATTTGTGCGCGGCGTGCCTACGCTGGTATTGATCCTGACTCTGGCGTTTGTTTTGGTGCCGGCCGTTAGCAACGCTTTTGGCGTCGATAACCGTAATGTTTCGATTGAGTTGCGCGCCATCCTCTCCCTGGCCATCATTTACGGTGCCTTCCTGGCGGAAATTTTTCGCGCCGGGATTGAGTCGATCTCCAAAGGCCAGATGGAGGCGGCGCGTTCTTTGGGCATGAATTATCGTCAGTCGATGCAGTTCATTATCTTGCCGCAAGCCGTCCGCAATATTTCCCCGGCGCTGGGCAATGATTTCATTGCCATGCTCAAAGATTCTTCGCTGGCTTCGGTTTTGGCGGTGCGCGAGCTGACGCAGCGTGCCCGCCTCTATGCCGGCAGCACGTTTCGTTTCCCGGAATCATACCTGGTGCTGACGTTTTGTTACCTGACCATGACGATCGCCCTCAGTCTGCTTTTGCGTTGGTACGAGCAGCGGTTGGGCAAGGATTCCCGTTAACATGAGCGACGAAATTATTGTAGTGGACCAGTTGCACAAATATTTTGGCTCGGTGCAGGCCGTGAAAGGTGTCGATTTTCGGGTGAAACGTGGCGAGGTGGTCTTGATTGTGGGGCCCAGCGGTTCCGGCAAGAGCACTGTGTTGCGCTGTATCAATCACCTGGAAGTGCCCACAAGCGGCGCGGTGTACATTGACGGTGTTCACCTGGAAGACAAAAAGACAAACATCAACGAAGTACGGGCGGAAGTCGGTATGGTCTTCCAGCAGTTCAATCTGTTCCCGCATCTGACGGTGCTGCAAAATGTGACCATTGCCCAGGAGAAAGTGCGGAAGCGCAGCAAAGAGGAAGCCGAAAAAATCGCTATGGAGCAGCTGCAGCGGGTGGGTATCCCGGAAAAGGCCGGGTCGTATCCACGGCAGTTGTCAGGCGGGCAGCAGCAGCGGGTGGCCATCGCCCGCTCCCTGGCGATGCAGCCGAAGATCATGCTGTTCGACGAGCCAACGAGCGCCTTGGATCCAGAAATGATTAAGGAAGTGCTGGACGTGATGCTGGATCTGGCGAAGGCGGGCATGACGATGGTGGTGGTGACGCACGAGATGGGTTTTGCCAAGGCGGCGGCTGACCGGGTGGTGTTTATGGACGACGGACAGATCATTGAGGTTGGGCCGCCGGAGCAAATTTTTGGCAAGCCGCAGCATGAGCGCACACAGTTGTTCCTGAGCAAGATTTTGGCGCATTGATCACCGGCATCTGCTTGACATTGACGCCGGGATTTGTAAGATGAAATTATCATCCGGTTGAGGGTTGTTCTGACGGCAAAAGTGATGGAACTGCTGCGCAGCTTTGAAATTATTAGTGTTTTTGACCTGAGCGAGATGGAGCTTTTGTCTTACCGCTTGAAGGTGGAGTTTGAAGATCTGCCGGGCAGCAGTAAGTTTAAGAAGGCGTTGAGCTTGCAAGAATACATGAAAAAACGCAGCCGTTTGCTCGACCTCTTCCAGGAACTGCAAAAACAGTTGCCCAACCGCGCGTCAGACCTACCTGGCTGTCTGCATGAACTCATCGCCCAGCAGGCCAATACCGAGGCCAAGCTCACCAATCTGTTTACCGCCCTGGGACTGGAAGTGCGCAACTTTGGCGGGCCGGAAACCGAACCGTGGGGCTCCCCGAGCTGGCGCGAGAGCAAAGCCGAAAAGCTGCAGCTTTATATGTGGGAAAACGGCCGTTGGTCCCAACTCCTGCAAACCCTCGCCGATCAATCCGGCGGGCAGATCACCCGCGACCAGCTAGATCTGCTGTTTGGGCTGGCCGAAAAGCAGCCCGCGCCCCCACCGGCAGCGCCCCAACAGCCAACGGCCGTTTTCAAACCATTCCTCACCCTCAATTATCGGGCGCAAGTGACTGCCTTTCGCCATAACCTGAATCGCCCCGTGGCCGCCTTTGCAGTTTCCAGCCAGCCGGCCTACGGGGCGCACCTCCTGCTTAAACGACTGCTGATCGACATGGGGCCGGAAACGGCCGTGACCCCCATCTCCCTTTCTGCCAACTCTCTGCCCAACAACCCGGACGCCCTCTGGCGGCAGATCGCCCACAAAGTCGGTCTAGGACAGGCCCATTTCCAATTTCCCCTCAGTCCGGCAGACAAAGAGGCGATCATCACCGGCGTATGCAACCAATTGCAAACACGCCACGTCATCTTTTTTCTGGAGGGCATCACCGATCAGCTCCTGCCCCTGCTTATCACCCAATTTTGGGATACGCTGGCCGGCCAGGTGATAGCCTGGCGCGCCAAAGAGGCGCAGCAATCAGATCGCAAGCTCCTGGCTTTCCTGGTGGATGAACAGGGCAAACTGAGCGAAGACGTCCTGGCCGTGCTGCCGCCTACAGATCCGCCGCCCATCCCGCTGCCGCCGCTCAAACCCTTCACCCGTGAACATCTGGAAGCGTGGCTGGTCGATCTGATCCCCCACGAGTGCGATCCACCGTTCCGCCAGTTTGCCTTCCGCCCGGAAACGACCGACGAAGTGCTGCAAAGCAGTAATGGTATTCCTGAACAGGTCTTAGAGTACATTTGCGGCGCGTGCGGCTACGATTATTACGGAGAGTTCAGTTCGTGGCTGA
>ERZ795053.7239-NODE-7239-length-10758-cov-4.346165_pt1 | contig 10758 bp, 8 predicted proteins | sample MGYA00375137_ERZ795053 | MGnify/ENA primary metagenome ERZ795053 (study PRJEB30182, sample SAMN05720284) | activated sludge metagenome | isolation source: Anaerobic digester | place: Hong Kong | collected 2014-12-17 ... | reverse complement strand
AGGTACAAGGGTTGACGTTTGGGCAGGATGAGGCGAGTGGGTATCCGATTCATTGTGTGACTTTGAGAATCGTCAAAATCTGCTGGTTTCTATCGTTTTTTTTACTTTAGGCCATTGCAATAAAATAAATCCTCCGTAGGTGCCTAGAAGGCAACCACCCCTTGCGGGCGCCCGCAAGGGGCGGTTGCCTTCTAGGCACCTACAGGATGGGGTGTTTTATAATTTGCAAGCGCCTTAGTTGGCGCTATGGCTCAAATTTATAGCCAACCCCCCAGACGGTGTGGATATAGCGAGGGTCTGAGCTGTCGGCTTCTATCTTTTCGCGTAGCCTTCGGACATGGACGGTGACGGTGCTGGGGTCGATATATTCAGTTTCCCCCCAAACGTTGTCAAGCAACTGATCGCGGTTGAAGACACGTCGCGGGTTGCTGGCCAGAAACCAGAGAAGATCAAACTCCTTGGCCGTTAGCATTAGCTCGTTGTCGTTGACGATAACCAAGCGAGTGACCGGATCGATGCGGAGGCCAGGAAAGGTAAGCGTCTGCGCGTGGGGGGAAGGCGGGGGTTGCTGCGCACGCCGAAGGACCGCGCGCACGCGACTGACCAACTCCTGTGGACTGAAAGGCTTCACCACATAATCATCGGCCCCCATTTCGAGGCCCAAAATCCGATCGCTCTCTTCCCGCCGCGCCGTGAGCATGATAATGGGCGTAGCACCCTCGGCACGCACGCGCCGGGTAATTTCCCAGCCATCGATCTCCGGCAACATCAGATCGAGAATAATCAGATCAGGCCTGCCCTTGGTTAATTCTTGCAGCGCGGCGCGACCATCGTGTGCCGTGATGACCTGATAGCCGGAACGGGTCAAATAGAGCGTGACGACTTCGCTGATACTGCGTTCATCTTCAACAACTAAGATCGTTGTACCCTGCATCCATTCACTCGCTGTCTATCATCGTGACTGTTTACTATCCACTTGCTTATTTCAGCAAGTGCTTTTGTAACTTTCCCATCGCATTGCGCGGCAGTTCAGGAACAAAATGGAACGCTTGCGGCACCTTGAAGCTGGCTAACAACCCACGACAATGTTGTACCAGCGCATCCGTGTCGAGTGTGGCATCACCCACCAGGTAGGCAATGGGGACCTCACCCCACTGGGGATGCGGTTCACCGACAACCGCCGCTTCTGTGATACCGGGAAAGGTTGTGAGCATCTCTTCAATTTCACGGGGATAAATATTGAACCCACCACTGATGATCAACTCGTGGCGACGGCCCAGGAGTGTCACGTAGCCGGTGGTTGGGTCCTGGCGTGCCAGATCGCCGGTGTGGAACCACTGTTGCCCGAGTGTATCGTGGCTGAAGCTCTCCGCTGTTTTCTCAGGAGCATTCCAGTAGCCACTGAACACATTGCTGCCTCGCACTAACAGCTCCCCTTCACTGCCAGCTTCGACATCTTGATTGGTGTTATCGACAATGCGCATAAAGACGCCCGGCAATGGTGTGCCAACGCTACCGGCAATCCGTGGTCCGGCATAATGATTGCTCAGATTCATGCCGGTTTCGGTCATGCCGTAGCGCTCCAAGATAATGTGACCGGTAAGTGCTTCAAAGGCACTGTGGGTTTCCGCCGCGAGCGGAGCACTGCCAGAGCAGAAGAGTCGCATGTGGCTCAGATCGGGCTTGGGGCGCTGTTGCAACGCTTCAACCAGGCGCACGTAGATGGTAGGCACTGCAAAGAAGAGAGTCGGCTCGCCGCTGAGCAGATCATCGACCGTTGTTCTGTCGTCATATTTGGCGCGCAGCAGCACGGTCGCACCCGCCGCCAGTGCACAGTGCAGCCCAACGATGAGACCATGAGTGTGAAAGAGGGGAAGGCAGAGGAGCAATTTGTCCTGCGGGTGCCAAGCCCAAGCCGCCAGCAGCGCGGTCACTGTCGCAATGACATTGTTGTGCGAAATCATCGCGCCCTTGCTGCGTCCGGTTGTGCCTGATGTGTAGATGATGAGCGCCAAATCTTCGGCATGGACGACTGGTACTGCCAAGGAGGTCGCTGCCATCTCCCACGTCGGCAGCTCTTCGGCCAGTAGCGTCGCTTCGATAGTGGCTCGTTCTTCACCCACTTCGTCGAGCACCGCCAACTGCGCTTGTTCGGTGATGATCATTCGGGGTGTACAATCGCTCAGGATATGACCGATCTCCAACCGCCGATAGCGCAGATTGATTGGAACAACGATGGCGCCCAGGCGAATCACAGCCAGGTAGGCAATCACCAGTTCCGGTCGGCTACCGATATAGAATGCCACCCGATCGCCTTTTTGTAGCCCCCAATCCTGCAAACCGGCTGCAAGGCGATCGGCCGCGGCAAAGAGTTCCTGATAGGTAAGGGTTTGGGGCTTTGCCGTCTGCGGATCGGCTGCGTTGTCGACCGGCAGCAATTGGTCGAGGCACCGCAGAGCTGCTTTGTCCGGTGTGCGCTGCCGAGGAATGGCAAAGAGATCGTGTAAATTCATGGTGGACCTGTCTCTATGATGGTTACTTGGAGAAGGGTACATGTCGTCGTTGCCGCTGCAAGGTTCTCAAGCCAGAACTCACTTGGACGCGGCTTTGTGATAGTACGGTGGCGAATCTGTGCTCTGCTCACGTTGGTCAACTGTAGGGTGAATCTACCTTGTCTCTGACGTGCTGTCAAGTTTACCTGCTTCTGCGGGTGCGTACCACAGGTTTAGCATTGCGCCGGACGCTTCCGCGATGTCGTTGACCAAGGTGAATCTACCCGAATTGCGCCATGCCACCAATGAGCGGGGGACAAGGCAGTGTGCTGCTTGTACCGTGCGCAAGGGGGGAGGAATCGTGAGCTATGTTCTCAAGGAGATAAAGGAGAAGGTGGGAAAGTGACAGTAGGCCATTGGCTAGGATTGGCTACTGTTACGGATGCCTTGGAAGAGACGCCGGGTCAGCGCACTGGCCAGGTTGATCGTTTGGTTTAGCTTCTCAACATGAACGCGCGCCGGGTTGTCGGTGGGCAACTCGGAGAGAGCCAGGGAGTTCTGGGCCGCCATTCGTGCCAGCAGCGTATCGAAATCGTGGGCAATCTCGGCGGAAGGGGCCGGCTCCAAATGTTCTTCGGGTGTACCGTTCACCTGGCGTAACTGTGCCTCAGCCTGGGAAAGGGCCCGTTCGCTCTCCTTGCGATCTATCGCATAGCGAATGGCTCGGATCAAGAGCTCAGTGTTGAAGTCACCTTTGTAGAGATAATCCTGCGCCCCAAGCTTGACAGCCTGCGTCGCCAGAACCTGATCGTCGCGCCCGGTTAGCACAATTGTTGCTGCATTGGGGGCAGCGGCACGAATCTGTTCCAGCGTATCCAGCCCAGTGGCATCAGGCAAATTGAGATCTAGCACAATCACATCGACGGGATATTCGGCTGTATATTTCATGGCTTCGTGGAGGAAACCAGTCTGCGCTACCACAAATGCAAGGTCGGTATCTTTATTGAGGCTACCCATCAACCGCCGGCGTAGCAGTGAGCTGTAATCTATGTCGTCTTCTACCAGTAAGACATAAATCACTTGCGAGTTCATATACAATAGTCCCTTGCTATACTGAAGAAAAGATCTGCCACTGCATGCACATAGCTGACTATCGACAAGTTAATTCCCACGCCATCTGTTGATAGCATCTGTTGATAGCATCTGTTGATAGCATCTGTTGATAGCATCTGTTGATGGCATCTTAAAGTGCATTTCTCTGAGAATCTACTTGTACATCATATTTGAGATTGAAGGGCTCACCGTGGGGGTAAAGTGAGCTTTGACATTGGGCCTTGGAAGCGAGATCGTACCGGAGTCTTACTCGTGTGATTTCTCAGCACGAGACACCCTTATTTATAGAACTTGAGACAGTGACTGGCAGTTCTTACTTTGAACGATGTTAGGAGCTTTGATGATTAGCAGTATACGTGAAATTCATCGACTCTGTTGTTACAAATTACTGATAAATGCAACAATGAAATTTTAAGTAACCGTAAGCTCTTCTCAGGATTTACCCTCAATGATTATATAGCCTATTTTTGTGAATTTCGGCTTACCATTTTTGACCTTTGCTTACAATTTACACTGCGCCATGCTGCGGAGTTACCAAAGAAGACCAGATCCCGTGTCCAATGGAATTCCCTCCAATATGGTACGCGCTCTACCCATTGGGGCCGGCGCGCAGCACCGTTTCCAGCACCGCCATCCCACTTTCGACGAGCGCCTTTTCCGCTTGGCGCCCCATGTGTCCGATGCGAAAGACCTTTTCTGCCAGTGGTCCATAATTCCCGCCCACCACCATGCCTTTGCTGCGCAACGCTTGATCAAGCGAACGCCAAGTCCAACCCTGGGGCAATGCAGCCGCTGTGACTGTTGGCGCACTGTACGACTCGTCTGCCGGCCACAATTGGATGCCCATTGCTTGTAGCCGTTGACGGCAATGGGCTGCCACCGACGCGTGGCGGGCGTAGACGTTGTCCAGCCCTTCCTCCAGCAGCGCTTGTAGACTGACCTCCAAACCGGCCAACGCTTGCCAGTTGTGGGTGTAGGGCATATACCGTTCCGCAATCGCGTTGCGCCACGGCAGTAGCGCATCATAGCCAATATAGTTCACGGCTTCAATACGGGACCACGCCCGTTCACTGACACTCACCATTGCCAGATCCGGCATCAGACTTAACACCTTCTGACTGCCCAACAGGCCAAGGTCAATTGCCGCCTGATCCACTTCCACTGGTGAGCCGCCGGCGCTGGCAACAAAGTCGACATAGAAAAGCGCATCCACTTCACGGCTGATTTGGCCCAGTGGTAACAGCGGGTTGAGTGTGCCGCTGGGGGTTTCACAGTGTACTGCGGTCATCAACTGGGGCCGAAACCGCTTTGCTGCATCCCGCACCACATCGGGATCGGCGATGCTATCATAGCCAAAGCCCACCGTTTCAACCTCTGCACCCAACTGCGCGGCCATCTCTCCAATACCATAGCCGAAGAGCCCCGTTGCAACGGCCAACACCCGATCCCCAGGCTGCACAACGCTCTTGAGCGCACCCCAGAGGGCCAGCATTCCCTCCCCACTTTGAATGGTCACCTGGTTGGTTGTTGCCAGGAGTGTCTGCAATCCCGCTTCGCAACGACTGTAGAGATCGAAAAATTCCGGCTCAAGATCGGAACTGCCAAAATCAAGTCCATAGGCGGCACGCACAGTCTCGCTCACCGCAACTGGTCCAGGCACAAGAGGAATTGTATAGGTTTCCATAATCTTTCTCACTTGTTGAGGATGAAATGAACAGTGGGGGTACTCTGTCTCGAAGGTAGAGACTGTCCCGGTCTGTGTGTAAATAACGGGACTGCCCAGTGTAGATCGCCGCCATTTACACATGGTGGTACAGTCTTCTGGTTTTTCAGCGTGTCTGTCGATCCAGTGTATAATGGTGATCGGATGCTCACGTTGGGGGCTGTGTTGGCAAATTGACCACCACAGCCCACATGAACTGGAAGCAGATCGGCGACAATGTCTGAAGAGATTCTACCGCTAATTCAAGCAAAGAACAAGCTTTTTCTCACGGGCCCTTTTGGCAGCGGCAAGACCACGCTGGCGATTGAACGGATCCGCTGGCTGCTTGCCCAGGAGCGTGTTCGTGGGGATGATATTTTGGTGTTGACCCCGCAACGCACGGTCGCCGAACCTTATTTCCATGCCTTGCGTAGTGGTGCCATGCCTGGCGGCGCCCCCGTCCGCGTAACTACCTTAGCCGGCCTGGCACGCCATTCCGTTGAACTTTATTGGCCGCTGCTTGCGACTGTCGGTGGTTTTGCCGATGCGCGTCGCGAACCGACCTTTCTCAACCTGGAGACGAGCCAATACCACATGGCTCGCTTTGTCGATGCCGCCATTGCCCGCGGAGAATTTGACGGCATTCGCATTGAACACAACCGGGTGGTGAGCCAGGTGTTGGATAACCTGAATAAGGCGGCCTTACAGGGCTTTACCATCGATGAAGCGTATGCTCGGCTCGAGTTGGCCGTCCCTAGTGGCGAACAGCGCACGGCGCGCCTCAACGCATTGCGGGCCGCCCGGCAGATTAGCCACGAATTTCGAGCACTCTGTCATGAAAAGACCTTGCTCGACTTTAGCCTGCAGATCGACCTCTTTATGCGACAGGTGCTCACCAATGAGTGGAGCCGTGTTCATCTCTTCCGCTCTCACCGCCATCTCATCTTTGACAATGTGGAAGAGGATACAATTAGTGCGCACCAACTCACCTTGCAGTGGTTGCCTGAGCTAGAGAGCGCACTGCTCGTTGCCGATGCCGATGCCGGTTTCCGCATTTTTCTCGGTGCCGATCCACAGGGCAACAGCGCCCTGCGCGCCGTCTGTGACCAGGTGGCGGTTACACAGACGAGCTACATTATGCAGCCAGCTCTCCGCCAATTAACTGGGCGGATCGAACAGACTATCGGCGGTCAGCGGCATGTGCAGCGCGCACCGGCAGCACCGGTTGGATCCGTTGAAAATCCCTTTGACGATGGTGAACGTGGGGTGAGTGGCGGGCCTGCAACTGGCGCAGCGGAGAGCATGGCAACGGCAACAGATTTTGCGACGGCGCTGCTTGTGCCACCGGTCGGCTTTCGCTTCTTCCCACAGATGATCGATTGGACGGTCCAGGAGATACAACGGCTGGTACAAGAGGAAGAGGTTCCGCCCGGAGAGATTGCTGTCCTGGCGCCCTTTGTCAGCGACGCAATGCGCTTTAGCTTGCAAAGTCGCTTTGCTGAGGTGGGCATTGCCACGACCACCCACCGACCCAGTCGCGCCCTTGATGACGAGCCGGCTGCCCGCACGCTACTGACCCTGGCGAAGCTAGCCCATCCTCACTGGGGAATGCGTCCCGCCGCCACCGATGTGACGCTGACGCTCACCTTGACCATCGATTCCCTCGATCCCGTGCGCGCCCATCTGCTGAGTCGTATCATCTATCCGGAACGGCGTCCTACCATTGAATTGGGGCGGTTTGGGGAGCTGGTGACTGCCATGCAAGAGCGCATTACCTATCGGCTGGGCGAAATGTATGATCGGCTGCGTGACTGGCTCTATGCCTATCGGGCCAATCCTGATCCGATCCCATTGGATCAATTCTTCGCACGGCTCTTTGGTGAGTTACTCAGCCAACCGGGCTATGGGTTTCACGAAGATCGCGACGCGGCGCGGGTGGCCAATCAACTGGTTGAGTCGGCGCGTAATTTTCGTTGGGCGCTGGAAAATGTTGCCGATGGTGAAGCCCAGGTGGATCTCTACACGCGGCTTGGGCGCGAGTACGTGGGCTTGGTGGAACAGGGGGCATTGGGCGCGCTCTATGCCCCCGGCTGGCGGCCCGTCGAAGAGGCGGTCTTTATTGCGCCGGCCTACACCTTCCTCATGCGCAATCAACATGTGCGCTACCAATTTTGGCTCGATATTGGCTCCAATGGCTGGTGGGAACGCCTCTATCAACCGCTGACCCATCCGTATGTGCTTTCGCAGCGCTGGCCGGCGGACGAGCCATGGAGTGACTTTGCCGAATACACGCGCCGCCAGGAAACCATGCAGCGGCTCTTGCTTGGGTTGATTCGGCGCACAAAGCAGGCGATTTACTTGGGGATTAGCGACTACAGTGAGAGTGGTTTTGAGCAGCGTGGCGCCCTCTTGATGTTGGTCAACCGCCTCTTGACACAAGAACGGCGCCGCCAACAACAGAACGGCTGATCCATCAGGCCGGCGACAGTTTATCGCTGCGCTTTTTCTGAAGCTGCTGCACGATGAGAGAACCGCCGCCGAGTGCAGTGAGCGTCAACATGATGAGATAGGCAACCGGGCGCATGCAACTGCCAAGTGCCCAGACCAGTGCAATCGTGCCCGTCATCGCGGTGGCACCAATGACCAGTGCTGTCAACTGGTGGGTGGTAACTTTGGCAAACGCAAGTAACCGCTCGCCAACAATCATGGAGAGCGCGGCCCAGCCGCCTGTATTGAGGATTAAAAAGAGCAACAACGCGACAAATGAGAGCGGTGCCAGACAGAGCGCCGTGAAGACACTCCCCGAGCCAAAGGCGGCCATGATCAACATAGTTAATACAATATTGAGCAGTAGACCAATGACAAAACTAGTGGGTTTTTGCGTTCGAATGGTCGTGCGCAAGCCCTGAATAAAGGTGGGCTGCAAGTAGTAGACGACCCCGGTTATAAAGACCACCAGTGCTGTCATAAAGGCGGCGCCGATAATCCGCAACACAAAGCGCCCCACTTGATTCCATCCCGATGCGTTTAAGGTGGGCGGTGCTGCTTCGATAATGGTCGATTGGCTCGCGATATTGGGCAAATCGATGCCTTCCAAAAAGGTGGGCAACTTGGGCAACTTGGGGCCGACAATAATGTTGCCTGCCACCGTTGCCGCGGCGCTACGTTCAATGTCGCCGCTCATGACGCTCACATCGCCTTGAACGGCAGCGCCATCCTCCAGCGTCACATCGCCACTCCAGATGACCAAGGACCCCCGGATTGCGCCGGCAATTTGCGCATCGCCGCTGAGGGCAATCACATCCCCCTCCACCAGTGCCCCAGGTTCCATGACAATATCGCCACTGTACACCACCAGGCCACCGCTGATTTTGCTATCGGCTTCCAAACGCACATCACCCGAGTAAACAATAATATCCCCGGCGTAGATTTCACCGCTCTCCACCGTCAAATCGTCGTAATAAACGGTGCTGTCGCTTTGGCCCATCCACTGCGTCGCCATGCCAAGCGGCAAACCTTCGGACCAATGCCAGGGTTGTGGTGGCTTGGGTGCTGGTCTTGAGGACGAGTCGTTTGCTGAAGCAACAGCCATTGATCCAAAGACGAGAAACAACAAGGCTGTTAAACACGCACTACCAATGGTAATCCGGCTCTGTACTACACGGTTCACTACGATGTGACGAAATATACCTTGCATCCTGCTCAAATTTATACCCTTATGCAACGGAAAGACGGGAATTCGCTTCAACGGGAACTTCCACCAACTGTGTCGAGCGTCGTAGATATTGGATCCAGCCGGTTAACAGCCCAACGGTTAGGATCAAATATCCGATGCCCAGCCCCACGGCTTGTGGTGTCGCCGCAAAGGTATTTACCGTGGTGGCAAGCCCATCGAACCAGGCAACGACCGCGGCCCAGAAGTAAATCACGCTTTGCACGGCTTCGGCCAACAGCGCGGATTGGTTGACGAAAAGATAGGTGCCCACCGCTAGAATGCCTGCGCTCGCACTCACCCACAGAATCAGCGTAACCAACCCAATCCACATGCCCTGGCGCAGCCGGCGCCGGCGCTCTTGTTGGGCAAGTCGCACTTCAAAGCGCCCCACAAAATTAGGGGTCGGCATGGCATGGGGCATGGCACACATCTGGTGATGCAACTGCTGCCATTCCGCCCACAGGCTCGCAAACGTACTGAAGTGATTGAGATAGCCACTAAAGGTTGCCTGCTGCTCGTCATCCAGCAGATCATCGAGTGCCAATGACATCAGCAAGAAAAATTCCTCGTCCTGTGCTTCCGTCGGGTGGTCACCCCAATGGCGATGTTCAGTTGAGCGATTGATATTTGGGAGATTTTTGCTCATCATAGGTTCCATATCTGAAGTATATCGATCCATCATACGTCATCCGTTCGCTACATCGCAAAGGCTGTGCGCCACAGCATCGGCGGATTCTCGCGCACACTCTCACGCTGACGCTCATCCACCATCGGCTCGCCATCCCGTGAAATTGGTGGCACCGGCTGGCTTTGGGCTGCATAGAGATCAGCCATCTGTTTGCGGGCCCGGAAGAGCCGACTTTTGACCGCTGAAACAGTGAGATCCATGCTTTCGGCGATCTCTTCGTAACTATACTCTTCCCAATAGCGCAAGACCAGCGGGGTGCGATACTCGGGTTCCAACTGACTCAGCAGCGACTGCAACTCTTGCGCCTGTTCGGCATCGAGCATCGTCTCTTCCGGCTCGGGCGCTTCATTCTGTAGATTTTGCAGCACCGGATTATCGTCGATCGACACAAAGGTTTTGCGACGCTTGCGCAGTCGGTCGATGCAGTGATGATTGGCAATCGAAAAGAGCCAGGTACTAAATTTGTGATCGGTGTTGTACTGTTGCAGGCGCGCATATGCTCGCAGAAAGGTCTCCTGCGCAGCGTCTTCGGCCTCTTCCGGCGTACCGAGCATGCGATACGTTAAATTATAGACTGGACGTTCATAAGCTTCCACCAGGCGGCTGAATGACTGTTTATTCCCCGCCCTCGCTTCATGAATCCAGACTTCCTCCTGCTCATTCATAGCGTGAATTGTCCCAATTGGATTACGTTGCTTCGGATGAAAACAGCGAAAGATGCAACCGGATGTGCTGTTTTCCATGCAGCGCACTTTTTATTCAGGAATCACAAAATGTCTCCCCTTTGCAGCTTCTTTTTGTCCGTACGACCATGCTGCCAGGTTCACATAATGCTTGTAACACTTATACGCAGGTCATTCCCAAAAGTTTCGCGCTCGATTGATGACAATTGCTGACAATGCATTGGCTGAACACGCAGTGCCGTGGTACACACCGATTACGCCCCCTCATCGACCCGGGTCATGAGCAAGACAAACGCGGCGGCCGCGGCGGCCATCCCGGTCCAACTAAGGGCTTTAACGCCGTGGGTTGCATAGAGCCACGGGCC
>ERZ795053.7238-NODE-7238-length-10760-cov-3.769080_pt1 | contig 10760 bp, 13 predicted proteins | sample MGYA00375137_ERZ795053 | MGnify/ENA primary metagenome ERZ795053 (study PRJEB30182, sample SAMN05720284) | activated sludge metagenome | isolation source: Anaerobic digester | place: Hong Kong | collected 2014-12-17 ... | reverse complement strand
TGCAAACTTTAGCTATACGATTCTAGAAACTTTAAAGAATCTGCCAGAAGGTAGTAACTCTGAAGTGGTGATTACTAATGACTCTTTCTATTTGTTTAGAAATACTAAGACATACTCTGAGGATGAAAAAGAGGTTGAGATGATTCGTATTCCGTTTAAAACAGTAGATGAGTATCTGCAAGATCTTCAGAATCAAGGTAAGATAACTCGTCATATTAAATTTGTAGAGCAAGACGAGGTTCCTCAAGAGTAACCTAAAATATTTGCGTCTTTATTATTCTCAGGGGTTGATGGTATAATTGTATGTTGAGAAGAGTTAACTTTCTTCTGCTATGGGCTCGTGGTGTAGTGGTTAACATGCCTCCCTGTCACGGAGGAGATCGCCAGTTCGATCCTGGTCGGGCCCGCCAATCCGTATTTCGGTTGCTGACATGCAACAAGTTAAGTGGCTCCCTAGCTGTTAGAGTCACTTTTTTATTGCCTAAAAACCAGTTCGAACCTAGGAATATCATGAGTTGGCGTTTTTCTTGGTCATTAGCCTCTTTGAAGACTTCACCAAGGTTAACTGCTCCTGAAAAAGTTTCCTTTGCTAGCTCTAGCCACCTGCTGGCGTCTGTTTCTGATTCTTTAAGGAGTTTATTGGTTCTAGCCAGAGTTTCTTCGTGCTTGGCAGCCCTAAGCTTATAGCGCTCGTCAGTCATTACTCCACTTTCCAGCTTATCGTCCAATATCTCTAATGCTCCCTGAGCCTGTCTCATGTCTTTGAGCCAGAGCGGCTTAAAGCGCGCTCGTTCTTTGACGAATTCATTATAGTGTTGGTCCAGCCAGTTTGAGCACTCCTTGCTATCCTTCTCACTGATCTCATATTCTTGCATGTGAGCCAGCACCTCTGTTTCTATGAGTCGGTCTGCTAGTTGGGGCTCGTTACACTTAATTCTCTTGTTCTTTTTTGTGCATGTATAAAATATATATTCGGCTTCACTGCCATTGGCTAGCTTTTTGGGCTTTGTGTAAGCCGTGATATTGAACTTGCACGTTTGGCAAAGCATTAAGCCTTTGTAGGTATATTGCCTACCTGATGTAGTAGAGGGGTGTTTACCTGAGCTTTTTCTCCATCCCATGGCAATTTGTACCTTGTCATAGGTTTCTACAGATATAAGGGGCTTGTAGGCCCCTTGATGCCACTCATCGCCACCATACTTAAACACTCCCGTATAAACACGGCGCTTTAGCATGTCTGCTAGGGTAGGTTTACTTATTTGTTTATCTCTCCGAGACTTCAAACCTATATCTATGGCGTGTTTCCATACATCGGTTAGTGTATTGGTACCTGTGCTTGCAAATTCAAAGCATTCTTGTACTCGCCAGCCTCTTTCTGGATCGGGAGTAATATTACGTGTTTTTGGCCCAAGGATTGAGTTTATATAGCCATGAGGAGCTGGTCCAGGATATTCACCATGATTGCGTTTTTCAACAAAGCTATCTCTTACTTGGTCACTTAGGTCGTCATTATTTTTCTTTGCGAATGTTAGCTCAATTGATAGGAATGCTTTGTCTGTGGAGGTGTTTCTAAAGACTCGTCCAGGTGTATATATCGCCAGCAAGTCACCGTCATCCATCAGCTGAATGATTTGCCCTGTGTCATATGCATTGCGACTCAGGCGGCTGTGGTGCCAAACTGCTATATAGCGAGCTTTATGGTCTCTAATGCCTTGGATCATATCGTTGAATATGGGACGGCCAGGCTTATATGCCGATCTTTCCTCCGGTGGTAAAAAAGTGGGGGATAGACCGTTATCGTTAACTACTTGGCGAGTGTTACGATCTTGTTTTTCTAAGGAGTTATACTGCCTGTCTTCACGATCTTGAGATCGACGAAAGTAGACATAGCACTTAGATTTAGGATGCTCTTCCATTACCAAATATCCTCCGTTGAATTCTGTCGTAGCAGACCGATATTATCAACGGAGGATATTTGGTCTGCTACGACTTTCTTGTTTTGTTCTTGGCTTCCGTATCTGGTGTCATTTTCGCCAAGAGAATGACCGTATTTTTTGCGGTATTTTATATCTACTATAAGCTCCAGAAATTTAAATAGCGTCTGGGCTTCGGTAGAGAAGTTATTTACTGAGCTGTTATTTTTCTTTATTAGTGAAGGTATGGAGCCACACCTTCTAGTATTGGTTGAGTTGGACATTATGGATGACCTTCTGGAGTTTAAGCTCCAATTAAGTCGCATGTAAGCCCGTTTTAAAACAACCGAGTCCGTCTCTCGTTCTACTTACAATCCCATATTCTCCAACCGATTCTGCTAAGGCGGTACGTTCTGTTCCGCACAGAATAAAAGATTACGAATGATTAATATTGATTAGGTACATGCTATCCCTTTGGGAATGACACTCTAACACTTCATTCGGTGTTAATACTTTTCATTATGCAAAGCACAGCCTTTACTGTCAATCTTTTTATTGCTGATCAACAGGACCGTAGACTACCTGGCCACTAATGGCTAGGTTATGGAGAGTGATGTTGTCATCAGTACCACTTACTGAGCAGACAAATAGAACGTTTTCTTTAGTTTCTTTATTCTGACCAATCCACTGGAAGTCATAGATGGTATCTCCATTGGAGGCTTTAGTGCCACTATCATTGAATTGAGGATCATAGGCAGTGACTTTGATAATGCTAATCTTATTTAGATCAATGTACTTCCCTAGAAGTGCTGCATCTTGGCAGTATTTCTCAGCAGCATCTTGAGATACTGTATTCTCTACTTTAGCCGGAGTAGTGGAATTATCTTGTGTGCTTGCTTGGCTGGATGAAGTTTTGGAAGACTTATCGTCGGAGTCTTTCTTGCCCCCACTGATAGCGCTTGCTACTATGAATATGATGATAGCTATAACGATAAACCCTAGTACAGGATGTTCTTTCCTGCCATCTGGCTGTTTTAGCCCTTTATCTCTCTTTTTCATATAACCTCCTTGGTTATTAATTGTTGGTTAATTCTAGGAGGCTATTCTTAGATAACAAAAAGGACAGCCACGCTAGTTGTCTAAACCCACAACAGGGTTGAACCCAATTGCTTTTTTACGTAGCTGCCCATTAGCAGGTTCAACTTCGCTTTAAAAGCGTTCTTTTCTGTTGCAGATTTAGACTCCTTGGATTATACCATTGGCATACGGGTTAATTCAGCTCAATTAGTATCTACTTATTTTACTTTTTTTCCATACGCGAAAATAGTCCCACTCACCGCGCTTGGCGTTTAACGGGGAAAGGGTACATAGGGACCCCCCCTTTTTTTTCTTCTCTTAAGTTAGTGTTTTTGGAACAGTGCTAAACTCAACAAGCCTATTTGAAGTTTATATTAATCTCTAGAGGAATACTCGTTAGTAGCTTGTCCTTCTCGCCCTTTTTCTTTAAGTACAACTTAAACTTGTAGACTCCTTCTGTAGTCACTCCTATGGTGTCAAACTTAATCCTGGACCTCATACGATTGTGCTGAGGTTCGAATCTGATTTTTGCTTCAACTTTCCCTATTTGTTTGCTGGATGGGTCAATTATATCTACATAATAATCGTGAGTCTCTATTCTTCCTTTTTTATCTCTGTAAAACATCGAGACTATTTCAAAGGGTACATTAAATAGGTTAGTTTTGCCTTTTTGAAAGTTTACTTCTGCTTCCGGTATGTCGAAGTTTAAGTTTTCAAGGGCGTCAATAATAGTGATAGAGTTTGTGTCAGAATCTATCTTGCTCTCTTTGCATATAATAGTCCAAATGTGTTCAATCATTACTGTGTTCCTCCTTTTAATTCTATGTTCGTGGACATGAGTGTAGTGGGCACTAACTCTGCCTTTATTGATTTAAAGGTGCTGTTAGCCCAAGTATGCAATGCGTTTACTGTAGATGTAGCAAAGCTTTGAGATGGAAAGAACCTTATCTCGATGCTATGGTCGAGTACGTCTGCGAGTTCGACGAGCTTTTTGAGGTTGTAACTCTCATATCCAGGGCTCTCCCACCTGGCAATCGATGGGTGACTTGTTTTTAGGATTTTTGCCAATTGTCTTTGAGACAGACCCTTACTGCGCCTGAGTTTTGCTATATCTAAGGATAGATTGAAGAAGATTTCGTAACTAGCCCGTCTCTTTTTTGATTCCGGGTCACGTTTGTCTACCTCTTTTATTATGTCGCGTATTTCTTTGCTAAGCATAGTGTACCTCCTTCATGTGATATATGGCTTTTTCAATTTCCCGTTTGGGCATTTGTTGAGTTTTTTTTACAAATCCGTTTAATAGATATATTTTGCCCTTTATCATCGTGAAGAATACTCTAGCTATAGTATTCTTGTGTATTATTCTCATACAATAGACCCCCTTGGCTATGTATTCTGTAAAGCCAGATTTCCCCCAGTTGAACCTGTACTGGAGTTTCTCTAAACCTTTGAGAACCTTATCCCTCAGCTCAACTGAGACCCCCTCGAACTGAGCTAAAGCCTCCGTGAAGGGGGCCTTACTTGAGCTTGTGCAGTGGTGGACCTCTACCTTGAATGTTTGGTTCATGACTATAATGTTATCAAAAAAGATACCTAGTGTAAATAGATTGTAGTGGATTAAGCTCGATAACTGAGATCGGTAGTCTCGAATAGGTTACCTCTCTCGGTGTCTTCTTGGAGCTTGTTATAATTTGTTTAACATTGTATAATTAAGTTTAAGTTAACCAAATCCAGAGGATCTAAATAATAAACCATGAGACAAAAGCAATAAAAGTCTGAGATAATCCCTTCGTAAGTAAGGGAATATTTTAGCAACCAAAATTTAAGTAAATTTAATGTTTTGGAGCATTGCTTTTAAATATGTTTGTTATTGATATAGATAATCTGGATTTCTCTTTTGAATCCAGCGAAGATAAATTGTTTGAGGAACTCGATCTCAACCTAAACAGTGGTGAGATTGTAGGGTTGGTAGGTCCTAATGGTAGCGGCAAAAGTACTCTAATGAAGCTCATTATTGGTGAGCTTAGTCCGAATGCTGGCCAGATTAGGCTAAAAACTCCTGGTTATCTTCCTCAAGAAGTGGATTTAGGGAATTTAAATAAGAGCCTAAAAGATTTGTTTGAAGCGAGATTCGGTGCTGATGAGTGGCGTGGTGAACTAGCCTTGGACATAAGTGGTCTAACAGCCCTAAATATAGATTCTGAACTGAAGTCTTTGAGTGGAGGTCAGAAGACTAGACTGGGGCTAGGTTTAATATTGGCGGGCGAAGACATTCCAGAATGTTTGTTATTGGATGAGCCAACCAATAACTTAGACTCTGAAGGGCTTGAATGGTTAAAAAGGGTTTTAGAAGATTACAGAGGTGGAGTCTTAATTGCCTCCCATGAGAGAGTCTTTTTGGATGATGTGGTTGAGAGTATAGTGGCTATTGAAGATAAGAAGCTGGCTAGCTACGGTGGAGGGTACTCTTCTTACAGAGAGCAACTTGAGGCTAAGCAGAAAGCTCAGGAGGACGAGTATTTAACTAGCCTAAGTGAGAAGAAAAAGCTGGAAAGTTATATAGGAACCAACAAGCAAAGGGTTAATAAGGTATCTTCAGAAAAGTTTGATAAAACGAAGCATGAAGGTAAGATGGGCTTTAATACGAAGAGGTCATGGTCCGAGGCTGGGTTGGGCCGTAAGATTAAAGCGGCTCATTCTAAGCTGGATCAACTAGATGAAGTAGCAGAGCCAAATAAGGTTCCGGTATTGGATGTGAGGCTGGACGCAGTTATACCTCGATCAAAGATCGTCTTGAGGTTAAATGACTTGAATAAAAGTTTTGCTCAGAAGGGTGTAATTGCCGATTTTAGTCTCGAAGTGAGGGGTCCGGAAAGGCTGTTGGTAAGTGGTCAGAACGGATCGGGTAAGTCTACTTTGCTGAGTATTATAGTTGGTAAGCTAAGTGCTGACTCGGGTGATGTTGAGTTAGGTGAGGGCTTAACTTTTGGATATTTTAGTCAGGATGTGTACGGATTAGACCAATTTAAAACACCCTTGGAAGAGCTGAATAACCTGGAAAAAGATAAGGCTAGATGTTATCTGCTTTGCATAAAAGCTGGTCTATCTAAGCAGTCTGCCGATAAAAAAATTTCTGAGCTATCAAGGGGCCAGCAGGCTAAACTTGGTTTTGTGAAACTGATGCTCACACAGCCTGATGTTCTGGTTATAGATGAACCAACTAACCACCTAGATATGCAGACAAAAGAGGCCATTGAAAATGCTCTTAAGGATTTTGGAGGGGCTATAATATTGGCTAGTCACGATAAATATTTTGTAGAAAAACTTGCGATTTCTAGATTTATTAATTTGCAGTAGCGAGAAGCTTATGCTTGCGCTTCGTTGCCGTTGGAATGGATAATACCTCGGTATAATGACTGATGAAACTCGAACAGACAGTCCAGAAATTCACTTTTCACGCACTACTGAAGATGTATGCGGTGCCATGGGTGATATTGCTCGGAGGCTAACCTATCTAGGTGATTATCACGAAGAGACTGCAGGGCCTTTGCCGCCATCTATGCTTGCTGAGGAGATAGGAACTAATGTTAGATGGGTCTACCGGGCTGTTAAGGAATTTGGGATAGCACCTGAGCCACAGGTTATTGGTGGCATGACCATATCCTGCTACCCCTCTTTTACTCTACCTCGAGAGATGAGCTCGAGTGGAGGAGGGAGTGGCAATCTTTGCCTAGTTTACTTACTATAAGGCAGCTTGCCGAAGGTATAGGGCGATCTTGGGGGTGGACTAATAAGACATTAGGGGAACTTGAGATTAAGCATACTACCACTGAAATGAGATCAAGCCGAGAGTCAAAGATGTACAGAAAAGGTGTCCTAAAGAGGCTCAGAGAGGTATCTATGCAGTTCGCTCTAGATGATGGGCTACCTAACACTGATCAGCTTGTTGCTGTCTCTGGTGAGGATAGAGAATGGGTTGTGAGAAGACTTGTTGAGGCAGGTATTGCTCCAGAGATTAGAAGGTCTGCTTTAACAGGCAAACTACTCGAACACTGGCCAACTGAGGCATATGGATTAATTGATATCGCTAAGGCCGAGAGGGCTCCTGAAGCTGAAGCTGGCTGGTCTACCGCAGAATCAATTCCTGGGCAGGTCGGGCGGTCCTATAACTGGTGTAAGGCTCGCCTTGGACCTTATGCTAAGCTGACAAAGGTGAGACAAGATGCACAAGGTGTAGATAGAGTCCATTATCCACAAAGTGTAGTAGAGGCTCTAAAAGCAGAACGAGACTCTATTGAAGAATACCCAGATGCTGGTGACTACTTGACTCCCTCTAAAATAGCTATAAAGATGGGGAAGTCGAAGTTATGGGTAAATAACCGTTTAGGTTCTGTTGGTCCTGGAGAGATGCGCAAGGATGGTAAAGGAAGGGTTAGACTTCACTATCCTCCAACTGTTACCCGCGAACTTGAAGCCTTGCCTCAGGACCCAAGGGTAGGATAGAGCTATTAACAAAATAGTTCCAGACTTCCAACGTTACGGTCCGCCACTATAGACTTACATACCACTTTTGTGGTATTATTTGTTTATATGAAAGATCTGAAACCTGCTTCTGAGGTGTATGTTCCTGGGCAACCTATGGAGGCTGAAGGAACGTTTATTCAAGATGAAGATGTTTCACCTAAATATCAGATTTGGGGATATACTATTGGATACTTGTTAGATAGCGGGGGAAGAGCTTATCCGGAAGGCTGTAATACTGCTATCTTTAGAATTGCTCCCGGTGGTATGACTGAGCCTGTGGTTGTGACTAAGCCCGATGAAGTAGCGGTATTTGAAGTTGATTCTGTTAGTGGGAGTGGCAAGGCGGTAGTTGCTCGAGCTAATGGTGTTGTTGAAGAAATAGACTTTGATACAGACCGAGTAGAGATCAGGCCAGGAGATGCTTACTCCTATATTAATACTGGTAATGAAGACTTGGTTCTTTATGATCTTGCAATCCCTGCTTTTAATGAGGGCGATGATATTGAAATAACTTCTTCTATCTGGCCTCTACCGGATGGGATAGAAAGCCCAAAAAATGGCTTCAGCTTATCTGTTGTAAGGTTTGGAGATGGTTCAATTAAGAGTATTGAATTGCCGAGTGAGTTTTGGGATGCTCTGTCAATATGTTATTAGTATCTTCTAGTATTAAAGCGGCTTTAATAAAATAATCAAAGAATATGGAAACTAGAGAGGGGAGAGAATTAGTAAGGGAGTTGGTTGGCTCAGACGATGTGATACTGGCGACTGGAGATTTTCTAGATCGAGCTAGCAGAGAGCCTGGCTATAGGTCTGATCCTAACTATCTAGCTGCTTTGAAAATTGCTGAGTATGCTCTTTTGGTAGATCCTATAGAGAAGGGTATTCAGAGTGTATTATTTTCACAATGGGATGGAATCTCCGATCTTATGGACAACCCTGGCTTAGCTGAGCAAATTAGATCAGTAGTTGGTGAGGATTTGTATGCTGCTATTTTTATAAACATTGACCCTGTGAGGTTAGGAGTTATGGAAGAGATATCTGAAAAAAGGTCTTTATTTATACCAGCGTATGAGAAAAGGTATAAAGCGATGGTCTGCCCTTTCTCAGGTAACTTGAGGGCGGCATCAATGAATGCTGTTAGTAGTGCATGTACCTCCGCTTGGGTAGCACTAAAAATACTGCAAAAGAGTGATGAAGGTCGGTTAATGACGAAGGAAGAACAATTAGAGACGGTACTGAGGTCTCCTGGGCTCTATATCGCCAGACAATCTACACACCTCAAAGATTTGCCTGTAGTTTCTAGTATGATTGAAAGGGTGTGTGAGTCAACATTAGATGAATTTAGCTTATCAAAATACGTAAGTTATAACCCTGTACTCAAGAGAGTGGTACTTAATGCCGGTTTCGCAGAATGGGTTATGAATGCGGATTGGTCACCTCAGTTAATTAAAGAAAGATTATCTGGGCAAGTGGACGTTACCTTAGGTTGCCCGTTTACTTTTGTGGACAGAGAGTTGAGACTAGAGTTTTATAGAAAAATGGTTAATTTACTCTACAATATAGGAGCTTGGCCAAAATTATCTGAATGGTAGTCATCTTTTATTTACTTGCCCTTTCTTATCTTATAAATGTATACTTTTGGCTATATTAAGGATAAATTTATAGGATTTTTATGAAAGAATTACAAAAAGCAGAAGTAAGTGTTGGGAAAATGCTAAGTGGGTTACCAAATATCTCTGAATCAGCAAGAGAATCAGTGGCAAAGGTCATGCCCCTATTGGCTTTAATTGGTGGTTTATTTCAATTGGCAGCGGCGTATTGGGTATATAAGTTAGCTCACGTTGCAGAACAAGTTGATCAATTTATTAAATCTTATTCAGTTTTAACAGGTGGAGTATATGGTCTTTCTAGCACAGATAAGTTTTTGATCTATGTCGGGGCACTAGTCCTGTTAGTTGAGGCACTAGTTTTGCTAATGGCTTATAGTGGCTTGAAAGATAGAGAGAAAAGAGGGTGGGACATGCTCTTTTTGGCAGCATTAATTAATGTTGGGTACTCAGTTGTTAGTCTATTTATTACTGGGAGAGGGTTCGGTAGTTTCTTGTTTGGCTTAGTAGGATCAGCTTTCGGATTCTGGTTGCTATTCCAAATCAAGTCTAAATACAGTGGTAAATCTTTAGAGACTTCTGATTTGACTAAGAAATTAGATAAAAAGTCTAACTCAAAATCTTCTGCTAAGAAGACTTCTTCAAAAAAGTAAGATATTTTAACTAAAAAAGCTGTATTAAACTGCTATAATTAAGCTTATATTTATAGACTCTTAAAGTTAAGAGGTTTTGCTAATGGCTCCACAAGAAAAAAAGACTGTAAGAAGAACAAACTCTGACCTGTGGTTTTATAGCTTAAGTATCGCTAATGTATTTGTTTTCTTATTAAGCGCTGTAATAGTATTTTTTAGGACTAAAACATCTGAGGTAAAAGTTCCGATTAGATTAATTGCGGGTAATGAAGTAGTACAGGGTAGATGGTGGAATTCTTATTTATTATTACTCATAACTCTAGGCTTATTAGTTATGGCGTTTGTTTACTCTGCTAGGCTAAGAAAGCTAGATCCTCTTTATAGAAATGGAGTTTTAATCTTAGGGATATGTTTCCAGATTCTGGCTTTTGCAGTTCTATTTAGAGTTGCTGGGTTAAGCAGCTTAATTTAAAGGGAATTTAAAAATATGGCCGGTCATAACTTAAGATTGAGCGAAGAAGATCTAAGAAAGCTAGAGATCCCGCTTGGTAAAAAGTCTAAAAATTATCGTTTTTTTGAAATTCTACCTGGCTTAACAAGTTATTTCGTAATCATTTTGCCAATACTAGTTGGGATGTGGAGGGCTGATATCGCTGGTTTCTTAATTCTACTTTTTATGATGGTTTGGTTTTTTAGGACTGTGGCTATGGCTATAAAAGCACTTGGCACTTTAAAAACCACTGACCAGATTGAAGGAGTAGAGTGGTGCAAGCTATTAGTTGACGATTATTATAATGCGCGAGAAAATTTAAACTCGCTAGAGGTAAGAAGAAAGATAACTCGATTAGATCAGCTTAGAAAGCAGTGGTTGAGTAAGTTTATAGTATCAACTGATGAAGTACTGACTCCGGAGGACTTAATCCATGTAGTAATGGTGCCCTTGGTAAGTGAACCATATGAGGTGGTTAGGGATACAATTGAAGCGGCTGCTTCTCAAAATTATGATG
>ERZ795053.7237-NODE-7237-length-10760-cov-4.682018_pt1 | contig 10760 bp, 7 predicted proteins | sample MGYA00375137_ERZ795053 | MGnify/ENA primary metagenome ERZ795053 (study PRJEB30182, sample SAMN05720284) | activated sludge metagenome | isolation source: Anaerobic digester | place: Hong Kong | collected 2014-12-17 ... | reverse complement strand
AGCCACGCGGACATGTTGCGCGCCGCGCTCCGCGATCTGGGCGACGCCCGCAAGCTCCTCGACCCGAGCCAGGCCTGACTTCGACTCACCGCAACGATTACGAAAGGCCCCCGTGCTAAGGTGCCGCATGAGTTGTGGCGGCCCGCTGGGACGCGCGTGCCGCCATGAGAGTCCGAACGAAAAAAACCGGAGTAGCCATGTCCCTGTGGCGCATGATCCTGACCGCCGTGAACCTGGTGGGCCTGCGCTTCGGCGGAGCCGCCATCGGGCTGGTGAGCCAGATTCTGCTGGCCCGGATGCTGCCGCAGGCCGACGTCGGCGTGGTGTTCATGGGCCTGAGCGCGGCGTCCCTGATCAGCCTTGTGATGACGGCCGGCTACCCGCCACTGACCATGACGCTGCTGCCCCGCTACTACACGCTGGGCCGCAAATCGCTGGTGAAGGCCGTCCATCGTGCTGTCTGGCGCGACTGGACGAAGGCCATGGTGGTGCTGACCATCATTCTGGTTGCCGCCTATATCTGGTTGCCTTTGAACGAGGGGCTGCGTACCGCCTTGCTGTTCGGCACCATCATGGCGCCGGCCGCCTCGCTGATCCGCGTCAGCAGTTCCGTGGCCAACTCGCGGCGCCGTTTCACCCTCTCCTATGTCCCGGATTTCCTGTTCCGGCCGGGTTTATTGATGATCTTCCTGCTGGCCTCGTGGCTCGCCAGCGCCAAGCCGCCGGTGGAGGCCGTGTTGTGGGCCGCCGTCGCCATCACGGCCGGTGTGGCCCTGGTCCAGACCGTGATCCTCGGCAAGGACGCGCTGCCCGATTCACTCCGGGCTGGCCGCCATGAACTGGGGCCGGTCGTCCGCAGCCGGGCTTTTTCTCTGGTCGTCGTCAATGGTGTAGCGGCCTCTTTTGCCGATATCGTCACCATGATCGGTGGCCTGTTCCTGTCGCCAGACGACGTTGCGGAATTGGGTATTGCCATCCGCCTCGCCGCCATCGCCGGCTTTGTCATCCAGGCCACCCAGAATTTCGTCCTGCCGGACCTGCTGGCTGCTGTCACCAAAGGCGACCGGCCGACGGCAAACACGCTGCTGCTGCGCATCAATCTCATCGGGCTCACGGCCATTGGTGCCTGCACGCTGGGCGCCATCTTCTTCGGCCCGCTGTTTCTCAGCATTTTCGGCACCCAGTATCATGACGCCCACTGGCCGCTGGTGCTGTTCATGGTCAGCCAGCTGTTCCGCGCCGCAGGTGGCATGAACCATCATCTGCTGTCGATCGACGGCTACCAGGCCCGCAGCGCCAATTCCTGCATTTTCGCGCTTGCCGTTCTGGCCTCGGCGGCCATGGCGCTGACCCCGCATTTCGGCGTCACCGGCATGGCCATGGCGGTGTTGATTGCCGACATCAGCTGGGCTGGGGCCCTCGGTTTGCAGGCCCAGCGCTATTCGGGGTATCGCGGCGATATCTTCGCCGTGCTGCGGCGGCGCATTGTCCCAGCCGAATAGGGCTTTCGCTTTTGGCCGGATGATGCTAGACGCACGCCCGAAGTCGGAGCGTAGCGCAGCCCGGTAGCGCACTATTCTGGGGGGATAGGGGTCCCGGGTTCGAATCCCGGCGCTCCGACCATCTATCTCCCGGCAGCCACCCGCTGCTGATAGGCCGCCGAAGCGGCATAGATCCCCCACATCAGTCCCAGCATCCAGTAGAAGTGACGCCAGTGATCGGTGTCGATCTGCACGCCCTGCAGCGCGGTCGAGAGGAAGGGGCAGAAGACGGCTATTGCAGCACCTTGCCATGGCGCACGGATGAGCACCGCCCGGAATCCGACGATGATGGTGCTGACGACCAGCAGCAGATAGGAAATACCGCCCAGCCAGCCATAGGAGGCAAAGGCGTTGAGAAACACGTTGTGCGGGGCAAGGCCGAAGATGAAACCGAACTGGTTTGGACCGAATCCCAACGGCCGCTCGAACAGCAGCGGAATGGAGTTGACCTGGTTGCCGAAACGGCCGAATTCGCCGGCATCGTAGCTCTTTTCGAGTGTGAGCCGGTCGAGGAACAGGCTTCGTACCGATTCAATGCTGAGCAGGCCCATGAGCAGGATGGCCATGACGACGACGCCTGCAATGGCAAGCAACAGGATGCGGCTCCGAAGCTGTGGTGACGGCGTCAGCGTGAAGGTGAGCATCACCATGAGCGTTGCGGCACCGGCGAAGTTGATCCACGCGCCGCGCGAAAACGCCAGGAAGAGGGCGGCCAGGATGACCAGGAGCCCGCAATAGCGGAGGAATGTGCGGCCGCGCGTGCCGAGCATGACATCCTGCGTGAGGAAGATGGCCGGCAAGATCAGATAGGTCGACAGCACGTTCGGGTCCTTGAAGGTGCCCTGGGCGCGCTGGATGGGCGACAGGATGTGGCCGAGGCCACCGATGTCGAAGTAGCCGATCAGCGCGATGACGGAGGCGATCACCGCGCCGATGATGTAGCCGTTCTTGAACACCGCCATGCGGCGCTCGGTGTCCGTGAAGACGTAGAATGAGCAGAACACCGCCGAGACGGCCATGTAGACCGACGTGATGACGAACATCAAAGCCTTTTCCGCGCCCCACACCGAGATGAGGCTGGTCAGGCCGCCGATATTGTAGAGCAGCAGATAGAGGATCATGGGTGCCGCCAGCGCCGCGACACGCAACCCCCCGCCGAGAAACATGACGAAGGTGATGGCGAACATCAGATCGACGGGTGCGGGCTCGAAGATGACGAAGAACGACGACACCATCATCAGCCAAACGCAAGCCGCCTGTACGCGGTCAAGCGACAGGCTGGGCAGGCGCCGGGCCGTGCGTCCGAGTGTGGCGTCCGTCAATAGGCGTTCTCCGACTTGAGGAGTGAAAACGGGGTCTTCCACAGGATGTAGAAGTCCAGTGCCAGCGACCAGTTCTCGATGTAGTAGAGGTCGTGCTCGACGCGCCGCTGCAGCTTTTCCGTGGTGTCGGTCTCACCGCGCCAGCCATTCACCTGCGCCCATCCGGTAATGCCGGGCTTGACCCGGTGCCGGGCAAAGTAGCCGTCGACGACGTCGTTGTAGAGCTGGTCGGCTGCCTTCGCCTTGGTTGCGTGCGGCCGGGGACCGACGAGCGACAATTCACCTTTCAGCACATTGAAGAGTTGCGGCAGCTCGTCGATCGACGTCTTGCGAATGAAGCGGCCGATGCGGGTGACACGCGGATCGTCCTTGGTGACGAGCTTGGAGGCATCCACGTCGCGCATGTCGTGGTACATCGAGCGGAACTTGTAGACGCCGATCAGCTCGTTGTTGAAGCCGTAGCGGCTTTGCTTGAAGAGAACGGGGCCACGGCTGTCGAGCTTGATGAGCAATGCTATGACAAGCATCAGCGGCGACAGCAGGACGAGGGCCAGCAAAGCGATGACCTTGTCCTCGATGGCCTTGAGAACCGGTCCCCATTCGCCCAGCGGCTTGTCGAAGACATCGAGGAACGGCACGTTGCCGATGTAGGAATAGGCGCGCGGCCGGTAGTGGAATTTCTGCGAATAGGCACTGAGCCGGATGTCCACCGGCAGCACCCAGAGCTGCTTGAGAATCTGCAGAAGCCGCTCCTCCGCCGTCAGCGGCAGCGTCACGAGCAGCAGGTCGATGCGCGCGCGGCGCACAAAATCAATCAGTTCACCGACGTTTCCAAGCTTCGGCATGGTCTGCACCATCGGCGGCGAGCGAACATCGTCGCGGTCATCGAAAATGCCGACAATCTGGACGTCGGAATGCGGCGTGGCGTCGAGCGCGGCGACGAGATCGCCGGCGGGCTCACCCCCACCCACCAGCACGGCATGACGCGACAGCTGGCCGTTGCGGTTCCAGTGGCGCGTGAGTGCTGACGCTATGATGCGCAAGGCGACGAGCGACAACGCGCCGCCGAAATACCAGCCTGCCAGCCACACGCGGGAATAGTCATCGCCAGACTTGCTGAGGAAGATGGCGGTCACGATCGCCGCGAAGATCAGGCTCCAGATGGACAGGATGCGGGCCACCTGTTCGATGGGACGGAGCAGGGCCTGCATCGCATAGAGACCGAACAGGTGGGCCGCCAGCGGCAGCACCAGGCTGGCCGTGATGATCAGCGGCAGATAGAGTCCTCCAGGACCAATGGGCGCATAGCCGGGGTGGAAGAAGGCGAGTGCCATGCCGATGATCGCCACGGCGAAGCCCTCGGCGGTCCGCGCCGTCGCCGACACGACACGCGCCGACACCAGAGGCGCCCGGCTCAGGCAGCGGATGGCCTGCTCGCGCCGCGCCGTTGCAGGCGATGCCCCCGGCGCACCGGCGGCATCGGAGATGCGGTCGAGGATAGCTGACGGGACAGTGGAGAATTTGGTGTCAGGATTCAAACGCATGGCGTCAATGTTCCGCAGTAGGACAGGAATGTGGTCTTTGACACCCCCGGAGCAAGTCGCGCGCCCGGACTTCAAGTAAATGATACTCTTGGAGAAACAGGGTTAATGCTTGGTAAACGGGGTGGCCCGGAACGGTTCGCCGCTAGACCAGCTGCTTGTAAAGATTAACAATGCCATCGACCATCTTGCCGGCGGTGAAGTCCCGGGCAAGCCGCTCGCGGGTCCTGGCGGCGCCATTGGCCAGGGCGGCGGGATCGGCGAGTGCCAACGACAGGCGCTCGGTGAGGGCATTGACATCATCTGGTGTTACCAGATTTTCGGCGCTGAGGACTTCCGGAATGCCGCCGACCCGGCTGGCAATGAGAGGCACGCCGGCGGCGCATGCCTCCAGCACCACATAAGGAAAGCTTTCCGCCCGAGACGGCATGACGAGGATGCGGCCACGTGCAAAGGCCTCGCGGGCCGGCATGCGGCCAGGGAATGTGACTTTGCCATCAAGACCGAGTTTGGTGGCCATGGACTGGAATTGCGCGAGATCCGGTCCGTCGCCTGCGAGGCAAGCCGTAACCGGGTGATCCGTGTTGAGGCGGGCGAGGGCTTCGAGCAGAACGTCGACGCCCTTCAGCGTCCGCATGTCGCCGAGGTAGACAAGATCGGTGGCATCCGCATGGGGCGTGACCGGCTCGAATTCATCAGGCCACAGACCATTGTGGATAACCGCCGAGCACTTGCCGCCAAGTCCGATCTTGGAATCGAAGGCCTGGCGTTCATAGTCGCAGACGAACAGCATGGCGTCGCCGATGCGGGCGAGTACGCGTTCGGCTGACAGAAAGACGAAACCCGCAGGGGACCCCCATGAATAGTGCAGGCTGCCGCCATGCGGCGTGTAGACCGATGGGATGCCGAGGCTCCGCGCCGCGATTCGGCCGTAGAGACCACCCTTGGCGCCATGGCAGTGGATGATATCCGGGCGGATGGTCTTGGCGTGTGCCCTGGTCTGCATGGCACCAGAAAGATCACCGGCACCCGGCAGCCTGGAGATGGGGATACGCTTCACGCCGAGCGAGCACAACGGTGCCACACTGTCGAGGAGGCGCGCTGCGGTGTCGCCGCCGGTCGTCGAGTCACACAGGATGCCGACCTCGTGTCCGCGTTCCGACTGGCCGCGCGCAACATCGCGCACATAGCGGAACAGGCCGCCGACCGGCGTGCGGAACACGTGGAGAATGCGCATGGCGGGAACTCAGAACCAGCGTTCGCGGACGTAGATAATGTCGCCAGGATAGACCTGCGTGGTCACCGGCACCTTGTAGGTATCCGTGCCTTGCGACGTCTTGCGGGTGATCAGGACCTTGGCCTAATCGGCGCGGGCGCTGTAGCCGCCGGCGATGGCGATGGCGTTCTGCACCGTGATGCCGGGCTGATAGGCGAAGCTGCCAGCCGTATTGACCTCGCCCAGGATATAGAAGGGGCGGAGCGCGGTGACTTGCGCCGAGACCTTGGGATCGCGCAGATATCCCTTGCGCAGGCGCTGGGTGATCATCTGTTCGATCTGGTGGGACGTCATGCCGGCGACATTGACCGTCTGCACATAGGGCATGGAGATGTTGCCCGAGGCATCGACCACATAGTCGGCGGTGAGTTCCGGTTCACCGGCCACGCGCACCGTGAGACGGTCGCCTGCGCCGACACGGTAGCCTGTGCCGAATTCATAGGCCGCCGCCTTGCCCGTCGTGCCATAGGGCTCGACCGGGCCAGTGCCATTGCGGCTCGGAAGTTGCGAGATGCTGGAGACGGCCGCAGCACCTTCCTCGACTTCGCCGCTGACCGTGACGCCAGTGCCGCCGGGCGGCGAGGATGGGCGCGCTTCGTCCCAGGTCCTGGAGCAGCCGGTGAGGGCAATGGCCGCGATAATGAGAAAGGCAAAACGCATACGCAGCGAAGTCCATGTGTTGTGGCGGCGGGCCGCCGTTCTGACGGGCCAAAATTAGTCCGTTATGGTTAGCAAGGACTTAAGGCGCCGGCGCCGTGAACTGGCGTGGCACACGCGTTAAGGGATTGGTTACCATAACGGGGCAAAGGTCTGGGACCTGATCAGAGAGACAGCCGCTGCATCCGTCATGACGCTACATCGCGACATCCCCGTGAGCCATGGTCCGGCGGCCATCAGCATCCTCGATGTGCTGCGCGGTGTCGGCCGCCGGAAATTATTCATACTGGGTATGACGGTCATCGCCTTCGGCGTGGGCTTTGGCCTGGTCAAGGTGCTGAAGCCAGCCTACACGACAGAAGCGCAGGTGCTGATCCAGAACCTGGAAACGCCATTCGATCGCTTCCAGCCGGCAGATAACCAACGGAACAACACGGTCGATGACCGGGTGGTCGCCAGCCAGATCTCCGTCATCCAGTCGCAGGACCTTGGCCGCAGGGTGATTGCCGCTCTCAGCCTCGAGTCCAATCCCGAATTCAATCCGCTGATCAAGGGCGTGGGACTGGCCGGCAGGCTCAAGGTCATGCTTGGCTTTGCCACCGACCCCCGCCTCAAGACTCCCGAGCAGCGCGCGCTCGAGCATTATGACGACAAGCTCAATGTGTTCCAGTTGCCGGAGTCCAACGTCATCGGCATCAAGTACACCTCTGCCAATCCGGATGTCGCAGCGAAGGTCGCCAACACGCTGGCGGAAACCTACGTGATGTGGACGCGTGAGTCGCAATCCGTACCGACGGAACGCGCCCGCGACTGGCTGTCCCAGCAGATCGAAGCTCTCCGCCACAAGCTGGCCCAGTCAGAAGAAGAGGTGGAGAAATTCCGGGCCGCGGCCGGCCTCCTGCAGGGGACCACCACGACCCTTGGCGCGCAGGAAATTTCCGAACTCAACACCCAGATTACGGTGGCGCGTACCGCGAGCCTCGAAGCGCGGGCCAAGGCCGACGCCATTCGTGATCTGCTCGCATCGCGTGGCAGCGTGGACACCGCGACGGACGTTCTGGCCTCTGCCGTCGTGCAGCGCCTGAAGGAACAGCGGACTGAAGCCGTGCGGCGCATGGCTGAATTGTCGGTCACCTATCTCGACAACCATCCCAAGATGGTGGCCGCACGGGCCGAAATCGCCAACATCGACCGGCAAATCCGGGCCGAAGCGCTGAAGATCGTCTCAAGCCTTGACGAACAAGCCCGCGTGGCCGAGTCGCGCCAGAAGTCGCTGGAAGCCAGTCTCGAAAAACTGAAGACACAGGAAAGCACCGCCAACCTCGACGATGTGAAGCTGAAGGCACTGGAGCGAAACGCCGCCGCCGACCGGGCCTTGCTGGAAACCATGATGAGCCGCTACGCGGAAGCCAGCAGCCGCCAGGACCTCACCTCGCAGCCGGGCCTTGGCGTCATTATCCAGAGTGCCAGCGTTCCTGCTTCGCCGTCGTTCCCCAAGCCGGGCCCGATGGTTCTGCTCATCACACTGGCGGGTCTTTCGTTCGGGTTGGGGCTGGCCTTCCTGATGGAACTCATGAGCGCGGCAGCTCGACAGACCGAAGGTACTGTTGCCCGCGATCTGCCAGAGCCGGCGCTGACGATCAGCGAGACACCAAAAATGGCTCAGGAAGCCAAGGCACCGGAGGCGCCGGTCCTGCCGGTTCCCGCCGCGAATAGTCCCACCGCACCGCCCGCCGCAGCTCCGGTTTCGGAACCGGCTCCAGCGCCTGACGCCCCGCCGGTTTCCTCCCCCAGGACGCCAGTGCCAGCTGCGTCGATCACGTCTCATCTCACCGTGTGGCCCAAGATCATTCCGCAAGGCGACATGTCGGGTATCACCGACGTCGCAGAAGTGGCCGCGGCGGCACAAAAGATGTCGCAGTGGATTGCCGGCATCGACAGGAATCTGGACGTCCGGCGTATCGGCATCACCTCGGTCGGCGGCGGAACAGCCGACGCGCCGGTGGCAGCTCTCGCCCTTGCCCGGACGTTGTCACAGACCCGCAAGCGGGTGGTGCTGGTCGATATCGCCCGCATGGGTGCCTTCCTGGGGGGATTGTGCGGCGTGGCTCAAGGGCCGGGATTGTCGGACCTCGTCTCCGGGGCAACGGAATTCACCAAGGTCATCGCCCGTGACACACGCTCGACAACACATGTCTTGCGCTTTGGCCTGGATCATTCGGAAAACGCCGCCGTCCTGATTCATGAACGGCTTTCGGCTGTTCTCGACGCGCTGGCCCAGACCTACGACTACTGCGTCGTCAATCTGGGCGAAGCGATCGAAGAGACGCCCGTCTATCTGCATAAATGCGATGCGGCCCTCGTCATGGCACCGTCGTCACGTCTCACGGAGGCCTCGGACGCGGTGGAAACCCTGCTGTCAACCGGTTTGAAGACGGCGCATCTCGTCCTGATCGGACAGCCCGTGCGCGGTGCCGATGCAACCGGCAACGTCCACCAGATGACTGCTACCGGCTGACCGTTCGTTTGCCGAACAGCGTCCGGCGAACCGCCAGCGACAGAGTGAGGAGGGCAGGGGTCGTCTTGACCCAGCGCTTGACCGTCATCCTGATACCGGTGGCGCAAACATAAATCAGCCCCCGAAAATTGCGGGCCGACAGGTGATGGTAGAGGTGGATTTCCGTATCGGCCCAGGCCCGCTTGTAGGATGAGTCACCAACCGAAAAGTCGAGCCGTTCAAGCCCCATCCCGCAGCAGGACTTGATCGTCTTGCGGAGCGCCAGGTCTCCGGGCGAGAACTTTCGCGTTGGGCCGCCGGCGAGAGATGAAATCAACGCCCAGAAGACATTGGCGTGGCGCCCGCCCAGCATGACGGCGAGGGTCTCGTCACCGCAGCGCAGCCGATAGGGGAGAAGGACCGGATCAGCGGCATCCTGCCGGTCTGCAATCCGGTGAAGGAAATCCCGCTCGGCCGGCGTAGAGACACCGCGCACGCCAAGCTCCCCCATGCGATCCTTCTGATGGTCGAACATCACGTCGAGGACGGTGTGAACCTCATCCCGGCTGCATGGAAGGTCGAAGGCCACTTCTCCTGAGAGACCCAGTCTCTCCTCCTTCTTGCGGGCGGCACGCCGATCCTCGCCATCTCTCTTGCGGGCGTGGAGCGTCTCGAAATCGGAGTCGAGCATCATCTGAAAGGAGAGATTGGCAGACCGCAGCGTGAAGCAGGATGCGAGCGGATGATCCGCATCGAACATGACGGCCGGCATATCGGTCAGCGCGGCGGCATCAAACCCGCCGATACGATCGAGAATGCGGGGAAACGTCCATGGCACCCAGTGGTCAGCCTCCGCAACGGCCTGCGGACTGAAGAGGCCATAGCCGTAGCCGCTGTGGGGGGAACCGAGCCATTCGAGCACGCGGAACCCCAAGGCTGTGCGGATCTGCAATGGCAGGATGGCAAGGATTTCTCCTGAAGCCCCCCGGATCACGGCGATGCGCGGCGCCGTTCCCCGGGCGGTACCGCAGGTCTGCTGCCACGCTTCGCACCACAGATAGGTTTGGTAGAGCGTCGCAACCGCCGTGCGCTCGAAGTCCTGCCAATCCTCTGCCAGGGAGGCGAGAGAGTCATGAATGCCGATGGTCAGGGATGCAGGATCGATGTGTTTGCCGGTTTCCAATGCCGCCGATGCATTCACCATGTTGCGCGTTCCCGCAACATTTCGTTCACGGCCATGCTGATATAAACGGCCATGATCCGCGCCCCTGGAACGGAGAGCTATGCCCAGTCCAGCGTTACTCAAAACCAGTCTCGACGTCTTGTACTATTCTGGTGCATGCAAGGCCTTGCGCCCCGTGTTCAGTGGCATCGGTGCAATTTTTATGCTGCACCATGTCTTGCCGGAGGCCGGCCGCCAGCCTCCCTTCGCGCCCAATGGGGGCCTCGAAGTGACGCCGGAGTTTCTCAGCGATGTCATCGCGATGCTGGTGGAGCGCGGTTTCGATCTGGTTAACCTGGACGAGGCCGTCCGCCGGATGGAGGAGGGAGGCCCACCGTTCGCCGCTTTCACCTCGGACGACGGCTACCGTGACAACCTCATTCATGCCAAGCCAGTCTTCGAGCGTCATGACTGCCCCTATACCATCTTCATTGCCCCGGCCATCACCGACGGTACCTGTGAGTTGTGGTGGCGTGGGCTGGAATACGCCATTGCCCGGAATGATTCAGTTGAAGCCAGGCTCGATGGTGAACAGGTTCGGCTGCCGACGGCAACCACGGCCAACAAGCACGCCGCGTGGAAACGCCTCTATTGGCCCGTCCGCAACCTCGAGCAGCATGAGCAGCGCGAGTGGATCGCAGGTTTTTGCGCATCCCACGGCATCGATCTGAAGGAGATCTGCCGCGAGTCGGCCATGACCTGGG
>ERZ795053.7236-NODE-7236-length-10761-cov-8.164394_pt1 | contig 10761 bp, 10 predicted proteins | sample MGYA00375137_ERZ795053 | MGnify/ENA primary metagenome ERZ795053 (study PRJEB30182, sample SAMN05720284) | activated sludge metagenome | isolation source: Anaerobic digester | place: Hong Kong | collected 2014-12-17 ... | reverse complement strand
GTGTTCATGCGCGGCACGAACGCCAATCATGTGAAAGTGCTGATCGACGGCATCGAGGTCAACGATCCGGCTTCGGCCAATGGCACGTTCGATTTCGGGCAATTGCTGGCGGGCGATATCGAGCGCATCGAAGTGCTGCGCGGCCCTCAGAGCGGCCTCTACGGGTCGGATGCGATCGGCGGCGTGATCTCGATCACGACCAAGAAAGGCGAGGGGCCGGCCAAAATCACCGCGTTCGCGGAGGGTGGATCGTTCGGCACGCTCAACAGTTCGATCGGCGTGCGCGGTTCGCACGAGCGCGTGAACTACGCGTTCGCTTTACAGCGCCAGAGCTTAGGAAATCTGCCGGTGACGCCGGCGGAACTCACGCCCCCCGGCGTTCCGGTCAACAATAATTCCTACAACAATCTGACCTTTTCCTCGAAGGTCGGCGCGCAGCTCGCTGATATGTTCGGCGTCAATCTCGTCGGGCGCTATACGGAAGGACGCCTGCGCTTCACCAGCGACGACTTCGGCTTTCCCTACGGCTTCGCCTTCAGCTCGCCCAATGCGCGCCAGGATTATCAACGCGACAAACAATCCTATGTGCGCGGCGAAGCGACGGCCAATCTGCTCGACGGTCGCCTCAAGAGCTGGCTAGGCGTGTCGCACATGCGCTCGGACACATGGGCCAAGCCCGGCGACCAGACGCCGAGCTTCTTTTCTTCGGGCTATCAGCCGCCTTATCAATATATAGGGGAACGTACGAAGTTCGACTGGCGCGGCGAATTCGAAGTCGTGAAGGGCCACAAGCTGATCGCCGGCGCCGAGACGCAGCGCGACTGGCTGACGATTCCGATGCTCGATCCGACGCAGACGGCGACCGAGGCGGCGCTGACGAACAGCGCCGGCTATGTCGAATATGTCGGCAATTTCTTCGACCGCTTCTTCCTCACCGCCAATGCGCGACGCGACCGCAACAGCCAGTTCGGCGGTCATACCACCTATCGCATCGCGCCGTCCTTCCATGTGCCGTGGACGGATACGGTGCTCAAGGCGAGCTACGGCACGGGTTTCAAGGCGCCGACGCTGAACCAGCTCTACGTGTCCTATCCGGCCTTCTTCTATTTCGCCAATCCGCGGTTGCAGCCCGAGCAGAGCCGCGGCTTCGACGTCGGCTTCGAGCAGCCTCTGTTCGAGGATCGCTTCCGCTTCGGCGCGACCTATTTCCGCAACCGCATCAAGGATCTCATCAACACGCAATTCGATCCGACGACGTTCACGTCGACGCTGGTCAATATTGGCAGCGGCAAGACCTATGGCGTCGAGGCGTTTGCGCAGGCGCGCATTTTCGATCAGCTGACACTGCGCGCGGACTATACCTACACGGTCGCGCGCGACGCGAGCCCGATTGCGGCGACCGTGGGCGCGGCGCGGGCGGAACTACTCCGACAGGCGATTGAGGGAACGCCGCAGCCGGATCTGTTGCGCCGTCCGCGCCGAAAGGCGAGCCTGCAGGCGACGTGGAAGCCGATCGACAAAATCAGCCTGTCGGCAAGCGTGGTTCGCGTGAGCGGCTGGATCGACGGCACGCGCGACTTCTCGATTCCGCGCTTCAAGGCGCCGGGCTACATGCTGGTCAATGTCGCCAGCTCCTACGAGTTCGCTGAGGGCGTGACGGCGACGGCGCGCGTCGACAATCTGTTCAACAAACAATACCAGAGCCCGACCGGTTTTCGCGCGCCGGGCATGGCGGCCTATGCGGGATTGCGCGTAACCTACTAAGCGCGCCGTGACAGCCTCGCTCGTGCGCGAGGCCCGTGCAATGAAAAGAGCCGGATCGGCGTTCGCGCGATCCGGCTCGATGGGTCGAGGCGCCTGCGCCGTCGACTAGTCTTCCTTGTAGCCCAGCGCCGGCGTGCCCTGCGTCGCGCCGTAATATTTGTACGGCAGGAATTTGCCGGACATGCCGATCTTGACGCGGTCGCCCTTGGGATCGGGCAGGCGCTCCATCTCGAAATCGAAGTCGATCGCGGACATGATGCCGTCGCCGAATTCTTCCTCGATCAACGCCTTCCACGCGGGCGCATTGACCATGACCAGTTCATAGAAGCGATAGATCAGCGGATCGGTCGGCGGCATCGGCGTGCCCATGCCGCGATAGGGCACTTCATTGAGCATGCGCTCTTCCATCACGCTGAGGCCGAAGAGGTCGGCCGCCTTCTTCGCCAGCGGCTTGACCAGCTTCATCTGGCCGAGCAGCGCGCCGACGATCAGAACCTCGGACATGCCGCCGATCTCGCCGCAGATATATTTCCAGCTCCAGCCCTTCTCGCGCTTGATGTCGAGAATCTTTTCGGTGAGTTCTTCACGCTTCATTGCGCTCTCCTTCTTGAGCTTCGTTGTTTGAGGTTTGAGGGTTTCGGGGTCATTCCTCGCGCGCCCAGCTCGCCTTGCGGATCGCGCGTTCGCAGATCCAGTCGAGCGAGAAACCAATGACGCCGATGATGACGACCGTCGCGGCGAGGCGGTCATATTCGAGAGCGTCTCGGGCGTCGTTGATGGAATAGCCGAGGCCGGAGGTGACCCCGAGAAATTCCGCCGGCACCAGAACGATCCATGCGACGCCGACGGCGAGCCTGATGCCAGCCAGCGCATCCTGTGCAATCGCCGGCATGATGATCGTGAACAGCATGTGCCAGGGGCGAGCGCCGAGGTTGCGTCCGACCTTGAACCACGCGGGATCGATGCGGCGGAAGCCGTGCGCGGTCGAGAACAGGATCGGCCAGACGGCGGCGACGCCGATCAGGAATATGATCGCGCGGTCCCACGAGGGGAAGGCGAGCACCGCGATCGGCATCCAGGCGAGCGGCGAGATCATGCGCAGGAACTGGAAGGGAACCGAGCTCGCTTCGCGCGCGGCGCGAAAGCGACCGATGACGATGCCGAGCGGCACGCCGATGGCGATCGCCCAGGCAAGCCCGGCGCCGATACGCATCAGGCTCGGCCAGGTCATGCGCCAGGCAAAGCCGCTCTCCAGCATCTCCCACAATTTCTCGAAGGTCGGCGCCGGCGCGAAGCCTGCGAAATTCGCGGTCGCCGGATTGTCGGCGATGATCTTGCCGCCGACCCACCAGACGGCGAGCAGGACGGCAAGACCAATCAGCGCGAAGCCTGCCCCGCGTGAGGCGTCGCCCACCTTGCGGGCGCGCGCCTCGCTTTCGAATTGCGCAAGGGCTGCGCCGTCGATCGCTTCCGCGCTCATAGGGCAAGCGTCTCCTCGCGTGCGAAAGGATCCTTCGGATTGACGCTCGGATCGTTCTTCCACTGCGGATATTTGTCCATCGCCTTGCGGACGAAGTCGTAATTGACGAGATCCTTGGCGACGAATTCAGGATCGAGGCTCTTGAGGAAGGTCGTGTCGCCGCTGACGACCGTGTCGTTCATCGCTTTCACGATCATCTTCGTCGCGGACGGGTAGGGCCATGGCTGGAAGTCGATGCGGCCGATCTTCCAGTCATCGTGCTTGATCGCGCCTTGCTTGTCGTAGAAGCCATGGTCGTAATAGGTCATCGCGCGCTCCACGACCGGCACGGGCATCGGGAGATAACCGCCGCCGTCTTTCGACAGGAGCTTGGCGACCTCTTTCTTGTTCTGCGAGGCGTAGACTTCCGCGCGGACGATCGCGTTCATCACTTTCTGTGTCCACTCGGGCTTCTTGGTCGTCACCTCCTCGTGCATGCAGATCACGCAGCACGGATGGTTCTTCCAGATGTCGCCGGTGAAGCGCAGCATCCGGCCGCCGGCCTTCAGTTCGCCCATGGCGTTGAAAGGCTCGGCGACGATATAGCCGTCGATCTTCTTGGCGGCGAGCGCAGCGGGCATGTCGGGCGGACCCATAACCTGCAGGTTGCATTCGTCGGGCGCGAGCGTTTCGGACTGCGACTTGATGACGGGCTTCACCCCGGACTGCCGCAGCGCGTATTGCAGCACGATATTGTGCATCGAGTACCAGAAGGGCACGGCGATCTGCTTGCCGCCGAGGTCCTTGAAGCTCTTCACGTCGGTGTGGCCGCCGACGATGACGCCGGAGCCGTTGGTGTGCGCCCAGGCCATGATCTTGACCGGGAACTTGTTGTTGTAGCGCATCCACACCGGGATGGGCTTGAGCAGGTGCACGAGATTGAACTTGCCGGCGGCGAAGGATTCGACCAGCGGCGACCAGCCGCGGATCAGCGTCGGCTTTTCGGATTGGAGCCCTTCTTCCTTGAAGAAGCCCATGCCGTGGGCGACGAGGAGCGCGGTAGCGTCGGTGATCGGGAGATAGCCGATGCGCACGACATCGTCGTCGGCGGCCATCGCCGACTGGTTGAAGCCGCCGAGCATCGCGCCGAGTGCGGCAAGGCCGCCGGCGGCCAGCATGTCGAGCGAACGCCGGCGCGTGATCGACAGACGGAAGCGGTCATCATCGGGATGGATGATGTCGAGGCCACAACGTTCACACATATCGATCTTCCCTCTGTTGTCTCAGCGTTGTCCCGCGGCGGCGAGCCGCAGGGTTTCGACGCCCGCCAGGCGGGCAGCGGCGAGTTCCACGGAGCGGCCGGAGGCGCCCTCGAACGATTTCTGCAGGCGCTCCTGAGCGGCCTGTGCGGCGGCGCTGCGCTCGGAGCGATCGGCGTCGTCCAGATCAATCGGCACAATGTCGAAGATGCGGCCGGGGTTCGGCGCCATGACGATGGCGCGGTCGGCCATGGTGACCGCCTCGGGGATATCGTGCGTGACGATGACCAGCGTAATGCCGATCTCGCTGGCGATACGGCGTACGTCCTGCTGCAACGCGCGGCGCGTGACGAGGTCGAGCGCGGAGAAGGGTTCATCGAGAAACAGTACTTCAGGATGAACGGCGAGCGACCGTGCGAGCGCGACGCGTTGCTGCTGGCCGCCCGAGAGTTCCTGCACGTTGCGTTTCTCGTAGCCGTCGAGTTCGACCAGCGCGAGCAGTTCATGGACGCGCGCCTCGATTTCCTTTTTCGGCCTGCCGGCGAATTTGAGGCCTAGGCCGACGCTTTGCGCGACCGTCATCCATGGGAAAAGGTGCGGCTGCTGAAACATCACGACGCATTCGGGGGAGGGCCCTTTCACCAGCGCGCCGTCGAGCCGGATTTCGCCCTTCGTCGGCGCGGTGAGGCCGGACATGATGTGAAGCAGGGTCGACTTGCCGCAGCCAGAACGCCCGACCAGCGCGACCGCCTCGCAGGGCTGGATCTCGAAATCGACATCGGTGAGCGCATAGGTCGCGTTGCGACGGAAGCGATGGCTGACGCCGGTCACGGCAATATGCGCTCCGGGCTTTCGTCCGCGATGCCTGTCCGATGCAACCGTCATTGGCCCTCCTGCGGAAAATCCGTCGAGTGCGGCGCGCGCGTGTCGCGCCGATTTTCTGCCTTCGAAGCAAGCGTTGTGCCGTTCGGAGCGGCATGACTGCGACGTTTCGTCATGAGGCGCGCTCCAGCGCGTGCCGAACGAAGTCGAGCCGGTCCTGGCCGAAGAAGATTTCGCCCGCGAGGCGGTAGGTCGGCGATCCGAAGATTCCGGCGTCGATCGCGGCCTGTGTATTGGCCTCGAAGGTCGCCTGCGTCTCCGGCTCTGCGGCGACCTGCATGACGACCTGCGGATCAAGTCCGCATTCGCGAAGAAGGAGGGACAGCGAGTCCGGCGAGGCGATGTCGAGATCGCGGGCCCAGCAGGCGGCGAGGGTCGCGCCGGCCATGAGGTCGACCGGACCGTTCATGCGATCGACAGCGATGATCGTGCGCGCCGCCGGCGCGCCGTCCGTCGGCCAGAACCGCGGTTTCGCGTTGACGGGTAGTGCGCGCGCCGCCGCCCAGCGCGCAATGTCGGTTGCACGATACGCACGACGCGTGTCGGATTGTTTGGCGGGCGGAGTCGATCCACCTTCCGCGAAAACGCGCGCAATATCGACAGGGCGTTGACGAACATGCGCGCCAAACTCCCCGGCCAGACGCAGGAGAGCGTCGTGGCCGAGGTAGGCGTAGCCCGAGACCGGCGTGAAGAAGTGCTCGATCTCGGTCATGGGTCACGCAGCCTTCGCTGCGGCGAGGGGCAGGCCCTCTTCGATCGGCAGGGAAGGATCGCGCGACCATTCATTCCAGGAGCCGAAGTACATACGCACATCCTTCACGCCCGCATTCTTCAGCGCGACGAAGGTGTTGGAGGCGCGCGCGCCCTTGAAGCAGTAGAGATAGACGGTGGAGGCCGGCGTAATGCCGACGGTCGCGCATTCCGCGAGAATCTCGTCCTTCGACTTGAAGCGCGGTCCGTCCGCCGTCGGCTTCATCATGCGATACCACTCGAGCCAGACGGCGCCGGGAATGCGGCCCTTGCGCGGGCAGAAATCCTTGCCGTAGGGCGAGGAAGAATCGCCGATCCATTCGTCGACGTCGCGCACGTCGAGCAGCACGATTTTCGGATCGCCGACCGCTTCAAGCATCTGCCTGGCGTCGATGAGAATGTCGCCCGCCGCCGGATCAATCGCGAAGCCGCCCATGGCGGGCGAGGGCGCTTCGGTGGAGAGCGGAAGACCGTCGGCTTTCCAGGCGTCGAGACCGCCATGCAGCACTTTGGCCGAGGGATAGCCGAGGAAGGCGAGGATGTAATAGCCGCGGCAGGACTGGCCGAAGCCCGAATTCATCGATTGTTCGTAGACGACGGCGGTTTCCTTGCCGGTCAGGCCGGCCTTGGCGAAGGCTTCGGCGAATTTGTGTTTCAGTTCGCTCATGCCTTCCGGCGTCGAGGTCGCCAGATAGGTGAAGATCTCGTGGACGTTGACCGCGCCGGGGATGTGTCCCGCCGCGTAGGATTCCGGCGCCCGCGTGTCGATCACGACCGTCGGGTTCGTCTTCATGAAAGTCGCGAGATCGGCAGCCGTAACCAATACATCCGTCATGACGAACTCCATCCGGTTGGGGAAGCGCGGCCGCCGTGGCGGCCGCATCCGACGCATCGTCGGATCTCAGTGCGCCGTATCGGCGAGCATCTTGCGCAACTGTTTGGTGGCCGGCGTGACGATGGCGATGAACCAGGCCTCGCGCAGGCGGCGTTGCGCGCGGTGGGCGGCGACATAGCCGCGCGCGCCGCAATGGAGCATGGCCGCATTGGCCGCCGCGACACAGGCGTCGCCGCCGGCGAGCCGCAGTTCGATGATGCGCCGCCAATAGGCGATGTCCGTATCGTAGGGCGTCTTCGCAAGCTCCATCACTTCCGCCTCGACCTTTTCGAGCATCTCCTCGAAATGCTCGGGCTGTTCGGGCAGATAGCAATTGACGTGGCCGAGCGCGGGCTTCACCTCGCGCATCATGGCGATGCAATCGCGGATGAGGCCGAAGGCCATGCCAAACTGCAGCAGCAGAAAGCCGGCGCGCACCTTCTTCACGTAGCTCATGGCGTCATGCGAGAGCACCATGGAGTCTGGGATGAAGGCGTCGCGGAACTGCACGGCGTAAGTGCCCGTGCCGTCCATCGCAAGGAAGGGCTCGCAGGGCTTCAGCGTCACGCCTGGGCCCGCGCAGTCCGCAAGGAACATGACACGCTGGCCGTCCGCTTCGATTTCGCAGATCGCGCCGAAGAGATGGTCGGGGCCGAGGTTGGAGACCCAGGGCAGGATGCCGCGAACCGTGTAGCCGCCCTTCACGCGCTGCGCTTTCAGGCGCAATTGCTCGATCGCGTAGAAGGTCTTCATCGGATTCGAGAGACCGGTGCCGCCGAGCTGTTCGCCCGAGGCGATGCGCGGCAACAGGCGTTCGCGTAGCTCGACGTTATCGGTGTTGAGCACGTACCAGCCGAGCGTGTCCTGGCACCAGGCCATGAAGCCGGTGGCCGTGCATGTCTGCGAGACGATCGACATGGTGGCGATCGCCTCGCGGAGGTCGGCCTTGCCGTCGGGCGCCAGATGCGCGCCCCAGGCGCCGACCGTTCCGAAAGCGCGCATGGTCTCGGCGGGATAGAGACCTTTGTCGATTTCGACGACCTGTGCGTTGAGATCGCTGCACGCGATCTTGCGCACGGCGTCGCGGAGGGCCACGGCGCCTTCGGTCGCGGGCTTGTCGATCACTGCTTCCTGAAGCGCCATGGCGCCCTCCCTTGGCTCAGAGGCCGACTTCGAGGTTGACGGGGCGGATGAACGTGTTGGCGACCGGCGACCATTTGGTCACGTGCGCGATCAGCTTCTCGATCTCTTCCTTCGAGACGCCGTCGCATTCCATGTCGACCTTGATGCGCACGTCGGTGAAGCCGACCGGCTTCTCGCTGAGATCGCCCGTGCCCCAGACGCCGGTGATGTTGAGGTCGCCCTCGAGCGCGAGTTCGAGCTTGCGCACGATCCAGCCGCGATGGACGGCGTTGGCGTGCAGGCCGACCGCGACACAGGAACCGAGAGCGGCGAGCGAGGCTTCCGAGGGATTGGGCGCGGTGTCGTCGCCGAGCAGCGCCGGCGGCTCGTCCACGATGTAGGGCGGCAGATTGCGGATGTAGTTGAGGTGGCGGAACTTGCCTTCCGCAACCGTCTTGCACTTCAGCGTCTTGATCGCTTTCGGATTGGCCTTGCCCGAGGCGATCAGGCCGTCGAGGCCGCCCTTGTCGATGGGGGCGAGGCAACCGGTGAGAACTACTTCTTCCTTCAGAGCGGTCATGGCGTTCCTCCAGTGGATGAGCTATGCAGACTGACCGGTCTGTCTATTGCATGGAGCGTGCCACAACGGCTCCGGAGGTTGGAAATGGCTGTTTTGCTGGAGTCAGGGCCTCGATCGGGCAGGACGCCCGAGGCCCGGCGCCACATGGAACGTCATTCTGCTTTGCGGTCGTTGGACCCATGCACAGGAAAGGGGCGCCGCCCATGAACGAGATGATTTGCGTGGCCGATCCAGCCGATCTCGCGGCATTGTCCCCGCGCGAGCGGCTCATCCTCGCCGCTACGCGGCTGTTCTGCGCGCACGGGATCGCCGCAACGGGCGTCGACGCCGTGCTGCGTGAGGCGGGCGTCGCCAAAATGACGCTCTACAAGCTGTTCGGCTCGAAGGATCGGCTCGTCGAGGCCGTGCTGGATGAGGAGGGCCGGCGCTGGCGCGGCTGGTTCCTGCCGGCGCTGACGCAAGGGCCCGGGACGGCTCGTGAAAAGCTCGACCGCGTTTTTCCGCTGCTCAGGGAATGGTTCGAGCGCGAGGATTTCTATGGCTGCCCGTTCATCAATGCGGTTGGCGAACATGAGAAGAGCGATCCGCGACTGCGCGAACTCGCCATGCAGCACAAGGCGGCGGTCCTCGATGCGATTTCGGCGCTGGCGGCCGAGGCCGGCGCGCGCGAACCTGAATCGCTGGCGCATCAGATCGGATTGCTGATCGATGGCGCGATCGTCGCGGCGATGGTCACACGTCAGCCGGCGCTGGCCGATGTTGCAGCTACGGCTTGCGGCGCGGTCGTTGATGCGGCGCTGCCGGCACGCCGACGCGCCCAGAAGGCCTAAAGGCGCGCCTCAGAACTGCGCCTGCTCGGCCTCGAGATAGGCGATCGAGACGTATTTGCCGATGTTGTTGGCCCAGCCCTTGGTCTCCTGGGCCTTCTCGGACACGCGCGGGTCTTTCATGGCCTCGGCGAGCGCGCCTTCGAGCGGGATGCCCTGCTTCACGGCGCGCGTACAGGCCTCGTAGATGCCGGCGAACAGCGAGCGCTGCCATTCCAGAACCTTTTGGCCGGCGTCGCCGTGCGCGGGGACCCACACGGCCGTCTTGCTGTTTGCGATCAGCTTGTCGATGGCGTCGAGCGTGCCCTGGTACGAGCCGTCCTCCATGTTGGCGATGCGGCGGTCCATGAGAATGTCGCCGACGCACATGGCTTGATCTTCCGGCACTTCGATAGCGATGTCGAAGGGCGTGTGGGCCGTGCCGTAGTGATGGACACGCAGCGTGGCGTCGCCGAGCGAGAGCGTGAAGCCGTGGTCGACATCCTTGCTGGGCGGGATGATGCGCGTGCCCGAACTCGCCTGGTTCGTCCATTTCAGCATGGCGTCGCGCCACGAGGTTCCCGTGCCGCCCTCGATCGCGGTGCGTGTGCCCGCCATGGCGTAGATCGGGATTTCCTTGCCGTAGGCTTCCACGAAGCCGTGGTTCCCGAGCCAATGGTCGCCGTGGTAGTGCGTGTTGAAGACGCCGATCACGGGCGCCTTCGTCACCGTCTGTAATTGTCGAATGCTCATCCGCGCGATCTGCAGCGAGGCGCCGCTGTCGATGACGATGACGCCCTCTTTGCCGACGATGAAAACTATGTTGGACATCAATCCCTGGTTTTCGGGCGTCGGAAAGCCGTCGGGCGCCTCGACCATGTAGATATGCGGGCTCAGCTTCTGGATCGGCTGGTCTTTCACCGGCGGGCCGAGCACGACATCGTCATCGGCGGCGAAGGCCGGCATGCAGAGATTGTATTGCGCCAGCGGCAGACCGCCGGCCACGGCCGCTCCTGCGAGGACGTTTCGCCGCGTGATCGCCATGTGCGCCTCTGCTGCCTACTTGTATTTGTAGAAGTCGGCATTGAGCGCCGACGACATTTTTTCGATGTCTTCCGGGAAGGCCATCACGCCGGTGTTGGCGACGCAGAGCTTGACGTAACGGTCGAGCGCGGCGCGATCCCTGGCCTTGCGATCCTCGCGCGTGTACAGGCTCAGCGCCTCGTTGTCGGCGGAATGGCTCTGATGGCAATTGCCGTTGCAAT
>ERZ795053.7234-NODE-7234-length-10762-cov-4.458018_pt1 | contig 10762 bp, 7 predicted proteins | sample MGYA00375137_ERZ795053 | MGnify/ENA primary metagenome ERZ795053 (study PRJEB30182, sample SAMN05720284) | activated sludge metagenome | isolation source: Anaerobic digester | place: Hong Kong | collected 2014-12-17 ... | reverse complement strand
GTTGTTATCTACCGCCCAGACATCAACCAGCCCTTGTCGGATCGTCCGCCCGCGCAGCAGCAGCCGCCAGATGCCCGGCGCAAGGGGTTGGTTGGCCGCTTTAGGCTCAAGCATGACCACAAAATTGTGGTCGCGGTTGACAAAATCGGGGCCGGGCGTCAGGACGGTGATCAAACCGTCGGGCATGACGTAACGCTGCATACTGTTGCCGGCCCGAATCACCGGTTGGAAGGCCGTGCGTGAGCCGCTAGGCGATTCGACCGAAATCTCGATTTCATCCTGGCCGGCGTACCAGCCGTTGAGCAGAGCCACGGTGATGGCTTGCGGATGGTCCCCCGCCGGTTGGGGCGGCGGCACTTCAAAGCGCACCGCCTGTTCTTGGTTTTGGGCCACCGTCAGCCGGGCGTGGATGGCCTGCTCGCCCTCGTTGCCGGCCGCGCAGGTAATAATGCGGCCCGGTCGCGGCCGGCCGTTGTCATTCAGCATTTCGTCGATGAGCAGGCACAAATCATCCGTGCCGTCGTGTGGCCCGTCGTGTCCACCCAGGCTAATATTGACCACCGCCGGACGGTTTAGCTCGTCGGCCACGTCAAAAATGTAGCGAACGGCGTCGCCGATGTGGCCGCCGCCGAAATCGCTCTTGACCACCACAAACTCAGCCTCCGGGGCGATGCCCATATAGGCCGGGTCGCTGCCGGCGGCAATTCCGGCCATATGCGACCCATGCCCATAATCGTCGTGCGAGGCGGACAGCGGGCTGAGTTCCCGGCCATAGGCCACCCGGCTGCGGGGCAGGGTTTGGTCCCATATCCGCAAAATGCGCCCGGCAAAGGCCGGATGGCCGGTGTCGATACCGCTGTCGATCATGCCGATGATGACGCCTTTACCGGTTAAGCCGGTGCGGCTTCTAAACTGCGGCAGATGAATCCGCTCCACCGCCGCGTCCAGCATCGGTTTCAGCCGGTTGGAGGGGGCAATGCGCTGCACGGCCGGCTCGTCCGCCAGAATATCGAGCTTGTCGATGGGCAAGATGGCCGTCCGGCGCTGCCCGGTGGTCTGGTTGACCTCGATGCCGTGGCGCAGCAGGTGATCAAATGTAGCCGCCTCATCGCAGGTGATGAAAACCACAATCCGGGCCGGTTTGGGGCTGTCTTCCGGGGCTACCACGGTCAGACCGGGCATGTGTTTGGCCAGCCCGGCTCGCTGCTGGGTGCGAAAGTCTTCATAAACGGCTAAAAGAGTGGGCGCAATTTTTTGGTATTGCATCGATGACTCACTTTCTGCCGCCGCCGGGCCGGGGTCACCGGCCAACAACGCCACGGCCGAAATCGACGGGGTAAAGAAATAGCCGCCGCCGGTCGGGATAATCCAATTAATATCGTCAACGTCAAAATCTTTGGCCGTGACCGCCGCCGTGCGCAGGCGAAACATGGCCGGCTGATGGGGCCGGTGATTTTGCCCGACCAACATATCGAGACCGGCATCTTCCGGGCCGGCTTCGCTGTTGATCCAGCGGTTGTGCAGCACCTCAAATTGATCTTTGATGGACGCCTGGTAGGCGATGAAAATCAGGCCGCGCTCGGTTTGGTTAGTCGGGCTGTCGGGCGGTTCGGCCGGGTTGTAGAGCGGGCCAAAAGGAATGCCCCGCCGCAGGATGCTGCACCTCAGGGTTTGAGCGGCCGGCCCCTGGTCGGTCGATAGGTCGCGGGGATTGACCTGGCGAATGTGAGCGAAGCGGGGACAGGCCAGGCCCCAGTAATCGCCCTGCGGCGCGCCGCTGACCGGCGCGTTATCGACCAAGGCCATATCATCGACCGGATCGCTAAAGGCGAAGTGATTGTTGGCAAAGCGATCTGCGCCCAGGGCGGCGTCATCCTGCTCCGGCGAACGAACCAGCGGCGCGCCGCTAGGCCAGCGGCCCACAAACGCGGCCTCCACCCGGGCTTGATCGTAGTGGGCAAAATCGGGGTCGGCCTGCAACCGCTCGGCGATGGCTTGGGTGGCGGCCCTAAATTTAGCCACGTCCTGCCGCAGCCGGCGATAGACCAAAAACGAGCCGTTGCGGGCCAAGGGCGGCAGGTTAGCCGGCGTGGGCAGCGGCTCGCGGTAATGGGTCCGGGATTGGGGCGGATAGCCCAAAATAAACTGGCCGGGCCAGATGAGCGGTTGGCCGGGTTTGGCGAACTCCGGGCCGGCGGCCGGTTGAGCCACAAGATAGCGCGTGGTCAACGGCTCCGGCGGATCGGTCGGAGCCAATCCACGCAGGCCGGGTTGGGAGATGCCGTCTTTAAACCCGAAATGCTCTTTATCGCCCGGCAGGCGGTGGCCGGTATCGATGTGGATCAGCGTCAGGCCGGGGTCGGCATCGATCATCTCCTCCAGCCAGGCTTGCTGCTCGGCCAGCCGGTTGGGCGTGTCCGCACCGATGATGATGAGCAGGTCGGCCTCGTTGTCCGGGCCGCCCACCAGCCAGCGGCCCTTATGGCCGGGATGGTCGGCCTGGGAGGGATCGCCCAGCGCGCTAGACAGCGCAGCCATCCCCTTGGCAAACGAGGCGTCGAGCGCCTCGATCTCCGGCCGGTTGAACCGGCGCAGCCCACCGGCGCTCAGCGCCAGATTGAGCCAAACGGTCTGGTCATCAACGGGCGGCGTTTCACCCCGCACCAAATAATCCTTCCGCTGCTGGAGGTAATCGTACACCTCGGCCATCGAGGTCAGGCCGGGCAGCAACGCTTTCAACAGCGCCCGCCCGGCTTCGGCCTCATGGATTTTGAGGCTGATAAACCGTTGGTGCGGTTTGCTAAATCCGGGGGCGATGTTGCCCTGAATGTCATTGGCTTCTAGGATGGGTTCGTTCATTATATATAGGGAAATTGGTAAATGGTAAATGGTAATTTCGATCGCGACAGATATGTATTTGCCGCCGGTATTGACCGGATATTAATCCGGCGGTAATTCGGAACGGGCGCAGACTAATGAAAGTTTAGAAAATAAACGGGCAACCCGGCACCCCCCCAACCCCCCAAAGGGGGGAGCATAAAATTCCCCCCGCTGGGGGGTTAGGGGGGCATCAGCCGACACGCCTAAAGTCAGGCTGGCCGACGAAAGATACCCGATTAATTCATTAACGTTCATAAGTCTGGTTAATATCAGGTTACGGCTGGATAGCCTTAACCATCGGCCCAAATGTTCCTTACAACGATTGGCCGATAGCCACTACCTTTTTCAAATCAAAATTCTCCTGGTCGGCGCAGCAGCGGTGGGAGCAGAAATGGGGACGGGGCGGCGGCTGGCCGAAGTCGAAGCCTTTGCCTTGCAGGAACATTTTGATTTTGGCGGCGAGTTGGCCGCCGTGCCGCAGCGGTTCGGCATCGACCCGAATGTCTTCCAGGCGGAAGGGATGGCCGGGCGGCGTACGGAATTCGGCCCGGAGGATCATTCCCTCTTGGCCGCGGATAATATGCCAGCAGTCGTCAACCCGTTCGCCGTGGGGGCCTTCGATGCCGTTGGTATCCAAATGATAAATGTACAGCCCCACCGGATCGGGTACCGTCACGGCGATGCCCTGGCGGACGATGTTATTAATCCGCTCGCCGATGGTCGGATCGCTGGCGCGGTTGGGCTGACCGTTGCCGGAGCAGCAGATGAGTTTGATGGCGTCGTTTTTGATCAGGCTGCCATCGAGGTCCTGGCGCAAAATCGTGGCTTTGGCCGCTAACTGCACCTGCGCTTTGAGGGTGTTGGCCGGATGGGTCAGATGAGCCAGGCCGTGGCTGGTGTTCCATTTATTGTAGGGATTGTATGAACCGGCCGGCCAAAACTCAATCACCGGGTCGCGGTCCTGGGGCGCGGTGCGATCAAACAAAATGACCGGATAGCGAAACAGCAAATCCTCCAGCCGGACCTGGGGGCTGACCAGGGTTTGGTACAACTGCAACAGTTTAGTCGGGTCAGGGCCAACGCGGTCGGTGGGCAGCGTTTCGCGTGAAAAGAAATCGCCGGAGCCGTTGCCGATGAAGCGCCAGTACTCCGGCGCTTCGCAGGTAAAGGTGATCGCTTCCATGGCGCCGGTTTGAGGGTGGCGGGTAACAAACCACTCTAAATATTCATCCTGGTTGCGGTAATGGAAATCGATCAGGCGGGGGGACGCGCCGGTCGGATATTCGATCAGCAGGCGGTCGCGCTCGGCGTAATAGGCGGCCAGGCTTTGAGGCTGGTCGGCTTCTTGAAGGGCGCGCTGCTCATCAAAGCGGAGATGCAGGCTGCGGGGAAAGCCGTCCCAAAAGATATCTTCCACCGGAGCCGTGTCGAGGGCCGGATTGGCGGCGGCAATCTCGTTGAAGAAGTAGACCGGCTCACCGTATTGGTATTTCAAAAACTCAATCGAAATATTGATCCACGATTGAATGATGGCGCTCCAAGCGCCGGCCTGCGGCGGGCTGAAATCGGCCAGCCGGCCGGGCGCGGAGAATTGGGTCAATGGCATCGATTCCTCTCCAAAGGTAGGGTATGGCTCAGGCCAGCGGATGGGGATCGGGATTGAGTTGGGACGGGGTGGTGGGAGAAGGGGTTAGCCCAAGTTGGTACGGTAATTGGTAGAGCCGATCAATGGCCAGTCGTCGCTCTTGGTAGCCGAAGTGGATCGGTTGGAAGCCGGGCATAATGGCTCTGGTCGAAAATAGCCTGAGTTGGGTCATGTCAGGCGGGGTCAGGTTGAAATAGATCAAATCGCGCTGTTGAGCGGCCAAGCTGCGGACTAGCGTTTCTAATTTGAGGGCGGCTCCGGCCTGGGCCGGAGCCGCGAGCCTCTCCGTTGTTTGAGCCTCCCAGTCAAACATCGATGGAGAGCAAGCCAGCAAAAAGTCAAAGGCGGTTAGGGCAGCCGGGCTGGTGTAGCGCAGCGCGTGGTCGTGACCGGCGGCGATTAAATAAGGCCGGTCCACCAAAGCCTCAACGTACCGCCGAACGTCGAGTTTGCGCCAGTAAGGCAGCAGCCCGGCCCGGCTTTGAGCCGCTTCTAAAATCGCTTGCCGGGCGGCTCGGGGCGCGTCCATATCGGCGCCCAGACCAACCGCCACGGCCGGCCCGGCTGTGGCCTCGCCCTGTTGTAGCGCCAGCGCCATAAAGACGTGGCAGGGCTGGTCGGTTGGTAAACGGTAAAGCATTATCTCCACCTGCCGCCGCCGGTAGGCGTGACACAACCCGACGATGTTGGCATCGGGATGCAAGGTCGGATCGACCCGTTGGCACGGTAAGCGATTAAGCCAGGTAATCATAAAGGCATCGCGTTCGATGACTTCGCAAACCGAACGCAGAACCGCGTCCGGCAAAGTTGGGCCGGTGGCCAGGCCGTTGGATGACGGCGGGCCGAGCAGCGGTTCGGTTTGCTGCGGTTTGTAAGCCAAGAAAACGGCTTGGGCCGGCACAAAAATTTCTTGATTGGTCACCAGCGAACGCGCCGGAACCCAGCCCAGCGTCGTTGGCTCGGTGTACGGCGCGTAGGGCAGGCCGGCGTACTGCTCCGGCAAGTACAAGCCTAACTGGGCCGGATCAAGCGACGCGCCGTCAAGCTCGCTGCGACGAGCGTACACCATTTCATCATAGGACCAGGAGAGGGCCGAGTAACTTTCGACCCCCTCCCCTAAAGCGCCCATTTGGGCTTCCACCGGGGTCATCCCTTTACCGGAAGCGCGCAAATAGCGCTGCTCGTCTGGCTCTAGATGGCGATGGTTGACCAACTCGGCCCGAAAGATGTACGGTTGGGCCGGTTCGTCGGTATCTTTTTGGAAAAGTTCAAAATCCTTGACAATATTGATCGATTGGTTCAACAGCATCGCCGCAAAACCCATCAGATTGGTCGATAGCTCGACCCGGTCTTTTAGTTCGGACAGGGAGGGGTGTGATCGACGAACCGGCATTCCGGCGGATTGATCTGAAACCGTGGCGATCGATTGCATCGGACCTTAGCGGCAGGCGGCCAGTAAATCGATAAAATCGCGCACTTTTTGATAGTTGCGCACCTGCTCATCCGATGGTGGGGTCACCCCGTCGGGCAAGTCGATGCTGGGGGACACGATGTTGGAGGATGACGAGCCAGACACCGAGGATGTAGCCCCGTTGGTTGAGCCGCGTTGTTGCGCCAGTTGTTTTTCTAACTCAACCACCCGCAGTTCTAACTTTAATAAACGGTTTTCAAGCTGCAAATATTCAGACATGATGGATCTCCTCTTGGCTAAAACAGTTACCTAATATTTATTTAAAGCTGACAGCGTTGGACTACCATCGGACCACATTGGCCTCGATACGGCTGTCGCGCTCCGCTTCCACGCGAGGCAGGTCGAGGATGATGATTTTACCGGCATCGAATTCAATCAGGCCACGTTTACGCCAATCTTGCAACAGCCGGTTGACCCACTCTCGCCGCGAACCGATCAAGGAGGCCAGGTCGGTTTGGTTGAGCGCCAGATTAAGCACATACCGTTTACCGGGTTCCAGAATTTCCCCGAACTGCTCGTTGTAGGAGAGCAAAATATGCAGCAGCCGACCGGCCGCGTCGTACTGAGCAATGGTTTCGGCATAGGCTGCCGTCCAGCGCAGTTTGTTGGTCAACAGCCGGGCCAGGGATAAGGCCAGGTCCGGCATCGTCCGCAGGTGATGCAAAAAATTGGCTTGCGACATCACCAGCAGGTGGCAGACGCCGATCGCTTTGGCCGAAGCCGATCGCGGTTGGTCATCGACAGCAGCAAACTCTCCTACAACGTCAGTCGGGAAAAAGATATTAATGGATGTTTCCCCCCCCGAAGGGCTAACTTTGTAAACACGTAGCTTCCCTTTTTGAACAAGATAGACCTCGTGGCTTTTATCGCCCTGCCGAAAGATCAACTCGTCACGGCGGTAAATGCGAGGGGTGAAGTCGGTGAGTAGAGTTTGCAATGCACTGTTGGTAAGGTCGGCAAAGAGGGGTGTTTGTTTGAGAAAGGCGATTTGTTGGTCAGGCTTATTCTTGCGGGAACTTATTCTGTTTGGACTCATTTTAACCTACTCTTAACCATTTATCTATGGTTTAAAGCACACGATTGTTGTGCGCTGGGACACAGACAAACAGTCTATGTATATTATATAATGAAACCACCAGCGAGAGAGTGACAAATTACTATCAAAGTTCTGGCAAAAGTTAGAGAATTAGGCCATACGTTTGACTACGTAGTATAACATCAACCGGAAAGAATTATCAATTTTTCGAAGATACCAGGGAGAGGTTGAATGAGGTGTAACCAAGAATTGCGGCTGGGTAGCATTACATTACCTGAGGAGAGGACCATACCGATTATGAACTTTATGACCAAACTGATTTTGGATGACGATACCTGGATTTTGAAGTTGATTGGGACTATTGATGCCAGAGTGCCGAGGTTGCTTCAATTTACGGAGCTGTCGGAAAAGCTGGCGCAGGCTGAGGCGACATCATTAACGATAGATTTGAGCGAGGCCGTTATTATCGATTCCTGCGGGTTGCGTTTATTACTGGAAGCTAAGAAAGAATTAGTCAAAAAAGATATTGAGGTAATCTTGTACAATCCCAGCGCGCATATGCGGCGTCTGTTTAGGATTATGCAGTTTGACCAACTCTTTATTATTAAGGACGATTTGATTTACTGCTAGGGCGAAGTTGTAACATTAACGACGTTTAATAGGAATTGATTATTCCCCACGTAATGTAGATAAAAATTTGAAAGCGCCTCCCCAATGGATGACCAAAAGGAACAGCCCCAGAAATCGCTTTGCTGTCCCACTACCGGTCAAATTGTGGCGGCCCTGAAACGCGTCGATGTTTGGGTTGGCTTTGAGCCTGTAACCTGGTGGCACTGTCCGGCCTGTCTTGGCTGGCACCTTCAGAGCGCGATAAAGACCGACTCTGAAAAGAATGATGAGTGAATAAGGAGGTTGACAATGTTCAAAAATCTAAAATATCCTGTTCAGGTGGTTCTCTATGGATACATTTAATTGGTTAGTGATCGGTCATTTGGTGGGCGATTGGTTGTTACAAAATGATTGGATGGCCCAGGGCAAGAAGCGGGGTTTTTTTACAACGGCAGGCTTGGTGCATTACACCATTTATACGCTCGCTGTTGTGGCTTTTTTGTGGCTGTCGCCGCAAGACACGGTTGGTTTAGGCATTTACCTGATTGTGGGCGGGATCATCTTCTTTACTCATTGGATTATCGACTCAACGAGAATTGTGGAATATTGGATCCAAACCTTCAAACAGAGTAACATCTCGATTATGCGGATTATGGTGGACCAGACGTTTCATATCCTGGTTTTGGCCTTAATTGCTTACGTGATTTTAGTGGTCTGACGCCGCTCCTTTTCTAAGCTCCGCCGGCTTTGACAGCCGCTGAGAAAAATCTATACTCCACAATTACCAAGTCAATCCTCCATATGGCGGTTGGCCTTTTTGCGTTTTTAAAGAACCCATATTATTACTTAACATCTTAAAATTAAGACCTGTCAGGTTTTACAAGATACTGGTAGGCGTAAATAAAGTCCGTTTGGGTTATACCTTACGCCAAACGATATCTTCGGAAACCTGACAGGTCTTGTAATGCTGTCAAAGGAAAATTTAATGAGCGAACAATACCGAATTGAAACATTAGCCATCCACGCCGGTCAGGAACCGGACCCTTCGACCGGGGCGATTATGACTCCCATCTACCAAACTTCCACCTACGTTCTGCCCGAAGTCGGCCAGAATCGGGGTTATGAATATTCCCGCTCCGACAATCCCACCCGTACTGCGCTGCAAGCTAATCTGGCGGCGCTGGAGGGAGCTAAATATGGCCTGGCCTTCGCCTCCGGCCTGGCCGCCACCGATATCGTGATGCGGCTGATGCGACCCGGCGATCACATTGTCGTCGGCGATGATGTTTACGGCGGCACGTACCGGATGTTCGATAAAGTACTCAAGCATTATGGGCTGAACTTTTCATTCGTCGATTTAACCGATCTCGACGCCTTCCAACAAGCGCTCCGGGCTGAGACTAAACTGGTCTGGCTGGAGACGCCGACCAATCCCAATCTCAAGCTGGCCGATATCGCCGCCTTGTCCGAACTGGCTCACGCTCGGCAGGCGTTGGTCGTGGTCGATAACACCTTCGCCAGTTCGTATCTGCAAAATCCGCTGGCTCTTGGCGCAGATTTGGTGCTGCATAGCACCACCAAATATCTGGGCGGCCATTCCGATGTGGTCGGCGGTGCGGTCATGCTTAATGATCAGGCGATTTATGAACAGTTGAAGTTTTTGCAGAATGCCATCGGCTCGGTGCCGGCGCCGATGGACTGTTGGCTGGTGCTGCGGGGCATCAAGACGCTGGCCGTGCGAATGGAGCGTCACTGTCGCAACGCGCTAACCCTGGCTCAATGGTTGGCCGACCATCCAGCCGTGGCCCGAGTGATTTATCCCGGCCTGCCCGACCATCCGCAACATGAGTTAGCCAAACGTCAAATGAAGGATTTCGGCGGTATGATTTCGATCATTCTTAACGGCGGCGAGCCGGCTGCGCTCGAATTGGTCAAGCGAACCAAACTATTCGCCCTGGCCGAGTCGCTGGGCGGCGTTGAGTCGCTCATCGAGGTGCCGCACGCTATGACCCACGCCTCCACCGCCGATTCCGACATCGCCGTTGACCCCGGTCTAGTTCGGCTGTCGGTCGGCATCGAGCATATCGATGATTTACGGGCTGATTTGGCCGGGGCGTTGGTGGGGCTGTAGAATTTAGACAACTTTCTTCGCCAGAAAGTCCAGCAGGTCGATTTTGGTAATGACCCCGGCGATCTGCTCGTTTTCCAAGACAACCACCACCCGGGCGGTGGTAAAGACGCTCATTAGGGTTTCCATCGGCGCGTCGATGTCGATAGTGGTGACGTTGGTGCTGATCATTTCGGCGATGGTTTCGTCGGGGCTGTGCTGGTGGGTGGAGAAGAGCATGTGGTTGAGCAGTTCGACTTCAGAGACCATGCCGACCAAACGGCCGTCTTCAGCCACCGGCAATTGGGAGATGTCGAGCCGCTTCATTAGCTCGATGACATTTTGCATCGTGTCGGTGGGGCTGACGGTGTAGACTTCGCGCACGGCTTTGGCTTGCAGCACGTGGAAGGTGCGGACCTCGTCCAGCGAGCCTTCCAGGAAGCGGTTTTCGCGCATCCAGTCATCGTCGAAGATTTTGCTGAGATAGCGCGAGCCGGAGTCGGGCAGAACGACGACCACCGTCTTATCGGAGCCGAGTTCTTGCTGGCGGATGTAATGCAGCGCCCCGGCCACCGCCGAACCGCACGACCCGCCGCAGAAGATGCCTTCCTCGCGAACCAGCCGGCGCGTCATTAGAAAGCTCTCCCGGTCGGTCACTTTAACCACCTCATCGACGACCGACAGATCCAACGTGCTGGGTAAAATGTCTTCCCCAATGCCCTCGATTTTATACGACTCGGCCACCACGTCTGTTTTGCCATGATGCAAATCGTACAAAATCGAGCCGATGGGATCGACGCCGACGATTTGGATGTGAGGGTTTTTCTCTTTGAGGTAACGCCCCACGCCGGTGATGGTGCCGCCTGTGCCCATGCCGGCCACAAAGACATCGATTTTGCCTGCGGTTTGCTCCCAAATTTCCGGGCCGGTGGTTAAGACGTGCGCTTTGGGGTTTTCCGGGTTGTGATACTGATTGGCCAGAATACAGTTGGGCGTCTCCTCGACCAGCTTGCG
>ERZ795053.7233-NODE-7233-length-10764-cov-9.384817_pt1 | contig 10764 bp, 10 predicted proteins | sample MGYA00375137_ERZ795053 | MGnify/ENA primary metagenome ERZ795053 (study PRJEB30182, sample SAMN05720284) | activated sludge metagenome | isolation source: Anaerobic digester | place: Hong Kong | collected 2014-12-17 ... | reverse complement strand
GAGGATCGGGCCGCGTCGGCCCTGGACGGTGCGCTTGCGCGCCGGCCCCCGGCAGTGCCGGCGCGGCCCGATCGCCACGGGTCGATCGGGCTCGAGCCCCCCGGCCCCGGGGCGTGATGCGAGACGACGGCGAGGGCCGTTGGCACAAGATTGGCCCTGCGCACGCCATACGGCGCGCGCCATCGGGCGCGTTAACACTTTTTCCCTTTTGAATCAGGGGCTTAAGAGCTGTCCCCATGGGGACAGCGCCACGGGGTCACTCGAGCGCCCGCGGCACCACGAAATCATGCAGCCGCCCGCTGCCCAAGGCGACCTCGCTCCAGGTCGCCGCGTCGAAATCGATCACCGCCGTCGCGCCGGTCGGGAACTTCTCGAAGGCCGCATCCTCGGGCGGGGATGCGAGAATGAACCGCGCGAAGCTCCCGATGCCGGGCTGATGTCCCAGGACCAGCAGCTGCGCCACATCCGGCGCCCGCTGCACGGCGGCGAGGATGGCCGCCGTGTCGGCCTGATAGAGCTCCGTCACATAGGTCGTCGGCGTGCCCCCGATCTTCTCGACGACCCGCGACCAGGTCTCCTGCGCACGCCGGGCGTTCGAGACCAGGGCGTGGTCGGGCTCGTAGCCCTTCGACTTCAGCCACCGCCCGATCAGCCCGGCGCCGCGCCGGCCGCGCCGGTTGAGCGGCCTGTCGAGGTCGCGCTGCTCCGGGTCGGACCAGCTCGATTTGGCATGGCGCATCAGGATGAGGCGTCGCATCCTCAATGCCTGCCATGAAAGGCTTTCATGTGGAAGGCTGATTGTGCCTCGACCCGCCGGCCGGCGCCGACCGGGCAGGCCCGGCGCACCGCGCAGCCGCGCCCGAGGCAATCCTCTCCCGCGGCGGTGTCCAGGAACCCGTGGCAGGCCCGGAGGTCATAGCCGCCCTTTCCCAGCGCCCCGACAGGGCAGGCATCGAGGCAGAAACCCGCGCAGGTATCGCAGGGCCGCGGGCCAGGTTGCGGCAGGTCGAAGCGCTGCGCGAAGGCCAGCGCGCCGCGGAACGAGACCATGAGCCCGGCGGTCTCGTGCACCAGCAGCCCCACGGGCGAGCTCCAGGCATGCCCGCTTCGGATCGCCCACCGCAGGAAGGGCCGATGCGGTGGCCCGCCGAACGGGAAGAGCGCCGCCGCGCCGAGGCGGTCGGCGAGCCCACCGATCACCCGCGCCGACCACCGGTCGATCGGATCCGCGCCGCCGTCGCGATATTCCGCGCCGGCACGGAACGCCGCCCAGAACCCCGGCTCCTCCGGCCCGAGCAGCACGAGCGTCCCGCAATCCGCCGGCAACTCGTCGTCGGGCGTGGGATGGAAGGCCCCGAGCACGGCCAGCACCTCGCCTTGGGCGGCGCGCGCCACCTCTTCCAGGCACCCCGGCCGCGCTTCCGGCCGCGAAGCCACGGCTTATGCCGCCCGGATCAGCGTTCCGGCTCCATGGGCGGTGAAGAGTTCGAGCAGGACCGCATGCGGCGCGCGCCCGTCGAGGATGACCACCGCGCGCACCCCGCCCTCGATCGCCTCGAGCGCGGTCTGGGTCTTGGGGATCATCCCGCCCGAAATCACGCCGGAGGCGGTGAGGTCGCGCACCGCCGCGGCGTTGAGCTCGGTCAGCACGGTGCCGGCGGCGTCCTTGACCCCCGCGACATCGGTCAGGAGCAGCAGGCGGTCGGCCTTCATCGCCGCCGCGACCGCGCCCGCCGCGGTGTCGCCGTTGACGTTGAAGGTCTCGCCGTTCCGGCCCATGCCCACGGGCGCGACCACCGGGATGAAGTCCGAGCCGAGGAAGTTCGTCAGGATCTCGGGATGCATCTCGACCGGCTTGCCGACGAAGCCGAGATCGACCGCCACCTCCTCGCCGTCGCGCAGGGTCGTCCGGATGTCCTTCTCGCAGATCATCAGGTTCGCATCCTTGCCGGAAAGGCCGATCGCCTTGCCGCCCTGGGCGTTGATCGCCTGCACGATGCGCTTGTTGATCCGGCCCGAGAGGACCATCTCCACGACCTCGACCGTCGCCGCATCGCTGACCCGCTTGCCGTCGACGAATTCCGAGGGAATGGCCAGCCGCTGGAGCATCTCGTTGATCATCGGGCCGCCGCCGTGCACAACCACCGGGTTCACGTTGCATTGCTTCATCAGCACGATGTCGCGCGCGAAATCGGCCATCTCCTTCTCGTCGCCCATGGCATGGCCGCCGAACTTGATGACGATCGTCGCGCCGTCGTAGCGCTGCAGATAGGGCAGCGCCTCGGAGAGCGTGCGGGCGGTCGCGATCCAGTCGCGGGTCATGGCGGCGGATCTCTCCATCTCTCGTCCCCTTGCTCTCGCTCGGCGGCAGGGGATACTCTGCGGGGCGAACCGACACAAGGAGGCCGTCTTGGCCCGTGCGCGCAGCAGCCTGATTCTCGCGGCCTTCGCCACCCTGCTCCTCGGCTGCCAGCCGGCCCTCGATCCCGCGACCACGCGCGGCGCGAGCGGGGCGGATTGCATCGCGCTTTTCCAACAATACGACATTCTCGACCGCTTCATGCCGACCCCGCGCCGTGATCGTTGGTCGGTCCCGCCGGAGCTGATGCGGCAGGCGGAATGGCTGCGCGACGGCGGCTGCGTCACCCTGAGCGCCGATCTCGCCGGGATGGAGGATCTGCCGGTCGTGCCGGTCTCCGACAGCGGCGCGGCGGTCCCGCCGACCACGATCCATGTGGGCGTGGTCACGACCTCAGAGGACGATGCGCGCGCGATCCGCTATTTCGAGGCGCGCGGGTTGCGTGCCTTCAGCATCGGCAAGCCGGGGCTGGGCCGGCGGGTCTATGTCGGCCCGCTCGGGACGGCCGGCGCGCTCGAGGGAGCGCGACAGGCGGCGCTCGAAGCGGGGTTCGCCTATCCCTATCCGATCGGGAACTGAGCATGCGCAGGCGGGCCGAACTGGGTCCGGGCATCCGCGCCGTCCTGCTGGCGGGGCTCGTGCTCGCGGCGGGCTGCGCCGGGGTGCAGCAGGAGCGCGATCCGGCGGTCTGCACCGATCTCTTCGAGCAGTACAACCGTCTGGAGCGGCAGGGTCAGGTGACGCGTTTCAATGCGCCGAGCGATACCTATATCCTGGCGCCGCGCCTGGAACGCCAGACGGTGCTGCTGATCCAGGGCGGCTGCGTCACGCGCACCAAGGATCTCGACGGGATGGAGGCGCTGGGCCGCGGGCTGGTGCCCTTCGAGATCGAGCACGGCGGCGCGGCCATCCGGCCGGTCCCGGTGCAGGTCGGCGTGGTGACCGGCTTCACCGACGAGAGGCGGGCCACGGTGTTCTTCCGCGGGCTGGGCTACAATTCGCGTGGGGTCGGCCTGGAAGGGCTCGGCCGGCGCATCCTGATCGGCCCCTTCGACAACGAGGCGGCGCTGGAACAGGCGATCTCGGTCGCCCGCGAGGCCGGGTTCATCAGCCCCTTCGCGGCGGTCAACATCAAGTTCTGAGGCGGGTTTGGGGCCCGCATTTCGGTGTCCCCATGGGGACGCTTTGTAACATGCTGTTTTACATTGATTTATTCGTAAACGCTTCGTGAAGGCCGCTTGCTGACGGGTGCGGAGGTGATGCGGTCTCCAGCGATCACTTCGGGCCGGCGCCCGTCCCCCGTGGCGATGCCGCCTTCTCTTCGCGGATTACCCCGCGACGGTGAAACCCGCCCCCCTCGGCCTTCGCGCTCGCGCGCTGCGGCCGACGAAGCGGCGCGAGGCGGTGCCTCGCTCCTGCCGGTTCGGGCTGGCACCTGGCCGATCGTTTCGCCCGGGTCTCGCATCGGCCCTTCGGGGTCCGTCAGGCCATGCCGGCGATGATCGCGCGCAGGGTTTCGAGACCGCGGCCGGTCTGGGCGGAGGTCAGCAGGATCTCGGGGAAGGCCGCCGGATGGGCGCCGAGGCCGGTCCGGACCTGTTCGACGGTGCGGGCGAGATCGGCGGCGCCGGGCTTGTCGGCCTTGGTCAGCACCACCTGGAAGGTGACGGCGGAGCGATCGAGCAGCCCCATGATCTCGCCGTCGACGGCCTTCAGGCCGTGGCGGGCGTCCACCAGAAGGAACACCCGGCGCAGGGTCGCGCGCCCGGCGAGATAGGCGCGCATCAGCGCCTGCCAGCGCTCGACGATCGCGCGCGGCGCCTCGGCGAAGCCGTAGCCGGGCAGGTCGACGAGATAGCGCTCCGGCCCCAGCGTGAAGAAGTTGATCTCCTGGGTCCGGCCCGGGGTGTTGGAGGCCCGCGCCAGGGCCTTGCGCCCGGTGAGCGCGTTGATCAGGCTGGACTTGCCGACGTTCGAGCGTCCGGCGAAGCAGACCTCCAGCCGGTCGGCGGGCGGCAGGCCGTCCATGGCGACGACGCCCTTGAGGAAGCTGCACTCGCCGGCAAAGAGCCGGCGCCCGGCTTCCACGGCCTCGGCGTCGGGCTCCGCGGCCAGGCCGAACGCCTGGGTCAAGCTGCCTCCAGCACGGCGGCATCGCCCAGGGCGACCCTTCCGCCTTCGGTCACTTCGGCATAGACGCCGAAGTCGCGATGGCCCCAGCCGTCCTGGAGGGCGCCGAGCGTATCGGCGTCCCTGTGCCCGGTCGCGGGATTCGCGGTGGTCGCCTTGCAGCGGGTGATGCGCTCGCGGATGCGGAAGGTGGCGCCGCCGATGCGCAGGGAGCGGCCGATCAGGTCGAATTCCTCCCAGGGCGCGAGACCCTCGAGCCAGATGTTGCCGCGGAACCGCTCCATGGCGAGCGGGCTCTCGAATCGCTCGGAGAGCGCGCGCAGGCTGGCGAGGCCGAGGATCGAGACCGAGGGATAATCCGTGTCGGTCATGCCGCGCGCCGCCCTTGCGAGGAAGGCCGGGCGGCTCCGCTCCGGGTCGGAAAGGGGAGCGACCCATTCGATGAGCCGGGCCGCGTCCTCGGGCCGGTCGGGGTCGATTGTGATCGGCGCGCGGCGGGGGTGGGTGAGCGTGACCGTGCCGGCGGCCTCGTCGACGCGGGCGCGGATCGCGATCAGGTCGGGGGATTTGGCGGCGCGGCTGAAATTGGCGCAGGGCGCCCAGCCGGCGGCGCCCGGCGCCAGTTTCGCCGCCTCGTGGGCGATCGCCCAGACGCGGTCCCAGGGCATGGTGGCGCCGGCGGCGAAATCCGCGCCGGCGACCGATTCGACCCCGTGCGACTTGATCGGGTGGCGCCAGAGATGAGCGACGCGCGCCGTCACCGCGTCATTCGGCCTTCTTGGATCGCTTCAGCGGGCCGAGGATGTTGCCCATGACGTCCGGCTTCACGCCCTGGCTGCGCATGATCGTATATTGCTGGGTGAAGGTGATGAGGTTGTTGGTCACCCAGTAGATCACCAGCCCCGAGGCGAAGCGGCCCATCATGAACATGAAGACCCAGGGCATCCAGGCGAAGATCGTCGCCTGGGTCTTGTCGGCGGGTGCGGGGTTGAGCTTCATCTGGAGCCACATCGAGATGCCCATCAGGATCGGCCAGACGCCGATCGAGAGGATCGCGAGGATGCTGGCCGGTCCGGGCGCATCCCAGGGCAGCAGTCCGAAGAGATTGAAGATCGAGGTCGGGTCGGGCGCGCTGAGATCCCTGATCCAGCCGAAGAACGGGGCGTGACGGAGCTCGAGCGTGACGAAGATCACCTTGTAGAGCGAGAAGAAGATCGGGATCTGGATGAGGATCGGCAGGCAGCCGGCCGCGGGATTGACCTTCTCGCGCTTGTAGAGGGCCATGACCTCCTGCTGCATCTTCATCTTGTCGTCGCCGGCGGTCTCCTTGATCTTCTCCATCTGCGGCTGGAGCGCCTTCATCTTCGACATCGAGACATAGGACTTGTAGGCCAGCGGGAAGAGCAGGGCCTTGATCAGGAAGGTCAGGCAGATGATCGCGAGGCCCATGTTGCCGATCAGCCCGTGCAGGAAATGCAGCGCCCGGAAGATCGGCTTGGTCAGGAAGAAGAACCAGCCCCAGTCGATGGCGTCCACAAAGCGGTCGATGTGCCGCTCCTCCTGGTAGTCGCGGATCGTCTCCCATTCCTTGGCGCCGGAGAAGAGCCAGGTGGTCGCCTCGCCGGTCTCGCCCGGGGCCACCGCCATGGTCGGCAGCCGCACGTCGGTCTGGAAGGTATCCGAGCTCTCGGTGTATTTGGTGACGGCGGTGAAGGGCTGGCCCGCCGGGGGCACCAGCGTCGTCATCCAGTAATGGTCGGTGAACCCGATCCAGCCGTTCTCCGCGACCTCCACGACGCTGGCCGCGGCGTTTTCGGCCTCGCTTTTCTCCAGATCGGCGATCTTGTCGTATTTCAGCTCGGTCAGCGAGCCGTCGGCGACCATGATGACGCCTTCGTGCAGGATGTAGAAGCCGCGCAGGTTGCTCGGCTTGCCGTGGCGCGCGATGATCCCGTAGGGCGCCACGCGCACCTCCGCGCCGCTGGTGTTCTCCACCGATTGCGTCACGTCGAACATGTAGTTCTCGTCGACCGAGATCGTGCGGCGGAAGACGAGGCCGGCGCCGTTGTCCCACACCAGCGTCACCGGCGTCGCCTCGGTGAGCTCGCTGCCGCTCTCGACCTGCCATTCGGTCGCGGGGCCGGGCACGGCGTCGGGGGCGAGGCCCGCGCCGGGGCGCCAGCCGTAGAGCGCGTAATAGGCCTCCGGCACGCCCGAGGGCTTGAGCAGCGTCACCATGGGCGAATCCTTGGCGACGGTCTCGAAGTAATCGGTGAGCTTGAGGAAATCGATGCGCCCGCCCTGCAGCGAGATCGAGCCCGAGAGCCGCGCGGTGTGGATCGGGATCCGCGGGGTGCTCGCGAGCGCCGCGTCGAGCGACTGCGGCGCCGCGGCCGCCAGCTCCGGCGCGCCGGCGGCGGTTCTCTCGGCGGGCGGCACGGCGAGGCCGGTGCCCTCGGGCGCCTCGGCGGTGATGGCCGGCGGCTCGGTCTGCTCGGGGAACCAGTCCGGGAAGAGCATCGGGCCGAGCGTGAACCAGACCAGGATGACCAGGAAGCTCAGCGCGGTCGCCAGGATCAGATTTCTGTTCTGGTCGTCCATTCACGCGGCTCCAGTCAGGGTCTCGAAAAACCTGACGGGGGTTCAACAGCCGCGGGCCTGAAAGGTCAAGGTGTATTCGGGTCGCGCTTCCCGCCGGCCCCGGCGGCGGCGGCGACCGGCACGAAACCACCGGCCTCCCGGACGCAATGCAGCCAGATCGAGGCCTGGGCGAAGGACATGGGCTCGGCGATGAGGAAGCCCTGGGCGAAGCCGCAGCCGAGCCGCCCGAGCATCGCCGCGGCGCCTTCGGTCTCCACACCTTCGGCGAGCGTCGCGATTCCGAGCGCGCGGGCCATGGCGATCATCGAGGCGGTGAGCTGCTGCTGTTCCTCGCTTCGCTCGATGCCGGCGACGAAGCTGCCGTCGATCTTGATGCGGTTGACCATGAAGCGGCGCAGGTTCGAGATCGAGGCATGGCCGGTGCCGAAATCGTCGAGCTCGATGGAGAAGCCGCTCGAGGCGAGGCCGCGCAGGTTGCGCACCACCTGGTCCGCGTCGCTCTTGATGAGCACCGTCTCGAGCACCTCGATGGAGAGGCGCGCGGGGTCGATGTCGAAGCGCTCGGTCTCCCATTTGATCTTCTCGATCAGCCGGGGGTCGCGGAGCTGGGCGAGGGCGAAATTGACCCCGACCTTGGGCACGGCGAGGCCGGCGGCGTCCCAGGCCTTGATGGCGTCGAGCGAGCGGGTCAGGACCAGCTCCCCGATGCGCTCGGTCAGGTCGGTCTCCTCGGCGAAGTCGAGGAAGGCCGAGGGCATCAGCAGCCCCTGGCGGGGATGCTGCCAGCGGATGAGGGATTCGAAGCCGGCGAAGGCGCGGGTCTCGAGCGCGATCTGCGGCTGGAAGAAGGGGATCAGCTCGCCGGTGTCGATCGCCGCGAGCAGCTCGGTGTAGAGCGTCTCGCGCCGCTCGACCTCGGCGCGCAGCCCGTCGCGGAAATAGCGCACGTTGCCGGCGCCCACGCCCTGCGCCTCGCCGAGCGCGATCCTGGCATTGGCGAGGATCCGGTCGGGGTCGGGCTGGTCGTCGGAGAGCAGGGTGACGCCGATGCTGCAGCTGATGTGCCGCGCGCCGCCGCGGATCGAGAAGGGCTGCCGCAGCGCCGCCTGGATGCGGGCTGCGATCGGCGCGGCGGCGTTGGCGTCTTCGAGATCGAGGGCGACGACGACGAAATTGTCGTGCCCGACATAGGCGGCGAAATCCCCGCCGCGCATCGCCTGGCGGATGCGGCGCGCCGTGAGGCGGATGATCTCGTCGCAATCCCGCTGGCCGAGGGTCTCGCGCAGGATGCCGAAGCGGTCGAGATCGACCCGCAGCACCGCGGTCTGGGTCGTGCTCCGCTCCGACCCCGCCGCGATGCGCGCAAGGAAGGCATGCAGATAGGTCGCGTTGGGCAGGCCGGTCAGGGAATCGTGGAGCAGGCGGAAGCGGTTCTCGCGGTCCGTCTCGCGGCTCCGGGCGACCCAGTCGGCGATGCGCCGCCGCGCGGGCAGGAGCACCATTCCCACCAGCGCCGCGCCGCCGAGCAGCTGGAGCGCCGTGGCGACCAGGATCGTCCTCCGGGTCCGGGTCGCGGCGTCTTCGGTGGCGGCGCGATAGCGCGTGGCGATCAGCTTGAGCCGGGGCAGGATCCTCGCTTCGAGCGCCGCGGCGATGCGCGCGGCCTCCCGCGCGTCGACCTGCGGGCTCTGGGACAGGGCGGCGGCCTCGCCGGCGATCTCGACCAGCGCTGAGGTCTCGCCCTCGACCCCCGCCTGCGCGAGCCGGTCCCGTTCCTGGCCGAGCAGCTGCTCGGTGTCCCAGGCGAGCCGGGTCTGCTGCATGCGGGCATCCGGCGCAACCGGGCGCTCGGCGAGCATGTCGAGCGCCGCGACCATGGATTGCGCCGAGGCGGCCTCGGCGGCGGCGGCGAGCGCGACATCCGCCGTCAGCGCCTGCTGCCGGGCGCTGCGCTCCACCGCGATGAACGATGCCGCGAGCATCGCGAGCGCGGCGCAGAGCATGATCGCACACGCCCGCGCGAACTGGCGGTCGGGCGTCAGGCTGGCCGCGGGGGAGGGCGACGTGGACATGGCCGGGAAGCTAGCCCGGCCGCACCTCAGCAACGGTTAACCGCGGGGCGCGATTCGGGTGCAATCTCGCCGGCATTCGAGGCGAATTTTAGCGGCGCGGCGCGGCGCGCCCGTGCCGGTGGCTTTTCAAGCAGAACATCCCGAACCGGCAAGAGCGAGGCACTGCCTCGCGCCGGTTCGTCGGCCGGAGCGCGTGAGCGTGGAGGTCGAGGGAGGTCGGGTTTCACCGGCGGTGGGCACTCCGCGCGCGCCTGACTGGGCTGGCGCGCTTGTCGCGCCTGCCGAGGGGCAGGCAGGCGCGCGCGGATTTGTCTCCCGCCAAATCCGCGGGGGAGGGTCGTCTCGCCAAGGGGGCGCGGGTTCGAAGCGATCACCCGGCGGCCGCGGTGGGCCGCCGGGATCACAGGCCCTTGAAATCGAAGATTGCGGGATCGAGCAGGTGGCTCGGGCTGACCCGGCCGAGCGCGGAGAAGAGGATCTGCCGCCGGCCCGGGGACCGGGCCTCCCATTCGTCGAGCATGCGCTTGACCTGCTGGCGCTGGAGCCCGTCCTGGCTGCCGCAGAGGTCGCAGGGGATGATGGGATAGCCCATCGCCTGCGCGAAGCGTGCGCAATCGGCCTCCGGCACATGGGCGAGCGGGCGGTAGAGGTGGAGGTCGCCCTCGTCGTTCAGGAGCTTCGGCGGCATGGCCGCGAGCCTCCCGCCGAAGAACATGTTGAGCATGAAGGTTTCGAGGATGTCGTCCCGGTGATGCCCGAGCACGATGGCCTGGCAGCCTTCCTCGCGGGCGATCCGGTAGAGATGGCCGCGCCGGAGCCGCGAGCAGAGCGCGCAGAAGGTCTTTCCCTGGGGTATCTTGTCGAGGACGATCGAATAGGTGTCGCGGTATTCGATCCGGTGCGGCACGCCCATCCGCGCGAGGAAATCCGGCAGCACGGTGGCCGGGAAGCCCGGCTGCCCCTGGTCGAGATTGCAGGCGAGGATCTCGACCGGCAGCACGCCGCGCCAGCGAAGTTCGGTCAGAGCCGCGAGCAGCGTGTAGCTGTCCTTGCCGCCCGAGAGGCATACCAGCCAGCGGTCGCCCGGCCGCACCATGCCGTAGGTGTCGATCGCCTCGCGGGTCAGCCGCAGGATGCGCTTGCGCAGCTTGCGGAATTCCGTGGTCTGCGGGGCGCCGTGGAAGAGCGGGTGGATGTCGTCCTGGTCGAGCATGGGCGGCATATAGGGGAGTGGACACAGGCCTCGCAAGCGAGGGGTGGGTTTGTCGGCAGCAGACCCGCCGCCCGAGTTCCGGCCGAGCCCGGCGTCACCATCCGGCCCGGCGGGCACCGCCGGGCAGCGCCCGCCCCGCCCCGTCACGCCGAAGGCGTGCCTCCGGCACGACGCGGGCGCTCCGCTTCCGCCCGGGTAGGGCGCTGCCCTCGTCTGGTTGCGGAGCGGTCGAAGAAGAGAGGATGCCCCCCGAATTCCGTCGCCCCGGCCGCCTCAGCGCGGCACGTTGTCGATGCCCGAGCCGCCCCAGGGATGGCAGCGCGCGATGCGCCGTGCGGCGAGCCAGCTGCCCTTGAAGGCGCCATGGGTCTCGAGGGCTTCGAGCGCAT
>ERZ795053.7231-NODE-7231-length-10766-cov-7.903277_pt1 | contig 10766 bp, 9 predicted proteins | sample MGYA00375137_ERZ795053 | MGnify/ENA primary metagenome ERZ795053 (study PRJEB30182, sample SAMN05720284) | activated sludge metagenome | isolation source: Anaerobic digester | place: Hong Kong | collected 2014-12-17 ... | reverse complement strand
ACTTGACAGGCAACATCCCAGGGATCTGTTTGATGTGTTTTTATTATTTCAGGAATCAGGGTACACCAAGGATATTAAGAATGGTTTCATTCAGGCAATTGTTAGCCATATGAGAACGATACTCGAGGTATTGCAACCTCATCTGTTGGATCAGCGTGCAGCGTTTGAAAAACAGTTCTTGGGCATGTCCGACATTCAATTCACATATGACGACTTTGAAAATACTCGAAAGAAACTTATCGATACTGTAAATTCAAGTCTAACCGATCCGGATCGATCTTTTTTGCTCAGTTTTAAACGTGGGGACCCGGATTGGGATCTATTTCCATATGCGAAACTAAAGGATATGCCAGCTGTTCAGTGGAAACTTTTAAATCTTCAGAATCTGATTAAATCCAATCCCGGCAAACACAAAGAATTGCTTTTAAACCTGGAGACTATATTCTCTAAAGAACGTTGATCAGGTTTTCATTTTACCAGAACCTGAATTGCATATTTTTTACTGTTTTTTTATTTGTCAAAGAATTTTTTTTGCCACCAAATGTGCCACCATCAATATATAAGCCCATGTTTATCAGGGGGTTTTTGAGGTCGGTGGCGGCGATTAATTCTTTATTTATTTATGCCGTGTTCTGTGTGACCAATTACTGTAATGACTCCTTTGAGTTTTGTCTTCATTTTATTGGATTTTAGCGAATGTTTGTGACTGAAGTGTCTGAAAATCATTATAATGATGAAAGTCACCAGTAAAACCCTTAGAAAAGCTTAAAAAAATTTATATTTCCAATATTAAGAGGGGGTTTATTTAGTGCCCAAACAGAATAAATTACTAGATTTAAGCTCTCTAATGTCTTTTTTTTATGAAAAGATACCTAATTCATTCCTTACTTGTTTTTTTAGTTGCCTTTCCTTTATCTGGTCAATCAACCACAAAACAAAACATTCAACAGGAGAAACGACTTGCCTTAGTCATTGGGAACGGCAATTATATTGGGAGCACACTCGCCAATCCGGAAAATGATGCAAGAGCAATGACAATTGCTTTACAGAAACTGGGCTTTGAAGTTCTGGAATTTGAGAATCTTGATCAAAACCTGATGAAAAAAGCAATAGACGATTTTGGGATGAGATTAAGAAACTATGACGTAGGTTTATTTTATTATGCAGGTCATGGTATTCAGGTCAAAGGTATGAATTATCTTATCCCTGTAGATGCACAATTAGTTGCTGAAACACAAGTTGAATTTGATTGCGTGCAGGCTGACAGAGTTGTGTCATTTATGGATGAATCGGGTGCAGAAGTAAAAATTGTGATTCTTGACGCCTGCAGGGACAATCCTTTTGAAAGAAGCTGGACACGCTCAACTACAGGAAGAGGGCTTGCAACAATGACAGCCCCATCCGGCACATTGATTGCCTATGCAACTGCCCCGGGGAAAACAGCTTCGGATGGCAGCGGCAAAAACGGGTTATATACTTCAGCACTTTTAGATAACATCTCCATCCCAAATATTACAGCTTTGCAGATGTTTCAAAATGTAAGAGGTTATGTGGTTGAGAAATCCAATAAACAACAAATACCCTGGGAGTCAACCTCATTGACTGGGGATTTTTATTTCAATACCGTTTTAACAACAGAAGATGCAATTTTAAAAGAAAATGTCCCGGTAAAAAGCATCACACCTGACGGAGATGAAAACAAGAATTCACCTGCTAGAACACCTTTGTCTGATACTCCCCAGGATGATATCCGGATAACTCAGATCACGAAAAAGTCTGTCAAATCGAAGCCTGAAAGATATTTGGACAATAATGACTCAGCATTCTACGCAACAGTGGATAGAGGATATGTCCAGAAAATAAGCATAGGGACTCGTTTGGGTCTTTTCCAGCCAAAATATTATGTGTCTCCCATAACCGGAATAAAAGTGCCGATAAAACCTGAAATAGCAGGGTATATAGATATTAAGTCGACTGGTGATCTGGTTTCAGAGGGTAGAATATACTTCAAAGATAAATTTTCACTGAGTCATCCGGATTCAATTGAATACTTCGCACGGATTAAAAAAATCTGGAACAGTATCTATGTCTTAACCAGGATATCTCTTAATTCGGCTGAAAAATTTTCTGGCGAAGTTGATGACCTTTCAATCCCATTCTCTATTGAATTAGGCTACATGTTTACATGGGTTTATGGTTTGGGTTTATATGGAGAATTTGGATTTAATAAATATACTTCATTCTTAGAAGATAATGAAAAAACAGTCTTTTCACCGGCCGCCGGAGGTGGAATTGCAAAAACAATTGGCAGGAAGACCACTCTAAGGCTTGGGGCATCAGCCTTTCCAACTGATGCTTGGTATACTGCCACAATTGACCTGGGATTTTCAAGACGGTTATTTCAGAATACTATTCTTGTAACAGGCCTGTCTTTTAATTTATGGGAGAACCAACAAGTTCTGTCATTAGGCCTGGGAGGTAGTTTTTAGCATTGCAAAATCTATCTGAGGAATTTTACCGACTTCTTATCTTTAAAAGGCGGAAGCTTTGACCACTTTTGGCCGGTTCCCTATTCAAAAATATAAGACGCATGATAAAAGCAATTTACAGCCGTCCAGGAGTGATCAATTAATTCTGGAGGGAAGTGGTCAATGGCATTGGCTGATGCACTATTTAAAGAGTTCCTGAAGGAATGGCAATAAATCAGGCATTATTTTAATAACCATATTTCATAGATTAAATACAATTATAACTGTTTTTCATAGTAATTTATGTTTTTTAAATATATTTCATGTAAAATAAATGTTTTTCATATATCTTTGCATATACATAATATTTATTTATAATGGCTGCAAATAAACGTTTTTCACAGATATCGATAGAAAATAAATGTTTTTCACAAGAAATAAATGTTTTTCATGGAAGGCAGACTCCGGAAAAAGCAACCTTAGTAGGATATGGGGCTATCATTGATTCTCTGGATTTAGCCGTCCCATTACCTGCACAATTAGCAGTGATAAGTGAAAAACACAGACAATACCGTACACCGGAATGGTTAGTTTATACTCCTCGTTACATGCCACAGGATTCACTGTATGGCCATTTAACCTTTGCCCTTAAATATGAGGGAATTAATTTGTTGTTTTTTAAAAAGTTATTCGATCTGGCCGATAAGGAGACCATAGAAACAATGGTTATTAAAGAACCTCTAAGCCAGTATAGTCGTAAGATTTGGTTCTTATATGAATGGTTGCTGCATGAGGCTCTGGATATTGTTGATTTAAAAGAGGGCAATTATGTTCCATTAATAGATGAGAAACTGCAATATGCAACGGTAAAGGGGATAAACTCAGGCCGACATAGAATTCTTAATAACCTTCCAGGAACATCAAATTTCTGCCCTTTAATATTAAAAACTGAAAAACTTGAAAACTATATAAAAGAAGATCTTTCTGGAAAAACGATGAAAATAATTAGTGGGCTACATAAGGATATTTTACTTCGAACTTCTGCCTTTTTAATGCTAAAAGATTCAAAAGCTTCATTCAATATAGAAGGAGAAAACCCTACCCATACCAGAGCAATCCGATGGGGAAAAGTTATTGGGCAAGCAGGAACAAAATCACTATCAAAAGATGAGTTTATGAGACTCCAACAGATTGTTATTGAAAGTAAGCGATTTATCAAAATGGGTTTCCGGGTTGAGGGAGGTTTTATCGGAGAACATGATCGGACTTCAGGTGAACCTATTCCGGAACATATTTCAGCTAGGTGGCAGGATTTGGAGATTCTGATGGATGGATTAATTGAAACATCAAAAAAACTGGAAAAATCAGAATTCAATCCAGTCCTTGCTGCCACATTGGTAGCTTTTGGATTTGTATTTATACACCCTTTCGTTGACGGTAATGGTAGGATCCATAGATATTTAATTCATCACCTTTTGGCTACATCAGGATTTACGCCACAGGGAATTGTATTCCCGGTATCTGCTGCTATTCTTGAAAGAATAGATGACTACCGTAAAGTTCTTGAATCATACTCCCATCCATTACTTGATTTTATTGAATGGAGAGAAACCGAAGACCATAATGTTGAAGTATTAAACAATACAATCGATTATTACCGGTATTTTGATGCAACACAATTGGCAGAATTCTTATTTGAGTGTATTAGAAAAACAATTGATGATATTATACCTGAAGAGGTGTCTTATCTCAGAAAATATGATGAAATGAAAAGCTGGCTCGATAATAAGTTTGAAATGCCTGATAAGTTTGTTTCACTCCTGATTCGATTTCTGGATCAAAATAATGGAATATTATCAGGCAGAGCAAAAAGAAAAGAATTTAATAGTCTGACAAACAAAGAGATAAAGCAGATAGAAACTAAGTATTATGAATTTTTTAAGCTCTAATATTATAATACTTGTTTTAACTCTTTATTTTTCTGACCGTATTAACAGAATGTCCGGTTATACCAGCAATCCGCCTTACAGAAAGGTCACTTTTGTCAATGAGATCTGAAATATTCTGGTACCTGTTTATTACCCAAACGTCCCAAAAGTTGTCCCACAACAAAAAAACCCCTTCGATAATCAAGGGGTTTTAGCGGGGTTGAGGTCGGTGGCGGATTCGAACCGCCGTACACGGTTTTGCAGACCGCTACCTAGCCACTCGGTCAACCGACCAAATTTTCATTAATATAAAAACAAAGAACCTCTAAAATCTAACCCTGTGGCGGATTACTCCGCTTCGCTCCGTGAGCTCGCTCGTACCTCGCTCGGTTCGAACCGCCGTATGTGACCACCGAAGCATTTGCAAAGGCGGTACACGGTTTTGTCCCGAGGTCTCGGGACTACCTAGCCACTCGGTCAACCGACCGGACTGCAAAAATAAGAAAAAACCTTTATCCTCCTATCTTAATCCCGTTTTTAACCATTTCTCTTCTTGTTCAAAATCAGCATTCCCTGGATAAGACAACACTCACCGAATGGATCTTCCCGCCCATGGGCGGATTAAGCTTCGATACCCGTATCGTGGCTTTCGAAATACCCTGTAAATCTCTGAGCAAAGCATCAAGGATCCTCCCGGCTATGTTCTCAAGAAGATACGATTTCCTCCCCATCTCTTCCTTTACAATCTCATAAGCCTTCTGATAGTTGACAGCATCCTTCAGATTGTCACTCTGCGATGCCATAAGCATGTCGGTCTCTATCGTAAGATCAACAATGAATTTGCTTCCGACAATCTGCTCCTCCCGGTAATGCCCGTGAAAAGAATAAAACTCCATGCCCTCTATCTGAATAAGTCCCATATTATTGAATCTTTCCTTAGTGTACCCTTGTGTAACCCTTTGCGCGCCTTTGTGGTAAAAAATTATTAACCACTAAGGACACAATGGATAACACAAAGTAACACAAAGGTTTTAAAATATGCAGAATATTAATTGACTGAAATCTATTTTCTTATCTCGTTCTATATCAGATCATTATTAATCATATTGCAATGTTCTCAAAAAGATTTCTTTAAAATATTTGGTTTGTATTATAAACATGTTTATATTTGCAATATATTTATGTTACTATTTGCCGGAACATTTAAAAATAAACATTATTATGGAAAACGAGGAGAAACTTTTAACAGGCGAAGAAAGCCTGAAGATCATCACCGATATGATCAACAAGACTAAAACAAGCATCCGCCAGAGCAGCTTTCATCTGCTTTTCTGGGGCTGGCTGATCTTTTTCTGCAGCCTGACAGAATATCTTCTGTTAAAATTTACAGACTTTGTATCACCATGGTTTGTCTGGTTCTTCACAATCCCCGGTGTAATCGTCTCAATGGTATATGGTTATGTTAAAGGTAGCAGGCAGAGCGCCTGGACATACGCAACCATGTTATATGTTTGGAACTGGATAGGATTCCTGTTCGCAGCAACAGTAATGTTCATAGTCCTCAGGAATAACTATGAACTATATGCACCTCTGATACTTATTTTGGCTTCCATGCCTTTATTAGCATCCGGCTGCATCCTTAAATACCGTCCTCTCATGATCGGCTCCGCAACCTTCCTGATATTTGCCCTGGCTGCCCACCTGGGAGGCCCTGAAGTAAGACCCCTGGCTGTACCCGCTGCAATGCTTACAGGTTATCTTATCCCGGGTTATATGTTAAAAAGAAAGAACGACCATGACACAGTTTAAGGATCTGGATCCCGTTCTTCATTCTCAGCTCCGGCTGGCTGTAATCTCAATTCTCATGAACATTGAAGCTGCAGATTTTTCATTCCTGAAGGAAAAAACCGGTGCAACAGCAGGAAACCTGAGCATTCAGATCACAAAACTGAAAGAAGCCGGATATATTGAGGTGACAAAAAAATTCAGCGGTAACTACCCTCAGACTCTTTGCAGGATCACTCCTGAAGGGAAAAAACGTTTCGCTGAATATGTGAACGCTCTCAGGGATTATCTCGACCTTCCCGAGTCCGGTAACTGATCAGCCGCCAATAATGATAACGACTAGTTTACCATTTTACCCATATCAGGTATCACAGTCTATTCATTCTGCTCAGGTTCGGAGTCTGAAGTGACTCAGAGAATAAGCTAATGAAGATCTTGTGCTCTGCAGACCCGGTTTCAGGCGAAAATTACCATCCTCTTGTCCATATCTTCCAAATCCTTGTATTTTTGCAGTTGTTTTAACATAAGATAAGGTAAGATGGAAAACTCCAGGGACAAAGTTCCCGCAGGCAGAACTGTAAGCTTCATTGAGCAATTCATTATCGACGACCTGAAAGAAGGTAAAATCAGCGGAAGGATCCATACCAGGTTCCCTCCCGAGCCTAACGGGTATCTGCATATAGGTCACGCCAAGGCAATTTGTCTCGACTTTGGTATGGCCCTCAGATACGGAGGTAAGTGTAACCTGCGCTTCGATGACACCAATCCTGTAAAAGAGGAAGTTGAATATATCGACTCAATAAAGGAAGATATTCACTGGCTGGGCTTCGACTGGGAAGACCGTGAATTTTATGCCTCCGATTATTTCGGAAAGCTGTTCGAATTTGCCGTCGATCTTATCAAAAGAGGTCTTGCCTACGTCGACGATCAGCCTGCCGATATCATTTCCACACAAAAAGGGACACCTGCCCAGCCCGGACAGCAAAGCCCGTACAGGGAGAGACCTGCTGAAGAAAGCCTTGACCTTTTCTACCGGATGAATGAAGGAGAATTTGAAGAAGGCAGCAGGGTGCTCAGGGCAAAGATCGATATGGCTTCACCCAACATGCACATGCGCGATCCTATTATCTACCGAATACTTAAGACACCGCATCACCGCACCGGCGACACATGGAAGGTATATCCCATGTATGATTTTGCTCACGGACAATGCGATTATTTTGAAGGAATCACCCATTCTCTCTGTACACTTGAATTTGAGATTCACCGTCCTCTTTACGACTGGCTCGTCGACCAGCTTAAGGCTGGCGATTACAGGCCCCGGCAGATCGAATTTAACCGGCTTAACCTTACCTACACCATCATGAGCAAGAGAAAACTACTCGAACTCGTAAGGGAAGGAAAGGTGAAGGGATGGGACGACCCAAGGATGCCTACCTTGTGCGGTCTCAGAAGAAGGGGATATACCCCTGAATCGATTAAGAAATTCATCGACCTTATAGGCTATACAAAAGTTGAAGCCATCAATGATGTATCGCTGTTGGAGCATGCAATACGCGATGATCTAAACATCAGGGTTCCAAGGGTTTTCGGAGTACTCGACCCGGTTAAGGTTATAATTTCAAACTATCCGGAAGGTAAAGTTGAAGAAATGGAAATCGAAAATAATCCCGAAGATCCCGGTATGGGTTCGAGAAAAGTCCCTTTCAGCAATGAATTATTCATTGAAAGAGAAGACTTCATGGAAAATCCGCCACATAAATACTTCCGTCTGGCTCCCGGCACCGAAGTCAGACTTAAAGGCGCCTATATTATTAAATGTGAATCGTTTAAAAAGAATGAAAAAAGCGGACTCATAGAAGAGATCTGCTGCACCTATGATCCTGCCACCAGGAGCGGAGGAGAAACCGCGGGCCGCAAAGTGAAAGGGACTCTCCACTGGGTCTCGGCACAGCACGCCGTCAATGCCGAGGTGAGGCTCTACGACAGGCTCTTCGACCATGAAGACCCGGCGGGCCAGAAAGATGATGATTACCGTAAATTCCTTAACCCCGACTCTCTTAAAATACTTACAGGCTGCAAAGTCGAACCTTCACTGGCATCGGTAAAGCCTCTCGAAAAATTCCAGTTCCAGAGGGTAGGTTATTTCTGCGCAGACTACGATTCCATGCCGGAGCACCTTGTCTTTAACCGGACGGTTTCTCTGAAGGATACCTGGGCGAAGATGCGGAAATAAGTCATGCGGTCTTGCAGTCGTGCGGTCGTGCAATCAGGTTATTTAAAAGACTTCAGGTAGTTCATTAAACCGCTGATAGCGTTAAGCAGATTCTGACATTTAGTCCTTCTCTCAGAAGCAGTTTCAGAAGAGACATATTTCTGGTCCTCTGCGATATAATACATGCTCTTTACCTCTCCCAGAGATCCCTTTGAGATATTAAGAAACTGGCTGAATTCAGCATCACTTCTCCTGCAAAAACCTTCGGAGATGTTGTTCATAACAGAGATCCCTGCTCTGGTAATTTGATCCCTGAATCCAAAATCCTTACTATTCCTGAAATCTGTATAAACCAGGTTAACAATTTCCCTGGATATTTTCCATATGTCCAGGTCCTCAAAATTTATCACTGTTCCCATTTTAGCACGATTTAGTTTGACATTCTATAAAGTTACGAAAAATTCTTTGACCGCAAGACTGCAAGACCGCAAGACTTCTTGACTGTAAGACTTCTTGACCGCAAGACCTGCACGACTTCTTTTCTTCTTTTCCGGCACGTTTTTTGCTTCAGTATCACTATTATAACCTCTTTTCCAGGTAAAACTAACTTTCGGAATATGAAATCATTATCTGTTTTCATCCGCTTAAGCCTGATAATACTGGGCGTTGCCGGTATTTCATCATGCGAAGAAAAAAATTCCGGTCCTGCCGGATCAGGTACCATGGAATTTTCTGTCACTATGCCTGATCTGGACTCCAAGTCGGTGTCAGACAGCACTGTAGTATCCTGGCATGTTCTCATTTCTGTTACAGACGAGGACAGTAACATTGTATTCACGGACAAGCTTATCCCTCTTTACCTTTTCGGTAACGGCTTCATAAGTGAAAACGTTGAAATTGAAGCAGGAGAGTACCTGCTTACAAAATTCATGGTCATCAATGCAGCGGGCGAGGTTACCTTTGCTGCTCCTCTTGAAGGTTCCGAACTCGCTTATCTTGTCAAAAAACCCATTCCAGTGCATTTCAGGATCCTGCCCGGTACAGTTACCAGGTTAGTGCCGGAAGTGCTGGCTGTTGAAGGTCATACCCCGCAGCAGTTCGGTTATGTGAATTTCGGTATCAGTGTGGTCAAACCCCTCGATTTCTGGGTAATGGCAGTGCTTGATCCCGGAGACCTGATGCCTCCGGTCACGATAACAACAGCACGGCTGACTGTCGTCGCTCCCGATGGGTGGCATTACGGATTCAGGCTTGAGGCATGTCCCAATCACCTTATTATCAGAGGCGGATACGATTACTATAAGTTCATCCTCGAAAAGGAAGGATACATGCCACAGACGATGAAATTCTCAGCAAGGCAGCTTATCGCAACCTCAAAGGATCAACCCCTGGTACTTAAGATCCCGTATGGTTCAGCTTTGATGAGGATGGTCTTTCAGCCTGGTCCTGAAGAAGGTAAGGATGCTATGATCTCCAACCTCGAGCCGGATAAGAACTTCGGCGACCATAAATATTTTGAAGCAACATTTTTATCCGAGCCGGTGCTGACTGTTATGCGGTCGAACAGAAGTCTTATCGATTTCAATCTTAACGCCCTGCCAAAGTCGGCAACCATCAGGAGGGTGATGCTCCGTCTCACCTATGATCTTCCGATACCCTTCGATTCTTCCTATGTTACAGATACCCAACCCTCCACTGGTATAGTATGGTACGGAGGAGTTTTGCAGCAGATCGTTGAACCGTGGGATGAGTATAAGGTTACGTGGAACACCCAGCCCAGGATCATTGAATACAACCAGGTTTATATACCTCCCTTCATCAGGAATGTTAATTTCATTGAGGTGGATGTTACGCGGCTGTATGTGTATCCGGCCAACACCGATATGGTCAATTATCCGAACTATGGAATGCTGTTCAGGCTCTGGCCTGTGGACCGCTTTCCCGGCTTCAGGTTTGCTTCGAGCGACTACCCGCTTGCTTCAGCGAATGTGAAGATGTGGCCGGCGCTGACGATATTCTACACTCTGCCATAAATTTGTGACACTGTCTGAAGATAATGAAGGGGAGAGGGGGTGAAAGGGTGAAGGGGAGATTCTCCCACTCGTTCCTTTTGCATATTTCCACTTTTTGACTAATTTTGCCGTCCGAAAATGCTCCGTGGTGTAATTGGCAACACGTCTGACTCTGGATCAGAAGAGTCCAGGTTCGAGCCCTGGCGGAGCAACTACGATGCCGGTTCTTTAGCCGGCATTTTCGTTTTGCGACAACAGGGCGAGAAGTTTACCCCGCTGAAGCCAGCGGAAGCGGGGAGCCCTGGCGGAGCAACTACGATGCCGGTTCTTTAGCCGGCATTTTCGTTTTGCGACAACA
>ERZ795053.7230-NODE-7230-length-10766-cov-10.256465_pt1 | contig 10766 bp, 9 predicted proteins | sample MGYA00375137_ERZ795053 | MGnify/ENA primary metagenome ERZ795053 (study PRJEB30182, sample SAMN05720284) | activated sludge metagenome | isolation source: Anaerobic digester | place: Hong Kong | collected 2014-12-17 ... | reverse complement strand
AACACGGGGTGCATCGCACGCTGGTTTCCAGCCGATTAGCGAGCTAATCGTTCCGCTCCAATCGTTTTCTCGGGGGATTCTGGTTCACCTCCGAATCCAGCGTGAAAACACACCCCTAACCTTTAGGTAACTTTGGATTTTAATAGACGCATAGATACTGACATTAAATTAAATTAAATTAAATTAAATTAAATTAAGATACAGCTCATGGAACAACTAAAGATGATTGATTTTCTTAAAAAGATAGAACTTTTCAGAGGTTTCTCTGAGAACGACCTTGAGGTTTTAGGTTGCTGTGTGAAGGAAAAGAAATTCAAGACCAACGAGTACCTTTTCAGGGAGAATGGGAAACGTGAATGTATTTTTATTATTTACGATGGAGAGGTTGAACTTTTCAAGAGCAATTCATATGGTGTTGAACTAAAACTTACAGTTTTTGGGAAGGGTGACTTCCTGGGAGAAGGTTCGCACGCCAACGATTCACCCCATTCTACTTCAGCCAGAGCACTTTCACCAACAACCGTGCTTACGATAGATAATGATTTTTTCACAAAAGATGTTAATGCTACCGTCAAGGTTTTTTCGAACATTGCAAGAGTAATATCTCGACGGATGAGGCATGCAAATAACCGCATGATAAACCCTGCTGCGCAGTACGAATCGGGGCAAACCCGTTTAGAGCATGATTTACTAGGTGAACGATATGTCCCTTACGAATACTACTATGGTATACAAACACTAAGAGCAATCGAAAACTTCAATATTAGTGGTGTGCTTCTTAACTTTTATCCATCGCTAATTGATTCTTTAGCAATGGTAAAAGAGGCTGCTGCTGAAGCTAACTTCGAACTTGGGTTACTCGACAAGCCCAAAAAAAATGCCATTGTTAAAGCGTGCCAAGAAATTCGGAATGGAAAATTCCATAACCATTTTGTAGTTGACATGATTCAGGGAGGTGCAGGAACATCGACCAACATGAATGCGAACGAGGTGATTGCAAATCGAGCTCTTGAGATTATGGGATATACCAAGGGCGAATACGAATTTTGTCATCCTAACAACGATGTAAACCTCTCACAATCGACCAACGATGCATACCCCACTGCAATAAAAATTGCGCTTATTCTTTCAAATCAAAAACTAGTAGGAGTTCTCAGCGATCTGATTGATTCGTTTAAAGAGAAATCCATCGAATTCGCTGATGTAATAAAAATGGGGCGCACACAACTTCAGGATGCAGTTCCCATGACACTCGGGCAGGAATTTGAAGCTTACGCTGCTACCCTTACGGAAGAAATAACAAGACTAAACCAGAATGCAAAGCTATTCCTCGAGGTTAACATGGGAGCCACGGCCATTGGAACCGGCATAAACTCGGAACCAGAGTATCCTGAAAAAGTAATGAAACACCTAAAAAGAGTAACAAAACTTGAAGTTGTTCTTGCCCCAAACCTGGTTGAAGCCACCCAGGATACCGGGGCATTTGTAATGTACTCATCAGCAATAAAACGACTTGCAGTAAAACTATCAAAAATTTGTAACGACTTAAGGTTACTTTCCTCAGGACCAAGAACCGGAATTAACGAGATTAACCTCCCCCCCATGCAACCGGGCTCATCGATTATGCCAGGAAAGGTTAACCCTGTTATTCCTGAAGTGGTTAACCAAATTGCATTTAAAGTTATAGGTAACGACCTTACCGTAACATTTGCCGCCGAGGGTGGCCAGCTTGAGCTGAATGTTTTCGAACCAGTAATTGTGCAAAGTTTATTCGAATCAATAGAGATGCTTAAGAACGGAATGTCAACCCTTAAAGTAAGATGTATAGATGGAATTACTGCCAACAAGGTGCATTGTAAAGAAATGGTACACAACAGCATTGGGCTGGTTACTGCCCTGAACCCAATTATTGGTTACGAAAAAGCAACTGCTGTTGCTAAGGAGGCGTTAACCAGCGGGAAAAGTGTATACGAACTTGTAATTGAGAAAAACATTTTAACAGAAAACCAGCTAAATAGAATCTTGGCACCTGAAAATATGGTTAAACCGGGGAACCTAAAACTTTAAAACTATCAAAAAAAGCAAGAGGGTGTCTCAATAAATCACTGTGTGACTAAATAAAGGACTCTGTAGAATTCTATGGAATTTTATCGGAGGTAGTACCACAGTATGTTACAATGAGAACACAGAGTTCCACAGAGCAATATATTTCTTTCTTTTTGGCTTTTGAGACGCCCTCTTATTTAGGGAAAACTTTTTTCTACTTTCCGGCTATTGCTTCATATATGCCTCTGCGAAAGTGCCATAGAATTGAAACAATAAAACCTAGTAAAGCAAAAAATATGAACTTGGGTAAAATAGCGCTGAGCAAATTCTCCTTCACAAGCGCTAACTCAGTAAAGGGTTGAAGAATAGTTATTGGTTCCCCATAAAGTTCCAGATCACGTTCTAATCCTTGTTTGCTTCTTTTCAAATCCAGCAATATGGAATGGTAGAGTTTAAAATCTTTCTCATTCAACACAACCATCTGAGTATTTGAGGTTCGCTGAGTTTTAGGAACCTCAAAATATTGAATATTCTGAAGGCTATCAAGCTTTTGAACCTCTTCGTTAATATAGTCTATCTGTTCAAGCGCTTGCTTAATCCTTAAATTATTGTTGGTAATGATGAATGGATTTTTACTAACATAGTCAACCACCGATGTTTTTAGAGTCGTATATACATCCATCTTCCACAGCTCAATTTTAATATAAAGCACAGCAGGTAACCTAACAATTGTTGAATCAAGCGGGTCGTATGTGTTTTCAAAATCAATGTAGTCAACATTCCTATCCTCATTAATATCAATTCCATAGTATGCTCCAATGGACTTAATTTTATCAACATCATCAACATTAATATTGAGCCTTTGGGAAATAGCATCGTAATTTCGATTAGAAAGTAGCTCCTGAAGCTGGTTCACAAAGTCAATTACATAGATATTGCTTATACCATTTGAACGAATGGTAGCCTGCGATGAGTAGTAGTTGGGTACACCAATGTAAAGGATATAACCTAATACTGCTCCAAAAAGTGCGAATGTTCCAATCCATACTGACTTACGGATTATAAAAATAAGAAGGTTTTTTAATGCGTTTAGCAACCAAATCACTCCATTTTTAAAACCTTCCCACATTCGGGTAAATAGTTCGATTAAATCAATCTCATCGTTTGACCCAAGCGGCTTTTGTTCAGTATTTTCCATATATTGATGTTTTTATTTTACTGTGTGCGAAATTACAAAATAATAATATAATAATAACGAAGCATCCTACTTGTTTTCTATTCAATAGTTTTTTTAGCAAACATTTGCATAGATAATTCCCAGAAATTCGGAATTAGAGAAATTTATAACCAATATTTCACTAAATTGGTAAGAGTTTTTTGAATTTTGCTGTTTAAAACAAACTAGTTACAACCTAAAGCACAAGAATTATGAACAACAACAAGAAAAAAGGCGTAATAGGAATCCTCACTGGAGGAGGAGATGTTCCTGGTTTAAATCCGGCAATTAGAGCAGTAACAATTCGAGCTCTACGAGAAGGTTTTCAGGTTGTAGGAATTAGAAGAGGTTGGCGGGGAATGATTGAAATAGTTCGTGATAAAAAAGTTGACAACTCAGCTTGCTTTGAATGGCTTACAGAAGAACGGGTAAACCGTGCTTTCCGAACAGGAGGAACTTTCCTTCACACCTCGCGCACCAACCCATCGAAGGTGAAACTTGATGACGTTCCTATTCACCTTAAAGAAAAGTACAAGAAAGAGGTAAACGATTTAACCCCAGAAGTCTTAAAAAATGTTGATTTCCTTGGAATCGACTACCTCATTCCCGTTGGGGGCGACGATACACTAAGCTACGGTGTTAGGCTTTACAAGGAGGGTGCAAAGGTAATTGCAATTCCAAAAACCATGGATAACGACGTTCCGGGAACCGACTACTGCATTGGTTTTAGCACGTGTATTACCAGAACTATAGCCATGACCGATATTCTGAGAACTTCTGCTGGCTCACACGAAAGGATTCTGGTAATGGAAGTTTTCGGGCGCTATGCAGGTTTTACCGCCATGCTACCAACCATGGCTGGAGTTGCCAATCGCTGCGTTATTCCTGAGCATAAGTTTGATATTGACCTGTTAACCAAACTTCTGGTTGAAGACCGAAACTCATACCCAAGCCGCTACTCCTCGGTTATGGTTAGTGAGGGAGCAACATTTAGTGGAATGGACAAAATGATGGTAGAAGGCACCGAAGTTGATGCCTACGGTCACCTAAAACTCGGTGGAATTGGCGATGTTGTTTCCAAAAAAATCAAGGAACTCTCCGGGAAGTACAACCATGGAAAATCGATAAACACAATTACCCAAAAACTTGGCTACCTGGTGCGCGGTGGAGAACCCGATGCCATCGACTCCATTGTTCCAATGGCATTCGGAAACCTTGCGCTCGACCTTATTCTTAAGGGAGTTCATGGAAGGCTCGTGGTTCTGAAAAATGGACGTTACGACAACATGCCTATCGACGTGGTAACAAGCCAAAAGAAGCTGGTTAACGTTTCAAAGTTCTACAACACCGAAAGGCTCAGACCATTCTACAAAAGCTTCGAAATGCTTCCGCTCTTTATTATGACCAGCGAATAGTTTGTAAACGTTACACATAGCCCTGTGAAGATATTCCTTTGCAGGGTTTTTTATTTATATTTAAAATGATATACGGAATTCTCGATTGGTTTTTCACAGTTTTCCATTCGCTGCTCATTCTGTTCAACCTTTTTGGTTGGATATGGAAACCCCTGCGCAAAGCGAATTTAATTCTACTCATGCTTACAGGTGGCTCTTGGACTATTCTCGGCATTTTTTTCGGGCTGGGATACTGTCCGCTTACCGACTGGCATTGGAATGTGCTAGAGATACTTGGCAAAGAGCCAAACACATCCTCTTACGTAGCATACCTTTTGCAGAGGGTACTTTCGATTACTTTATCAGACAATTCAGCAAATGCAATAACTACAATTACCTACATAACTGCATTGGCAACCTCAATTTTTTTTAATCTAAAAAAATATCGAAGAGTTACCCGCTGAAAAAATCTCTTAAACACACCCCTCCTAAATATATTCATTCAATAAAATACCGAATAAAAAAGCTAAATTTGCACCAATTTTAGTAAACATATGAGCGAAAATACCATACTTAGTAAGCTGGAAGGGCTTAGAAGAAAATTTGAGGAGATTGGCCAGCAAATTACCGACCCCGCTGTGATGGCCGATATGAAAAAGTACATCAGCCTGAACAAGGAGTATCGTGAGCTGGAACCAATAGTAGAAGCCTACGACAAGTACAAGAACATCCTGAGCAACATTGAGTCGGCAAAAAGCATTCTCACCACCGAGAAGGACGAGGAGATGCGCGAAATGGCAAAAATGGAGCTCGAAACCCTTGAGGAAGAACAGGAAACCCTTGAGCAGGAAATTAAACTGCTGCTTGTTCCTGCCGACCCACAGGATAGCAAGAATGCAGTGCTGGAAATTAGAGCCGGAACCGGAGGCGATGAGGCAAGCATTTTCGCAGGCGACCTTTTCAGAATGTACACAAAGTTCATTGAGAACAGAGGTTGGAAATTTGAAGTAAACCACTTTTCCGAAGGAACCGTTGGTGGCTATAAGGAGGTTGTGCTTAGCGTAAAAGGGAACGGCGTTTATGGAATTTTAAAGTACGAATCGGGTGTTCACAGGGTTCAGCGTGTACCACAAACCGAAACCCAAGGAAGGGTTCATACATCGGCAGCAACTGTTGCCGTGCTACCTGAAGCCGAAGAATTCGATATTGACCTGAAAATGGAGGATATCCGCAAGGATACTTTTTGCGCTTCTGGGCCCGGCGGACAAAGTGTGAACACTACCTACTCGGCAATCCGATTAACACATATTCCCTCCGGAATTGTGGTGCAGTGCCAGGACCAAAAATCGCAGCTAAAAAATTTCGATAAAGCGCTTATAGAACTCCGTACCCGCCTATACAACCTTGAGTACCAGAAATACCTCGACGAAATTTCGTCGAAACGGAAAACCATGGTATCAACCGGCGATCGCTCAGCAAAAATCAGAACCTACAACTACCCACAGGGTAGGGTTACCGACCATAGAATAAACCTTACGCTCTACAACCTTTCCGCAATTATTGACGGCGACTTAGACGAAGTAATAGAAAAACTTCAGCTTGCTGAAAATGCAGAAAGACTGAAAATGAGCGAAGTTTAATTGATTGATTGATTAGTTGGTTAGTTGGTTGGTTGGTTGGTTGGTTGATTGATTGATGAGCCTAAAGTTTGACGACGGAAGACCGAAGTGAAAAAATGGAGGAATTGTGCTATAACTGATTCTGTTCTTTACCGTTAAATATTTTCAAAAAAAATTTTTTTATGGATGCACAGCAACTTTTTGAGCAAATAAAAGCGAAACGAAGCTTTTTATGCGTTGGGCTCGACAGCGATTTGAATAAAATTCCTGAGATACTACTCTCCAAATCCGATCCGCTTTTCGAGTTCAATAAGGCCATTATCGACTCAACTGCACCCTACGCTGTTGCATATAAAATAAACTCGGCCTTTTACGAGCTGCACGGAGCATCAGGCTGGAACAGCCTACAAAAAACCATAAAGTACATTCGAACAAATCACCCGCAAATATTCACCATAGCCGATGTGAAACGTGGCGACATTGCCAACACAGCCCGAATGTACGCCAAAACATTCTTTCAAACGCTCAACTTCGATGCCGTAACCCTTTCACCATACATGGGGCAGGATTCCATTGAACCCTTTCTCAGCTTTGAGAACAAGTGGTCGATAATTCTGGGCTTAACATCAAACAGTAGCTTCGCCGATTTTCAGATGTTTGAAAATCCTGCAACTGGGAAAAAACTATACGAGGAAGTTGTACAAAAATCGATGAACTGGGGAAACGAGAATAACACCATGTACGTTGTTGGCGCTACCCGTGCCGACATGATTTCGCGAATACGCGAAATTGCTCCAGAGCACTTTTTCCTTGTTCCGGGAGTTGGTGAGCAGGGAGGCAACCTGGAACAGGTTGCAAAAAATGGGATGAACCACAGGTGTGGCTTGCTGGTAAATTCATCGCGCGGAATTATTTATGCCGACAACACTATACGTTTTGCCGGAGCTGCCCGGGCAGCGGCAATGCTGCTACAAAAGGAAATGAACGAGCTACTAACACAGGCTCACCTTGTATAAAAAAGTGGGTGTCTCAAAAATCTTTTTATCTGATTTTCATCACTTTTTCACCCTTTATCCCTGAAGGGAAAGTGCTGAAAATCAGGTTCCCTTTAGGGTAGGGGTAAACCTGATTTTCAAACTTATCCCTTTACATTAGACTTTTGAGACAGCCTCTTTTTCACAATACTTGAAAGTTTATACTTTCTGAATTTTCCATTTTCCCCTTCTAAAAGCCAGAATTGCCGTAATCGTCATCAAGGTTTCTGCAGTAACAATGGCGTAGTAAACACCCCGTTCGCCCATGCTAAGGTTTATTGCAAGAATGTACGCGAGGGGAATTTCCAGAATCCAGAAACAGAAAAGGTTTATAATCATCGGGGTAAAAGTATCGCCAGCACCGTTCAGCGAGTTAACCACAACCATTCCCAACCCGTAAGCAATAAACCCAAAACTCAAGATTCGAAGGCACTCTGCCCCCTTTTCAATAATACTCGAATCATGAGTTATTACGCGTAGGGCTGCTTCTGGCCAGGCTACAAGGAAAATCCCAACTAGTCCCATTAAAAATGCATTTACCCAACCCGACAACCAAGCGGAACGTTCAGCTTGTGCTGGCTTTTTCGCGCCTAAATTCTGCCCCACCAGCGTTGCCGCAGCATTGCTAATTCCCGATGCAGGGAGCATGGCGAAAATCATAATCCGAATACCAACCGTATAGCCTGCAACCGAAATACTTCCGAACATCGAAATAATTCGCACCAAACCAATCCAGCTGGTTGTAGCAATAAGCATTTGTGAAATTCCCGAGTACGAAAGCTTCAAAAATGATGCAATTTGAGAAAAATCGGGCTTTAGGTCGGCCAGGGCAATTCTGATTCTGCTCTTTCCAAAGAAACAAATATAGAGTTGGTAAATAACTGCGCTTCCCCTGCCAATATTAGTTGCAATGGCAGCCCCCTCAACACCAAGCTGGGGGAACGGTCCAATACCGAAAATTAGCATCGGGTCGAGGACAATGTTAATGATATTGGCAAACCAAAGCACGCGCATGGCAATGGCAGCGTCGCCAGCTCCACGAAAGATACCGTTTAAAACAAAAAGCAGCATTATGGTTGCGTTCCCGGCAAGCATCCATTTTGTATAACCTGAGTACAAAACGATAGAATCGTTTGAGGCCCCCATTAACCTCAGCAGGTCGCTGCTGAAAAATAATCCAGCTAACGTTACAAGGATTGAAACTGAAATGGTAACCAGAATTGCCTGAAAGGCAGCGTGACTGGCCATTTTAGGTTGCTTTTCCCCCACCCTGCGCGACACAATTGCGGTTGCAGAAATGGAGAATCCAATGCCAAAGGCATAAATAATTGTTAGCATCGACTCGGTGAGGCCAACCACCGAAACCGCCTCGGCTCCCAACTTTGAAACGAAGTATATGTCGAAAAGGATAAACACCGACTCCATGAACATTTCAAGAACCATGGGTATTGCAAGCAGTACCAGGGCTTTGCTGAGCCTTATGCTCGTATAATCGGTTTCAACACCTTTAATTGCATCGGTAATATCCGATAATAAATTCAAAAACCTTCTTCTATACTGAATGTATTTATGTTTCATTATTATGTCGTTTTCGTTGTTTAATGTACGTAATTTTTTGCTGAATTTTTTTGGAAATTGTTGCTGTGGCAAATTCATAAACCACACGCTCTGCAAATGATGTAAGTTTCATGGTTTTTTCTCCTATTAAATTGTTAAGGTTAAAAGTACGAGTACGCATAGGCGTACTTTACTTGCAAGAAAATAAATTGATTACAAAGGCAAAAGCCTTTAATTTTTAAAAATAAGCAAACTGTGGAAGAGCCAATACCCTACGAAAGGGAAATAGTGATTAGGTTACGAATGGCAAGCGCCACGCTAAATCGTACCCGGGTTATTGGCTTCATATTAAGTAGTTTTTTGCAAATATAGATAAAAAAAATGGTTTGCTGAATCAAAAAAAACAATAATTCAACTCCGCTTCCAAAAAACGGAACTAATGGTTTCAACACTCAAGGGCAAATACATACTTGCAAAACACAAAAAAGCATATATGTCGCTGTTATATTGATTTTTACAACTTTATAATAAGCTCACATACATAGACGATACCAAACCTCACCCAAAAAATCACTATTTAGACCTTATTTATAATCACCCCGCAGAGCTACTGTATTCACAAGTTTCTTGCAACATAATTATTTAGAATGCCCTTAGAATAAGGGCTCTTGAAGAACACCAGGAGTATCAATTGTTCAATTTTGACGTATATTTGCATAAACATTTAATTAGTCTAAATAAGAATAAATCAAAATAAAAACTTAAACCAAATAAGCTATGACAACTGCAGAATTCACCACCGCGCTAGTAGATCTTGAGCCCAACCTTGAGAGGTTTGCTTACAGTTTAACTGCTAACCCCGAAGATGCACGCGACTTGCTACAGGAAACTTACCTGAAGGCGTTAACCTACCGGGACAAGTTTGAGGACAACACGAACATAAAAGCATGGACCTTCACCATAATGAAGAATACGTTCATAAACAACTACCGCAAGGCGGTAAAACAGCGCACCACATTCGATTCGAGCGACAACCAGTTCCTAATTAACGGGCGTGCCTACGAGGAGGGCCCTGAGTCGAACTACTCACACAACGAAATTAGCCGTAAGGTTAATGAGCTGGAGGACGACTTTCGGATTCCTTTCGAAATGCACACTTCAGGCTACAAGTACAAGGAAATTGCAGAGAAGCTAAACCTAAAAATTGGAACTGTAAAAAGCCGTATCTTCTTCTCACGCCAGAAGCTAATGAATGCCCTACCCGATTACCAGTAATGATTTTTTAATATAGATTATTAACGAGCCGGCTCACAAGCCGGCTTTTTACTTCTTGCTAACATACAAACAATTACAAAGTAATTATCACTTGGTATTTTATAAAAAAAGACAAGAAAGAGCTGGTTTTCCCTTTACTTTTTAGCTATTTAATTGTAACTTATAAACGCTAACCAAAACATAAGTGCCATGAAAACCGATTTTATATGCCCCAAATGCTCCGGGCACCTTCTGGTTGGCGACAACATAGTACTTGCCGCCTCAACCAAAAGCGATAAGCGGCTGTGGCTTATCCTGTTGAGCCCCGAACTAGGAAACTACACCAGCATATTTCACCCCGAGTTTCAGGTTGAAAAGGGCGAAAAAGTGAACTTCTTCTGCCCGCTTTGCCATAACAGCTTAGCTATTCCCGACGTAAACGAGAACCTTGTTAAGCTAATTATGGTTGATAAGTATTCTGAGAAACATGAAATTATTTTCTCGGGAATTGAGGGCGAAGAGTGTACGTACCAAATTTCGGAGAAGGAATACAAAACGTACGGCGATTCATCGGAATTATACGATGCTTTCTTCAAAACGAGGCATATCTAAATTTATCAGCGTGGCGTAGTTTCCAAATTACGTT
>ERZ795053.7229-NODE-7229-length-10767-cov-8.990478_pt1 | contig 10767 bp, 7 predicted proteins | sample MGYA00375137_ERZ795053 | MGnify/ENA primary metagenome ERZ795053 (study PRJEB30182, sample SAMN05720284) | activated sludge metagenome | isolation source: Anaerobic digester | place: Hong Kong | collected 2014-12-17 ... | reverse complement strand
ACGGCCGTTGGTTCCTGCGCGCCTACGATGACAACAGCGACAAGGTCGGGTCGCAGGAATGCGAGGAAGGGCAGATTTTCATCGAGCCGCAGGGCATGTGCGTGATGGCCGGCATTGGCGTGGGCGACGGCCGTGCGGTCCAGGCGCTTGACAGCGTGCGCCAGCACCTGGCAACCGAACACGGCATCGTTCTCTTGCAGCCCGCTTATTCGCGCTATTACCTGAACCTGGGCGAGATTTCCTCCTATCCGCCCGGCTACAAGGAAAACGCCAGCGTTTTCTGCCACACCAACCCCTGGGTGATGATTGCCGAAACCGTCGTCGGGCGCGGCGATGACGCCTTCGACTACTACCGGCGCATCAACCCCTCCGCCCGCGAAGCCATCAGCGAGGTGCACCGATCCGAACCCTACGTTTACGCCCAAACCATCGCCGGCATTGACGCGCCGACCTTTGGCGAGGCCAAAAATTCCTGGCTGTCCGGCACGGCCGCCTGGAATTATGTGGCCATCACTCAGTGGATTTTGGGTATCCGCCCCACGTACGACGGCCTGATCGTCGCCCCGGTTGTCCCGGAAGATTGGGCCGATTTCACAGTGACGCGCCTGTTTCGCGGTGTGGCCTACCGGTTTGAGGTCGAGCGGGTGGGGCCGGGCACGGCCGTTACGCTTGTGGTCGATGGGCAGCCGATTGCCGGTAACGTGGTGGCGGCGGCGGAAGGGAAAACGGCCGTGACGGTGCAGGTGAAACTGGGAGGATAAAGCCCTGCCGTCCAGCCGCTCTTTGGCATGGGCAGACCCTCTAGATTGTGATATTTTTGGTTGGGATTTCTAACCAGATACCAACAGACACGGATGGTGGCGTGCGACGCAAAACCGCCGATTGCCACGAATCCGTGTCTTAGTTTTTTAGTTTGCAGCCCCACCCATAAGGAGAGCGATGAGCAGCGGCGATTTTTACGGATTACCTACCCGTACCCTCGAAAATGATTACCTGAGATTAGAATATCTGGCCGAAGCCGGACCGCGCCTGGTGCGCCTGTTCGCGGCCGGTTCCGACCAGAACATCCTGGCGGAAGCGCCGGATATTTTTTGGGAAACGCCTTACGGCCGTTTCAACATTCGCGGCGGCCACCGGCTGTGGCATGCGCCGGAAAAAATGGCCCGCACCTACATCCCCGACAACGACGGCCTCGTCGTTACCGATCTGCCGGATGGGGTGCGCCTGGAAGCGCCGCAGGAGCCGGATACGGCCGTTTACAAAACCATGACCGTGCGCCTGCATACCGACCGGCCGGCGCTGACCATTGCCCATACCCTGGTGAATGGCGGCGTCTGGGCGGTGGAATTGGCGCCCTGGGCGATTACCCAGATGCGGTTAGGCGGCACGGCCGTTTTCCCGCAGCAGGTCGGCCAACTGGACGATGACGGGCTGCTGCCCAATCGCCAGCTTTCCCTCTGGCCATACACCCGCCTGAACGACGCGCGCCTGCACCTGGACGACGACTATGTCCTGGTCGGGCCGGAAGCCGACGCCCAGCCCTTCAAGATCGGCTGTTTTAACCGGCATGGCTGGCTGGCCTACTTCCTCGACGACCTGTTGTTTGTCAAACGCTTCCCCGTGCGCGACGGCCAGCCTCATCCCGACTTTGGCTGCAATGCGGAAATTTATGCCAATGACAAGTTTGTCGAACTGGAATCCCTGGGGCCGCTGACGCTGCTCCAACCGGGCCAGTCGGTCAGCCACAGCGAAACGTGGGAAGTACACGGCCGTATCCCCCAGCCGCAATCGCCCGCCGAGACCCGCCGCCTGATCCAGCAGCACATCCTCTAGCCAATGAGCGCCATCCACGATTTGTTTAATCCGCAGCAGCGGTTTTCCCTCCTGCATCCGTCTGGTTCTGTCCCGCCGCCCCGCGAAGAAGCCGACCTGAATCTGCGTTACGTGGCCGACCTGGGATTGAACAGCACGCTCCTGGCCCTGACCGGCGACCCGGATCATCGCCAGGAACTACACCGCATCTTTGTAGAATTGTGCACGGACACGGCCGTAATCACCTTCCGGCAAGATGTGCTGGCCGATTTTCTGGCCCATCCGGCGCTGGTGGCCTGTTTTGAGGGGCTGCTGCCCACGCTCGATGCTCTGGCGGCCTACCATTACCGCCACCACGTCCAGGACACCTCGCCGCTGTATGAAGTGACCTGGCGGGCGGGTGAATTGGAAAACGTGGTTACCTGCATTACGGCGATGGCCGACGTGTTTACGGCCGTTGGCGACGATCTGCAATCGGCCGGTCTGCGGGCTTTGCAACAGGAAGTGCAGCGCATCCAAAGCGACGAAAAATATCAGAATCTGACGCGTGAACTGCCCGGCCTGCTGGAAACTTTGCGCGCCAGCCGCAGCCTGACCATCGGCGTGAATTTAGACCCTCAGCTACAGCCGGTCGAGGCAGCTTTGCTGGCGGTGAACACCACGACGTTCGAGTCGGCCACGTTTTTGGATAAATTTTTTGGCAAAAACAAAACACGCTGGTCGGGCCTGGCGCCGGTGCATTCCGTCTATGGCTCGGCCGGACCCAGCCTGATTGGCACGCCGCTGCCACCGGAGGTCAAAAATCCCGGCGGCCAGATTAAGCCGCTGCTGGTTCCCTTGTTCCGTGATCTGGCGGACGTGCTGGACAGAGTGTGCGAACCGATAGCCCAGGCGCTGGGGCAGTACGTACAGATAAACGGCCGTTTCCTGGCCAATTTGCGCGCCGACCTGCTCTTTTATCTGGCGGCTCATCGCCTGGTCAAGCAGTTGGCGGCGGCCGGTCTGCCCATGACCCGGCCGGAGATCGCCCCTGCCGACGAGCGCGTTTTTGTTGTAACCGGCAATTACAACGTGAACCTGGCCCTGAATTATCATCTGGAACGGCCGAAGGCTGATTTAAGCCAGATGGTCGTGGGCAATGACGTGGCGATGGGGGAAAACGGCCGTATCTTCGTCCTCACCGGCCCCAATCAAGGCGGCAAAACCACCTATATCCAGGCGGTTGGTCTGACACAAGTGTTGGCCCAGGCCGGCTTTTACGTGCCCGGCACCCAGGCGCGCATCAGCCCTGTGGACGCCATCTTTTCTCATTTCCCGGTGGAGGAGAAGCTGGAGCGCGGCACAGGCCGCTTTGGCGACGAGGCGCAGCGGTTTGGCGAGATATTTGCCCACCTGACACGCCGCAGTCTGGTGCTGCTGAATGAATCCCTGGCCAGTACCAGCGCCTGGGAAAGCCTGTATCTGGCCCAGGATTTGCTGCGCATTTTGCGGCAGGTGGGCGCCCGGGCCATTTACGCTACCCACATGCATGAGCTGGCGGCCAACGTCGAGCAGTTAAACGGCGAAACCGAAGGGGACAGCCTGCTGCTGAGTCTGGTAGCTTCGCGCATTGAGGCTGACGATGAGGGTGCGACTGGAGAAATGGCCCGCAGTTACAAAGTGGTTCCGGGACGGCCGTTAGGCCGCAGTTACACCACCGAATTAGCCCGGCGCTACGGCATCAGTTACGAACAGTTGCTCGCGCTGCTGCAGCAGCGGGGTATTGTGCCCTAAAAAACTCAGGCCGGAGCGGCCTACAGACTGGCTCTGGCTATTTTGGAGAGAACCAATGACCACATCTTTTCAGTTTCCCCAGGACTTTATCTGGGGCACGGCCACTTCTTCGTATCAAATTGAGGGAGCCTGGCAGGCCGACGGCAAAGGCGAGTCGATTTGGGACCGCTTTACCCACACGCCGGGCCACATCCTGGCTGGCGATACGGGCGACGTGGCCTGCGATCATTATCACCGTTACCCACAAGACGTGGCTTTGATGGCCGAAATGGGCGTCAAGGCGTATCGTTTTTCCATCGCCTGGCCGCGGATTTTGCCCGACGGCCGTTCCCCCATCAACCAGGCCGGTCTGGACTTTTACAGCCGGTTGGTCGATGAACTGCTGGCGGCCAATATTACGCCGTTTATCACGCTGTACCATTGGGACATGCCCCAGGCGTTGGAAGACGCCGGCGGCTGGCCGGTGCGCGCCACGGCTGAAGCCTTTGTGCAGTATGCCGACGTGGTGTCCCGCCACCTGGGCGACCGGGTGAAGCATTGGATCACGCTCAACGAGCCGTGGGTGTCAGCGTTTATGGGGTATGAACTGGGAGTCCATGCGCCGGGGCGGCGGGATACGGCCGCGGCGGTGCGCGCTGCTCATCATTTGCTGCTGGCCCACGGCTGGTCGGTGCCGGTGATTCGCCAGAACAGCCCGGACGCCAGTGTGGGCATCACGCTGAACCTGACCGTGGCCCAACCGGCCTCGTCCAGCGAGGCAGACCGGCTTGCGGCGCAGCATTTGGATGGTTACATCAACCGCTGGTTTTTGGATCCGCTGTACGGCCGTTTCTACCCCGAAGATTTAGCCGCCCACTTTGAGCAATATTTCCCGCAGGATTTTGATCACTTGTTGATAGGCGACATGACGGCGATTGCCGCGCCCACCGATTTTCTGGGCGTCAACTACTACACTCGGTTTGTCGTGCGCGACGAGGACGCTGCCGACAACCTGCCGCCGGAAACTATCCCCGCGCCCCAGGAGGAGCATACCGATATGGGCTGGGAGGTTTACCCCGAGGGCTTGACTTTGCTGCTGCGCCGGCTGCATCAAGAATATGGTGTTCCGCAGCTGTACATCACCGAGAATGGCTGCAGTTATGCGGATGGGCCGGACGGAAACGGCCGTGTCCCCGATCAACGCCGCCTCAATTTCCTCCGCGACCATTTCCAGGCCGCCTGGCGCGCTATCCAGGAAGGCGCGCCCCTGGCCGGTTATTTTGTCTGGTCGCTGATGGATAATTTTGAGTGGGCGGAGGGTTACTCGCAGCGCTTTGGCCTGGTCTGGGTGGATTATGCGACCCAGGAGCGCATCCTGAAGGACAGCGCCCGCTGGTATCGGGATGTGATTGGTCAAAACGGTTTTTAGCCGGCGCGCCTAGGATCACGCCCCGCTGTGTGGAGCGGCTGCCGGGAGGGTGAAGTAAAATTCACTGCCCATTCCCTCCTCGCTGCGCACACCCACCTGGCCGCCCAATTTGTTCACAATTCGCTGCACGATGGACAGACCCAGGCCGTGGCCTTCCACTTTGATTTCGCTGAGACGCACAAATTCGGTGAACAGGGTGGCCTGTTTTTCGGCGGGAATGCCCGGGCCGTTGTCGCGGATCCAAAAGCGAATGGTGTTGTTGGCCGCGGGTTCGGCTCCCAGTTCAATGCGTGACGGCCGTCCGCCATATTTCAGCGCGTTGCTCAGATAATTGGCCCACACTTCCTCCACCCAGGGCGTGTGGCCCAGAGCTACCGGCCACGTTTCCGGTAGTTGAATCTCTGCCTCATACTCGCTAATCATGTAGACCAGGCGATCTTGGGCCAGCATCACGGCTTTGCCCATATCCACAGGTTCCAGGCGCACGTCTTGCTGGCGCACGCTGGCCAGCATGAGCAACTCGTCGATGATGTTGGCGGCCTTTCGCCCGGCTTTTTGCACTTTTTCCAGGTAGAGGATTTGTTCATCTGATGACAAATCCGCATTTTGATTGAGCAGCAGCTCGGTGAAACCGATGATGAGCGCCATGGGATTTTTCAGGTCGTGGGCCACGGTGTGGGCAAAAGCATCCAGTTCGGAAATCTGCGCCAGCAAATCTTCCTGCAGTCGGCGGATGGTTAGGTGAGTTTTTACCCGGGCCAGCACCTCGTCGCCATGAAAAGGTTTGGCGATGTAATCAACGCCGCCTAGAGCGAATGATTGGACTTTTTCTTCCACGTCGTTCAGGGCGCTGATAAAAATAACGGGGATATTTTGCGTCAGTTGGTTGGCTTTCAGGCGGCGGCACACTTCAAAACCGTCCAGATCTGGCATCATGATGTCCAGCAGGATCAGGTCCGGGGGATTGGATTGGGCTGAGGTCAGGGCCATGGCGCCGCTGCGCGCCGGGCGCACCAGATAGCCCGCCTGCGCCAGGATGTCGGCCAGCAAACGCAGGTTGGCCGGTGTGTCGTCGACAATCAGGATATTTGCTTGTTTTGGCTGCATACAATTTCTCTACGCTACTGACGATTGGGCAGCAACGCAGTTATTTTATCGTATTCAAAGTCGTCAGCCAGATTTCTTAACCTTTGGGCCAGTTGGGGATCGAGCGATTGGATGCGGTCCAGGCATTCGGCTACGGCCGTCATGTTGGTTTGTACGGCCGCTTGCTGCAAGGCGGTTTGCAGATCTGGCGGGAGGGCGGCCAGGGCGGCCGCCAGATCGTGACTGGATTGGGGAGGCAGGGCGGGGGAAACGGCCGTTTCCCCTTCATCCGCATCGGCGTACAGATACTGAACGCCCAAATGCTGCTGCAACGTCTCGAAAATCTCATGCGCCTGCACCGGCTTGCGAATGAAATCGTCGCAGCCGGAGTCGGAAATGTCATCGATATTGGCCGAAAAAGCGGTGGCCGTGGTGGCAATGACGATGGTGTCTTGTCCTCCCGGCAAGGTTTTGATCCGCCGGGTGGCTTCGTAGCCATTCAACACCGGCATGTGCAAATCCATCCAGATCAGGTGCGGCCGCCAGGCTTGCCATTCTTCAATGGCTTGCGTCCCATTTTCCGCCTGCCGGATGGCAAATCCCAAAGGCGCCAGCAGATGCAGCAGCATTTGCCGGTTATCCCGGTTGTCATCGACGATGAGCAGCCGGTAGGTGGGCTGTCCGGGTTCCAGGCCCACGATCTGATGGGCCTGGCGCAGTCCGGCTGGCAGACTGCTTTCCGCCAGCAGTTGGACCTGGATGTGGAATTGGAACACGGCCCCATTGCCCGGTCTGTCTTTGACGTTGCGCGCCATCATGTCGCCGCCCATCAGTTGGGCAAACTGGCGGCTTAACGAAAGGCCCAGGCCGGTGCCGCCGCCAAAATCCCGCCCGGCTTTGGCCTGGACGAAGGCGTCGAACAGGGTGGCCAGTTCATCTGGTTCGATGCCGGGCCCGGTGTCTTCGACGGCGAAATAGAGGGTATGGGTTGGCGGCGGGGTAACGGCCGTATCGTTGGCTGCCCCGTTCGGTCGATAATCGACCCGCAGCATCACGTAACCCGCGTCGGTAAACTTAAAGGCATTGTTGAGCAAATTAATCAAAATCTGGCGCAGTTTTAATTCATCGGTGCGCACGTGTTGGGGTACGTCTGGGTGTCGTTCAACGATGAGGCGGATTTTCTTTTCCTGAGCCTTCAACTGAAACATCGTCTCCAGGTCTGCCAACAGACGATACAGGTCAAAGTCGCGTTCGCTTAGCGTCATGCGGCCCGCTTCAATCTTCGACATGTCGAGCACCTGGTTAATCAGCCCCAGTAAATGTTCACCACTGCGGCTGATGACTTCCAGATTCTCTTTTTGTTGGGGGGTGATGGACCGGTCGCGGGCCATTAATTCGGAAAACCCGAGGATTGCGTTGAGCGGCGTGCGCAGTTCGTGGCTCATATTGGCCAGAAAGGTGCTTTTGGCCCGGTTGGCCGTCTCGGCGGCTTCTTTGGCGGCCTCCAATTCGGCCTGGGTGCGTTTACGGGCTTCGATTTCTGCTTCCATCTGGGTGAGCGTGTCTTCCAACTGTGCCGTCATGTCGTTGAAATGCGCCCCGAGCAGGGCCAATTCGTCGCCGCTGGTAATCGTCAGACGTTGGGATAAGTCGCCCTCGCGCACGCGCTGGGTCGCGCTGATCATCTCCTGAAGCGGGTCGGTGATGGAACGGCTGAACAGCAGCGCCAGGATCAAGCCAATCAGCACGACAAAGCTGGCAATGATGGTGACCTGTGTGCCCAGCGCGTCTAATTTGGCCGTGAGCGGCGCGGTGGGCAGCCCGACGCCCACCGCGCCAATGCGCTGCGCGCCTAACTGCACGACCTGGCCGGCGATCAACTGGTCGGCCTGCCAGGTGAATACGGTCGTATCGCTTTGCAGCAGCAATTGGCCGAAGGGGTCTGGGGTGATGTTGAATTGGGTGTTGGGGTTCAAGGCGTCGGCGACGACACGGCCGTCGGCGTCGTAATACCGGCCGAACGTAACCACGTCAAACTGGCCCAGGTCTTGCATCAGGTCTTGCAAAAAATCAGCGTCCAGAAAATAAAGGGAGTCGGCGCCGCTGGCAGCCAGCGTGTCCAGCAGCAGTTTAGCCTGCTGTTCCAATTCGCGTTGGAAGGTTTGCTGCTCGCGGCGCACCGATACCACGGTGAGCATGGCGACCACCAGGACGACGATGAAGGTGATGATAAGGGTGAGTTTGAGGGCGAGTGACGCCTGCTGCCACGGCCGTTTGATCATTTTTGCGCCTGAACCATCTGGTAAATGTGCTGCATCTCGGCCAGAGCCTTGTCCGGCCCTTCAGGAAATTCGGTAAATTCGGTGGTGAGGAAGGTGTCCAGGGCGGCCTGCCCGGCTTCGTTGTCATTCATGGCCAGCAGTTCGCTTTTGATTTTGGCTACCAGGGTCTCGTCCAGACCCGAACGGACCAGGACCAATTGGCGCGGCACGTTGCCGGTTTCGGCAAAAATGGCCAGGTCGGCTTGCGTATCCACCGGCAGGCGGCCAAAGGTGACGTTGTCGGTGACGCCGGCCAGGGCGATGCCGCTGATGACCCATTGCACAGTGGTGTTGTCGGCGGTGCTGAACACGTAGCCGATTTCGTCGGGGGCTACGGCCGTGTCCAGACTCTCTTTCTCCACGGGCCGCAGCCCGTTTTCAATCAGATAGGCCAGCGGCAGCATGTAGCCCGACGTAGAAAACGGCTCCTCAAAAGCGATGACATGCCCTGCCAGGTCGGCGGCGCTGCGGACGCCGGCATTGGCGCGGCTGAAAAAGACAGAATGGTATTGGTCTACGCCATATTTCAGACGGCGAAGAATGGGCGTCGCGCCGGTTTCCTGGCTGATCACCAGCGCCGGATAAGGGCTGTCGAAATATAAGTCCACCTCGCCGCGGCCCATCCACTGGATCATGGTTTCCAGGTCTGGGGCAATTCTTACCTCGCCGTGGGTGATGCCGAATTCGCTCAACTGCCCGGCCAGATAATCGGCGAGGGGCTGGGTGCCTTTGATCGTTTCGGCAGCCTCGTCGGAGATGTCGCCAATGACCAGGGCACGGCCGTTTGGGACCGGGCCGGTGGTTGGCGGCGCCGAAGGGGAAACGGCCGTGCAGCCGCTGAACAACCCTATCAATGTAAACCAGACAAACAGTTTTGTGATGAATCCTGTCATTTTCTTCTCCATATTTGTTGCCAGGATAGCGTCTCTATTGTGCCAGAAAACGGCCGTTTTGCCCGTGAATTAAAGGTTCAACTTACCGGCGCTCCCTTCCAGACCGCCGAATAACGCATCGCCGCGTCGCTGAACTTATGATAGACTTTGCCTGAATATTCACTTGTGTCGTGCATTGCAAAGGAATGGACCATGGTTTCATTGCCTCAAGTCACCGTCCAGGAAGTCGCCGAAAAATTACGTTTAAGACAGCAGGGCAGCTACCAGTTTATTTTGCTGGACGTTCGCGAGCCGCTAGAGCAGCAATATGCCCGCCTCGGCGACGAGGCGGAGTTTGTGCCGCTCAGTACGCTGTCCCAGGCGGGCATTCAGGCGCTGCCGGCTGCCATGCAAGTAGAGAAGGATATTGAAATTGTGGTGATGTGCCATCATGGCATTCGCAGCGCCCAGGTGACCATGTGGCTGCTGCGACAAGGTTGGCAGCATGTGTTCAACATGACCGGCGGCATCAATGCCTATGCCCTGGAAGTTGATCCGGCCGTTGGCCAATATTAAACGATGAATGACCTCTTTAAAGTGTATGAAGTTGGCCCCCGGGATGGCCTGCAAAACGAAGCCAGGCCCATCAGCACGGCCAATAAAAACCGGCTGGTCGATGGCCTGGTGGACGCCGGCTTGCAGCACATCGAACTGACCAGTTTTGTGAATCCCAAAGCTGTGCCGCAAATGGCCGACGCCGACGAGATCATGGATTGGGCTGTGGAAAAATACGGCCGTTCCCCCGTGCAGTTTACCGGCCTTGTTTTCAATCAGCGCGGCTACGATCGCGCCCTGGCCGCCGGCTGCCGCTCGATGGCCTTTGGCGTCGCCGTCAGCGAGACGTTCAGCCGGCGCAATACCAACGTCACGCCGCAGCAGGCGTTGGACATCACCCGCAGTCTGGTGGTTCAGGCCCGTCAGGCCGGCGTCTGGGTGCGTGTCTATGTGATGACCGCCTGGGTTTGCCCCTTCGAAGGCCCCATCAACCCCTACCGCACCATCGCTGTCGCCGAAAAAATTTGGGAGCTGGGCGTGAACGAACTGGCCATCGCCGACACCATCGGCCACGCCGATCCGCTCTCGGTGGGCCGCCTGATGGAAGATTTAGGCCGCCGCCTGGACATGAACCGGCTGGCCATTCACCTGCATGACACGCAGGCAATGGGCCTGGCGAACGCCACCACTGCCCTGCAAGCGGGTGTGCGCATCTTCGACAGCAGCCTGGGCGGATTGGGCGGCTGCCCCTTCGCCCCCGGCGCGGCCGGCAATCTGGCCACCGAAGACCTGGTTTTCCTGGCCTACAAAATGGGCCTGGGCACCGGCGTCGATTTCCAAAAGCTGTGGCCAATCATTTACGACATGGAGCAGTGGATTGGGCGGCCCATCGGCGGCCGGATACGGCCGTGGTGGGAAAGCACGCTGGAATTGGAACCGA
>ERZ795053.7224-NODE-7224-length-10771-cov-16.048152_pt1 | contig 10771 bp, 5 predicted proteins | sample MGYA00375137_ERZ795053 | MGnify/ENA primary metagenome ERZ795053 (study PRJEB30182, sample SAMN05720284) | activated sludge metagenome | isolation source: Anaerobic digester | place: Hong Kong | collected 2014-12-17 ... | reverse complement strand
CACGTCGAAGAAGAATTGTTGCTCCGCGTCCCACATGTAGGCGAGTATCGCACGCTTGGTCTTTGCCGCTTGGGTGTTCCAGCTTTCGCTTTCTTGCGGGTGTCCCAGTTTTTGGGCCATCCAGGCGAGCGCCCGCTTGAGGTTGTACATGTACACGGTGGCGTCCACGCCCTTGAGGCGCAGGCTGTTGGTCCAACCGTAGCGGTCTGCGTTTTCGTCCACCGCAATGTAGCGGCTCATGAATTCTTGCCCGGTTTCGAATTGGTCCACCACGTCGTACAGCCCACTCCCCTCGCGGTCTCGCTCGCGGTTGAAGTACGCGGCGTAGGTGCACAGTCCCGGGTAGATTTCTTCCAGGAAGGCATCGTCGGGGTGATGGTGGTACAGCTCGCGCACCGTGCGTCCCCAGTCGGCATGGTAGAAGCCGTTTTGCTGTACGCCGTTGAGGAAGATGTGTCCGGCGAAGGAGCCGTCTTCTCGCTGGTTTTGCAGGAAGTTGCGCAGTGAGCCTCGGGCTATGGAATCGTCGGTTTTCCAGCGTTCTTCGAGCATGTGGCATTGCGCACTGTAGGTGATGAATACCCGGAAGTATTCCAGCCCTTCGGTGATGCCGGGGAACAGCATGGTCTTTTCTTTCGGGTCCATGCGAAAAAGGCGGAGTCCGAACCAGCGGTAGGGGTAGTAGCCGTCGATGTAGGGGTCGGAGCAGCGGAATGCCGGTAGGTCACGGAAGTAGTTTTCCCAGTTGGTGCGGGAGTCTTCCACGATGTCCGAATGGAGGGCATCACTGGCACGTTTCACGCCTTCGAGCGTGGTGTCGAAAGCCCAGCCCAGTTGTACGCTGATCGTGGAGTAGGCGGGGACCACGAGCGGTCGTTCCAGCCCGAAGTAGAGCAGTCCCCTCTTGTGGATGCCCTGGGTTTGTTCCCGATTGGGCAATCCTTTTTGTTCCAGGGTTTCGTAGAAGGGTGTTAGGCGCCAGTCTGGGATCAGGCCGGTGTACTCGGAGAAGTCGACCTGGAAGCTGCGCGCCCCTTCCAGGCATAGCGCCCCGAAGAGGGTGGAGGGTTCCCTGTTCCCTTTCGAGAGTGCTTTCTGGAAGAAGAGGCAGGGTAGCTCGGTGTGCAGGTACGCGGTGGATTCCGGGCCGTCGTGCTCGAGGTTCTTTTGCAGCGTCCAGGTGACGAGCTGTAGCTTGAGGTCTTCGGCGGAGCGGTTGGTGAGCGTGACCCTTTCGCCCAGGAAGTCGTGGGGGTGCATCACTTTTTCTTCCCGCATGTGCAGTTTCTCGGATGTCCATTGGCACACCAGGCTGTCGGGTCTCCAGGTGCGGGAAAGCTGCTGGAATGCCACGGGCGTGCCGTTTTGCAGCACCGTGAAGGTGAACCCGGGGTCGATCTTCATGTCGTAGAAGGTCGCGTTGTCCCAGAGCCCCGGATGCCCGAGGTAGCTGGGGAACGCGGGTGCCCAGATGAGCTTGTTGCCCCCGCCCAGGTACCACTTGTCTGTCCGTTCCAGCCGGTCGAGGGAAGTTTTATGCCAGTTGTCGAAATGGAATTCCACGAAAAACACCTCCTGAATGTGTCATCTGTCGTACCCTGCGTTGAGTTTGATCCCCTGCACGATCCATTTCTGGGCCAGGATGTACACGATGATCATGGGAATGGAGGAAAGGGTTGCTGCCGCCATCTGGGCGGGGTAGTTGGTGGCGTACTGGGAGGAGAACATGGCCACTCCCACCTCGATGACCCGCATCTCTTTGCTCCGCGTGACGATGAGCGGCCAGAAGAACGACCGCCACATCGCAAGGAAGGTGAAGGTGCCCACGGTGGCCAACACGGGTTTGGAGAGGGGAAGGATGATTTTCCAGTATATGGTGAAGTAGGAGGCCCCGTCGATGCGTGCGGCGTCTTCCAGGCTGTTGGGCAGCGAGAGCATGTACTGGCGCATCAGGAAAAGGCCCCAGATGTTGCCCAGCGCGGGGACGATGAGCCCCCAGTAGGTGTCCACCCATTTGAGGCCGTTGAGGATGATGAAGCCGGGAATCAGCGTGACCACCCCCGGGAGCAGCATGAAGGTGATGAACAGCTTGAACAAAAAGTCCCTGCCGGGGAAGTCCATGCGCGCCAGCGCGTAGCCTCCCATGGATACCAGCACGAGTTGGCCGACCAGCACCGTTACCGTGACCAGGAGAGTGTTGAAGATGTAGCGTCCCCAGGGTTGGGAGTTCCACATGTCCACGTAGTTGCTCCAGCGTGCCACGACGGGGAACAGCCTGGGGGGCATCTCGTACATTTCGAACTCCGCCATCAGGGAGAGCGAAACCATGAGAATGTAGGGAAGTAGGGTGGAAAACGCTAACAGGCCCAGTATGCCAAACAGCAGCACCTTGGTGACCAGCGAGAGTACTTTCTTTTTTTGCAACACGATCCCTCCCTTTACTTGTAGGCTTTCCAGCTGTCTTTGCCGAACAGCCGGAATTCCAACACTGTGAGCAGCGCGAGCAGCAGGAACAGCACCCAGGACTGCGCGGCGGCGTAGCCCATGCGCATCTCGACCCAGGCGGCTTCCCAGATGTGGTAGAACACCACGTCGGTGGAGCGCAGCGGTCCCCCTTGGGTGAGCACGTAGATGGGGGTGAACACCTGGAACGAGCCAATGACACTGGTAACCAGCACGAACAGCGACGTGGGCTTGAGCAGGGGAAGCGTGATGTAGCGAAAGCCCCGGAACTTGTTTGCCCCGTCCACGCTTGCCGCATCGTAGAATTCCTTGGGAATGCCCTGCAGCCCCGCCAGGAAGATGAGCATCTGGCTGCCCAGCGCACCCCATATGCTGATGAGCATGATCGCCCCCAGCGCGAATTGCGGCGAGTCGAGCCAGGCGATCTTGGAGATGCCGAAGAAGCCCAAAAAGTAGTTGAGCATCCCGAAGTCGCGGTTGAAGATCCAGCGCCAGACGATCGTGGTGGCCACACCCGCTGTGACCACCGGGAGGTAGTACAGCACCCGCAGCAGGATCGCCACCTTGCCCGCCTTGTTCACCGCCATGGCCAGCAGCAGGGATACGGCCATCCCCAGCGGAACGTGCAGCGAGTAGAGTGCGGTGTTTTTCAGCGCGTTCCAGAAGGGGCCGTCGCGCAGCAGTTCGGCGAAATTTCCCAGCCCCACGAAAGGTTTTGCCGGGTCTACCACGCTCCAGCGGCGGAACGCTAAGAAGAGCGAGAAGGCCATGGGCCCCGCCGCCCACCATACCAGGTGGATGAGTGCGGGTGCCAGGAAGGCGTACCCGATGGCGGCTTTCTTGATTTTCACCGGGTTGCCGATGTTTGCCAGTAGGAAGGCGAACATGAGCGCGGCCAGTAGCAGGATTACCACCAGCCCCACGCCGTAGAACTGCAGCGAGAGCACGGTGTTGTTCATGTCGGTGACATCCCGGGTGAGCAGGAAGCGCCGGTCGCCCACGGAAAAAGAAAGGCTCTTTTGCTGCACGCGGTTGATTTCCACGTTGCCGATCTCGTACTTTGCGGTGCGCACGAGCGGCTGTTCCGCGGAAAGCCTCTTGAGCATGCGGTCGGAAATGGTGGAGCGTTCCACTTGCCCGTTGCGGTACACCGTGATGTCGTTACCGCTGGTTTTCTTCATCTGGCGCAGGTTCTCGTCGAGATCGGAGGTGATCCACGCCGCATTTTCGGTGTAGTGCGACACTACCTGTTCCGCGGCGATGCTCCAGGAGTCTTCGGTGGTTTGTTCCAGGTTGCGGGGGATGTGCACGGAGAAAAAGAGCAGGGCGAGCAACACCGCGGGCAAGAAGGCCAAAAAGCCCTTGAGCAGGGGTTTTTGCACGGTGTTCCGTTCCAGCGAGGCTTCCGCTTGCCTGGGAAAAAAGAAGAAAGAGAGCAGCAGCAAGCTGAGCAACGCGGAGAGGAGGGAGAGCACGGTGATCCACGCGCGGATCTGCGAGAGTCCCTGCCCCCAGAAGGAGTAGGGGGTGAGCAAACCCAGGTAGGCTTTCACGTCCCAGCGGTCGGCATCGTAGAGGGGCACCGTGGTGAAAATGGAGCGCACGCCGTCGGCGCTGAGCATCGTGGATTCGGGGCGCTGCGAATTCATGCTTTTCAAAAACAGTGCGGAGAGCTGCGCGCGGGACTCCCGGGCAAAAGCGGCATCGCTGGTGAAATCGTCGTGGGCACCGTAGAAGAAGCCCAACCAGCGTTCTCCAAATCCCTCCATGGTTTGGGACAAGAAGCCATCGATGGTGGTGCCCAGAAGTGCCACGCTGCCGTCGTCGAGCACTTGGCCGGTTTGCAGGTGGATGGTGCCATCGGAGAGGGCGATTTCGCTCATCGGGTCGCCGTAGGAGTAGTACAGCGTCTCGTAGAAGATGGTTGCGGTGAAATCCCCGGGAAGGTGCTGGCCCTCCGCCCAGAGCACGGTGCCATCCGGGTCCACGAACAGGGCGTATCGAAACGTGTCACCCGCTGCCGCGCGCGCGTCTTGCAAGAAGGAGGCGGGCTCGGGTTCCATCTCGGCCAACAGTTGGTTTCGACTGGCTGCAAGTAGGTCGAAGTGGAGGTTGGCGTTGCGCACGAGGAACTTCTCGTTGGTGATGGCGTTTTGCGCGTACTGTTCGGCGACCACGCTGTACAGCGCCCAGAAGCCCGAGAACACGCAGATCGAGGCAATGAGTGTGATGATCCAGAACATTCGCTTCTTCAAGAATGACCACCCCTAATGAAACGCGGGGGGAAAGGACCGAATCCCCCCGCGGTATCCTGGATTTCGGATGCTTTGTGCCGGGTTTTCGGGTACTCAGTACTCCCCGAGCTCGATGAATTCTTCCATGGTTTGGGCTGCCCAGTCAAAGGCTTCTTTCACGGTGTTTCCCGCGACGTAGATGCGGTCGAAGGCTTCCGCCCAGGTTTCCTCGAACTTGGGGCGGTAGAACTTGGTCTGGGAGCCGGGAGGTACCCGCGCGAAATCGAGCATGGAAATGAACACCTTGTCCACTGCGTCGCTGCTGGCCTGCAACTCGGCGATGGATTGCTGCGCGGAAATGGCCAGTCCACCTTCCAGGCAGCGCTTGCGTTGGGCATACTCGCTGCCCAGCCATGCGGCGAGCTTGATCGCTCCCTGCTTGTCGGCGACGTTGGAGGGAACCGCCCAGCCCGAGGCGTAGGTAACGGTTTCCTTGTTGTCGATGTCCTTCAGGGGGAGCGTAGCGGCTCCCAGGCGGATGTTGGCTCCCTGCGCGATCTGGTTCTTCACGGAGATGTTGAACCATCGCCCGGTGATGATCATGCCGATGCGAGAGGTGTAAAACAGGGGGCTGGCGCCACCGAGCGCGCTGGCTTCCTGTGGGTCGGGAGCATAGCCTTTTTGCAGCAGGTCCCAGAAGTAGTTGAACGTTTCGAGGTTGGTTTCGCTGTTGAGGTATCCTTCCACGTGGGAGAAATCCGCGTCGAAGATTTCGCCGCCGCCTGCCCACAGAAGGGGCACCATGACGCCCACCCAGGAGGGGAACGAGAATCCCCAGGTGTCATTGTTGCCGTCGCCATCCTTGTCCACCGACAGCAGCCGCGCTGTCTCTTCGAACTCTTCCCAGGTCCATCCTTCCTCGGGAGGGTAGGGTACGCCGAGTTCGTCGAACATGACCTTGTTGTAGAACACGCCCACGGGGCTGGTGTCCTTGGGGATGGCGTACAGGCTTCTGCCGGAGCGGAAAATGTCGACGAGTACGGGGAAGAAACCGTCCAGGTCAGCACCCGCAACGTTTTCGCGTGCCAGCCGGTTCAAGAAGGGGTTCAGGTCGGTCAAGAAATCGCCTTCCACGTAGCGCGGAACCATCTCGGCGTCCAGCAAAACGACGTCTGGAGGGGTTCCCGCGCCGATGTCCGTGAGGATCTTCTGGTAGTAGTTGCTGGAAACGGGTTCGTAGATGACTTCGTATTCCGGGTTTTGCGCCATGAACTCCGCGATGATCGCCTCGTCCAGCGCGGCTTCTTCGCCACCTGCCCAGGTGGTCACCCGCAGTTGCGTTTTTGCGAAAAGGGTTGCCGACAGCACGAGAAGAAGCACGAGCAGGGCGACAAACAACACGTTCTTTTTCATGAAGCACCTCCTTAAAGGGTTGGGTTCCATTTTCGGGAACATTACCGGGAACGTTCTAATCGTACCAAAACGCGGACAAGAGGTCAAACCAGTTTTCGGCCGATTTGGGGCGAAATGGCCCGAATATGTTCCAATATCATCCAAAATCAATCCTTTTTCAATCTTTTCCGGGTGGTTTTCGGGTTGCGCACAATGGCGAAAATCCTTATAATGAGGGGCCGGTAACATTCCCGGTAATGTCTTCGAAGAACAGGGGGGATTGGGCCGTGAAATGGGATGTGGGAAAGGGATTTACCCCGTACGGGTACCTGCAGAACCCGTACTACCAATGCGTGGAGGGATTTTCGGATATCCGTGGAGCATTGCTGCGCAGCGACGATGCGTTCCCGGGTTTCGGTACGTTCTTTCCCAACCTGAAACAGTGCGACCGGTTGGTGAGTTTCGGGGTGGGGGTGCGCGTGCATGGGAAGGTACGGGTGTCGCGGGCCGACTGGGAGCATGCGGGGTACGATTGCCACCGCCGTTCCAACGGGTTGTTTTCGTACCGCTTGCCGGTGGAGGGGCCCTTTCCCGATGCGGGCACCATCGAGGCGTGCTTCTTCCAGACGGGGCAAAACGCGTTGGGGGTGGCGCTGGACATCCCGGAGTCCCTGCTTTGCCGGGATGACGTGGAGCTGTTTTGGGTGGTGCACCTGGAGGCGCGCGGGTTGTTCCACGTGAAGTGGGAGGCGAAAAACGCGCCAAGCCATCTTTCGGTGGATTTCATCGCGCGCAACGATGCCGCGCAGAGCACGCGCTTTTCGCTCTTTTTCGAGGGGCTCTCCTCTTCGCGGGGCTGGCTGGAGACCCCCGCGATCGAGGGGCTCTTTTCGGGGGCGGCGAAGGTTGTTTGCCGGTCCAGCCAGGGGGAACTCTTTTTGGCGCGGAAGATCGAAGCGCTGCAACCGCGGATGTTCGGGGAGATGGTGTTCTTTGACTCCCGGCCGTTGGCGAGCTCCGAGGAAGTGTACCTGGAACACCGCTTCCCCCGGCAGTTGCAGCTGCTGCTGGAGCGCAAGCAGGCGCAGCACGACGCTTTCTGGCGCAAGATGCCCGTGCTCCAAGGGGATTGGCCGGAGCATGTTGCGCGGGGTTTCGCGTACGATTTCTTGACCACGAGCATGTGCATGTACCCCCCGATGGGGGTTTTCCGGGATGTGTGGCCTTCCTGGATGCTTTTTGCCCCCCGGGCGGTGTTGGCGGAGGGTGCCATGGACGCGAACCGGCTGGGGTACGCGGAGCCGCAAACGGCCAAGCGCGCCCTTCTCACGTTGTTTCGCGATACGGGAGGGGCCAACGTGCCCTGTGTTTTCTTCTCGGGCAAGCCCAACATGGTGGCGCAAAACGGTGCGGTGTGCGGCACTTCTCCCGCGTGGTGCCTGCCGTTCCACCAGGTCTACCAGCTGTACCTGCGTGACCCGGACCGCCAGTGGTTGGGCCAGCTCTACCCGTACGTGCAAGCGTACCTTTCGTGGTGGAGGGAGCATCGCTCCGACGGTGCGGGGTACACGGTGTACATGTGTACCTGGGAAGCGGGGGAGGATGAGAGCCCGCGGCTCGACCCCGCCCGAACGGGGGATGCGGTGATTTCGGGTTTCGTGCGGCCCGTGGAATTGCAGGCGGCCATGGCGTACGGGGCGCGTATGCTCGCGTTTTTTGCCGAGGAGCTGGGAGAGCAAAAGGATGTCGCTTCCTGGGAGGGCATCGCTGCCTTCCATGAAGCCAGGCTGCAAGCGCTTTGGGACGAGGAGCAAGGCCGGTTCCGCGACTGGGATATTGCGCGAAAGGCGTTCGTGGCGGTTCGGGGGAAGGAAGAGTACTGGAACGCCGACTTCACGAGGCTTTCCCCGCTTTCGCTCGCCAGCGTGTTCGGCGATGCGTGCACGCCGGCGCAAAAGGAGAGAATGAAGGCGGAGATCCCGTTGTATGGCAGGGAACCGTTCAACGTTTGGCCCTCGTGGAACTACGTGGTGGCGGAAGCGGCCACGGAGCTGGGGTTACACGGTTTCGCCGCGCGCTTTGCCTGGGAGACCATCCAACGTGTGTACCGCGAGAACGACCGCCGCAACCTGGTCCCTTCCCTTCCGTTGCCGGGAAACGCTCGGGAGTACTGGCCCCATGCGCTCGGACAGTTCCGGGGAAACGATGCCTACGCCTGGGGTGCCCAGACCGCGCAGCTGTTGCTGCGCCAGTTGATGGGGATACGGGGCTCGGAGAACACCGGGGCTTTGGAACTGGTACTGTGCCCTGCGCTTCCCGCAGAACTGCTGGACCGCCCGGGAAGGGTTTTCGGCGTGTCCAACCTGGCATACCGGGGGTTGCGCCTGTCGGTTCGCTACGAGGTGCTTTCCGGTGGGAAGCTGCGGGCGCGCGTGCACACGGGGCGGGCCTTCGCCGCACGGCTTTTTTGCGCAGCGGGGAAAGAGGTCGCGCACCCGGAGTGTGTGCCGGAACACGTGTTCGTGTTGGAGAACTTGCAGCCCTACCGCTTGCGGTGGGAAACGTTGGAACAGGAGGTTGACGATGCTGGAAAACCTGCAGAAACTGTGTGCTGAAACAAGCCGCTCCATCAGCGCGGAAAACCCGCGGGGGGAGTGGAACGGAGGCGCCCTTGCCCTTCCGGAGGAGAACAACCCTGCCTCGGACCTGGGAAAGGGCTGGAAGGTACGCCCGTGCATCACGCTCAAGGGGGGGGCGGTCACGGAAATTGCGGCCATCCAGGGGCCCGGGGTGATTCGCCACGTGTGGATGACATTGGCGGCCAAAGCCTATCGCCGCGTGATCCTGCGCATGTACTGGGACAACGAGGCGCATCCTTCGGTGGAATGCCCCGTGGGAGATTTCTTCTCCAACCACCACGGGTTGCGCTACGACGTGAATTCCGCCACGGTTGCGGTGCACCCTTCGGGTGGGTTCAACTGCTACTGGCCCATGCCCTTTGCCCGCAGCGCGTCGATCAGCGTGGAAAACCTGGGCAAGGAAGACATCGAGGGTTTCTTCTACCAGGTGGATTACGCCCTTCGCGACACCGCGCCGGAAGATGCCTACTTCCACGCGCGCTGGCTGCGCAGCACCACTACGCGCCAAAAGCCGGAGCACCTGATCCTTCCGCGGATCCAGGGAAGGGGGCACTACGTGGGCACGTCCATCGGGTGGGCGCAGTTTTCCAACGGATGGTGGGGGGAAGGGGAAGTGAAGTTCTTCGTGGACGGGGAACAAAACCCCTCCATCTGCACCACGGGAACGGAAGATTACTTCGGTGGGGCATGGTGCTTCGGAAACACCTACTCCGGGCTGTACTCCGGCTACCCACTGCACGCGAAAGCCCAAGGAGAAGTGCCCCGGCACGGGCTGTACCGTTGGCATCTTCTGGACCCCGTGCGTTTTGGCAGCTCGCTGGAGGTGCGGGTGCAGGCGCTGGGATGGTGGCCAAACGGCAAGTTCCAGCCGTTGACCGACGATATCGATTCGGTGGCGTTCTGGTACCAGAAAGAGCCGCACGGCGGGAGTGGGAGCACACCCACGCTGTCGAACCTGTGGGCGCGCTAAGAAAGAAGGAATGCGAACGGTTTGACTTTTTTCCCGGGATGCGGTAGACTTTTTCTACCCCCGGGAAACCCCATGGGGGCGTGGAACGGGAGGGTTCGGATGGAGAGAAAGAAGTACGTGACCATAAAAGATGTTGCCCGCAAGGCGGGAATCTCGGTTTCCACGGTTTCGAGGGTGCTCAACGACCGGCCGGATGTGTCGGAGGAAACCAAGAAAAAGGTGCTGCAGTCCGCGGAAGAGATTGGCTTCGTGCGAAACCTGGGGGCGATGAACATCCGGAACAAGGCCACGCGGACGGTGGGCATCGTGTTCGAGGCGGACTTCGATCCCTTCTTTTCCGAGGTACTGCAGGGCATCGAGGACGCCGCGCGCAAGTACCACTACACCAACATCTTGATGAACACGGAGCTGGACGAGAAGAACGAGCGCAACGCCATCAAGACGTTGATCGAGCACCGCGTGGATGGGTTGCTCTTTTTGCCCTCCCGGCCCAAGCTCGTGACGCTGCCGGGCCTGATGAAACGTAATTTCCCGCTGGTGATTATTGGGCGGGATTTCCACGCGCTGAACGTGGACGAAATCTACACCGACGACGTGAAGGGTGGGGCGCTTGCCGCGGAGCATCTTCTGAGCAAGGGGCGCAAAAAATTCCTTTTCCTGAACGGCGACCCGGAAAGCTCCGCGGCGAAAATGCGCCGGGAAGGGTTCGAATCCGTGCTCAAGAACAACCCGCAGGTGCAGGCGTACAAGCTGCTCAAGCAATCGGGCCCGGATTACCGCGCGGTGGAAGAGGTGGTGCTGCAATACTTTTCCCGTTCCATCGCGTTCGATGCGGTGTTCACGTTCAACGACATGCTGGCCTTCCACCTGATAAAGGCGCTCAAGGCCGCGGGTTGGAGCATCCCCGGGGACGTATCCGTGATTGGGTACGACGACATCTTCTTCTGCCAGCTCCTTTCCCCCACCCTGACCACCATCCGCATCGACAAGTACCAGGAAGGCTTCGAAGCGTTCAAGATGCTGCTGCGGAACCTCTCCGGCAAAAGGAGCAAACCCCAGAAAAAGGTGCTCGA
>ERZ795053.7221-NODE-7221-length-10772-cov-5.647103_pt1 | contig 10772 bp, 14 predicted proteins | sample MGYA00375137_ERZ795053 | MGnify/ENA primary metagenome ERZ795053 (study PRJEB30182, sample SAMN05720284) | activated sludge metagenome | isolation source: Anaerobic digester | place: Hong Kong | collected 2014-12-17 ... | reverse complement strand
TCAGCAAGGCGCCCGCACTTGAGAACCTACTCAACAGGGCGCTTTATACATTTACAGGACAGCAGCCGTATCTACTCGATGCGAACGTGGAGAATTATGTAAACGACGGATACAAGGGTAATATCCACGTGTACAGCGTCGTGTCTGCAATACTCGACCGATGCACAGGTATACAGCTGACGTTAGAACGCAACGAGGAACCGATCACCGTATCACCCCTGCTTGATCTGCTGGCACGTCCTAATCCGATGCAGAGCTGGGAGGAGTTTATTCAGGCTTATGCAGGATGGAAGCTGCTTACCGGGAATGTTTACGTATATATGATCGCGCCGGATGCAGGGCTGAACAAGGGCAAACCAATTGAGATGTGGCTACTCCCGGCGCACGTGACCGAGATCATCGGAGGCGGGATCACAGAACCAGTGACAGGCTACCGGATCAACATCGGCGCAGGGGCATACGTTAAGATACCCGCTGAATCTGTGATACATGACAGGTACTTCAACCCTGGATATGACAGCTCCGGCGGTCAGCTTTACGGGCAGTCACCGCTTCAGGCCGCATTATTGACGATACAGGCGAGTAATCAGGGATATACCGCACTGAATCGAGCCTACACTCACGGGGCGCCTGCTGGTATACTGACCGGATCGGAGAACGCAGAACACGAATACACGCTTGAGCAGATTCAGAACCTCGATGCGAAATGGACGCGGAAGTACGGCGGCGCAGAGAACTACATGAAGATACTCTTCCACCGTTCACCGCTGCAATGGATCAAGATGGGTTATTCCGTCGTTGACATGAACGTGATCGAGCTGATGAAGTACAGCCTGCAGGACGTCTGCAATATCTACCACGCCCCGATTCACCTGTTCAGTGGCGAGGCCGCAACGCTTGACAATTACAAGGAGGCACGCAAGGCAATATACACCGATTGTGTAATGCCGATATTCGATAGTTTCGTCAGTAAAATGAACTATGCGCTGGTCCCGCTGTTTGAATCTGGGGCTGTGATGGGGTATGACACTTCGGTAATCACTGAGCTGAATGCCGACGTTCAGAGCATGACAACGGCGCTTGCCTCAGCATACTGGCTGACAGGAAACGAGAAGCGCGGCATGATGGGGCTTCCTGAATCAGACGACCCGCTGATGGATGCCATACTATACCCGGCTAACTTTATACCTGGCGTTGAGTTAGGTAACACAGGTAACGATTTGAGCCTATGATCCCGCACGAATACAAGCGCAACAAATACGCCAGATCAGCAAAGGCCGAGATCAGGAGGGTGCTAAACGGCTACCTTGCAGACTACATGCACCGCATCAGTACAGCGCAGAACTACGGCGACCTGATCACAGCGGCACAGGCTGAACCGGATCACGACCCGATGATCGCAGCACTCGCCAAGATTTACCGCCGAGTTGGTGCAGATTTCGCAAAAATGACCATTAAAGATGTGAATGCGAAGAAATCAGCACCAGACCCGATTGAGATAGACTTCTGGGAGGAGTTCTTTGTTCAGTTTGCCCGCACCAAGTTAGGGCAGAAAATCACATGGATAACGAACACGACAAAAGAGGTTTATATCGCTACCGTTCAGCGTGTCGTTGAACAGGCTGGACGCGAAGGTTTGAGTATATGGAACACGGCAAAGCAGATTCAGAAAGAAATCGGTTACTCAAACCAATACCGGGCCGAGCGGATCGCCCGCACCGAGATCATCAAAGCGAGTAATCTCGGCACGTTGGAAGGCGGCAAGAATGCAGGCATACCGACACGTAAAGAGTGGCTCCCGATAGTTGACAGTAACAGCAGGGAGGATCATGCAGCGATGGCCGGAACTCCGCCGATCGAGAACGATCAGCCGTTTAATGTCGGAGGAGTTGAGATGATGTATCCAGGCGACGAGGCAGGCGGGGCTGAACACGTGATCAACTGCCGCTGTGCGCTGAACATCGTCCCGGCACTGACATACGAGGATATAATTAATTCATAATAACACTTGACAAACCGTTTTTAATAACCTATATTTGCAAACATGGATCAGCCAACCTACATCGGTAAATCGGTAAGCAACACAGTTAAAGATGTCGATATGAAGACGCGCACAGTAGTGGCGCACGCTTCAGTGTTCGGCAATATCGATTCCGACGACGACATCATCCAGCCTGGATCGTACCTAAAAACGATCAGTGAGAACGGCCCGAGCGGGAAGAACCGGATATGGCACTTGTTCAACCACTGGCTTGAATATCCGCTGAGTAAACCGCACATCCTGAAAGAGGACAATGTCGGCCTGTACTTTGAAAGCCGGATGCCGGATACAGACAAGGCAAACGACATCCTGAAGCTGTATGAAGCCGGATTCATGACCGAACATTCAGTTTGGATCAGGATCATCAAGGCCGTAAACGAAACGAGGGAAAGCCGGGACATCCGGGTAATTCAGGAGGTTGCGCTTATGGAGGTTAGCTCGGTTTTATGGGGCGCAAACGAACAGGCGCAGACACTCGGGCTGAAATCCATTAACGAACTGAACCGCAGGATAGAGGCCGGAAACGACCTGCTGCGGAACGGAACGCTCACAGACGAAACATTCAAGAGGTTAGAAGCAGACCTCACAGAGATAAAACAAAAATTGGCACTGCTCACGCAGCCGCCCGCACCGCAGGAAAAGCCGGAAGACACAACGTCTGCCACTTTAGACGCGATTGATAAGTTCAAAAACAACCTAACAATCCTATCCAAAGATGGAAGACGTAAACAAGAAACTGGAAGACCTGGCGAAACAGATTGACGCCACTGTCGAGAAATTCCAGACGGCTAATGCCGAAGAAGTAAAGGGACTCAAAGCCGAGTTCCAGACCCTTACAAAACAGTACAACGACCTGAGCGCCGAACTTGACAAGAAATTGCAGGAGGTGCAGAAGTCCGTTGACTCGCTGAACATCGAGAAGAAACGCCTCAGTGCAAATGAGGTGAAAGACCTCAAATCAGCGCTGACCGAACAACTCACCGGCGAAGAGTTCAAATCGTATCTGAAAGCCAAGAAGTCAGGCGACAAGAGGGCAAAGATGAACGTCGTACTTGACGGCGTTGACGCTCAGAAAGCAACTATTACCCCTTCAACCGCAACCACCGACACCGTTGCACCTCAGTATGTACCTACCGGCATTATCTATGATCCAGACAGGGATATGTTCATTCGTAACCTGTTGCCGGCCGGAACCACCACATCAAACGTCGTAAACGTACCCGTTGAGCTGACAATCACCGACGGAACAACCGCCACGACCGAGGGAACGCAGAAGGGCGTCAGCCAGTTCACGCTTGACAACAAGGCATTTCCGGTGATGAAGATCGCCGCTGTGCTGAAGATCAGCGAGGAAATGCTTGACGACATCCCCGGCTTGGTGACCTATATCGTAAACCGTTGGGGCGCGAAACTGAAGGTAAAGGAAGATTACTATCTGCTTTACTCAGTAGCCAGCTCAACCGCATTTGACGGCCTTACCGTTGCTGCTCAGGCATATGAGGACAGCCTCGCCGATTCAGCCGTAACGAAGTGGGACGTTCTGATGAACGCAGCTACCCAGCTCAGGGCCGACGAATACCGAGCCACCGCTATCCTGATGCACCCGACCGACGTGCTGACGCTCAAAACTGAAAAGGGAAGCGATTATCACTATCTTGGCCGCGCACCGTGGACTAATATGCCCATGATGTGCGACGGTGTCCCGATCATCGAGACGACCGCCATCGGAGCCGGGGAGTTTCTGGTAGGTGACTTCAGTCGTGGCGCTCAGGTGTTCGACAAGAAGACCGCCAGCATTAACTTCTACGATCAGGACGAAGACAACGCCCAGAAAAACCTCATCACTGTGGTTATTGAGGAGCGCCTCGCACTGGCAGTATATCGCCCGAACGCGTTTGTCTACGGCGACTTTGCCTCAGCACTTGCTCAGGGATCAGCATAGTCATAACGCTTGACTCGTAACAACCGGCGGGGTGGGGCTGTGTGTGTCCCCGCCCGGCTGCCGGTTCTAAAATGAAATAAATGGTTTACATCGTTTGCACAGGATCGAGTTTAAAAGGGTTTGACTTTAATCAGTTGAGAGGTAAGGATGTAATCGCTGTAAACTATGCAATTAAATCTGTCCCATTTGCACAAATGTTGGTAGCACTTGACAGGCCGTTCTTTGAAAGCGAATACGAATATCTGAAGACCTACACCGGGCAGATTCACTCTCTGGCCGCCTACTCAGAAACACCGCTACATGACGAATTGAATGTAACACTGTGGAGATGGCGCAAAGAGAAGGGATGCGATGTATATCCGTTTGTTTGTCATGGATTCAATTCAGGGATAACTGCTATAAACATAGCGATTCACCTCGGATACAAGCGAATAAACCTGTTAGGATTTGACTGCGGAGGGCGTGGTCATTTTTACGACGACAAAAAGCTAATGAATGGCGATTTTAACTTACTCCCAACACAGGCAAAACACGTACACGACCATAAGCCGAAAGACGTTGATATAATAAACTACTCAGATATAAGCCGTTGCAATGCGTTTTTACGAAAACCGTTAAACACTTTATTCAAATGAGAACTGTAATCCTGAATCTGAAGACCCGCCCCGATCGCCTCGCAGCGACACGGGAAGAGCTGGCCCGATTCGGGATTAATAATTTTGAGGTGTTTGAGGGCATACAGAACCGGCATGACGGGTTTAATCAGTCAATGCAGCGCATTGTCAGCGAGATCACAGAGCCGACATTGGTACTGGAGGACGATGTTAAGTTTACCGGCACCATCGGACAGTTTTACGAGGCGATCGCACAACTGCCTGACGGATGGATGATGATGTATCTTGGGGCCAACGTACTTGAAGAATGCCCAAGGTTCAGCAAGAATCTGAACATACTGACAAGCGGATGGACGACACACGCCATCCTATACAGCGCGCTTGGAGCGAAATACTGCGCAGAAAATTACCGATTCGATGTGGTTTATGATGACTGGCTGCGCCGGGTTGCTCAGAAGCAGATTAGGTGCTTCATAACAAACCCTTTTCTGGCAATACAGAGGCCGGATTATTCCGACCTTACAGGAGCATATTCTGATTACAATCTACTGGACACACAAAAAAAACTACTGTGAAGATACTTTGGTACATACACGGATACCCGCCTACCCATAACGCTGGGGCTGAATGGATGGCGTATGATATAAACGAACACCTAAAGCAGCGGAACGATGTTACGGTATTGTGTCGCAACGCACAAAACGGCTATCAGGATGGCGTTAACGTGTTGAATTACGATATTACGACGGCCAAATCTATAATTAAGGAGCATGATGTTGTGTTTACGCACCTCGATTTTATGGGCAAGGCTTTCAACTCATGCCGGGTAATGGGGAAGCATAACCTCTTTGTCGTGGTACACAACACAAACGAGAACGCAATCCTCAGGCGCAGGACGGGACAGGCGAATGTAATTTACAACTCGAATTACACCGCAGCGATGGATTACCCGCAGCGCAGCATGATACTGAGACCGCCGATTGTCCAGGAACGGTACAGAAAGCCCAAAACGGGAGAGGGAGCGATCACCCTGGTAAACTGCTGGCCTGATAAGGGCGGTGACGTACTGGTGAAGCTGGCAAAGTTAATGCCAGATCGTAAGTTTATCGGCGTTCTGGGCGGATACGGTGAACAGATACAGGGCAGACTGCCGAATCTTGAGTATGTTAAAAACGGCACGAATATGTCCGATGTTTACGCACGCACGGCGATACTGATACAGCCGTCTCGTTATGAAAGCTACGGAAAGGCAGCATGCGAGGGATTGGCGACAGACACGCCGGTTATCTGCACGGCGACACCAGGGCTGATCGAGGCGTTGGATTACGCTGGAATCTATGTAGAGCGTGACGCTGAGGCATACAAAGAAGCGATTGACCGCATCGATATGGATTATCAGATCGAACTTTGTCAACAGAGGACTGCTGAACTCGTTGAACAAACAAAACAGGATTTAGACACACTAACAGAATTTATAAAGCAATGAAAGACCTAAGAGCATTAAGACCATTTTATTGGAATGGCACGCAATACAGCACCGGACAACTGTTTATCTGCAACGCAAGAGATGCAGAGATGTTGGTTGCGCGCGGTCTGGCCGAATATGTAAGCATCGCCGTTGGAACTCCAATTGTGGCGCCCAGGATGGCCGCACCTGAGGAAACTGTCGAACCGATCAAGGCCGAAACTAAAGAACTCAAAGTTAGCAAGGTACGTAAACCGAAACGCAAATGATGCGAACCGAAATAACCACAACAACAGAACCGATTGTCACGCTTGCAGAAGCGAAGATATGGCTGAGGGTTGACCATACGGCAGATGATAATCTGATAGAGGATATTATCATCCCGGCAGCCCAGCGACGTATTGAGATGGCAACCGGGCTGATGTTATCGGCAGGCACTGAGGTAAAGGTCGAATACACCGGCATCGAATCGGCTATGTACGTCGATCTACCGTTTGCCCCGGTTACGTCTGTCGAACTCCCGGAGGACAGCACGAACGAAGGTGATACCTTGCTGATCCCGGCCGGTGATACTACCGTCGAATATACTTGCGGATATACGGAAGTTCCGGCGGATTTAAAAATATTGGTGCTGAATCAGATTGATTGGATGTACAACAACAGGAACTCAACGGAATTGGCACCGGCCGTAAAGGGCGGGATATTATTATACACTCGAAACCTGATGTTCTGATGGATACCGGCAAGCTGCGACATAGGATTGAACTGTACACCGTAACCACGACAGCAGACGGGCAGGGAGGAACGACGCCGACCTATACGCTTGCATCGACCAGATACGCGGCTGTTCAGCAGTTGTCGCAGGCTGAATCGATGCGTGACGGGATGGTGGTCGGTGAACGGAATTACCGAATCACTATGCGCCGGGGGACTGATGAGGAGTTAAGCCGGTCGATACAGATCAGATGGAATGGGCGACGGCTGAACGTGACATCGATAGTCACGGATGAGTTTTGGGTTTATCTTAACGCGAGCGACAGGGCATGAACGACGGGTTTGGCATATCGGCAGAAGAGCAGGAACGTCTGAGGCGGCAGTTGCGTATATTCAGCGCAAAGAAAACGCAGAAGCTGAAGATGGCGACACAGGTCGCTGTGACGAACATCGTTGCTGATGCAAAACGTGCCGTGCCAACATACCAGGGACGGCTAAGGACGTCACTAAAACCGATCATGTCGGTAAACGGGCTGTCAGGTAGGGCATGGACTGATGTAGAGTATGCCGCTGCGGTTGAGTTTGGTACTAAACTACTTGCACAGATTCCGGCAGAAATCGCACAGAACGCAGCGCAGTTTAAGAATATGGGCGATGGGAATTTTGACGAACTCGTTGAACAGATAACGAAATGGTGTAAGAAAAAGGGTATCCCGGAGGAGGCCGCCTACCCGATCAGTTTAAAGTTGGTCAGGAAAGGACAAAAACCGCAACCGTATCTATACCCGGCATTCCGGGCAGAACAACGGAAGTACATTGAGGCGATAAAGAAAATAATGAATCAACCTGAACGATGATAAGCCCAGACGCAGAGATAAGGACATTTTTGCAGACCGTTGACACGGGCGGAGTGCCGATTTACGACCGTGTGCCGGACGTACAGGCGTATCCGTATGTTCACATCCAAGACCTGACCTGTACCGATTTTACCACCGCAGATCAGGACTTATGGAATACTGAGTTGCTGCTCGACGTGGTGACGGCGTTCGACGGAAATCATGGCGGCAGGAAACAGGCTGACGAGATAGGAAACTACCTGTTATCTGCGCTGCTCGACGCGCGACCGATAGACCTCGGACAGCATAGCATTGTATCTGCTGAGTTGATAAACTCGATGTACATGGACGAGTACAACGGCGACACGACGGTAATCAGGAAGCTGATCCGGGTAGGCATGACCGTTGAAAAAGAATAAAATCAGTTTGATTATACACTTAAAAAGCAAAACAACAATGGCAAAACTCGACGGCAAGGACATAGTCCTGCAATTTGAAAACATCACACTGGTAGGCCGCACTACCGGATCAATAAACTTCACCGCTGATATGCTCGACGCAACCACAGCCGACAGCGCCGGATGGAAAGAATTTATCTCAGGTGAGAAGAACGCAACCCTAAGCGTTGGCGGTCTGTACGACCCAGAGGCAGCAGAGGGCGCTGATGACGCGATCGGATACCTGATTGCCGGCACTCAGCTGACATGGAAGTACGGACAGACAACAAGCGGCGGAACGTACTACACCGGAGAGGCGTTGATCAGCTCCGTTACGATTCAGGGCGACAAAAACACCGTCGCATCGTACACAATCGAGATTCAGAACACCGGAACCGTAACACCCGCAACAGTAGCAGGATCGTAAGCTATGGACAAGCTAAACGGATACACAGAAGTCACACTGAACGGCCAGACCTATGCTATTAAGTTCGGCATGGGTGCATGGGCTATCATCGCAGAGGAGAGAGGCAAGGCGCTTGAGGATATGTTTGAAGGGTTGAATGACTTTTCGTTCATAGCCTGGATTGCATACGCCGGGATGAAATTTGCGAAGTTAGCCGGTTATACCGATCACGCCCCGGACAGCGTTTATCAGGTCATGGACTTGTTAAACGACGCAGACGAGGATACAATGAAGCAGATCGGGCAGACGTTCAGGGACAGCCGGACAGTCGGCAAGACGATGTCTGACTATATCGCTAAGATGCAGGGGGGCGATACGGATAATAAAAAAAAACGGAGTTCGCCGAAGTAGTTGACTACGCACTGGGGGAGCTGGGGTTGAAGCCTGCTGAGTTCTATGACTTGACATGGTCGGAGTATCAGCGGGCTTCAATAGGTTACAAGGTCAGGCTGGATAGGCAGTGGGATATTGCCCGCCACCAGATCGCAATGAACGGAATGACGAAAGCAAGGCCGAACCAGATTTATCAGTGTATATTTGATCAGTCACTGGCGCCAGACCCGATGACCCCGGAAGAATGGAAAGAGTTAAAACGTAAATGGAGAATCGCAGATGCCTAAGATAGCTGAATTTTATGCCGAGTTAGGGCTTAAAAAAGACAAGTTCGACAGGGGGCTTAACTCCGCCGGTGACTCAGTGAAGAAGTTAGGAAGCGGATTTGCTTCAGCGCTTGGAATTGGTGCGCTTGGTTTTGCTGCTGTTGGTGCTGCTGCGGTGGCTATGAGTGTAAAAGCAATGCACGCATGGGATCAGCAGGCTAAAGCAGAGGCGGGGTTGCTAAATGCGCTAAAAGATAGAAGGGATATACAACAATATCTGATAAAGCAAGCCGGAGATTTACAACGGATTTCTTTATTCGGCGATGAGGCAACTATTGAAGCGCAGAAGATGCTTGCAATAATGGGGCTATCTGCTGCGCAAATTAAAGACCTGATTCCATTGGTTCAGGATTTTTCACAAGCTACCGGTATGGGGCTGGCTCAGGCCGCATCACTTGTTGGGAAAACTGTTGGCACATCTACCAATGCACTTGCTCGCTATGGCATTGAAGTAGATACAACAGCATCCAAGTCAGAGAAAGCAACTGCTGTAATGGCTAAGTTCACGGAGATGTATGGAGGCCAGGCAAAAAAAGCAGCTGATGTAGGTATATCAGGGTTGCAACAGTTACAAGCGGCTTGGGGTGATATATTGGAATTGTTCGGCGCTAAGATTGGCCCATTTATGTCGGCCATTGCTAAGCTGATGACAAATAAAATGCTTGATGCTGCTGGAGGTGCAGCAGCAACAGGACTTCAAAAAACTGTCAATCAATACCTTGATGCAGATAAAGATGGTCGGGACAGGCTCATAAAACAACTGGAAGGATCATTAAAAGAATATCGGGCAAAGTGGCTCGATGCAAAAAACAACGAGAACGCAGAGGCAAGGGCGCACTATGCAACGCAGATTGATTTAACTCAGGAGGCGCTTGATAAAATATCAGAATTAAACAAAGAGGGTGCAGCGACAATAACGCTCACAGAGGACGAGAAGCGCAAGGCATGGGAAGCAACGAATGCAAAGATACGCGAACAGATTGAATTGCTTGAACTTACTGATGAATTAATTAGGGGTGCATTGCCAACAGCTGACGTATCAGGGGCGCACGGTAGTTTAATGGCTGCGATGTTCGGAACTCCTGAACAGATGGAGGCGGCAAAAACAGCATTTGATGGGTTCAAAGGCACACTGGATACAATTCTTGATCCTGAAGAATCTGAAGAAGACCCTGCATGGCTGACTAAGTTAGGCGAGGATTTGATCACTGCTCGAGACATGTCAGCGCAATTTGTTTCTGATATGAATGGAATGATGGAGATGTTTGTTGAGGACTTTGTCGGGACGTTTGCGGAAGGGATAGGCAGGCTTATGACAGGAGAGATCGGGATGGATCAGTTCTTTAAGAGCATGCTCGGGATGTTCGGGGAGTTTATCGTTCAGATGGGTAAGATGGTAATCGCTTACGGTATATCAATGTCAGCAGTTAAAAAAGCATTTACCAACCCTATTGCAGCAGTAGCCGCCGGTATTGCGTTGGTCGCAATCGGATCGGCGATCAGCTCACTCGCTGCGAAAGGCCCAGGCGGGGGAACAAGCGGATCAACAACCGGCATGTCAGGCTATGGCGGCAGTTCGCAGTTTAGCAACACTCCCG
>ERZ795053.7220-NODE-7220-length-10772-cov-6.404684_pt1 | contig 10772 bp, 7 predicted proteins | sample MGYA00375137_ERZ795053 | MGnify/ENA primary metagenome ERZ795053 (study PRJEB30182, sample SAMN05720284) | activated sludge metagenome | isolation source: Anaerobic digester | place: Hong Kong | collected 2014-12-17 ... | reverse complement strand
CTATCCCGCCCGCTTCTTTGTCTCCGAATAACGCTAGCGCATTGTTAGTTTCGTCTTCCAGATTGCGGAAGCACACAATATTCCCGAATGTTTTAACCGAATTTAAAATACGGTTTGTTCTCGAAAACGCTTGCAACAATCCGTGATTTTTCAAATTTTTGTCAACCCAAAGGGTGTTCAGGGTAGTAGCGTCAAAGCCTGTCAAAAACATATTGACCACGATAAGCAAATCGACTTCGCGGTTTTTTACTCTTAGCGACAAATCTTTGTAATAATTCTCAAATTTATTTGCCGACGTATCAAAATTTGTACGAAACTGCGCGTTATAATCTTTTATAGCATTTTCAAGAAAATCCCTTGAGCTTTTATCAAGGTTACTCGCTTCAAAATCTTCATCGGGCAATATGTCGCCCGGTTCTTCTTCGTTAGCGCAAAAACTATATATTATCGCAATATTTAATTTGCGGTTTTGCGCGGCGAGTTGCTTTTTAAATTCCGCATAATATTGTTTTGCGATTTCTATCGAATTTACCGCAAAAATAGAATTAAAACCCGCCAATCGCTGCCCTCTTAACGAATAAAAACTATTTCGATTAGTTTTTTGGTCAAAATGCTCTAAGATATATTTAACAATCTCTCTTATTCGCGCTGGGTCGGACATCGCGGCTTCCGTGTCTATCGCTTTTACTTTTTTATCGCCAATATTATCTTTGCTCTTGACGGTATTGATATATTCCACTCTGAAGGGCAAAACGTTGCCGTCGTTTATTGCGTCGATTATTGTATATGAATGTAGTCTGTCTCCAAACGCCTGATCAGTCGTTTTAAGTTCGGGATTGCCGTATGTAGCGGCGTTTTTTGCAAAAATAGGCGTACCCGTAAAACCGAATAAATGATAATTTTTAAAATGCTTGGTAATTTTCGTATGCATCTCGCCGAACTGCGAACGATGACATTCGTCAAAAATTATTACGGTATGTTTGTTATAAACATCATGGCTCTTGTTTTTTGAAATAAAAACGTCCAGTTTTTGAATAGTGGTGATAATTATTCGAGCGGAAGAATCCTCAAGCTGTTTTTGCAATTTTTTGGTCGAAGTATTACTGTTTGCCGCGCCCTTTTGAAAACGGTCATATTCGCGCATAGTTTGATAATCCAAATCTTTGCGGTCTACAACAAACAGCACTTTGTCTATATAAGGCAGAGCGGTGGCTATCTGCGCGGTCTTAAACGAAGTCAAAGTTTTTCCGCTGCCTGTGGTATGCCAAATATATCCCCCCGCGTCAACGGTGCCCATTTTGCGGTAATTGGTAGTTATTTCAATACGCGAAATTATGCGTTCCGTCGCCGCAATCTGATACGGCCGCATAACAAGCAGCATTTCTTCGCTCGTAAAAACGCAGTATTTTGTCAAAATATTAAGAATGGTATGTTTTGCGAAAAAAGTTTTGGTAAAATCGACTAAATCGGGTATGGTTTTATTGTTGCTGTCCGCCCAGTAAGAAGTGAATTTAAAACTATTGCTAGTTTTTTTGTTTCTGTTCCGTTCCGCGATATTGTTTTCTTTTATATGCCCGTTTCTTGTCGTATTGGAATAATATTTTGTATTTGTGCCGTTGGTTATAACAAATATTTGTATATATTCATAGAGTCCGCTCGCCGCCCAAAAACTGTCCCTTTGATAGCGGTCGATTTGATTAAAAGCCTCGCGGATTTGCATGCCGCGTCGTTTTAGCTCGATATGTACCAACGGCAATCCGTTCGCAAGCACCGTGACGTCGTAACGGGTATCTCGCGCGCCCGCCGCCTCCTCGTATTGATTGATTACCTGCAAATGATTATTGTGTATGTTTTTCTTATCGAGAAGATAAATATTTTTTGTCGTTCCGTCGTTTCGTAACAAAATTTGAATATGGTCGTCTTGTATTTTGCGCGTTTTTTCTACGATACTCTCATTTGCGTTGGCGATATTTTGTTTAAAAAATCTATTCCATTCGCCTTCTGTAAAAGAGTAGTTGTTCAATTTTTCAAGCTGCTTTCTAAGGTTTGCGATAAGGTCGTTTTCATTATGTATCGGCAAATACTCATACCCTTGCACGGCAAGCTGCTCGATAAATTCTTTTTCGAGTTCCGCCTCGCTTTGGTAAGCGTCCGACCGCTTGCCTTTCGAGTTGTATTCGGTTACGACCGTGCTTTCATTGGTAGACGCGATAATATTAAAACTCATGCTTTTAGCTCCTTAAAAGTCAGCAGCTTTTCTCTGTAATATTCGTATTGTTTTTTGCGCGCGTTGATTTCCGCAGGCAAACCGACAGTAATGTCATTACAAAGCGCGTCAAAACGGTCGAGAATATCTACAATTCTTTGTTGCTCTTCAAGAGGAGGAAGAGGGATTTTATATTTCATTATAGCTATTTTATTACCTCGGGGCATTTTTGCCCCTTTCGCGTTTTGCATATCGTAATTGAAAAAAGAATCAGAAGAAAGCAAGTAATAGAGGAATTTCGATAAAATAACACTCTTGTTTGACTGTATAACTAATACATCACCACTTGCTCCGCCTTCATAGGTTGCCATCCATATTTTCTTTAAATATGGTCGTATATTACCTAAAAGAATATCTCCTTCTTTAAATTTTGTGAAGCCTCCACTTTTAGGCACATAATGAGATTCACTTTTTCCACATTTTTCAGGTAATAAATTATCTACGCCTACATAATTTTGAGAATCTAATTTGGCTGCATCTATTCTTAGTTTAGAATATTGCGCTAAATTCGCTAACTTTATATTAAAAACGTCAAAATTTAGAAGATAATTACGATAAAATTCATATTGTTTTTTTCTGGCTGTAAGCTCTGCTGTAAGCTCTGCTGTAAGCTCTGCTGTAAGCTCTGTAAAGCTGTCCAATATTCGCACAATTTCCCGTTGCACTTCAATAGGCGGTAAAGGTATTAAAAGATTTTTAATAACAGCCCAGTGTCTGTTATACCCTCTATTCAATATTTTAATATTATTTAAAGCATAATAAAAAAATTTAGGCAAAATATGATTTATAGTTTGAAAAATTTTTAAACCATCTGCGCCTTGTGCAAAGGGGAAATTAATATATTTAACTATTCTTGTATGATCACCAAAAACAACATATTCACCATTTTTTAAAATGGCAGATTCGTCATCTGTATACCCCGCAATATAGTCTTGCCCTTGATCTATAATAGGATATTTGCCTGTTCTATTATAATCTTTTTTTAATAATTTTTTCCGTGCTGTTTTCACAACACAAGAATTTTCTATAGTTGCAAATTTCACTCCATTCGGGCAAAGCTCCGCTATAAGACGGTCAAGTTTAGTCATTTTTGCCGTCCCCTTCTATTTCCGCGATTATCGCATTTATTTCACGGCGCAAAACGTCTTCGCGCGCGACTATATGCTCGATTTCTTTATTTAATTGGACAATATCAATTTTTTCGGTTTTATCTTCTTGCGCGACATAAGTGGAAACGGACAGATTGTAATCCTGCTCGGCTATTTCGGCGTTTGGCACAAGACGGGCAAAATAATCCGTATTTTTGCGCGAATGGTACGCCATAAGAATATTATCTATATTTTCTTGCGTCAGTTTATTGCTGTTTGTTATTTTAACAAATTCGCGGGAAGCGTCTAAAAATAGAGTGCTGTTTTCGCTTTTGCTCTTTTTTAGCACCATTATACACGTCGCGATGCTCGTGCCGTAAAAAAGATTGTCGGGAAGTTGAATAATACAATCTATAAAATTGTTATCGATAAGATATTTGCGTATTTTTTGCTCCGCGCCGCCACGGTAAAGAATACCGGGGAAGCATACTATCGCCGCTGTGCCGTTTGTGGCAAGCCACGAAAGCGAATGCATGATAAAAGCAAAATCCGCCTTGGACTTTGGCGCAAGCACTCCCGCGGGAGAAAAACGATGGTCATTGATTAAAATCGAATTATCGCTGCCCGCCCATCTGGTCGAATAAGGCGGATTGGAAACGATAACTTCAAAAGGCTCGTCGTCTTGATGTTTCGGTTCAACTAGCGTATCCCCGTGCGCTATGCTGAAATGACCGCAATCGATGTCGTGCAAAAACATATTTATACGGCAAAGGTTATAAGTCGTTATATTGATTTCTTGACCGAAAAAACCGAGACGAACATTTTCTTTTCCTAATAGTTTAGCGGATTTCAAAAGCAGCGAGCCGCTTCCGCAAGCTGGATCGTAAACTTTGTTGACCTCGGTCTTGCCTAAGATTGCTATTTTTGTCAATAATTCCGATACTTCTTGTGGCGTAAAAAACTCGCCGCCGCTTTTGCCCGCGTTTGACGCGTACATGCCCATCAAAAACTCGTATGCGTCGCCGAAAGCGTCAATAGTATTTTCTTGGTAATCTCCCAGCCGCATTTCGCTGATACCGTTCATTATTTTTACCAGCATTTGATTGCGCTTTGCGACGGAACTGCCGAGCTTGTTGCTGTTTACGTCTATATCGTCGAATAATCCTTTGAAATCGTCTTCGCTTTCGCTGCCTTGAGCCGAGTTTTCGATATTGCGAAAGATTTTCGCTAAAGTCTCATTAAGATTTTCGTCATTTTTAGCGCGCTTTCTTACGTTTTCAAAAAGTTCGCTGGGCAAAATAAAAAAGCCCTTGACTCCCACCATTTCCTGACGGATTTGTTCCGCATCGGAATCCGTACTTGCTGCGTAATCAAAATCAAGTTTACCCGCCTCTTTTTCGCCTTTATTTATGTAATCCGCAATATTTTCCGAAATATATCTGTAAAATAAAAAACCTAAAACATAAGATTTGAAATCCCAACCGTCAACGCTTCCACGCAAATCGTTTGCGATGTTCCAAATAGTGCGATGCAGTTCCGCGCGTTGCTGTTCTTTTGTGTTGTTTGTCATTTTGTTCTCCTTTGCGCATGTGTTTAGTAAAAATTAATAAAATCTGTTATAAATAAATTATATCAAAATCAAAAATAATTTACAATAGTAAATTGATAGGATAAAAATTAAGTTTGCTCATTCAACCCAATCAAAGTTTTAAAGCAAATTTTTGTATTTTAGTATTCTTTGTTATTGAAAGCGCGAAGCCGTTGTGATAAAATTATACTTATAAAAGAGTTACATTTTATTTTTTTAAAAATTTACTTAAAGAAAAGGAGAAAATCTATGAGCGGTTTCTCAAGATGGTTAGATTCTTTCTCGTGGGGCAGAAGAAAATATATGGAAATATTATCCGACCCCGAAAGAAAAAGCAAATGTGTTAGGTACGGCATAATTTCAATTATCCTTTCAGCGATTACTCCCCTAATCGTTTTTTTGTGCGTCAAAGGCGCAGTCGCTATGCTGTCAGTAGAAAGCATAATGGTTATTTTTACTATAATTTTCGGCGTAACTTTAGCCGCAATGGCTTTTCTTTTTATAGTATATTTTCTGCCGCTGTCTTTGGTATTCGCCATAAGACAATTAAAAATGGATAAAAAAGCGAGCGGCTATATAGGTATCCTATTTAATATTTTAAGCATAGCCGCAGTTGTTGCCGCAGTTATTTTCTCTTTAAATATTTAACATTAAATTCAGCGTTACCATAAAACTAAATCAAAACGACATTAAGGCGATTTTTTAATTATTTTAAAAATCGCTTTCTTTTTTTATTAATTTAAAAATTGCCATACTCTTTTAATTTTACAGCTTAATAATGCCATAAATTGCATGTATTGATATTTAGTCAAAATTCTAAAAATTTAGTTCATTTTGTTGACTTTTAGTCGGGTATATTGTAAAATTTACTCGATTTCGAGTCATAATAATTTGTGGCAAGAACACTGGACCGTTTTTCTTAAAGGAAAAAACAAGGCCATACGGACAGCCGGGTCCCCTGCCGATGCGGATTTTCCGCACTATTGATTGCGTTAAGAGCGCAATTTTTATAAGTTGGCTACTTAATAGCCAGTTGGTTACTTCATAACCAAGTGTACTGTGGTACACACTTATGGAAACGGTCAATAAGAGTAGTAAAAGTAGTTCTCGCTATAATAGACTCTAACAAAAGAGAAAAGGCATATACCCTAAACGCGTTATGCCCGAAAAGACGTTTTTATTAAGATGTATCACACTATACGTGATACATCTTTTTTTACGTTAGGAGAAACAAAAATGGAAAACAAACTGCGCCTATACGGGTTTAACAACCTTACAAAATCGCTTAGCTTTAATATTTACGATATTTGTTACGCGAAAAGCCAAAGAGAGCAAAAAGATTATATCGACTATATCAACGAGCAATATAACTCCGAAAGACTTACAAATATTTTGCAAAAGCTTACGGAAATGATTGGCGCGACGGTGCTTAACGTATCAAAACAAGATTACGAGCCGCAAGGCGCAAGCGTGACTTTTTTGATTGCGGAAGAAAGTATGGTCAAGAATATGAGCGGCGAAACCGTCGTCGCGCACCTTGACAAGAGCCACGTTACCGTTCACACTTACCCCGAATATCACCCCGAGACATCCATAGCGACTTTCCGCGTCGATATAGATGTTTCTACCTGCGGCGAAATCACTCCTTTGTCGACTTTGGACTTTTTGCTTGGAAGCTTTGATTCTGATATAATAACCTTAGACTACAAAGTCCGCGGTTTCACACGCGACGTCGACGGCAGAAAACTTTTTATCGACCACAAAATAACGTCAATCCGCGATTATATCGATAAAAAAACTTTACAAAAATACGACGCTATTGACATAAACGTTTTCCAGTCAAATATTTTCCATACGAAAATGCTCATAAAAGACATAGATTTGCAAAACTATTTGTTTAAAACCGATGTGTACGAAATTTCCCCGAAAACAAGATTGGAAATAACCAACTCTCTTAGAGAAGAAATGATAGAAATTTTTAGCGGCGTAAACGTATACGACAGAAAAGGAAACGACGAATGAATCAAAACAAAGCCCCTATCTACGAAGCTCTCGAACAGCTAAAACAAAATAAAACCGTGCCTTTTGACGTTCCCGGTCACAAACGAGGCAAAGGCAATCCTGAGCTTACGGCTTTTTTGGGTGAAAAATGCTTGTCAGTCGACGTTAATTCTATGAAACAGCTCGACAATCTTTGCCACCCCGTGAGCGTTATAAAAGAAGCGGAAGAACTCGCAGCCGAAGCGTTCGGTGCCGCTCACGCCTTTTTTATGGTGGGCGGAACAACATCCGCCGTTCAGGCGATGATTCTTTCTACGGTAAAAAAAGACGAAAAAATTATTTTGCCGCGTAACGTACATCAAAGCGTTATTAACTGTCTTGTAATCAGCGGAGCTATACCAGTATACGTAAATCCGCAAACTAGCAACAGGCTGGGAATCGCTTTAGGTATGTCTATGAGCGAAGTGGCAAGAAGCATCGCCCAAAATCCCGACGCAAAGGCGATTTTGGTAAACAATCCTACTTATTACGGTATTTGCTCGAACCTAAAGGGCATCGTGGAACTCGCCCACAAACATGGTATGAAAGTATTAGTGGACGAAGCGCACGGCACGCACTTTTATTTCGGCGAGAATATGCCTATTACCGCTATGAAAGCTGGAGCGGATATGGCGTCTGTCAGTATGCATAAGTCTGGCGGTTCGCTCACACAAAGCTCGGTACTACTCTGCGGCAAGGATATGAACGCGGACTACGTCAGAAAAATAATAAATTTAACTCAAACGACAAGCGGCTCTTATCTGCTTTTATCCAGTCTCGATATTTCCAGACGGAATTTAGCGCTTAACGGCGTTGAAATTTTTAAAAAAGTTGAAGAGTTCGCGACTTATGCCAGAGAAGAAATTAACGGTTTCGGCGGATATTACGCTTTTTCAAAAGAACTGATTAACGGCGACAGCATATACGATTTTGATTCTACAAAGCTTTCGATAAACACATACGAAATCGGTCTAGCGGGTATCGAAGTTTATGACATTCTGCGGGACGAATACGACATACAGATAGAATTCGGCGATCTTACAAATATTCTAGCCTATATTTCCGTAGGCGATATTATGAAAAATCTCGAACGGCTGATTAGCTCGCTCGGCGAAATAAAACGCCTTTACAAAAAAGACAAAAGCCGCTTACTTAACAGTCAATATATCAATCCTATTGTGGAAATGTCGCCCCAAAAAGCGTTTTTTGCTGACAAAATTAGTAAGCCTTTGGACAAATGCGTGGGTGAAATAAGCTGCGAATTTGTTATTTGTTATCCCCCGGGAATACCAGTACTTGCCCCAGGTGAAAAAATAACCAAAGATATAGTTGAATATATAAAATATTCCATAGACAAAGGCTGCGTAATAACGGGACCCGAAGCGATGGATATAAGCCGCCTTAACGTATTGAAAGGAGAAAAAAGATAATGGATTTATGGTATAGCGAGTTTCACACCAAAAACGTAAAACTTTCCATAAAAGTCAGTAGTGAGCTTTTAAGCGAACAAAGCCGATATCAACATATCGCCGTTTTTGATTCTCCCGAGTTCGGGCGGTTTTTAACGCTCGACGGCGTAATGATGCTCACCGAAAAAGACGAATTTATTTATCACGAAATGATAACCCACGTGCCTATGTCGGTAAACCCAGATATCAAAACCGTTTTGGTTATCGGCGCGGGCGACGGCGGAGTTTTACGAGAACTAAATAAGTATAAAACTATCGAAAAAATAGATTTGGTTGAAATCGACGAACGCGTTATCGAAGTATGCAAACAATATCTGCCCCAGACCGCTTGCGGATTTTCTAATCCCGCCGCAAACGTCATTATAGGCGATGGAATAAAGTTTTTGCGTAACAAAGAAAACGAATACGATCTTATTATTGTGGATTCGACCGACCCGTCGGGACCCGGCGAAGTGTTGTTTTCCAAGGAATTTTACGGCAACTGTTACAACGCCCTTACCGAACACGGCATAATGGTCAATCAGCATGAAAGCCCCTTTTACGCTAACGACGCCGACGCAATGATACGCGCGCACAAAAAAATCTCAAAAACGTTTGAGGTCAGCAAGGTTTATCAAGCGCATATTCCGACGTATCCTTCGGGGCATTGGCTTTTCGGGTTCGCTTCAAAAGGGCTTCATCCCACTCGCGACATAAAAGAAGAATACTGGAATTCATTGGATTTAGAAACAAAATATTACACAACCCGCCTGCACAAAGGCTCGTTTTGTCTTCCAAAATACGTTGAGGAAATGTTGAAAGAAAATGAATAAAAATATTGTTAATTTTATCGGATGCGACAGCGAATACGACCAAGCCGACATAGTGTTATTCGGCGCGCCGTTTGACGGAACGACGTCTTTTCGCCCCGGTACGCGCTTTGCGCCAATGGCTATACGTACAGATTCAATCGGCGTCGAGACTTATTCCCCTTACTGCGACAAGGATTTAATAGACAGTAATATTTTTGATAACGGCGACTTGGAGTTTCCTTTCGGCAATCCCGCTGCCGTTATCGACATAATCGAAAATAAAGTTAATCAAATATTAGTTGACGGCAAGCTGCCGTTTATGATAGGCGGCGAGCATCTCGTCACATTGGGAGCGATAAAAGCTCAATTAAAAAAATATCACGATTTGCATATTATCCATCTCGACGCGCACACGGATTTACGCGACGAATATTTGGGCGAAAAACTTTCTCACGCAAACGTAATGAGACGCGCGTGGGAAATAGTTGGAGACCACAAAATTTATCAATTCGGTATTCGCAGCGGCGAAAAAGCGGAATTTGAATTTGCAGAAAAACACAATTTTATTCAAAAATTCAATCTCGACGGCTTTAACGATATAGTTGAAAAACTAAAAGGCAAACCCGTTTATTTTACGCTTGACCTTGACGTATTGGACCCGTCAATCTTTTGCGGAACGGGAACACCCGAAGCCGGCGGCGTAACTTTTAAAGAATTATTAGACGCCGTTATGCTTTTGAATAAACTAAATATAGTCGGTTGCGACGTAAACGAGCTTTCGCCTCATTACGACCAAAGCGGCGCAAGTACCGCTGTCGCGTGTAAAATAATAAGAGAAATATTGCTGCAAATAAGGAGAAAGAAGTAAAATGGGAAAATGTCTAGTTATAGGCTGCGGCGGAGTAGCCAGCGTTGCTATTTATAAATGCTGTCAGAACAGCGATGTTTTTAGCGAAATAATGATCGCAAGCCGCACAAAAAGCAAATGCGACAAACTGAAAGCAAAACTTGACGGCGGAAAAACCATCATCCACACAGCAAAAGTCGACGCCGACAATGTGGACGAGCTTATCGAGCTTATTAACGGTTTTAAACCCGACGTAGTGCTTAATCTCGCGCTGCCTTATCAGGACTTGACAATAATGGACGCATGCTTAGCTACCAAAACTCATTATGTAGATACGGCTAATTACGAACCGCTTGACACGGCAAAATTTGAATACAAGTGGCAATGGGCTTACCGCGAAAAATTTAAACAAGCGGGCATCTGCGCCCTACTTGGCAGCGGTTTTGATCCCGGCGTCACCAGCGTTTTTGCGGCATACGCAATGAAACACCAATTCGATGAAATAAACTATATAGATATACTCGACTGCAACGGCGGCGACCACGGTTATCCTTTCGCTACGAACTTTAACCCCGAAATAAATATTCGCGAAGTTTCGGCAAAAGGCAGTTATTGGGAAAACGGCAAATGGGTGGAAACCGAGCCTATGGAAATAAAAAGAGTTTACAATTTTAAAGAAGTGG
>ERZ795053.7219-NODE-7219-length-10772-cov-15.717272_pt1 | contig 10772 bp, 10 predicted proteins | sample MGYA00375137_ERZ795053 | MGnify/ENA primary metagenome ERZ795053 (study PRJEB30182, sample SAMN05720284) | activated sludge metagenome | isolation source: Anaerobic digester | place: Hong Kong | collected 2014-12-17 ... | reverse complement strand
GCTCTAAAGATCATCAGGCAGAAAGACTAAAGAGAGGATATTATATGAAAAAAATGCTTTGTATCGCCTCAATCTTTGCAGTCATAGTCTCCATAACTGCATTCTCCGGATGCGGTAAAAAACAGGGGAACGGAATTTTCGCAGGAAAAACGCTTAACCTCTATGTCTGTGCAGGCCTGAAAAAGCCCATGGATCAGGTTATAAAGACTTTTCAGCAGGAGACAGGCGCTGTAGTAGCTGTTAATTACGGCCCATCAGGCGGTCTGTATGCCCAGATACGACAGGACCAGCCATGCGACCTCTACTACTCAGCCGATTGGCTTTACATCGAAAAAATTGAACAGGATGGCAAATCTGCCAAAAGCCGTAAATTTCTGAAAGATAACCTTGTTCTTGTTGTTTCAGATACCGGAGCGAAAAAAATTGCAGGGCTTGACGATTTGACAAAACCGGGCATCAGTCTTGTCATTGCAGATCAGAGCGCGCCGGTTGGCGTGTATTCAAAAAACTCGCTTGTAAATATGAAGTTATGGGATAAAGTTAAACCCAACGTTAAAGCGATGCCCTCTACTGTTAACCAGGTTGCAATACTGATAAAGGAAGACCAGGCTGATGCGGGACTTATTTATTCAAGCGTAGCTAACGGAAACAAACTGAAAAGTGTTGCTGTCATTGATGAAAAACTCTCCGGTGAAATTGTTTTCGGCTCTGTAATTATAAAGGGATCGCAGAACGACATAGCCACAGCATTCGAAGAACATGCATTGAAGAATGTAACAGTATTTGAAAAGTACGGATGGAAATCTTATGAGTAAAGACCTTGTGCGGATATTTTTTCTTCCGCTGTTTTTTCTTCTGATTGTTTTCCCTGTGCTTGCTCTTGTTTTCAATCTCGACATGCAGGGTGTAAAAGCAACGATGACAGATCCCTTCTTCTGGGACAGTGTAAAAAACACAATGATTACCGCTCTTTTTGCCGCATTACTCGCAGTAATTGTTGCAGTGGGATTCGGATACTACCATCTGTTCAGAAGAGATTCACTGGTTTATAAGATAGCCAATCTTTTTAACGACTTCCCCATCGCACTGCCCCATACAGTCGCGGGCCTTGCCCTTCTAATGGCATTTGGAAGGAAAACCTGCGGCTTTCTCGGCGAAACCGGGGCAGCCTTTACCCTTGCGGCTGTGGTTATCGCGATGTTTTTTGTGTCATACTCACTTGCGGCACGCGCTCTTGTTTCAGGTGTTGACCAGATGGAACAGGAGGTTGTCGATGTGGCACGAACCCTTGGAGACACTCCCGGGCAGGTCTATTTCAGAATTGTTCTGCCGGTAATGGGCGAAGCGCTTTTTTCAGGTTTTGTTCTCGGATTCTCCAGGTCACTCAGTGAATTCGCTGCTGTCATAATGTTCGGAGGGAACCTTCCCGGCAGCACGCAGGTGCTCGCCTCTTACGTTTTCACAAAAGTTGAAGTGGGTGATTTAAGCATGGCAGTTACAGCCTCTGTTTTCTGCGTACTGCTTTCGCTTCTGATTGTATTCATTTTAAGCTTCAGGAGGATGTTTTATGCTGAAAGCTGAAAAGATCACCAAAAAGTTCAAGCGGCAGACAGTGCTTCTGGATGCATGCATTGAAGTCAATTCAGAGATCAAGGCCCTCATTGGAATTAATGGAAGCGGAAAATCAACTTTTCTGAAAATTATTGCAGGTATTGTGAACCCGGATCAGGGGAGCATAATGCTTAACGGTGCTGACATATGCCATCTTCCTCCTGAAAAACGGAACCTCGGTTATGTTCCCCAGCACCCTGCACTATTCAGGCATCTTTCAATAAGAGAGAATGTTCTTTACGGAATGCGGAATGGGAAAGGTACAATTGAAGCATTTGAGCGGATTGTTGAGATGCTGGATCTGAAGGATGTTCTGGACAAAAAACCGCGTGAGCTGAGCGGAGGTTATAAAAGCCGGGCATCTCTTGCAAGGGCCCTTGTCCCTGAACCGGGAATTCTCCTTATGGATGAGCCCCTGAACGGAATGGATATTGTGCTAAGGGAGAAACTTCTCCCCGTATTCCGCAGCGTACTCAAAGAACTTAATATCCCGGTGCTCTATGTAACTCATGATCCGAAAGAAGCGGAGCTGCTGGCGGACAGTTATGCGATCATAGATAACGGAACAGTGATAAGCGTAAACAGTTCCGAACAGGCATTCGGTATGATAAGATCTTCAATACTGAAAAAATTCGAATAACAAAATTTATTATCCATAATCTTTTTTATGGGGTATTTCACATAACAACATAATCCGGTGAATGCTTTAATTAATAATCATAAATCTTCAATAAAAAATGAACAAGGAGATACACATGAAAAAAAGAATTATTGTTTTTTCTCTCTCACTTCTGGTAGCCATAAGTCCGGCATTGCTGGAAGCGAAAAAAAATGACAAAAGTATCACAGGAAAAGTTATCATGTTCCATGCGGGGAGCCTTTCAATGCCCTTTGATGCGATGGAAAAGGAATTTGAAAAACTCTATCCGGGGGTTGATCTTCAGAGGGAAGCATCAGGGAGCCAGGCTGCTGCAAGAAAGATTACAGACCTCGGTAAAGAATGCGATCTTATGGCATCTGCAGATTATGATGTAATCGACAAACTGCTCATCCCGAAACATGCTGAATGGAATGTACGTTTCGCATCAAACCAGATGGTGCTCTGCTATACAGACAAGAGCAAAAATGCAAAAAAGATCAGCAAAAACAACTGGTATAACATACTTGCCGAAAAGGGAGTTGTATGGGGACATTCTGATCCTAACCTTGACCCCTGCGGATACCGGTCTTTGATGGTTCTTCAACTCGCCGAAAAATATTATAAAAAACCGGGACTTTACGATAAATTAGTGGCCAACAGACCCACGGAAAACATAAGACCTAAATCTGTTGAACTCATCTCACTTCTCCAGTCAGGAAATATGGACTACGCCTGGGAGTACAGATCTGTTGCTGTTCAGCACAACCTTAAGTTTATTGAGCTCCCGAAACAGATTAATCTCGGGGATTATAAATATGACAAATACTATTCACAGGCAGTTGTTAAAGTAACCGGGAAGAAACCAGGAACAATGATGGATATGAAGGGTATGTCAATCACCTACGGAGTTACACTGGTTAAGAATTCTCCGAACAGGGATGCGGCAATTGCTTTTCTCCAGTATCTCTTCGATAAAAAGGGCGGACTTAAAATACTTAAAGAACAGGGACAGCCGCCATTTATCCCATGCAGCGTTCCGACAAAAGAAATGAAAAAAGCCATTCCGGATGAACTCCAGAAGCTTGTTGTTGTAAAAAAATAAATATACAGAGAGGCAGGTCCGGAGAAGCATTACAGCTTCTCCGGGATCTTTTAAAAACCGGAGATGAAAGGTATAATAAAAAAAAGAGGACTCTTCTTCTTTCTCTTCATGAGCAGCGGGATACTGATACTGGCGTTCATCGTTCTCCCTCTTATACAGTTGATGTCTGCACCTTCATTTGAAATGATGAAGGAAACCATCAAAGATAAGGATGTGCTGAAAGCAATATGGCTCAGTATATATACAGCACTTACTGCATCTCTGATTGCTTTTATTTTCGGCACGCCGCTGGCATACCTCCTTGCCCGGAGTGACTTCAGGGGCAAACGCCTTGTGGAAAGCATCATAGATCTCCCCATAGTAATACCTCACCCCGTTGTAGGTATTGCGATTCTCGGTGTTGTAGGGAAAAACCACTGGTTCGGCCAGCTCATTAACGACCTGGGGATACGGCTCATGGGGAATCCTGCAGGTATAATCACAGTTCTCACTTTTGTGGGACTCCCGTTTTATATAAACGCGGCAAAAGAGGGATTTGAGAACATCTCCCCGCGCCTTGAAAATGTATCAAGAAGCCTCGGTGCCTCAATGTCAGGAACTTTCTTCAGGGTAACCTTCCCCCTTGCAAGGAGAAGCATGCTTACGGGTGTTCTGATGTGTACCGCAAGGGCAATCAGTGAATTCGGAGCTGTTGTTGTTATAGCATATCACCCGATGATTGCACCTGTGCTTCTGTACGAAAGATATGAATCATACGGACTGAAATACTCACAACCTATATCTGTCTGGCTTGTCTGCATCTGCCTTACTCTATTCCTGGCACTTAGAGTTGTAACATTAAACAGGAAAAACGAAGCATGATAAAAATAAATAACCTCTCAGTCTCTCTCGGAAGTTTTAATTTATACGATATCGACCTCGAGATAGAGGAGAACAGTTTTTTTGTTCTCATGGGGCCCACAGGTGCCGGGAAAACAGTACTCCTTGAAGCAATAGCCGGTCTTACACCAGTCAGGTCGGGTTCTATTTTTATCGGCAACAGGGATGTTACGAAACTCCCTCCGGAGAAACATGGCGTAAGCATTATGTACCAGGACAACTCACTTTTTCCTCACCTGAATGTAATGGAGAATATCAGCTACGGACTCAAATATCACAAAACAGATAAAAACAAATCTAACAAGAGAATTGACGGACTCATCGAACAGCTTGGATTGTCATCACTGCTGAACAGGCTTCCTCTTAATTTAAGCGGAGGCGAATTACAGAGGGTTTCACTTGCAAGGGCTCTTGCAGTTGAACCGAAAATTGTCCTTCTTGACGAACCTTTATCCGCACTTGACCCTAACTTCAGGTATGAACTGCGGCAGATGCTTAAAGATCTTCATAAATCAACCGGTGTTACATTCCTCATGGTTACGCACGATTTTGGCGAAGCAATCTCTCTTGCGGAAAAAGCTGCCATAATGAATGGAGGGAGGATTGTCCAGACAGGGACTATAGATGAAATTTTTCAAAAACCATGCTGTAACTTTGCTGCTGATTTTGTTGGGATGCGTAACATTTTCCCTGCTGAATTTCATGGGACAAAAGCGAAGACAGGAAAACTGCAGATTGATATGGGAAGAACAATAGATGATACATCCGGTCACATAGCGATACGCCCGGAAGATATTGTATTGAGCGGAGAAAAACTTCAGTCCAGCATGAGAAACTCTTTTCAGGGAAAGGTTTTATCTATTATTGATCTTGGATTTTTTTATGAAATCGACATCGATGTTAACGATATATTATTCCGCAGCCTTATATCCAAGGGTTCTCTTTATGAACTGAAAATTAAAGAAAACTCAGAGTTGTTTATTTCTTTCAAAGCCAGCGCCATACATAACTTCTGAAAGATTAACTTCTTGACATCTGATTAAAATTACGGATTTTTAAAAACCCGTAATTGCACCTTATAAAATAAAACAACGGAGACTCAATGAAGAAAGTTTCAACAGCACTTGTACTTATTATTATTTTTTGTTTCGAAGCCTCCTCCGGCACACTTAAAAGCCATAAGGCAATTATAAAAAAAGCAATCGCTCTTCACAAAAAACTTGAGAATAATCATCAATGGACAATAACAGGAGCATCAAACCAGGGTAACGAAATATTTATCAGGGAGTTCGGCCGGGGGCCGAAAACAGTACTTATCATCGGAGGAATACACGGTGACGAACCGGCCAGTGTTATTTCTGTAATAAAACTCGCGAAGTACCTTGAAAAGAATCCCGCTGTTTTAAAAAACCGGACAGTTCTTATCCCATGCCTTAACCCTGACGGGCTTCAAATCGGAACCCGCACTAACGGGAATCAAATTGATATTAACCGGAATTACCCCTCCTCAACATGGAGTTCCGACTTCATTAAAAGCTACAACAACTCCGGGCCTGAACCTGTTTCGGAACCTGAAACACTTACTGCTGTTGAAGCGATAAATACTTACCTCCCCGCTCTTGTAATACAGATTCACCAGCCGTTCGGCGCAATATATCCGGATAAAAATACTCCACTCCTTATAGCTGAAAAAATGTCTGAAATAACAGGATACCCTGTTCTGGAGGATATAGGTTATCCGACACCCGGATCTCTTGGCAGCTTTGTCGCGGAACATAAAAACAAAATCATGTGTATAACATACGAGCTTGGAAGGATTGACAGGGAACCGGATTATGATGCAGTTACCGGCTCCCTCATTGAAGCTATTAATTTTCCTTAAATTTTCGGAGGCTGAAGCCTTTTAGATGAAGCTGTTTTCATCAGCAGATCAGCAGCTCTGTATGCGTCAAAATTTTCAAGAGTCCGATCATGCTCATCATAAATAGCATAAGGTGATTTGTTAAGGTCCATGTTATTTCTATATAAAATCTTATAACCGTTACCCATAATGGCATAACCATTTCTTTTAAAACTCACAAGTATACCCAGAGAGGAAATTGCATAATCAAGTTCAGGGGAATATTTCACAAGAGATTTCCCTGTCATGAAAGATTTTGAATCCACATTAAGACCGATCAAATCAAATGTTGTAGGCATAAAATCCTGGTGAGAGGAGTATTTATATTTTATATCACCCTGTTCTATGCCAGGATAATAGATTAACGCGGCAGGATTGATCTGTATGTCATTAAGGCCCCAGGTATGGCCGAAGCTGCCGTGCTCCCAGAATTCTTCACCGTGGTCTCCTGAAAGGACTATAATTGTATTCTTAAGCCTCCCCATCTTCTCCAGCTCTGTGAAAAGTTTTTTGAAGAGAGAATCAGCATAATATACAGAATTCATATACCGGTTTTTAAGCTCCACCCTGTTCTTTTCAAAACTTTTCTGCGGTCCGCTTATTATTGTAAAATCGGATCTGAAGTCAGGGGTATACTTCCTGAACTCAGGAGGATAATAATAATTAAAGTGAGTCACATTAACCAGAATGTAATCGAAACGTTTTGTCCCGCTGTCCCCCTTAAGCTCCTGTATATAACGATCAAAAAGCCATTTATCTCTTGGCGCATAATCATCAGTATGAACACCCGGCGCATGTACATACTTACCCTCTGTATTCTGAATAATGTGCTCATAAATATGTTCGTAATTTTTCGGAGAGTTATAATAAATTGACTGCCTGTAACCCGCCTTCTTTAATACTTCCAGGGGAATATTCCTGTAATGATTCTGACGAAGCGGTTCAAAATAGTATGGAGCAAGACCTGTGAGCATCCCGTAAAGACTTCCAGGTGTATTATTTCCAGTTGAGTAATGCTTTCTCAGTTTAAATGCCTTCTCAGTTGCAAACCTGTAGAGGAAAGGCATATTCTCCGGATTCAGCATATCATGCCGGAGCCCCTCTACATTTATAAAGAGAATATTATATGGATTTTTTACATGAATATTTTGGGAAAGGATTCTCTCTCCGGCGCTGTTCAGTTTTTTCAGCTGTTCCAGCTCTGTCTTTTCATCAAGGGATAGCGGAGCATTGAAGAGAGCGGGGAATTTCCCCCCTTTTTTGCCATTCTCATCAACCCTGATGAGATCCTCAGGGAAGCCTGTAATCGACTGCCACGGAATTTTATGCTTAAAACTGTTTATCTTCCAGTTTGTATCAGCCATTGCCACAAGTTTAAAATGTATTACCAATATAACAACTGTTATGACGGCAACAGAAGCAATTAAAGAATTAAAATGAAAAGGCCTTCCTGAAAACCACCTGTTCATCATACAATAAGAGAGCAGAAAGAGAAACAGGTAGACAGCAAGAACAAGCACCACCTGAACCACGGTTGCAGCAAAATTACCTGTATCCCCGCTTTTCCATCCCCTGAAAAGCATCACCAGCCCTTCATAACCGAGCTGTTTACCGTAAACAGCAACCGACATATTGTTGGTAATAAAAATAAAAGTAACAATTAAATTTGACGCCAGATATGAAATAACCGCCCCCCTTCTGAAACGGGAAAGAAGAGATTTAAACATAAAAAATACAGCGGCGTTGAGAAAAATCATCGATGCAAAGATGTATATACCGGTAAGAATAAGCTCGCCATCAAAAGAGCCTGCATACCTGTCTATCATGAGATATACAGTAAAAAAAGCTGACCAGATGAGCAGATTGATAAATCCTGCAAGATTGACATAAAAAAAGCTTTGAAGTCTGAAAAGCATAGAGGATACTCCTTATAAAAACCAGAAAAAAGGGAATCGTTTCTAATTTCAAATATTTTTTTGCAAAAAAAACATTATAAAAGGAATCAGCTCTCCCTTTTCAGAAAAAAACAGAGTACATAAATTACTGACGCCAGGAGTATTGTAACAGAACTCGCAGGGAGCTTCAGCAGGTAACTCAGGAAAAGGCCCGTGCTCATTATGAAAGCGCACAGGATTATTGAAAATATTATCATACTCCTTAGACGTTTTGTAAAGAAACCTGAAACTGCAGGAGGGATTGTAAGGAAAGCGATAATCATAACAATACCGACAATGCTGATCATAAGTATCACAGTCATTGATATAAGCATTATAAGCATAATCTGATAAACAACAGTATTTACCCCTCTTATCCTTGTGAATTCCTCATCAAAGGCCGTGGCCAGAAGCTGATTATAGAAGAAAAAGCTGAAGAACAGAATAACCCCGTTTAATACTGATATAAGCAGAAGGTCGGAACCGGTAAGCAGCAGGATATTCCCGAAGAGGTAACTCATGGGGTCAACGTAACCCGGGGTTATTGAGATAAAAAGAAGTCCGATCGACATCCCGGCAGCCCAGATTACACCTATTACTGTGTCAATCCTCTCCCTCCCCGATATTACAGCCACACTTATTATAAGGCCTGCAAACATGGAGAAAAGGAATGCCCCCATCATCGGTGTAAAAAAATCCACGTGATATTTTTCACCTATGTAAAGAGCGATCCCTATTCCGCCAAGGGCTGCGTGACTCAATGCCCCGGCAATATATGTCATCCGTTTAACAACAACAAATGAACCGATTACACCGAATGGTATGCTGGAGAGGAGACCCGCGATAAGAGCAAAGCGGATAAACGGTATCTCCGGATTTAATAACGCGTTAAAGAATCCGTTCATTTATCATCTCCAGTATTATATTTATTACTGTCGCCCGGCACAATCAGTTTTTCATGCCTCACAACAAGGGGGCTTTCATCATAAACAGAGGCGAGCATCCCGCAGAAATTATCATCAGCAGGATGTTCAACCAGTGTTTTATTAATGCATAAGGCCCTGTCTGTGATATTGGCAACAAACGCGGTATCATGCGTCACAAGGAGTATGGTCATTGTTTCATTAAGTTTTTTCAGGAGAGAGTTGAGGGTGTCCCCCGCTGAAGGATCGATGTTTGATGTCGGTTCATCAAGCATAAGGATTCTTGCGTCTGTTGTCAATGCCCGTGCGATGAGCACCCTCTGCATCTGCCCGCCTGAAAGGCTGCTGAAAGGTTCCCTGATGAATTCCGAAAGCCCCACTTCGTCAAGTGATTGAGCGGCTTTCAGCCTGTCAGTTTTTGAATAGAAACCGAGAGGCCTGACCCTTCCGGAGAGAACAGTTTCAAAAACAGTTATCGGAAAGCTGTTATCGTGACGGGCCCGCTGAGGCACATACCCTATTATTTTTGACGCAGCAGCCGGGGGCCTGCCGTCAACGAGAATAGTTCCCGATTTCGGTTTAAGAAGACCGAGAATAAGCCGGAGGAGAGTTGTCTTCCCCCCACCATTGGGCCCGACGATGCTTACAATCTCCTTCTCATATATATCAATATTCACGTTCCGGAGAACCGGATGATGATTATATGAGAAAGAGAGATTCTCTATTGAAATTATTTTTCCGGTCTTCTTATTCATTTCTATAATGCCTTCTTTACCTCTGCCGCAATATATAAAAGGTTATTCAGGTAATCGGGATTCAGCGGATTAAGAGTAATAACCGAACCTCCGATGGCCTTTGCAACAGCCTCAGCGCTCTTCCTTGAAAACTCCGGCTGAACAAAAATAACCTTAACATTATCGGCTTTTGCTTTTTTAATTATTGTTTCAAGGGCTGAAGGAGAGGGCTCCTTGCCTCCTGTTTCTATAGCAACCTGTTTGAATCCGTATTCATCCGCGAAGTATCCCAATACCGGATGAAACACAAAAAGAGTGCTCCCTTTAAATGGAGCCAGCGATTTTTTAAGTTCAGCATCAGCTTTATCAAGGTCAGCTATAAAACCATCATAACCTTTTTTATAAAAATCTTTCCCTTCAGGATCTTTCGCAGAGAGGGCATTATAGATATTGAGAGCCTGCTGTTTCACGAGCCTTGCAGACATCCAGATATGCGGATCAGGAGCACCGGACTTATGGTCATGCTCTTCCTCTCCGTGATCATCATGATCATGAGCTTCAATATTTTTCTTCTTTATCCCCTCTGAAGTATCAACAATCTTCAGGGATTGAAGAGATTTCTCAATTTTAGGTATAAACGCATTTTCAAAAGGTACACCTATAGTAAAAAAAATGTCCGCTGTCCCAAGTGCTATAACCTGATCAGGGAGGGGTTCATAAGTTGCCGGGCTTTTCCCGGGGCCCACCAGTACACTTACGCTTACGCGATCTCCGCCGATACGCTCTACAAAATATTTCTGGGGCAGAATGCTTGTGAAAATATTAATTTTACCGGATCTGTTATCTTCACTTTTTCCGCATCCAGAAAGCATAAATACAGAAGCCAGAACTGATAAAAAAATAATATTCTTCATTTATAATCCTCCACTTAAGCTAAATGCAAACAATTCGCATTTAGCTTTACAGCTGGAACAGTTGTCAAGTTTTTATTAAATTTTTGCAAATAATTTGCATTTACTCCCTTCCGCAATCCGGGCAGATCCCCCTGT